>Ga0181538_10004331_pt1 | contig 13317 bp, 10 predicted proteins | sample PEATcosm2014_Bin_40_FD_119773 | JGI IMG/M metagenome (GOLD analysis project Ga0181538, IMG submission 119773) | Peatland microbial communities from MTU Mesocosm Facility, Houghton, MI, USA - PEATcosm2014_Bin23_30_metaG | ecosystem: Environmental > Terrestrial > Soil > Wetlands > Peat | place...
AGTTCCAGCAAGAGCAGCTCAAAGAAGAGCAGTTCCAGCAGCGGCAGCAAAAGCGGTTCCGGCAGCAGCAACACGAAACCGTGAGCGTTATATGCTTTTTGGGTGGACGCTTCAAAAGATAGGCCTTACCTGCCGTCGGCGTTTTCTTCCGGCGGCGCGGGAAAAGGGCGTCGTTTCTGTATCCCGGTTCGACAAAGGGGCCAAAATGAATTTGGGCAGGAGAATGCGAGTTGTGGCATGCCTAATAAGCATCGGGCTGTTAGCGGCGACCACGGCTGAAGCCCAGAGCGCCAGATTACAGGATCTAATAGCCGAGCATGAAGCGCGGCTTGGCGACGCGCGCGCGGCAAGCAAAGGGAAAGACGAAGTCGTGGAACTGAATGTCCTGGCTACCCTGTATCGGCAAGCGGGACAGGCGCAAAAAGCGCTGAATTACTGCAATCAGGCTTTGCCCATCGAAGAGAGGTTGCGCTTCCACACGGGTGTGGCGCTGACCAAGGATACCATGGGCAGAATCTACACCGACACGGGAGAGGAGCAGAAGGCGCTGGATTTGTTCAACGAAATACTGCCCTTCTGGGAATCCGGACACAACTTCAGGCGCGCCGCCCTTGTGGGTGAGTCGCGACTTTTCAAGCAGGGCAAAGCCAGCACGTTGAACAACCTCGGGCGCGTCTACAACAACCTGGGAGACAAACAGAGGGCGCTGATTTACCTCGGTCAGGCGCTACCCATCTGGATCGAGATAGGCAACCCCGCCGGCCAGGCCAGCACGTTGGACAACATGGGAAGAGCTTATGCTGATATGGGTCGGGGGTCGGAAGCGCTGGATTACTTGAACCGTGCCCTGGCTCTGTGGGGTGGAGTCGGAGAACTCGGCGGCGAGGGGCTTACTCTCTGCAACATCGGCAAGGTCTATGCCGATCTCGGGCAAAAGCAGAAGGCGCTCGAATCTTACAATAACGCCCTGGCAAATTTCCGCGAAATTGGCAACCGTGAAGGGGAAGCCAACGCCCTGAACTACCGGGGCAAGGTCTATACCGATATCGGGCAAGCAGAGAAGGCGCTCGATGACCTTAACCAGGCCTTGCCCCTTTGGCGAGAGGTAGGCATGCGCAGCGGCGAGGCGCTGGCTCTAAATGATATCGGCAGGGTTTATTCCAATTTGGGTCAAGCCCGGAAAGCGCTGGAGTTTTACAATCGGGCCTTGCCCATCTGGCGGGCCACAAAGAACCGCAGGGGCGAAGCGGCGACTCTAACCAACATGGGCAGAGACTGTTCCGCGCTGGGGGACCAGAACAAGGCGCTGGAGTTCGACTATGCGTCTTTGTCGGCCTGGCGCGAGGTGCAAGACCGGCGTGGCCAAGCGTTTGCCCTGAACAGCATCGGTAGGGTCTACTCCGAGCTAGGGCAGCGAGAGAAGGCGTTGTCGTGCAAACTCGCCGCACTGTCGTTGGCCAGGGCCGCGGACGATCCGGACATACAGGGCGGGATTGAATCTTCCCTCATGATCGACTTCCGCGACCAGCACCGTCCTGAAGAAGCCATCTTCTTCGGGACGGGGGCGGTGAATTCCTACCAGCGGATTCGCAAGAACATCTCCGGGTTGGATAAGGATCTGCAGTCGGGGTTTTCACAAGCGAAGTCGGCGACTTATCGGTCGCTGGCAGAACTCCTGGTGCAAGCCGACCGGCTCGGCGAGGCGGAGCAGGTTCTCGACCTCCTCAAGGAGCAGGAGCTGAAGGAAGTGGTTCGGGGAGCTGGCAGTTCGGAAGCCAAAGTGGAGCCGCTGAAGCTGACCTCCGCTCAGCAGACCGCGCAGAGCGAGCTCGCGACTCCGGAGAAAACGGCGCTGGCGCTCGAGGAAATGAGTAGGGAATATGCCGAATTGCAGGCCAAAGCCACCCGCACTCCTGAGGAGTCCGCTCGATTGCAGATGCTGGAGACGAAAATTGAGTCGGGGAATTCGGAGGTTTCAGAGTTCTTCAAAAAGACCCTTTATCCGCAACTGGCCGAGAAGGCTGGGACACAGGATGCCAACGCGGTGTTGAGCAAAGAGAAATCGGAAGTGAGCCGCCTCCAAAATACGCTGGCGGAGTTGGGACCGCCCGTTCTGGGCGTGCGGATGCTCCTGGGTGAGGAGCGCGCGTATGTAATTGTGGTAACGGCGCAGGCGCGAAAGAAGTTTGAGCTGAAGGCAACGCCGGCGGAGCTGCGCAGCAAGGTGCTCGAGGTGAGGGACGATCTGCGCGCGCCCTCCTCCGATCCTCGGCCACACTTGTCGGAGCTCTATGCGATGGTCGTGGCTCCTTGGGAAGGCGAACTAAGCGCTCTCGAGCAGGCTGGAACGGAAAAAGGGCGAGTTCCGACCGTGCTGTGGTCGCTGGACGGCGTGATGCGCTACTTGCCGATGGCGGCGCTCTATGATGGCCATCACTACATGATCGAGCGCTTCAACAACGTCCTCTTTACTCCCGAGAGTTACGGGCATATGGCGGCTTCCTCCGGCGCCAACTCGCCCACCCCGCGTGTGTTGGCGATGGGGTTATCCAACAGCTATGGCGGCCTGCCGCCCCTGCCCGGGGTGCTGCCGGAACTAAATGCCGTGGTCCACGACCCTGACGTGCCGGAATCGCATGGCCCCATGGCGGGAAGACTGCTTTCCAACGAACAATTCACACTGGCAGCGTTGAAGACGCACCTTGCCCCCGGCCGTAGCTTCCCGGTGGTCCATATTGCCAGCCATTTTGTAGAGCAGGTGGGCAGCGACGACGAGCCTTATTTGATGCTGGGCGGAGAAAATTCCGGAGCAACGGAAGGCTTTGCGCTGACCCTGTCCAAGCTGGAAGATTCCACCATCACCTTTCATGGAACCCAACTTCTGACGCTTTCGGCCTGCAGCACGGCGAAAGGCGACGCCGCGAAAGACGGACTCGAGATGGACAGCCTGGGAATGATTGCGCAACACAAAGACGCAGAAGCGGTGCTCGCCACGCTTTGGGACGTGAACGACGTGAGTACCAGCCGCCTGATGAGCGACTTCTATGCTCGCTGGGTAAAACAACCTTCCTCAGGAAAAGCCGAGGCCTTGCGCCAGGCGCAGCTGGCCTTCCTGAAAGGGTCCCCTGTCTCCACGAGTAGCGGGAGCGATCGGGGCGTTCAGGTCGTGCCCGAATCAATTCCTGCGGCACATGAAACGGGTTACGCGCATCCGTTTTATTGGGCGCCCTTCGTCCTGATTGGAAACTACCAGTAGGGTTAGGACCACCCCCCCCTTCAGGCGAGCCTGCGTTCATACGCAGATGAAAGCAAATGCGAGGCTCGGCGTGAATTGTTGGCGAGTCGGACAGAATCCATTTGGCCGGTTATGTCGACAGACCGCGCTCGCGCCCAGGGGCTCGACGCACGCGGGCCAACAGCGCGGTTAATACCCGTTATACGTCCCAGCGCCGGCCGTCGCGGTGTCCTCGCCGATTAGTAAACGGTAGCCGACGACGAGCTATTTCCTCGAACCTCGTTTGAACGAACGTACTGCGGCCACCTGCCTAAACCTGTCCCGCGCGCGACGAAGTGACGCAAATGACTTGAGATGGTCAACATGTAGGGTGGAAGCTTGAACGCCCAAGAGGAGGTCAGGTCGTACGCAAGCATAGACTGATCGACCCCGCGTCCAAACCGGTCAACCATCAGGCGGATTGGTTGTCGCCGCCAGATCGTGGGGGAGCGGGGGCTATGCGGGCCGGTTCCTGCTCGCCGTTCGAGGGCCGGGGCAGCGCTTCGAGCGCGGTGAGTGCCCGGTGCCATGCCGCATCGAGGTCGCGGCGATCAAGCGCGACCAGGGCGCTCGCGTTTTCTTGGATCGCGTCCGCTTGATCCGAGAGGGCTTTACGGCAGGTACCCGGAAGTCGCGGTGCCAGCCGGCGGATCGCGTCGAGCTGGCGGATCAACACCGCGGGCGTCGTCGCGGCGGCCTGACGGATCTGATCGAACGCGAGCTTGGCGAGGCGCTCGAGCCGTACCGGCGGCATCCATACCCGGAGTTGGCTGCCCGTGTCGTACCAATTACCTTCGAGCGGGGGCCGCTCAGCCAGCGTGAGCAGCGCTTCGGCGAGCCAGTCGACGCACGCCACGCCGGTGTACGTATCGTTGACCGCGGGCGACAGCGCGCGGATCGCGATCTCCACGACCTGGGCGATGCCGAACTCGCTATCCTGGGTGAGCGTGCGATGACGGCCGATGTGGATCCCACGATCAATCGCGGCCTCGAGCGTGCCGACCTTGTCCGCGGGGACGATTGCTGCGAGCGGCTCGCCGTGGAGCACGAACTGGCCCGGGCGGAACCTCAGCACGATGAGTGCGTCCGCCGCGTGCGCGGCCGCGACCAGCGCGCCGTGATCGACATGTTGCAGGTATCCACTCTTCGCGCACCATACAGTCGCCCCGGCCTCAGCCTGGCGCAGAATTGCCTCGTCGTCGGGCAACGCGCCAGTGCCCTCGCCATGGCCGGCCACGTGCGCGCCGCCGGCCGCGACATACAAATCGTCGACGATCGCGCCGATCATGTCGGGGTTCTGGATCGAACTCGCAACCCGATGGCTATAATAGACGAGGAATCCGAAGCTGAGCACAACGAGCACCCAGCTCGTAATCAGCGAGATCTGGGGGACGAACGACGACGCCGGATCCTGATGCGTGACGAGGAAGAGGAGGCAAATGTACACGAACGTGCCCATGAACAGGCCGATTGTTACCTGGGTAACCCAGTCTTGCAGGAACCGGTAGAGCAGGCGCGGGCCAAACAAGGTCGACACCATCGAAAGCACGAGCAGCGCGACCGAGAAAATCAGCGCCAGCACGGTCGCGACCGCGCCCATCATCGCCGATAGGATCGCGCGCGCGTCGTCGATGCTGCCCATCGTCAACCACGACGGGATGTGAATGTAGCCGTACTTGTCGAGAATGTCCGGAATCAGGGTGAGCGCGAACAGCGCGACTGCGGCGAGCGAGAGCTGCAGTGGGATCCGCCGCAGGTTAACGTCGCGTTGCGAACGGAGCTTGGTAGGACGTGGGGCGAGCATCGATGTGAATTCCCGACGCTATTATCTCGCCAAGAGCAATCGCTCAAGGACGGGACCGAAAGCCAAAGCCGGAAGATAGCTCAGAAGCAGTGCCGTTTTCAAGGGCATTGTGGGTAGGAAAAGCGATGAGGTTATCGCTGATCGCGTGTGGCGTGCGCCAGTGATATACTGGCCCGGACCCCGAATCCAAGAATGAATCGCTCATACAAAGGCGGACAACCGCTGCCGACCTTGCTGATGGCACTCATTTTGGCCGGGATGCTGCCCCTCCATGGCCAAGATCAGCCCGCAGGCCCCGCTGCTCCGGGACCGATCACCACGGATCGTCCGGCAGTTACGAACTCCAGCGTTGTCGTCCCGGCGGGCACCTTTCAGGTGGAGAACGGCTTTCTCGAAACCAGCAGCCAGGGACAGAGCGTGGTTGACGGCCCGGAGAGCTTGGTGCGCATTGGAGTTGCCAAGAGAACCGAACTGCGTTTCACCGCACCGGACTACGACTACGACCTGAACAGTTACGGCGGCCTTGGTTCGGGATTCGGCGACTTCGCCTTCGGAGTAAAAGAACAGCTTGGCCCCACGCGAGGTGGATTCGATGTATCCGCCATCCTATTTCTCAGTTTCCCGACCGGCGCCCGCGCGGTGTCCAGCGGTGGGTACGATCCTGGGTTGCAGGTGCCCTGGTCGCGCACACTCTCCGCTAAATGGACGGCGGCCGGCATGTTTTCATTGTACTGGCCCACCCAGGGGCACACTCGAAATCTGGCAGGCCAATCCACCTTTCTGTTAGATCGGCAATTGACGGGGCCCTGGGACGCGTTTATCGAGTACGCGGGCACGTATCCAGAACGCAGTGGGCCGCAGAACCTCCTGCACTTCGGAACAGCGTTAAAGATCGCCAAGCAGCACCAGCTTGACTTCCATGTCGGCGTGGCCTTATCGTCGGCCGCGCCGGATCATTTCGTAGGCATCGGCTATTCATTCAGATTTCAGGGGTTTCGGCATTAGCGCTGGGCTCCCTAGTAACTCCTTACAAGTGCCAGGCCTGATCCTCTAGGCCCGAACAGCGACGAGATTTTACCGACGAATCTCCACTCGCAGTCCGAAGGCCTGGCGGAGCGACGGTGCACTCGGAAAGCACCTGCCGATTCTGGCGTTGTGGGTCTGGCCACGGTTCCGATTTTGGTCCCTCTGCCTCAAGGATCGTAGGCGACAGATCGCGCACAAAGGCTCTGGCGAGTTTGGAATCCTTGCTGGAGTCAAGCTGGCTGGCGTGTGAAGACTATTTCTACCGGCCTCCCCGCAACGACCGGGAGCCGCAGTGGCTGTCCCAAAACCGGCCGGAGGCAGCGCGACACTGGAATCTGTTGTCCGGCCTGCGGCCCGAGCACTTGCAATATGTCGCCTAACAACGAGGCAAAACTCCCTTCACCATGGGACCGGTTTCTGGAAGAATCTTGACGGGCTTCTCCGGATGTATGGACAGTCGTCCAAAGGAGATGAACAGGTCAATTCAATATCGAACCAACCGCCGCCCGGTTTTAAGGTGCGATTTCCCAACCACGGACGCGCAGGTATTCCAAGACCTTTTCGGCGCTTTGTTCGGGAGTCTCCTGATCAGTGTGCAGCACAAGTTCTGGCTGGACGGGCTCCTCGTAAGGGTCCGAGACGCCTGTAAAATTCTTCAATTCCCCCGCCAAGGCCCGTTTGTACATGCCCTTCACGTCCCGCTGCACGCACACTTCCAGCGGGCAATTCAGGTAGATTTCCACAAAGCAGGAAATCATCGCGCGGAGTTCGTCGCGAATGGCACGGTAGGGTGAAATCGCGGCGCCGATGGCAATAACGCCGTTGCGCGACAAGAGGTGGCACACATATCCTATGCGACGGATGTTCTCGTCCCGATCTTCTTTGCTGAACCCCAACCCCTTGGTCAGTTTTTGCCGCACCACGTCGCCATCGAGCAACTCGACCTTAAGCCGGGAGCGCTGCAACCGCTCGAACAAGAGTTGTGCGATGGTGGTCTTGCCGGAGCACGGCAAGCCGGTGAACCAGAGTGTGACACCGCCGAAATCGCTCTTCGGGCTATTTGAAACCATCCTCAGTAATCATCTCCTATGGACATGATCAGTACTGGCGGGAGATTAGCCAGCAGTGCCTGATGGCATCGCTTCCTTCCAGCCACTGGCACTATAATCCGACCTTCGGGCGACCGTCAACACGGGTAGTGATTTAGTTTGTCAGTATGCTAGGATGCTGCTTCGGTCCTGGCTCAGACAATAGATCGTTAGATCCGACTGGTCAGAAGGGGCATTTCTTGGCAGCAAGTCCAAGCTCGCCGTCCCGCAGGAGTTGTGGGGGGAAAGTGTACATCGTCGGCGCGGGGCCGGGTCCGGTAGAGTTGCTCACCTTGAAAGCGGCCGAACTCCTGCGGGACGCAGAAGTGATTGTTTATGATCGCCTCATTCAACAGAGTGTGTTGGCACTCGCCTCCCCATCTGCTGAGCGAATTCACATTGGCAAGCCGGCGGGACGCCACCATTCACGCCAGGAAGAAGTGAACGAAGTTCTCGTAAGCAAGGCGCGTGAGGGGAAGCAGGTTGTGCGTTTGAAGGGAGGCGACCCCTTCGTTCTAGGCCGTGGCGGCGAAGAGGCTGCATACCTTGCTGAGAGAGGTGTGCCCTTCGAGGTCATTCCTGGGGTCTCCTCGGCTATTGCCGCTCCCCTGCACGCCGGTATTCCGCTGACGCACCGGGATATCGCATCTTGTGTGGTCATTGCTACCGGCCATGAGGCCCACCGCGACGAGGACCGGCTGGACTGGGCTGCCCTGAGCAAGCTTGACACCCTGGTGTTCCTCATGGGCGTCCGCAATCTGGGCCGGATTGCTTCTCGTTTGATAGAACACGGGCGCGACCCGGCCACTCCTGCCGCGTTGATCCAGACGGCGTACTGGCCCGACGAGCGTGTGCTCGTGGCAACTTTAGCGAATATCGCAGAGGAGGCTGAGCGCGCGCAACTGCAGCCGCCGGCCACTCTGGTAATCGGTGAAGTCGTCAGGTGCCGCGAGAGACTGCGTATAAAGGAGACATCGCAGGGGTGAGATATCGCTCTAAACCGTCGTGGAAGATTCGTTGCGGGCACGGCTAGAAAGACTTAACGGAGGGCTCATATCAAGCCAACAACGGCCGGTAGCAGGAACCGGAGCCTTCATGAGCGGGAGGATCCGCCGGGACGGCCCGCCAATTGCGCCAAGGAGGTGTGGTCCAGAATTTTAGCGGCCGCGTCACGAACGTCAAGAAACACCTGGTAAAGAGCGCTGTGCTTTTTGTCGTACTTCACCAGCCGTTTCAACGACTCGTTATCCGCAATCGGAGCCAGCGGCCCATCAATGGCGCGGATGATCTCGCCCAGGAAAATGTCCCGGGGCGGTCTCCGCAGCAGGTATCCGCCTTGCGCGCCTCGCAGGCTGTCGACGAATCGCGCCGTCTTCAGATCGAGGAGGATTAACTCCAGGAACTTCTGCGGGATGTCCTCGGCGGCCGCAATGTTGGAAATCTTCGTCGACTCAGGGTAGTTTCGCGCCAGTCTGATCATCGCCTCCAGCGCATAAAGGCCCTTCTTTGAAATTCTCATAAATCTATCTACTTACTAAGGTTTTCGCCGGCAGATGTCAAGAGACTCTTTTTCTGGGTAGTGATACAGCGCGGCAAAGCCGCAACCAAAAGCAGATTCTCCGCTCCGCTCAAAATGACATGTCGTCCTGAGCCCGTTCGCTTCGTTCAGGGTAAACTGCGCGAAGGATCTGCTTTTCTTCGCGCCCCGCAGGGGGCGCTGCACTCCGGCCGGACATTTAGAACCCCTCGCCCGACGATGGCCCAGTGCATCTGAGGCGCACAGGAGTTTCTGGATGGAGGGTGCCGCCGGGTACTCCAGAATTGCGCCGTGGCTAGTTAGTCGATCGGCCCGATAGACTTAATGGAGTTTTTCGTTGACAGAGCTCCGGGGGCATTCTTATACTCTACTATTATGATAGAGAAGATAGACACACTTCCACTTTTCGCGAAACCTGTGCGCACTTGCGGCGCCCCACGGGGAAACTGATGGCGGCCGCTCTTCCGTGGAGATGGCGTCCGGAGAATTAAAGGTAGGGATCATGTCAACACAACGACGCGTTACGATGGTAATCAAAGGCTTGCTGAAGAAAAGCGCCTGGCTGCCACTGGTTTGCTTCATCGGCTGCCTGCCGCTGTTCGCTCAGGATGGCAATGCGCCGCCCGGCCAGGACACGCGGCCGGCGGCAGCCCAGGCCTCATTGAGCCAGCAGACGGCTCCTTCAGAGCGCGCCAGCAAAGAGAGCGCCTCTTCGGTTTCAGCATGTGCCGGTGACGGCAGCGCCGCTCCGGCGCCTAAGATTCCCGCCAACGCGGCGGCAACATCTGCCCCCGACCCGGTCGCCTGTTGGACGCCGGCCAAGTACGTGAATGCGGGTCTGCCGTCCTGGCTTCGCTTTAGCGGTGAATTCCGCAATCGCGAGGAAGGGCGCACCGGCTACGGTTTCACGCCCGGCGACAACGACGCCTACGGGCTGACACGTCTCCGCATCGGCTTCGATGTCCTGCCCAACTCCTGGTTCCACGCTTTCGTTCAGGCTCGCGATTCGGAAGTGATCGGCGCGAATCCGAAGGACGTGACTAGTTCCATGAAGGACGTGTTTGACCTCAATCAGGCCTACATCGAACTCCGGAACGGCGAGCATGCCTGGATTAGCCTCAAGACGGGGCGCCAGGAGCTGATCTTTGGCGACGAGCGCCTTATCGCCAGGAGCAACTGGTCGAACGCCACCCGGTCATTTGACGCCGCACGGCTGACTCTTGGGCGCCAGGACATTGGTGCGCTGCTCGACGTCTTTGCCTCCTCGGTGGTGAAGGACTATCCGACCGGCCTCGATCGGGTTCAGCCAGGCCACAACTTTTACGGGGTGAACCTGGCCCTCACAAAACTGGTGCCCAAGGCCAGCATTGAACCTTACGTCTATTTGAAGACCGTACCCAGCGTGACCGCCGTCGATAAGACGACCGGCGACGAACGCCTCTACACCAGTGGACTTCGGTGGGCCGGCATCATTCCGGGAGGCTTTGATTACCGCGCGCGTTACTCGGTTCAGTCGGGTCATTATGCCGATGACACGATCCATGCCTGGGCTGCGTACGGTATTCTCGGCTACACAGTTCAGCAGACACGTTTCGAACCGCGCTTCTCGATCGAATATAACTATGCGAGTGGAAACAAAGCCATCGGCAGTTCAGTGATCGGAACCTTCGACCAGCTCTACCCCACCACTCACCAGTGGCGCCGCCTCACAGACCTCTTCGGCGAAGAGAACATCCGGGACCTCAAACCGGGATTTGATATCAGACCGACGAGGAAGATGAAGGCCTACTTCGTTGTGAGCGAACTGTCACTGGCCAGCCGGTACGACAGTGTGTACGATAATACCGGAGCCGTTCTGGTGAAGGTACCCAAAGGCGGCGCGCGCAGCGCGGACATCGGCAAGGAAGGCGACCTCTTCGGGACCTACGATGTGAACAGGCGCTTGCAGATCGGGGCCGGCTTCGGACACTTGATTGCCGGGCGATTCCTTAAGCAGGCCACCCCGGGTGGAGACGCTTCTTATCCATACGCCTTTGCGGACTACCACTTTTAATGAGGTGAGGCTTGGACATCAAGGTCGGCGTACTTGGGCTGGCTGTGGGATTCATGGTTGGACTGACCGGAATGGGCGGGGGCGCGCTGATGACGCCGGCGCTAATCCTGCTGGGCCTCGCGCGGCCGTCTTTGGCCGTCGGAACCGATCTGGTTTGGAACGCACTCACCAAGAGCGTAGGCTCCGTCGTTCACATCCGACAGCATACCGTCGACAATAGAATCGTCAAGCGTCTGGCGATTGGGAGCATTCCTGGCGCCCTCGCCGGCCTCGGGCTGTTGGCGATTCTGCGACGCACCGGCGTCCAGCATCAGGACAAAGTGGTTGTATGGGTTCTGGGAGTGGCTTTGGTGTGCGTGGCCCTGGCACTTTACGCTCGAACGGTTGTGGGCAGATATCTGGACTCGCCGACTCAGGAGCAAGTCTCGCATGGACCTTGGTGGGTGACTTCACTGGTTGGGTTAGTGGTGGGTTTTCTGGTGAGCATCACATCCGTGGGCAGCGGCACCCTGATCATCGCCAGCCTGGCGTTCCTCTATCCGGCAACTCCTCTTAAGAAGCTTGTAGGCTCCGACATCTTCCACGCGCTTTTCCTCGTGGGAGTCTCCGCGATCGGCCATGCGGGGCTAGGTACGATTAATTACAAGCTGCTCGTAGGTTTGCTGGTGGGATCCGTGCCTGGTGTGTGGATCGGCAGCAAGTTGAGCGCCCGCTTTCCGGAGAAGGTCCTCCGCCCGATCCTGGCCACCACCTTGCTTTACCTCGGGTTAAAACTCCTGTAGAAACGCACCGCCCCGCGGCTGCGCATGCCGACCGGAAAGCTCTCGAGATCCGGCTCTCACGCTAGCCCGGCGGAACCTCACGAAAAACCCACCAGCGCATAGTGATATGATAATCCTCTTCGCCGGTTGCGAGTTGTTGCTTCAGAACAACGCAGTCATTGTCGGGCTTTGGTGGCGAAGATCCCGAATATCTTGCGCAGCTGCGTGTGCCTTTCGAAGGAACGGCGTGGTTGTACGTTTGGAGGTTCCGAATGAGCAATCTGATTTCTCCGCATGGGAGTCAAAAACTCAATCCTCTTCTGCTACAGGGACCGCAACTCCAAGAAGAGAGCACGAGAGCGCAATCCCTAACAAAAGTTCCAATGACGAGCCGCGAAACCAGCGACCTGATCATGATGGGCATCGGTGCATTTACGCCTCTGGAAGGATTTATGGGGAGGGACGACTGGCGCGGGTGTTGTGAAACCTACAGCCTGCCCAACCGGAAAAGGCTCTTCTGGCCCATACCCATTACCCTCTCGGCCGCGCAAGACTTGGCCGATTCCATTGCGGCCGGTGACGAGGTGGCGCTGTGGGATACTGAAACTGAATCCGTCATGGGCACCATGAAGGTGACCGAAAAATACTCCATCGACAAGGAGTTCGAGTGCAAACAGGTTTTCCGCACCACCGACCCGGCTCACCCCGGGGTGCAGAAGGTGATGGAGCAGGGCCCCGTAAATCTCGCAGGCACCGTCAAAGTTCTCTCGGAATCCTATTACCCGGAGATGTTCAAGGGCATCTATCAGCGGCCGGCGGAAGCCCGCAAGGCATTCGAGGAACGCGGGTGGAACACCGTGGCCGCTCTGCAACTCCGCAACCCCATGCACAACTCGCACGCTTACCTGGCTTGGATCGCCATCGAGGTCTGCGACGGGGTTTACGTTCACCAGCTTGTGGGCAAGCTCAAACCCGGCGACATCCCGGCCGAAGTGCGCGTGAAGGCCATCGACGCGCTGGTCAATAAGTATTTCCGCAAAGACCGGGTGATTCAGGGTGGTTACCCCATGGAGATGCGCTATGCTGGGCCGCGCGAGGCGCTGCTGCACGCCGTGTTCCGGCAGAATTACGGTTGCACTCACCTCATCGTGGGACGCGACCACGCCGGGGTGGGCGACTACTACGGCCCCTTCGACTCCCAGAAGATCTTCAACGACATCCCTTCCGATGCCCTGCTCTTGCGGCCCTTGTGCATGGATTGGACGTTCTATTGCTATGAATGCGGCAGTATGGCGTCAATGAAGACTTGTCCCCACGAGAGCAAGGCCGTCATCGATGCAGACGGGAACTACAAGGGAGGGGCTCGTTTGCTGTTATCAGGGACGATGCTGCGGAAGTTGACGAGCGAGGGAAAGCCTGTCCCCCCGGAGTTCTCCAGACCTGAAGTGATTAAGATTTTGAAAGAGTACTACGATAGCCTCGACAAAAAAGTGGAGGTAAAACTCCACGGGTTTGCCACAGGGCAGAGCCAACAACATCTCCGCTAGTCTGTTCTGGGCCCCTTGATCTCATGGTCGGTCGGAACGGGCCTGACCGCGAAAATCGGCCGAGGGCATGCAAACCCAAGTCTCGCGTAGCCGACTTCTTGTCACTTCTAGAGCGGTTTCGATTTAAGTATTTACATATCCACAGGAGGCGAAGTAATTTGTGCATTCGCTTGGGGAGACCGTATTGAGCAACTCCCCGATTTCCTTCCAGAGGGTATCGATATCGC
>Ga0181538_10004333_pt1 | contig 13316 bp, 20 predicted proteins | sample PEATcosm2014_Bin_40_FD_119773 | JGI IMG/M metagenome (GOLD analysis project Ga0181538, IMG submission 119773) | Peatland microbial communities from MTU Mesocosm Facility, Houghton, MI, USA - PEATcosm2014_Bin23_30_metaG | ecosystem: Environmental > Terrestrial > Soil > Wetlands > Peat | place...
AACGAGGTCTGCGACAATGGCGCCGCCCGTGGGCTCGAGAGGAATGTCGCCGTGCGGACCGCCGAGGATCAGACACTCGACGCCGCGGCCCTTGCCGTCTGCCGAGTAGCGAATGCCGTAGAGCACACCCATCGGATCGAGCGCAGCCCAGCGGTTGCCGGCTCGCGACATCTCTTCGAGGATGACGGCACCGAGATTTGAATTGTGAGTGGGAATCATCGCCGTTCCCGCTAGATAAAGTTGGCTAGGCGAATCCACCTTTATGCAACGCATCAGTACGGATTCACATGGAGTTACCGCTGTAATGTATCGGCGAACGCGGCGCATCTGCTGCGCACAGTTGAAATCGCAATGCCTGGCTTTTCTTAAAAGGGAGAAAACTGGAAGCGTCGGCGTGAATCGTACCCTGTAGTCTGTGCCCACAACTTTACCGTTGAGTTTTGCAGCACGTGGTTTCCATGATGCTTTCATTCCCAGCGAACACACCAGTTCGTAGACCCCGCGCGAAAGTTCCTTGTTTGTATTGCTGAATTCGGCCGTGTGGCCGTCTGTCTCTGACCATCCACCATCCGTATCCATCAAACCTTGCAGCAAACAAAGCCTCTGCTCGATCGCGGCGCGCAGATATTCAATTGGAATTCGTTTCTGATTCAGGATGTCTAGTTCACGGAGTATTGGCTTGATGCCGAGAATGGAGTACGATCTTGCAGCGCCTTTTCCTGTATCTGATGAGGGTTGATAACGCGTTGGGTATCCGAGAGCTTCCAGTTTCGCGACAATTTCCACGTCTGCGGTAGTTAATTGCGAACACGCGCTTGACCCGTCGCCCAGCCAAACGCCAAGCACATACGGATCGATCGGCAGTTTCTTTTCCGGTAGAAACAGTGGTTGAGTAGTCCTGATCGAGTGATTGTTTGCTACCTGTTGCCCCTGAAGTACGATCAAGGTGGAGGCGATTTCTTGAGTCGTGCGCGTTTCGCCGTTCCTGCCGCGGCGCCGATCTCGATACGTTTCGGTAGTCCAAAGATGTTCTCCATCAGCAACAATCACCGATCCGTCAGAGAAATGCACGTCGTAGGATTCTCCCAAAGCAATTGGCGAAATCGCTGTGACTTTGCATATCTGTCCGCACTCGTCAAACAGAAGATTGCCGACGCGAACGGCGCCCATCGTTGTCCAGCCGGATGGCGTAGCAAGAGGCGTGTCGATAGCAAGACGCTTCCCCATACCTTTTCCGCCGTAAATCAGAAGCGTCGAGGTAACGGTGTCCTGGGGAAGACTGAAATTCGTAGCGATGTTGAGTTTGCTCATTCCTCCAGGCGTCCTTTCAAGTACTCGGCCGGGGTTTCCGGCTCTTCAAATGGTCGATCCACCATGCGCCAAAATGACGGCGAATAAAAAGAGGCGATGACTTTTCTACCTTGATATATCGAACCGACCCTATGATGAGTCGATGTGAGCTCGTAAACGTGGCCATCTTCGCCGAGAGCGTAAAGCGCCTCGCCGTTTTCGGTGTCGGATGCAACTGCAATCTGAGTGAATCTCATTTCTGTTTTTCTCCCTCCGTGCAAATCTCGCAATAGTCGGCTCCGTTTTTGTGGCTCCAGCCAGCTTTCCGCGCTTCCTTGCGCAGTTGCCCAACGGTCTTTGGCTCGACGAATGCCTGAGAATCGAGATCGGCGATGCACGGGAATGTCACGTCGCCGCAGCCGTGATCGTTATCGCAAAAGAGAAGTTTTACGCTGCGGATCATGTCCCTTCTCCGGTGGTTTCTGGTTGAACTGGTAGTGGTGGCTCGTCGACAAATGGTTCCAACATGTCGAGGCCATTGATCATGTGTTGAAGATTCGGCTTGATGAGAGCGACTTCTTTTTTGCGGCGTGTGTCGCGATTCAGTCGCCTCCACGCCTCGCAGATATTAAAGGTTTGACCAACTGCGTTATTGCGGCTGTTGTTGTCCCAACGATTAGTGTCGTCTCCAATCTTGCGACCGGCCAGAGCATCCAACTCCTCGGCTGTCGCTTCGACTAAAAAGGTTCGGCTGCTGCATTTTGCGATTACCTTCATGCGTCATCTTCTCCTTGGACCTGAGTTTCTTTCTCGATCTCGTCGGCCAGGTTGCGCAAAGCATCAGCGAGCGTATCGCCGAAGCCAACTATTCCGCCCTCGTGCGGCCACCTGTTTATATCGATCGCTGCGTAGACCTGGTTCCCATCGCAGCGGCACTCGATTGCGCATGGAGCGGTGCGCATTGTCGGCCGTTTCACTATTAGCGGCATCAGACTCGTTCCTTCTTTCGGCGAATGCGTTCCGCCAAGGCCGAGCGTGCTTCGGCGCTCATCTCTACCATTCGCGCCACGTCTTCCAGGGTGTTGTTTGCCTTTTGGACAGCGTGCTTCTCTCGCACGTAGTAGCAGCCTTCCTCTGAGTCGAAAAGGTGATTGTCACCGTCTTCGCGATAACGTGGCGCAGAAGAATTGAATTGTAAAATCTCTCCACAATCTGCGCAGGAATATCCCGATTCGCCATCGCGCACAGGATGCAAATGAGCGCACGTAGGATTATTGGCCATTGCTTTCCTCGTCGTCCTCCGGCTCCTCGTCTTCTATGGTTTCGAGCGGCTTCGATACCTTGAACTTAACTTTCGGCACCGGCACTGCCAGATCGACGATCGACTGATGCAAGATGGCTCGTTTGGTCGCCTTCAGCTTGCCATTCAGTTCTGTGGCGCCGATCTCCAGATTGCCATACCAGAAAGCATCCTTCGGATCGCCGTTTTCCTCGTCGAGCACCCAATCGAGAAGCCGGTCGACGATCGGCATCAGTATGCGGCCTTGATCGTCTCTGCCGAGATTCCTTCCATCTGCATCCATTTGAAATAGTGGGTAACTCGTACCCTCCGACTCCTCCGGACCGTACTTGTATGCCTTACCGTTGTAGTCGCGGATCAGGATCGGCCGACCAGTGGCCTCGACGCGCGCCTTCATGCGAGCGTTGTTTATCCTGCTGAACATCGAATGCCAGAGAGCCCACTTGACCCATTCTTCCGGCGTCAATTGCATCTGCTCGTTGTACTCCGCGATTGGACAGGTGCGGTTAGCGAGCAGCGGACAATACTGACAATGCGTTCCTGGTATGGCTTCCATCTGCGCGCCCTTGTCGTAAAGCACGTGGAGCATCTTCTGACGCTCACGCGCGGCGCGCACGGCTTCGATCAGTGCCGGCACTTGCTTGCGATGGAATTCGATTTCGCGCGAGAGTTTCCGGTAGCGGACAAAGTGCAGACGGAACATAACTCTGTCTGCCCATGGGAAGTGCTGGAATATGAATAGCGAATACATCTTAGCCTGAAGCGTGTCATCCGGATCAAACGGCCGCGGATGCGATTTCCAGTCTGGAACCAAAATCCACTTCTCGTCGACGTAGGCATAGATTGCATCCGGGATACCCTCGTATTCGCTGGGCCTTGTGCTCTCTTCTTCAAGCGCCGATCCGTCGAGCTCGTCGGAGATCAGTGTGGGCAGGAATTTGGCGTCCAGGCTCATCGGAACTTCGGTCGCGAGTAGGTGTGCGTAATCCACTTCGTAGCTATCGCGGATTCCAGATAGGATTCGCGCCGCTTCCGGCCCGGCGCCCTTCGCGAGCTCGTCGAATGCGGCCAGGTCCATCTTGACCTGTTTCTGTGCGCAATATGATTGGTAAGCTGCGCTGACTTTGTGAATCTCTCTGCCGCGCGCAGACTCCAAGCTGCCTGGCTTGCGATTACCTTTAATGAATGCTTCCACGTAAAAAACGGGGCACGCCATCACCATTTCTGTTGATTGATGCAATGGAGGGATGACGCTCGGCGGAGACTTCTTCTTTGCCATGTGATCCTTTCACTGCGCGGCCCGCGTCCTGGAGGTCGGTAGAATGCGAGCCGCACAGTTTGTCATCGCGTTAGGGTGCCCACCCCGCGATGATGCCGTTAGAGAACCAAAGAGCCCTGGGCCGGTCGACGGCCGCTGTCCTGTTGCTGGCTGCTCTGCTGTTCTTGTTTCGCATCGTGCTCTTGTTCGGCGGCTTCGGATTCGGGTGCGGCTTTTGAATCACTGCGTCCGCCGCGGCGCTTTGCCGCAGAGTCAGTACCCTTCTTGCTGGCATCGGCCTTCCCGCCGTTCAGTGGAGCAGCTTGCTCTCGAACATATTCCAGGAGCTCGTCTGTGCGTCCTGGATAGTTATCGCGCACCGACTCGCGTTTTTCTTCCGTCCAGTTGAGCAGGTTCATCAATCGTTCGATCTCGAGCTCTTTTTCAGTCGGTCCGCCGTCGAAATTCTTCGCGAGCGAGCCCTCGATCGTAAGGTGCTGCCGGCCTTCCGATCCGGAAATTTCGAGTGAGGATGCGGCGAGAATTTCAACGGAGGAAGGCAGGTACTTGATCACCTGAAGAAGTGGCAGCTTGCGAGCGTACATTTCCGGATGCGCATAGGAATAGTGATCGGTCTTGTTTTTGCACTTATTGTTTCTGTCGCGCTGTGTCCAGACGCGCTCGATGGGCCACACTTCGATTGTCGGAGACTCGATGCCGTTGATGCTGCCGACAGCGTAAACGAATTCGAGCGCCTTCGGATTTCCTGTCCACTTGCCAGGCTTGTGATGAATAAACGGTTTGGTCCCGTACTCGTAATCGAATTCATCCTGCTCATAGACGGCGCCCGTCCAGGCGTTCGCGCGGCCCGTGCGCGATACCAGGTCCATCCATCCGCGCCAGCCTGGGACAAAGGTTGCTTCCTGGCCGTATGGAATGATGTAGCACTGGCCATTCACGCCGGGCTCGAGTCCGAGTTGCGAGGCGGTGATGATCGCGCCGAAAAATGATTCGAGCGTGGTCTGGTAGAGTTTGGGTGTTTTGCGCAAAGCGGTCAGAGCGATCCGCGACATGCGCTCGGGGGTGATGTGCCTGGGCAGCGCGGCCTCGATCTGCCCCTTCATCTTTTCGAGCTCTTTTCCAATCGTGGCTTGCCCAACAAGAACAATTCTGTTTTCTGGCATTTCGATTCTCCATCCAGCGTTAGGTGAGTACAGCGTCAAGTTGTTCGATCATTGCGTTTACTCTGCATTGCCCCGCAGCGAACGTGCCGTCGACGCATTGCGCGATGGAGAGCAGAGATTCCGAGTTGCAGTGTGTACAGCGATCGATATAACCGCCGACGTGGTTGCAATTCTGACAAAGGTAGGCGTCCTTGAGATGCACAGAGCCTGGAGATTGCAACATACTGTCGATCGATGCGATGGCTTGCGATTGGCAGTGGGCGCACGCAGAAGCCTTATTTCCGATGTTCCGGCAGTCTTCGCACAAATATGCGCGCGCCAGGGGAATGAATGTTGCTTGCTCTGCGGGGCGAACGATTGCGCTGGGAGAATCGTTTATGGCTTCGGTCATCTTTCAATCCTGATGCGAAACACGGTTTCGCTTTCGTCGGGCGCACTGGTGGATGGTTCATTGGTTCTGATGTAGACGCGTTCGCCGATCGAATACCTGGCATCGATTCGATCCCAATAGGTCTGCCCCACCGTCGAGAATAAATCGCCCGGCTGGAGGTCGCTTCCCTTGCACTCTTCCGCAATAACCTTCATCACATTCCTCACATTCACCAATGGGGACGTCTCACGACGTCCCCACCGGGAGCTCACCTGCTTTGGCAGCAGGGGCAGTGAGAGGGTATCCCTCCCTCTCGGCCCTTCGCTTACCCAAGGGAACCGGGCGCGGCGAAGATCAATCTTGGGTGTTGCCTTTGGCGTCCAAAATGGCAGCGGCTAAAAAAAGCGCCGCAAGGATCGCAATCAGTAAAATGTCGAACCACACTTTCATTCGTTCCCTTCAAGCTTGACGATTCGAGCGACTTCTTTGAGGGTTCCGATGGGCATCGTCATCCAGTCGATTTTGAGGATCGCCGCCGCGATCTTGCGACGCTTGCGCTCCATCTTTGTAACCTCGATCTTTATCGGATCGAAGGCCATGATCTTACGTCTGAAATGTTTCCAGACAACCTCTTCGCCCGTGTCCAAATAAAACGTCGAGTCTATCCTACTCACCCTGACCACCGGCACATCTTTTCCCTGAGCGCGCGAGAAGCGCGTTCCGACGTATTCCACGGTAACTTTGCGGTACATGCCAGGCGCGTACTCAAGACTGAGCTCATCACCTTTTAGCAATTTTCGCTTCATAGTGCCTCGAATCTTCGTTAAAAAATTGCGGAGCCGGGTCAGCGGCCCCGCATTGCAGTGGCAGGGAAAGCTATGCGGCCTGGGCAAGCGCCTCGGGATTGAGAAGAGCTCCGGCCACTTTCATGACCTCAAGTTTCCGCTCCTCATCTTCAATCTTCGTGTTCGCGATCCAAGAGATCGCATTCGACATGCGCCAGGCAGTGTTGCCAGCCGGAAGCATTTCGATGTCGGGAGAGTTGAACGCCTCGATCACCGCGCCGGCTTCGGTCTTGTTGAGGTTCTTGGCCAGAAAATCCTTCATGCTGCGAATTTTGATTTTCTGCTCGTTAGCGACCTTGATTGCTTCAAGGAACCGATTCACGTTCCCGGCCGACAAAGTGTGCTGAGTGATGTCCTGCACGGCCGAGGCCATCGTCTGCGTGTCCAGATCGTAGGTCCGCTGGCTCAGTTGCAAATCCTCGCTCAGCCTTCCCCCGATGTGAATCTTGCGCAGGTCCTCATTCGAGATCGCGCGATTGGTGCACCAGAGCCGCTCGACAAACGTGCGGACTGAGATTGCGCCATTGCCGAAATCGGAATTTTCGAATGCGGCGCCGAAGATCATGACTTCGTTATCGACCGGCTCGAAGACCATGGGCAGAACAACTTTGACTGCGACCTTCGTATCGAGCGCGTAGCCGTCGACCGGCACCGCGCCGAATTTCCGCACGCCGCCGATGAACGCGTCGAGGATCGGCCGCGAGTCGAGACGGCGGTAGGAGTCGGAAAGAAATCCGCGAACCTCACCCTGCACGGAACGCGCCAGGTACTTCGCGCCATTTGAATTGTGGTAGAGGGTATTCAGGTTCTCGGCGACAAGCTCGTGACCCCATGCGCCCTTGGTCATCAGCTTGTCGATGTAAGCGAGAGGAATCTCGGCGCGCGTCGCGGCCTGGCCAATAGCGTGCCGGTGAAATCCCTGCACAGTATGATCGTGATCGGGAAACTCGACCTTCACTCCGTTCGCGTCGGCGTGGAATGTCAGCTTCTTACCAACCACTACGCGATCTTGCGGAACGTCGCGGTTTACTTGTTCGATGACGGCGAGCGCCCGCGTCTTGCCGCGCTCGATCTCGGCGTCAAATCTCTTTCTGGCGTCGGTTGCTGCCGCAGATGCGGCCACGTTGTAATCCTGTCCGTTGTGATGCATGAGCATTGGATTTTCCCCTTGGGAGTTGGATTAAGGCGTCGCGCCTTTTCTCCCTGTGATTGGAATAATAAGCGGGTTGCCTGCCGAAAGCAACAAAAATCGACGCGCATGGAATAATTTTTTCTCGTTTGTTTTTAGTGCGTTATGGGCGGTAATCCAGATGAGACGGCGATCTCGGTCGTGTTTTCCGATATTCCTATCCACTTTTGCACAGCAATCCACGGTTGACGTATGAGGGAGTTTTGGCTAGGGTTTTCCGTAGCGTTCCCGGCCCCCAGCCGAAAGACCGCAAGTGGCAACCCTCGCGACGGTGAGGGTGTTTCCTTTGCAGTTAAGGATGGAAGGCTCTCGACGACACCGAGTAGCCTTCCGCCACGCTTGCCGTGTGTCGCGGCGATGGACTCTGCCCGCCCATCCTCCCGTCTTTGGCTTGGTTCTTTCGAAAATGAAGATCAACCGAGAGATTCCAATTCCTGCCCGAACCGCCCGTGGCGGCTTCCGCAAATATCCGTGGAGCGCGATGCAACCAGGCGATTCGTTTTTTGTTCAAGGGATGACCATCTTCAAGATTTCATCCCAAGCAACGCATCGAGCTCAAAAAGATGGAAGAAAATATACCTGCCGATCCGTCGTCGAGAACGGGGAATCTGGTGTGCGCGTCTGGAGAGTTAAGTGACGAGGATCGCATAATGCCAAATCCCTGGTTTCGTATGTACGCCGAATTCGAAGACGATCCAAAAGTCCAGATGCTACCCGAAGCGCTGCAAGCTAGGCTCGTGAAAGTATTCTGTACGCGTTGCAAAGAAGAGAAGCTGACGGACATGCAGCGAGCGTTCAAGTGGCGAATCAGCCTTGAAGAAGTTGCAGAAACGAAGAAAGTTTTTCTCGCAAACGGCTTTATCGACGCCGACTGGAATGTGATCAATTGGAACAAGCGGCAGTTCTTATCAGATTCTTCAACAGAGCGTGTTCGTAAATATCGACAAGCATTGAAACAGAATGAAACGTTCCATGAAACAGATGGAAACGTTACTGTAACGGCACTAGAACAGAACAGAGCAGATGCAGATCAGACTCAAAAGAGAAAAGACTCTCCCGAATTTCAATGGGCAAACGATCTGATCGTGAGGATGTTTGATTTCTATTGCGAGGCTTTAGATCGGGATCGCAAACGTTACACGCTCACAGATAAGCGCAAAGAAAAAGCACTGCTCAGAATTCGCGAGCGGTTCAAGGTTCACAAGGGCGACAAGGCAAAAGTCGAAAACGACATCGTTCGTGCGATCGAGAACCTGGCTGGGAGCGATTTCCATCGCTCTGGCGGTTACATCGATTGGGAAGCGCAAATCTTTCGCAGTGCCGAGGAGTTTGAGAAACGTCTCACCTGGAGTCGACCAAATGGAAAAACGCAATCCTTCGATCGTGGCGTCCGCAGCGAACAGGCAATCCATCAACGTGCCTCTGCAAGAGCGAGTGACCCTGAAAGTAATAGCGGAGTTGGTCTCGCTGATGTGTTGCGTGCACAGAGCGGAGCCAACCGAGTTGATGGAAAAAACGTATTACCTGGCGCTGTCCGATCTGACATTGGACCAGGCCGGGGAACTGGCGCGGCTGATCCCAAAGGAAATAAAAATGTGGCCAAGCCCGCGGGTGCTGCGTGATCTGCTCGGACTTCCATCGGCCGCGGAGATCGCCGAGCGCGCCGCTCTCGATGGTTTGGCAAAAGTGCTCGACAGCCTATGGACTGTTCGCAATGACTCGGTGAGATTGAATGCCTGGATCGGCGAGGCGAAATTTAAGCTCGAATGCGGCGATCGCATCGTGCGCACTCTTCAGCGTTTTGGGTGTGGAGACATCCGATGCGGTGCCGAGATGTTGATCCTGCATCCACGCTTGAGATCGTCAGACGTAGAGGCAGCGGCGATGGGTTTGGAGTTGAGTGCAATAGAACGTGTTGAAGCCAGGTGGTTCAAGGCGTGGAAAGAGGTCGGAGCATGATGACCGAGATAGAAAAAGCTGTAAGTAGCGCGATGGAAAGTGCCCGAGCAGCGGCTAGCGTTGTGCAGTTTTATGATATACAGCAAAAGCGAGTTTTTTGGCTCAAACTGCGCGAGGAAATTTCCGAACATCTGCGCAGGAACTTCAATGTCACGGAAAAGGGGTGAAAGGGATGCGAAAGAAAGTGATCTTGTGTGTCAATGACGACAGCCGCGAACTATCGGTAAGTAAAACCGTTCTCGAAGTCCACGGCTATCGTGTACTCGCCGCCGAAAGCGGTCAAGAGGCGATGGCCTTACTTGCGATGGCAAAATGTGTCGACCTGATTATTGGCGCCGCAGAAATGCCGTTTATCGCTGGCGTAGCTCTCGCTGAGCGATTGAAGCGGATAAGAAGTTACGTTCCGATCATCCTGGTAACCAGAGGCGGAGTTGAGCAAGCGCAAATCTTAGGTGCCGGCGCCGATGCGATAGTTAGCTCGAGGATCGTTCCGATCGAGCTCCTCGAGCGGGTCAAGGTGATGTGCGCGCGCAAGCGCGGCCCACGCAAGGGCGCCCAGCGGGTCGTGCCTGAGTCGGCACTGGAAATTATAGCCACGGCCAGTTGACGATTGACGATTTTTCCATTCGGTGCAACGATGAAAGCAGAAACGGTCCAGCCGCGATGATCCTGACAAGGTTGTTCAAAAAGAAGTCCATTCGGGCTTATTGGTGGAGGAGTGTAGCCAATTTCGGCGACGCGCTCGCGCCGCTGCTCCTCAGTCGATTCGCCGACATTGACCGGATTGATTGGTCGCCGGTCGCCGACGCCGAAATCGTCTCGATCGGATCGGTCTTGGAACACATCCCCTCCGGCTGGCGCGGATACATCGTTGGTTCCGGACGTCTCCGCGAGTCTGCATTGCTCAAGTTTGATCCTGAAGACGCCAAGATTCTGGCCTTGCGCGGTCCGCTATCGGCGCGCGGAATCTTTGGCAGCTTCGCTCTCGGCGACCCTGGGCTCCTGGCCAATGAACTGATCGAACACCAGCCAAAACAATGGGACATCGGAATCTTGCCCCATTGGCTCGATACGGAACTTGTGCCGCGATTCAAGAAATTGATTCCAGCGAGGGAGTCGATTAAGCTCATCAGCGCCAAAGACGATCCACTCGAAGTTCTCCGAGCGATAGCATCGTGCAAAAAAATTGTAACGTCATCGCTGCATGGCATGATTGCCGCGGACGCGCTGGGAATTCCGAGGCGGGTAGAGGTTTGCAAAAAGCTGGAAAAGGAAGGCGGAACATTTAAGTTCCGCGACTACAGCGCATCGATTCAAACGCGCTTCGAACCTGGCAAGCTGACCGAGCCCTCGCGCAACCGTGTGAACGATGCGCGATTTGAAATCTACGACGCATACCGCGAACTGAGCAGGGCCTATGGCAAAAGCTAGAATTGTTTTTCTTTGGCGGCTTTGTATCTTCTACCTGTGCTGGCTCTTCAGGATCAAAGGGCACGGAATCAGCATTCTCGTCCCCCTCAACGTCTTTACCCAGGACGATCAACGAGCAAAAAACTGGCGCTGGCTCGAACGATACTGGCGCGCAAACCTGCCTGGCGCTGAGATCGTCATCGGTGCCGATCTCGAGCCCGGCACCCGTGCTTTTTCGAAATCTGCATCCGTCAACGACGCGGCCAGGAAATCTCACGGTGAGCTCTTCGTCATCGTCGATGCCGACATCTACATATCTGCCGACGCGGTTCTGCGCTGCGCGAAAGAAATCAGGCTAGCTCGGAAGCGTGGGCGCCATCTCTGGTTTCTTCCGTACCGCCAGGCGTTCAGGCTCACCAGGGCAGCATCGACAAAAATCCTCAACTCTGATCCGCGACGGCCGATTGTGCTCATGCCGACCGAGAGCGACATCACAAACGTATCGAAGCCGGGGCAAAAGACACCGCCATCGCGCATAGCTCACTGGTACGGCGCCATGATTCATATCGTTCCCCGTGAGGGATTTCAAACCGTGGGCGGATGGGATGAGCGTTTCCGTGGTTGGGGTGGGGAAGATCACGCGGCGATGGCGGCGATGGACACGCTATATGGGCCGCACAAGACGTTGCCGAGTAGCGTTACACATATCTGGCATCCGGTATTGGTTCCGGACGGCATCACCGAAGACGCCAAAGCGAAGAAAAGGCTGTGGCCAAACCAGGAGTCAGAGGCCAACAACAACGCGCTATCGATGAGGTATTACGCGGCTGACCGGAATCCGGCGAAGATGCGAGCTCTCGTCGACGAATATCTACAGGACAAGCCGAGCGAGGATGCGCGGCAGCTTGGACGGCTTCCGGACTATGTATCGCCCTAGCTAGGAATCGCTATTACGCTTGACGTAGATGTGATTTTTTCTCCACTTTCGCATATAAGCATTGTGGCAGGAACGGCAAAGCCGCTGGCCAGGCCGTCGCCGCTTCCCGCACTTACAAAAAATACGTTGGGGACTCATAGAAATGTGGCACGTGGAACAATTATAGCTCTTCCCTTATCTTCCTTCTGCCACACTCCATCATGAACGACTTAGGATCGTCGACTGAGTTCTGCACGGCCACCACCGCCCAAGCCGAGCAGTTCCTACATGTCAGATGCCAGCATCCGCGATCCGGAGCCTTCGGGAGCTCGACGACGCAATCGGTGTCAAGCGTGTCAATCGTCGGAGCCGGAGGATATGCCTTGCGATCCTTCTCGAGCGGGGCGCTTGCGTGGGAGAAAAAGAGCGTGTGAGTCTCGTTTTTAAGCGGAGCGCCGTCGTCGGGCGAGAAAAGAGTGCGGGTCATGGTGCGATGCCCTCGTCGTAGCTGTACTCGCGATCGCCGTCCACGTCAGTGGCACCGAGCATCTTCTCCACCCATGCCAGGTAATCCTTAGACGGTTCGCCGGTCTCAAAGCGCTCTTCTTCTGTTCCGTCTTCCCACTTAGCCATGGACACATTGACAATAGTGCCGAGGAGAATTCTCGCAACCTGGTCGATTACCCAGGTCTTATGGTGATCGCCGTCGATCTGGCCGTACATTTCGATGAATCGCATCGCCCACATCTCGCGGGTGCAATCCTTGTACACCGGATGCTCCGCGGTATTGATCGGTGTCTCGCCAAGGTATTTGCTCATTTTATGACCGTCCTTTTTGCTTTAACTTTGCTACCTAGATTCTTGTGTAAATATGCGGAATCCTGCACGCGTTGCGCAATTCGCATGTCCCTATCGTGTAGATCGGCCGTAGATAATTCGCCGGTTGAAAGCTGAAGAAGCAGATTGCGGCCGTCTCGAAGTCCGGCCAAGTAACACATCTCCGCGTACCTTGCCGAGTGGTCCCATAGGTCGCGCAGGATTGAAACCAAGATGGTTGGAATTTTCGCGATGGCTCCTGATCCATGCGATCCTTCGGAAGTCGGATAATGAACAGATTCGCCGCCCTGCGCGCCAGGTTTCGGCGGACGACTGACGCGTGGTACGGAATAGATGCATGGAGTATTACCGCTGATTCCGCGAGTGTCCGGCCATTCCAGTTTGGTTACACTGACCGCTTCGGCGAGAGAAGCAAAGAGTCTTCCGAGCGCGTCGCGAGTTTCAGAAAGTCCCTCAATGTCGGATGCGCCATTATAGAAGCGCGGATAGCAATGCCATGACTCGTGAACGGTTACGCTGGTAAGGTCTTTGTCTAGATGAAGCGCGGCAATATGTTTGGGAATTACGTACTTGACTCCCGTTCTGTTGATTCATTGGGCTTTACCTTCTTTGTGGATTTCTTTCGTTGCCGTGCCGGTTTTTGCTTGGCTTCGGGCCGGTAGTTGAGCACAAGATCAGTGATTTTGTTGAGGATTTTAGGGGGCTTTTGTGGTCGCCACTGTTGACACATTCCAGGTTCGCAAGCTCCACACGCTGAC
>Ga0181538_10004334_pt1 | contig 13309 bp, 10 predicted proteins | sample PEATcosm2014_Bin_40_FD_119773 | JGI IMG/M metagenome (GOLD analysis project Ga0181538, IMG submission 119773) | Peatland microbial communities from MTU Mesocosm Facility, Houghton, MI, USA - PEATcosm2014_Bin23_30_metaG | ecosystem: Environmental > Terrestrial > Soil > Wetlands > Peat | place...
GAAGATCACGCCATTGAAATTGCCAGCGTGGGCGACCGTCCGCCGCGCACAATTTTTTCGCGCATGGTGCACGAAATCGTCGAGCCGCGCGCGCAGGAGTTGCTCGTGCTGGTCAGCGACAATCTGCGCCGCGCCGGACTCGACACGCAAATTCCCGCGGGCCTGGTGTTCGCAGGCGGCGGCGCGCGTCTCAAGGGCCTGGTCGAATTGGCCGAGCGTGTATTCGGTTTGCCCGTGCGGCTTGCAGCTCCGCGCGGCATTGAAGGTATGCCGGAAGAGTTGTCCCAGCCCGAATACTCCACCGGCCTTGGACTGCTGATGTACGTGGCGCGCGCCCGTCGGCAAGCGCCCTCACAGCAGCTAACGCTGATGGGTAAATTCAAGAGCATGTTCGCGGGCCAGTCGTAGAAGTAGAGAAGGGAATTCGCGGCACAAAAATTGTCCGGCGAGCATCGGGGGAGAGACACATGACGGCGAAGGACACAGGAATTCGGATGTCGTTCAGCGACGACCACACACAGGGCGCGCGCATTAAGGTGATCGGCGTCGGCGGCGGCGGCTCGAACGCCGTCAACCGCATGATTCGCGCCAAGGTGGAGGGCGTCGAATTCATCGCGGCCAATACGGACCTGCAGGCTCTGAAACTCTCGCAGGCGCCGGTCAAATTGCAATTGGGCGCGAAGCTCACCAAGGGACTCGGCGCAGGCGCGAATCCCGAGGTCGGCCGCAAAGCCGCGCTCGAAGACACCGAAAAAATTATCGAAGCCCTCGAAGGCTCGGACATGATTTTCCTCACCGCCGGCCTCGGCGGAGGCACGGGCAGCGGCGCCGCGCCCGTGGTGGCTTCGCTCGCGAGCGAACTCGGCGCGCTTACCGTCGCCGTCGTCACGAAGCCTTTTGCGTTCGAGGGCAAGCGCCGCTTGCTCCAGTCCGAGCAGGCGCTCGCGGAACTCGTCGGCTGCGTGGATACCGTCATCGTCATCCCCAACGAGCGGCTGATGGAAACGGTCGAGAAGGGAACCAGCTTCTTTGAAGCGTTCCGCATCGCCGACGACATCTTGCGCCAGGCCGTGCAAGGCATCAGCGACATCATTACTGTCCCCGGAATCATCAATCGCGATTTCGCCGACGTGAAGACGATCATGCACGGCCAGGGTTACGCCGTGATGGGCACAGCCGTCGCGTCCGGCGCAAATCGCGCGGTGGACGCCGCGAATCGCGCCATCAATAGCCCTCTGCTCGAAGACAATTCCATCCAGGGCGCGCAGGGAATTCTCATCAACATTACCGGCTCGTCCAGCTTGACGCTGCACGAAGTCCACGAAGCCAGCTCCATCATCCAGAAGGCCGCGCACGAGAACGCGAACATCATCTTCGGCGCAGTGCAGGACGACGCCATGAAAGAGTCCGTGAAGATCACAGTCATCGCCGCAGGCTTCCGCGAAGCCGCCCGCCGCCAACAGCACCAGCGGCCGTCGTATATGCCGAAGACGTGGAAGGCCACGCGCGAAGAACAGCCGCAGGCGACGGTCGTTGACGAAGTCCGCCAAAACGTAAGCGAAGTGATTCATCAGCAGGACGTGGCCGCCGACGATTTGGACGTGCCCACGTTCTTGCGCCGCGCGCCGCAAAAAGCCTGAGCGCGGGACGAGTAGGACAGGCACTCTTGCCTGTCCGCTTTTTTCCGCGCCACGATCGAAAGATAGACAGGCAGGAGTGCCTGTCCTACTAAAACCGTACGCGCTCTGCGATTTTCTCTGCCGTAGGGGCGGACTGCCCGCCGTGGCGGGCCGCTTTGCCATCCACCCGCACGATCACGCGAGTCTCTACCTCAGATAACCCGGTGTTCCCAAATGAACAGTATGTTTTTTTTCGCCCCGCTAAGTTGCTGCTCAAGCGAGAGTGTCTCGAACCGAAACGCTGCTGATATGATGCCCGCTGCAACTGCCAATCCGTCCGTCGCCTCGATGACAGCTCAAGATAGCGCTGGTGGAAGCGAGTCGCGCGGCCTCACGAGCGATGAAGCCCGGGCGCGTCTGGCGCAGTACGGCCCGAATGCGATGCCGGATACTTCGATACGCCCGTGGCGCATGGCGCTCGCCAAGTTTTGGGCGCCGGTTCCTTGGATGCTTGAAGCCGCGATCGTCCTCCAGACAGTCCTCCACGAGTACGTCGAGGCCGCGGTCATCGCCGGGCTTTTGGTGTTTAACGCTGCGATCGGATTTTTCCAGGAGGGCCGCGCGCAGGCCACACTCACCGCTTTGAAATCGCGGCTCGCGCTTACGGCTTCGGCGCGGCGCGACGGCGCTTGGAAGAATTTGCCCGCCACGGAACTCGTACCCGGCGACGTGATAAAGCTCTCGCTGGGCGGCGTGGTTGCAGCCGACGCAAAGCTCATCGCGGGCTCGATCCTGCTCGATCAGTCCATGCTCACTGGCGAGTCCATTCCGATCGAAGCCGGGCCCGGCCTGAAAACCTACGCCGGGGCGCTCGTGCGGCGCGGCGAAGCCACGGCGATCGTCACCGCAACCGGGGCGCGCACCAAGTTTGGCCACACCGCGGAACTCGTCCGCACGGCACACGTCGAGAGCACGCAGCAAAAAACCGTGGTGAGGGTGGTGCGGAATCTTGCGGTCTTCAATGGCGCGATGGTCGTCCTTCTAGTGGTTTACGCTCACGCTCGCAAAATGCCGGTTGGCGAAATCATTCCCCTCGTTCTCACGGCCGTGCTGGCGTCCATTCCGGTCGCGCTGCCCGCGACGTTCACGCTTGCCGCGGCGATCGGCGCGAAGGCCCTCGCACGCTTGGGGGTGCTGCCCACTCGATTGTCCGCGGTGGACGAGGCGGCCACGCTGGACGTGCTGTGCTCGGACAAAACGGGAACGCTGACCCGAAACGAACTGGAAGTATCGGCGATTCGTCCCGAGCCGGGCTTCGATGAAGCGAAAGTTCTGCAAATGGCGGCTCTCGCCAGCTCCGATGGCGGACGGGACCCCGTGGACGCGGCGATTCGCTCCATCGCCGCGAAAAAAACTTCCGAACCACTGCCGAAAATTACCAAGTTCGTTCCGTTCGATCCCGCGACAAAAATGTCCGAGGCGGAAGCGGTGGATTCCAATGGCGGGGCCCTGCGCGCGGTGAAGGGCGCGTTTGCGGCGGTGATCAAGCTCGCCGATCCCGGACCGGCGGCGACCGCGGCGGCGCAGGAGCTTGAAGGGAAGGGCTTTCGCGTTCTCGCCGTTGCGGCGGGCGCGCCGGCGGCGATGCGGCTCGTGGGAATGATCGCGCTGAGCGATCCGCCTCGCAGCGACGCGGCCGAGTTGATCAAGGAGCTCGACGCTTTGGGCGTCCGCACCGTCATGGTCACTGGTGACGCCGCCGCGACCGCCGCGATCATCGCAAAAGAAGTGGGACTTCACGGAGCGATTTGCCCGCCCGGGCCAATCCCCGCGAATGTGAGTCCGGAAAACTTCGCGGTCTTTGCCGGCGTCCTCCCCGAGGATAAGTATCACCTCGTTCAGGCCCTCCAGAAGAGCGGCCACACCGTGGGCATGTGCGGCGATGGAGCCAATGACGCGCCGGCGCTGCGCCAGGCGCAAATGGGAATCGCGGTCTCGACTGCGACGGACGTCGCGAAATCCGCGGCGGGAATCGTGCTGACGAAGCCGGGACTGGAAGGCGTCGTGGCCGCGGTAAAAGAAGGCCGGGTTACGTTCCAGCGCATCCTGACCTACACATTAAATTCCGTTACGAAGAAGTTCGTGCAGGTCCTTTTTCTAGCGGTCGGCCTGATCCTCACGGGTCACGCAGTTCTCAACCCTTCGCTCATGGTCATCATCATGATCACCGGCGACTTCCTGGGCATGTCCTTGACGACGGACAATGTGCGACCGTCGCCGATGCCGAATGAATGGCGCGTCGGCAAGTTGACGATCGCGGGCCTCCTCATGGGTGTCTCCGAGCTGGCGTTTTGCACCGCCGTTCTCGCCATTGGGAAATACCGCTTGGGCCTTGGGATCGAGTCCCTTCAGACCCTGGCTTTCGTGGTCATCGTGTTCGGCAATCAGGCCACGACGTACACGAATCGAACTCGCCGCCGCCTGTGGGCTACACCCCCAAGTTTCTGGCTGATAGTTTCCTCAGTAGTCGATCTGGCGATCGCCTCGACGATGGCCGCTTTCGGGATCGCGATGGCCCCTCTGCACTTGCTCCTGATCGGAGCAATCCTCGCCGGCGCAGCCGTCTTCGCCTTCCTGGTGGACATTGTCAAAGTCCCCGTATTCCATCGCCTGAAAATCTCGTAAGAGCCGGCAGGTCCGCAGGCCCGTTTCCTTTAGTTGGTAAGCGGCACGATCGAGTCGACCTGAATCGTGTTCGTCTGCGGGTCCAGCGTGCCGGTGACCTTCACCTTCTCGCCCGCGTACTGTTCGGGCAATTGCTGATCGGAGAGCTTGAAGACGTCTTTTTTCGTCTGCAGGACGTAACGGCCGCCGTGCTCATGCACGCAGTAGCGCGTGCAATCGGCTGCAGTCTTCCCCGCTGCTCCCGTGGAGAGCATTTCCTCGTGGGACCGGCGCAGCGAGTGGACATTCAGCGCGCATTGGGCGTGTGGCACAGCCTTTGAAATTGAATTTGTGGGTGGCGGGCGGGCCGGTCTCCGATGTGGAACTTCATGATCCCATCTTTGCGCGGAGCGCAAAGGGGGGTCTTTCTTCGGCGGGCGGGCCTGCGGGGAAAACCCGAACGCTGTTGCACAACATCACAAGACCCGATAGACTTAACACGGTTTGAGATGGGATCGCCCTATGGGTGCACGACGATAGGGAGAGCCTGATGAAAGTCTTCCGCAATGTAATCCTTCTCTCCAGTTTATTTTCACTTTTCGGCGCGACCGCATTCGCACAATCGGGAGAAGCGGAAGGGGGCGTGCCCCGAGCATCGGGAGGCGGTACCGCTTCGGGCGGGAGCTTCCCGTGCAGGATTACTGTCGGGACAATACCTTTTACTGCGGTGTCCACCGCTCCTAGCGCGCCCTATTCCGCTGAGCGGGAAATTTCCACGGTCCAGACGCTCGCCGACGGAACGCACATCACGGACAATCAGCCGAAGGAAAAAGTCTACCGGGACTCGCACGGAAGAATGCGGAATGAGACCGCGATTTGCCGCGCCCCTGGACAGGAGCCAAGAGGTAAACTGGTCGAGATTCTCGATCCGGTTGCGGGATATCTGTACTACCTAGATTCGCAAAGGCACATTGCGTATCGCTACGCGGCGCAGGTGGCGGATCCCGACGCCAGGGGCAGGGGACAGATCGCGGCGCCGCAACAGGGACAAGTCAGCTCGGCCCCCACCGGTCAAGCCGGTGGCGGGCAGGTCGGATCGGTTCCTCCGCCGGCTACGAATGGCGATGTTGCGAGAATTAACGCATTGACCGGCAACGGCACGCCGCGCGTGACTACGCCGAGGACAGCGCCGACCACGGAGTCATTGGGCTCAGACACAATCGAGGGCGTCTACGTCGAGGGAAAGCGGGTAACAAGCATTTTACCAGCGGGTTTGGCGGGGAATGACCGTCCGATCACGACCGTGAGCGAGTATTGGAATTCGCCAGAACTTGGGCTGGGCATCCTCCAAACGTTCTCGGACCCTCGCAGCGGCGTGAGAACAGTCCGGCTGACCAACATCGATCGTTCGGAACCGGACCCCGCCTTGTTTCAGCCGCCGCCAGGCTATCAGGTTGTGGACGAAACGGGCCCGGTGACCTTGGTGCTTACCCCGCCGTAAATCTGTGCAGCGCAAAGTAGGGTGCATTTGCCGCGGCGGCTTACTTCGACGTCTCGACGCCCGCGTGAGAATGCTCCATGTTCGGCGTATGGCAGGATTCGTCCGGCAGAAGCGCGGTGACGGCGGCTTCCAGTTCGTACGCGCTGGCAACGTTTTGGGGGTAGTTGATGACCTTGACCTCGAAGGTGAAGCGCTTCGCCACGCCGGCGGCATCACTCAACCCGTCCGCGATGCGCGCAGCCACCAGGCGCCCGTCCTGCGCGCTCTTGCCATGAAGAATGATTCCAAACGCGCCGCCTAGAAAGTGGTAGAGCGAGTCGTCCCCTCTAATTTTCCGGGAGATGGCCGTCACCGCATCGCCCAGTGTTGACGTCACGTCCGTTGGATCTGTGATGCCCTCTCCGGGCTTTAGCAGGATGACCACCACCGATAATGGCTGGTCCGAACTCGCCGATCTTTTGAACTCCATCATGAGCCGGTCCTGGAATCGGCTCATTCCGGAAAGGGTTTTCAATAAATCCTCGCTCGCATGAACGCGCAGCTCGGAATAGCGCATGTGCGCAAGCGTGACTTCGCGCCGCAGCCTGCGTACGACCAGTTGGCGATTGAGCAGATAGCCGAACAGGAGCAGACACAGTCCGCAGAAGCCAAAGAACAGAATCCTTGTGGTTCTCTCGCTGAAATAAACAGGATGCTCCGTCACGGCCGGATACATGAGGAGAGCCATGCCCACACTCAGAATCACGATGCAGACCAGCGAGAGGATCGCTAGTTGGAATTCTCGCTTCTCCACACTTGCTGAATCCACGCGATCGAATACTCGCATACGAACTTCACCTCGGGGCACGAATTCCGAAGAAACGGTATAAGTTCAGCTTACGCTCTGAACAGCGCGGGTGTTGCAGAATAAGGTTTTCTAATTGTTTCAAGAGATACCTACGTGTTTCGATTATGACTTTTCCGTATTTCTCCGCTTTGCCAGTCCCCGGCACTGGGCTTGCGGGAGACTAGCCCATTTGTGCGCGCAGACCGAGTTTCCGATCTAAGGAACTCTTCTCGTGTAGACTGACCGCGTGAAGGTGCGAATCAGCGTGCGGAACGACGTGCTCGCGGCAATGCTGGCGCAGGCGCAGAGCGCGGCCGGCGCAGAGTGTTGTGGGCTGCTGGCCGGGCGCGACGGCATGATTACGCGGATTTTGCCGGCGCGAAACGCGGCGAAGCGTCCGGCGAGCGAATACGAAATTGCGCCGGAAGAATTGTTCGGCTTGATGAGAGAGATTCGCGCCGCAGGACTCGAATTGCTAGGCATCTACCACTCGCATCCGTCAGGCGAGGGCGCGCCTTCCGCGAGCGACATCGCGCGTGCGTTTTATCCGGAAGCTGCGTATTTCATCGTGTTGCCACGCACGGAGGAAGAGAAAACCCGCACCCTTGCCCTGCGCGCAAGGATGGGGCAACCGCAAACCCACCTAGTTCGTGCGTTTTCGATTCGCGATGGCGTAGCGAGAGAATTGGAAATCTTCGCGGACTGAGCCCTAGAAATTCAGCCGGCGCGTTGGCGGCCGTTGATGACGTCGTAATACACCTGGTGGACCTGTTCGGCAGTGCGCCGCCAGGAATATTGCTCCACTTGCTCGTAGCCGCGGCGGATCAACGTTTGGCGCAGCTCGTCGTCAGTCACGATTTGCACGATGCCGCGCGCGATCTCGAACACGTTCTCCGGATTCACGCGCAGCGCGGCGTCGCTCAGAATTTCAGGCATGGCGGAGACGTTTGATGCCAGCACGGGCGCGCCGTGCGCCATCGCTTCGAGCGGCGGGAATCCGAAGCCTTCATAGAGCGACGGAAATAAAAATGCCCGCGCCCGGGCGTAAAATACGCGCAACACCGGCAGCGGCACAAATCCCAAAAAGCGGACGTCGCCGCGCACGCGCGATCGCACGACCGCGCGGCGCAGATCGGAATGCTCGGCCAGCGCGTTGCCGATGAGCAGCAATTTCAAATTGGCGAACGCGGGAATAGCCTGCAGCTCGGATTTGGCCACCGCAAACGCCTCGATCAGCCGCGCGAGATTCTTTTGCGGCTTGATGCTGCCGGCGTAGAGAACGTAGGGATCGTTGACGGCGTGGCGCTCGAGGATGAGATCCGCGTCCGGCGTGAGTGGCTCCGTGCGGAAGCCGTCATCCACGGCATTGTAAATCACCCGGATCTTGCTTTCGTCTACCGTGAATATGCGTGCAAGGTCGCGTTGCGCGCTCTGCGAGACGGTGATGATGCGCGCCGCTTTGCGCAACGCGCGCCGCGCAAAAAAAAGGCGCCCCGCCTGCACGACCGGCGAAGTGCCACGCGCCGGTTGGAGAATGTCGGTGAGATCGTGAATCGTGATGATCAATTTCGCTGGCACGAACGCCGGCGCGTAAAACCACGGCATGTGCAGCAGATCGATGCGGCCGCGAAGTTTGAAAGGCAGCGCGAAGTGTGTCTGGAACGTGCCGGGCGAGGGCTCGTACTCGAAGAATTCAAAATTGTCTGGAAGCGGCTGGCAAAGTTGGAAGTGGCTGCGCTGACCGATGAGGAGATAACTGGTGTCGCGATCGATCTCGGCGAGGTTGTGGAGGATGTTGCGCGTGTAAGTGCCGAAGCCGAAATCCCAGGCGCGACGAATATCGATCGCGACGCGCATCAGAGTGCGCCGCTCAGCGCGCGGGTCCTTTCCACCGGCGCAAGTAGAGCGGGAAACGCGAGGCGAATGCGGCGACTTCGGCGCGAACTCGGCGTTCGACTTCAGCGTCGCCAAGATGCGTCAGCACGTCGGCGATCCAGCCGGCGATGGGCTCCATCTCCGCTTCGCGCATGCCGCGCGTGGTGATTGCGGGAGTGCCAACGCGAATGCCGCCGGCCACCAGCGGCGGCGTCGGGTCGAACGGAATCGCATTTTTATTGACGGTAATTCCGGCGCGATCGAGAGCGGGCTGTGCGTCTTTGCCCTTGATGCCGCGCGAGTGCAGGTCCACGAGAAAAAGATGATTGTCGGTGCCGCCGGAAATGATGCGGAAGCCCCGCGCAGCGAGCGCCGCCGCGAGAGCGCGCGCGTTCGTGACGATCTGCTGCTGGTAGCCGCGAAATTCGGGCTGCATCGCTTCGAGGAAGCACACGGCCTTGGCGGCGATGATGTGCATGTGCGGTCCGCCCTGCGTGCCGGGAAATAAAATGCGATCGACGTCTTTTGCGCGCTCTTCTTTACAGAGGATGAGTCCGCTGCGCGGGCCGCGCAACGTTTTGTGCGTGGTGGACGTGACGTAGTCGGCGTGCGGAATCGGGCTGGGGTGCACGCCCGCGGCGACGAGGCCCGCGATGTGCGCCATGTCCACGAAGAGCAGGGCGCCGATGGAACGCGCGATTTCCGCCATGCGCGCGAAATCGATGATGCGCGAATAGGCGCTCGCGCCGACGACTACCATCTTCGGGCGATGCTCTTCGGCAAGATGCGCGAGTTCGTCGTAGTCGATCGTTTCGGTGTCTTTACGGACGCCGTAGGCCACGAACTTGTACATGATGCCGCTGAAATTCAGCGGGTGGCCGTGCGTCAAGTGGCCGCCGTGCGCGAGATTCATTCCAAGAACAACGTCGCCTGGTTTGAGCGCCGCCATGTATACGGCGACGTTGGCCTGCGTGCCCGAATGCGGCTGAACGTTGGCGTGTTCAGCGCCGAAAAGTTGTTTGGCGCGATCAATCGCGAGCTGCTCGACCTGGTCGGCGAATTCACAGCCGCCGTAGTAGCGGCGGCCAACGGAGCCCTCAGCGTATTTATTCGTGAAGACGGAGCCCATGGCTTCGAGCATGGCTTCGGAAACGAAATTTTCCGAGGGAATCAGCTCGAGCCCGGTGGCTTCGCGCTCGGCTTCGGCGCGCAGAATTTCAGCGACTTGCGAATCCACATCGCGAAGGGAAGCGTTCATTCGATCCATGATTTGGGCGGCCTCGCTCATTCGTGGGCGTTCCTTTCTGTTTCCGGTGCGACTCGAATGGTTCGCTACTCGCGCGCCTTGTCCATCTCGGTGACTTTCTCGACGCGGCGCTCGTGGCGTCCGCCGAGGAATTTCGCGCCGAGAAAATCCTTCACGATCTCGACGGCTTGGGCGTCGTTCACCACGCGCCCACCAAGCGTGAGTACGTTTGCGTCGTTGTGCTCGCGCGCGAGGCGCGCCGTCATCGGATCGTGCGCCAGACCGGCGCGAATGCCTTCGACTTTATTGGCCGCGATGGACATGCCGATTCCCGTGCCGCATACGAGGATACCGAGTTGATCTTCTCCTGCGACGACGCGATCCCCAACTTTCCTCGCGAAATCGGGATAGTCCACCGATTCCTCGGACCACGTGCCGGCGTCATCCACAGTGTAGCCCGCGCCCTGCAGGAATTTTTTCAGCGACTCCTTGAGATGATAGCCGGCGTGGTCGGCGCCCAGGGCGATGCGCGGTTTTGCATCGGAATCGCTCATGCGGATGAAAGTAAAGTTTATTCTAGCAGGAGCGCGGGCAACTCCAAAGTGCGACGAGTTGCGCGCGGAAAAGGGAATTGCCCGCGCTGGGGGATCGCGGCTTGCGCGTCTCTCAATACACCTGGACTTTGCTCACTTTGCCGTTGGTGAAGGTGATCACCCAGCGATGCGCGTCACGCAAGTAGAACCACGTTTCGGAAAATGTGCCGTCCGTAGTGTCATTGATTTTTTTCTGATCCGGGTCGCCAAAACTCACCTGGACCATCTCGTACGTCATTCCTTCGATCACGGTGTTCTCGGCGATTGCGTTGCGGATGTCGGGCGGGTAATTCTGCGCTTCTATCTGCAATTGAAGCTTGCTCACGTCGAGGACACGAGACATGAACTTGAGAAACGCTGCCGGCTGAAGGTCTGCGTCCGTCAGATTTGTCAAATACCGGAAATTCACGCGCGAACCGCCGGCGCGCAAGTAGCCGCCGCCAACTTTGTTGGCGTGGCTGGCGCCGCGATGTCCTTCGCCGCCGCCTTCCAATTGAATTTCAACACGGTCGCTATCGAACTTCACGTCCGTAATCGTTTGCGGCTGATTGGCTTCCACGCCGACGCCCTTGGACTTTAGCTGGTCGCTCATGGCCCCGAGATCTATTCCTCGATCGTCCAGACGCTTGCCGTGGGGCGGGGCAAAATAGACGTCGACACCTTCTTTGGTGGCGGGCAAATCGATAAGCGATTTCACGTCCTTGCCGAGCAGCAACTGGCTCAGGGCGTCTTTAGTTTGCTGGGAGACGTCGGCCGCACGTACCCCGGAAGAAATCAGAAGCAAAGCGGTTAGGAGGGCCAGGAGGCGCCAGGGGCGCGCAGTGTTCATCGTCGTTCCTCTTTCAAGCGTTTCGAGGGCTCCGCCCTTCTTGCAGTGGCATTCGAGCGGAAGCGGTCAAACGGTACCTCGAGGACGCGCGGTACAGTGGGCGACAAGATAGCGCGAGTCCGCCACCTCTTCAACTCCAATCAGCACTTACGCCCTGAGCATTTCGTTCGGATTTAAGGTTTGGAGTGGACCGCCCGCGACAGCCGTGAATGCCGCGAGGCTCAGGGCTTCAGACCTGCTGCCCAGTTCATTACGACGGTGACGGGGCCGATGGTGTGCTGCTCGATGGTGGTGGCGACGAGGAAGCGCTGGCCATCGGCGGTTACGGCGTAAACGCCATTACCGCTGCCTCGATCGGGGCGAAAATCCGGCGCAAAGAGAGGCTTGGGAACGCCGGCCTGAAATTGTCCACCGATGTCGCTCACGTCCACAGCCATCAGTTTTCCGCCGGAAATGAAGTAGAGTTCCTTGCCGTCATGCCGCCATTCGGGGTGCGCGCCGCCGCCGGATGAGACCTGCCATTTGCCGGTGTGGTCTGGAAAGGTCGCCACATAGACCTCGTAAGTGCCGGTCTCGTTTGAAGAGTAGGCGATGTAGCGGCCGTTGGGTGAGAAGCGGGCCTCCCTGGCCTCGGTAGAGCCCTGCACATAAAGAAAAGGTTTGCGATCGCCGAAAAGCGGCAAGACCCAGAGGCTGCCGGGCGAAGTGGTGTCGTAAACAACGTAGCGGCCGTCGGGCGACCAATCATTGACACTTTTTTGCTGATCCTTAGAGGCGAAGATCAGCTGAGAGGTGCCAATGCCACTGGCTGCCTTTTCGTAAATATCCCGATTACCGGTCTGTGTTGAGGTGAAGATGATTTGGCTGCCATCGTGCGACCAAACCGGGTTGGATTCGTCGGTGGGGTCGAACGTAAATCGCGAGGCAGTGGCTCGCTTCAAATCGAAGAGCCAAAGATCGCGGGCAGCCACGTGCTGGGCGTCAACGACGCCCACCGCGACTTGCGTGCCGTCGGGCGAAAGGGCCGGGGCGCTATATAAGGCGGGCGGTCCAACCGTGCCGAGCGTCTTCCCGCTGCGATCAAACCACTGGAGCTGGTACTGAGCGGCCGCTTCCGCAGGGGTGTAGGCCAGGATGCCGTTATCGGACGCGGAGAAACTTGCTGCACTGTCGGCGATGGGAACAGCGTCGCCCGTGGTCGCCAGTCTGCGGAGATCGAACGGTTGAGCCAGCAGGGTGTTTCCACGCTTATACAGCAGAAAACCCGGCGGGGCGTAACGGACCATAGAATCGGAGTTCCCCAGGCACTTCGTCTGGTCCGAGTCGAGCGAGCCGATGCAGGTCCACAATTGGGCGCCTACCGTGTTGCGAATGGAAAGGTAAAGGAAGTGGCGTCCATCCGGGAGAAACGAAGGAGCGGCGTGCCGAGTTTCCCCTAGCGATGGGTCAAGCTTGGTAAAGGGACTGGGCTCGCCGCCGTCCGCGGAAACTTTCAAAAGCGGACCGGCGGCGTCGGTGGCAAAGATAATCACTCCATCGGCATCCCAGCTTCCGCTCGAAATGCCCCCCAGATTACAAAGTGTTTGCGGGCTCCCGCCGGAGATGGCCACCTTTTTCAGGCCGACGCTGTCAAAGTAGGCGAGGTAACGGCTGTCCGGCGACCAAAATAAAATACCCGCTCCGTCAGTGCCCGCGATTGGCTGCGCGGCAAGATTATCGATGGGGCGCAGCCAAATCTGGCGTACTCCATCCTTGGAGACGCCGACAAAGGCGAACAAACGGCCGTCCGGCGACAAGCTTACCTGGTACACGAACACATTCTCGGGCAGCGAGATGAGAAATCGCGCCACGGCCGGCTTGGGCTGATTCAGAACTGTGCGAGCGAACACGATCGCGAGACTCGCGGCGAGCAGTAGGCCTAGGGCGGCGAGCGCCCACGCGATGCGTTCGCGATTGCGGCGGTGCGCGACGACGGGCGCGGCTACGCCCGCTTGCGAGCCGGCTTCCGAAATCCATTTGAGTTGTAGGCTGAGATCGTGAGCGCTTTGGAAGCGCTCGTCGGGATCTTTCGCGAGACAGGTCTTCACCAAGCGTTCGAGCGCGGGCGGCGTCATCGGCTGCAGCGCGGAGATTGGCGTGGGTTCGGCGGCGAGGAC
>Ga0181538_10004336_pt1 | contig 13302 bp, 10 predicted proteins | sample PEATcosm2014_Bin_40_FD_119773 | JGI IMG/M metagenome (GOLD analysis project Ga0181538, IMG submission 119773) | Peatland microbial communities from MTU Mesocosm Facility, Houghton, MI, USA - PEATcosm2014_Bin23_30_metaG | ecosystem: Environmental > Terrestrial > Soil > Wetlands > Peat | place...
GCGATGCTGACGAATTGCTCGTGCGTGAGCTTGCTCTTTTCAATGAGCTTGAAGTAAAGCGCGAGCACCGAGAAATCGCCGCAACCGGGACACCACGTCGGGTGATCGGCCGCGAGTTCCTTTTTGGTCAGACCTTTGCGTTCGGAATCGGGGGGCGGCGCCGCGACGGGAACATCCACTCGCACAGGACTTTCAGTGATCGTTTCGCTCATAATACTTTGAAAATTAGATAGTTTTGGCGGCCTGGCCGTTCGATGACAATTTAAGTTTCACCGCTGCGAGTATCTCCTTCACCTTCCACGTCAGGCCGTCGGTCTTGTTGATGCCCCGGATCCGGGGATCGCAAAAACGGGCGCGCAGCATGCCGGCAAGCTGGCCGTAACCGTAAAGCCCTTCATCGTTCATCTCCACGACGAACACGTGGTGGAAGCCGGAGAAAATGTTGTCCAGACCGTTCGGCAGCGGATTGAGATGTTTGATGTGCAGCGACGAGATGCTGTCGCCGGTGGCGCGGGCGTGATCCACGGCTTCGCGAATCGGGCCTTGCGTCGAGCCCCAGCCGACGAGCAGGACGTTGCCTTCCGGTGGCCCGTAAACCTTTGGCACGGGCAGCGTCGCTTGGAGGGCCAGCAATTTCTTGCGCCGCTTGGCGACCATGGCCTGATGCACCTTGGGCGCAGCGCTCGGGTGGCCGGCTTCATCGTGTTCAAGGCCGGTCGCAATGGGATATTTGCCGCTGGCAATGCGCGTGCCGGGCACGACGCGCGGGACCACCCCGTCCGGGGCGGACAAATCATACGGCTTGTAATCGGGAACCGTCGTCAGGTTGGGCGAAATGTCCTGGCAGAGTTTTTCGAGGTTCGGCTCGGGAAACGCTTCAATGCGCGTGGCGATGGCCTGGTCGCTTAGAATGAAAACCGGGACATTGTATTTGCGCGCGATGTTGACGGCCTCGATGGCGGTGTAAAAACAATCCCCGACGTTGGCCGGCGCCAGCACAACGCGAGGCGAGTCGCCGTGGCTGCCGAAGCGGGCGATGTTCAGATCGGATTGCTCGACGCTGGTCGGCAAGCCGGTGGATGGCCCGCCGCGCTGGACGTCCACAATCACCAGCGGTACTTCGGCCATGACCGCCCAACCCAGCGCTTCACTCTTCAGGGAAATGCCCGGTCCGCTGGAGCCGGTCACGGCCACCCGGCCCGCATAGCCCGCACCCACGGCCATCGAGATGGACGCAATTTCATCCTCGCACTGGACGAAGGTGCCGCCGTACTTGGGCAATTCGCGCCGGAGCAATTCCATGATGTCCGACCATGGCGTAATGGGATAACCCGCGCCAAAGCGCACCCCGGCGGCAATAAGCCCGTAACCCAGCGCCTCGTTACCATTCATGACCACCTGGTGGCCTTCGCGTTTGCGGCTCGGGGAAAATTGGAACGTCTCCAGCAAATCGCCGACCGAATACGCATAGCCCGCGTGGAAGGCTGCGAGCGCGCTTCGGACGATGCTCTCGTCCTTGCCGCCGAAGCGCTCGGTGATGAGCTTTTCAAGTTTAGGCACGTTCAGGTCGAACGTTCGCGCAATGAGGCCGAGCGAGAAGATGTTTTTGCCCTTGTCCTTGGCCGTGCCACCAATGGCTTCCACGGTCAGGGTGGAAATGGGAACGCCGACGTGGTGATAATCCTTCTGCCATTCCGGATTCGGCACGACATGGTCGGAATCGTAAAGGACAATGCCGCCCTTTTTGAGCGAACCGACGTGGTCTTCGTAAGAATGCTGGTAAAACGGGAGCAGCACGTCGGCCTCGTCACCGGCACTCAACACCTCGCCGGAGCCGATGCGCACCTGGAAAATCGAGGAGCCACCGGAAATCGTGGCGGGAATGGTCATGAACGTCATGACCTCCTGCTCGCTGCGGCCGGCGAGTCGCGCCAGAAAACCGCCGATGGCCTGGATGCCGTCCTGCGAGTTGCCGGCGATGCGGATCACGACCTCGTTGATCCGCGAAACTTTCGGCGCGCCGCCCGACGAGGCGGTTGCGGTTGTATCACTCATGAAATCCTCACGATTAAAATTTACTGCGACGCAAGGTGAACCGGCTCGTGAAACCAAATCAGCGCGACACCATTGCCACGTTCACATTAAACACTGAAGGTGAACGTGTCAAATTCTAATCTACAATTTATCTGACTGAACATCAACATGTTAGGATTAACAACGCCGGCGGGTTTTTGCGCTAAATACGTTGATAAGTGCCATTTATGAACTCCGGCGACTGGGAAAAATTATCTTTTCGACTTAAGCCATCTGTCGCTTGCGCGAGGCTGCCGTTGTGCGTAGCGTCCCTTTGGTAATTTGCATGACTTTGCAGGAACAATACGACGACGCGATGTTTGATTTCAGCCGCGGCGATTTCGACGGGGCCATTGCCAGGCTCAGGGCCGTGCTGGCGGTTGAGCCGGCACACTTTGACGCGCAACTCGCCCTCGGCATGGCTTATTACCGCCGGGGTGATTTTGCGTCCGCGATTGCCGAAGGCCACAAAGCCGAGGCGCTTCGCCCGAAGGAACAACTCGTTCATACGAACCTTTCGCTCTTTTACATGAAAAACGGTGACCGGCCGAAGGCCGAATATCACGGCTTGCAGGCGAAAATTGAATCGTGGCGCGCTGATGCCAAGGCAAATCAGACCGGGGAAAAGACCGGCAATGAGCCTGAATTGCAAATGGCCAAACCCAAGCCGCCGCCCGTCAAATTTCCAAGCCAGCCGTGGAAAAAGAAAAAAACCGACGCTGACACCCCGGTTCCGGGAACCCAGACGCCAGACTCGAAAATATGAAGACCGCCTACGAACTTGCAATGGAACGACTGGGCAAGACCGCGCCCACCGTCAAACTCACCGCCGGACAAAAGAAGCAACTGGCGGAACTGGATTCGCAATACGCGGCGAAGACCGCCCAGCGCGAAATCGCGTTGAAGGACGAGACAACCAGGGCTGCTGCCGCCGGCGACGTTGAAACCGCCGAAAAGCTGCAGCAGCAATTAGTCGGCGAGCGCAAAAAACTTCAATCCGAGTTGGAGGAGAAAAAGGAACGGGTGCGGCAGAAAAAACCGTAGCCATTTGCGCGATGGCAAACTTTCCCCAACCCGCACCGGATTACGTCGGGAAATTTTCTTTGGAGGGCTGGTTTGATTTCGGGTTTTCGAACCGTACGTCGGCAAACATGTGCGTCCGGCGGAGAATCATTTCCAGCCACTCGTTGAAACTGACGCCCACAACCGATTCGTAAAATGACGCGTCCTTCCGCGCGATTACAAACTTGAGAACGCCTCATCAAAAACTTTCAGCAGAAAATCCACATCGGCCTGCGTGATGCACATCGGCGGCGCGAAGCGGATGGTCTGACCCCACAAGCCGCCCTTGCCGATGAGCAAGCCGAGGTCTTTGGCAGTCTCGACGACTTGGGCGCATTCGGCGGATGCCGGCGCTTTCGTCGCGCGGTCTTTCACCATTTCGATGCCAATCATCAAGCCCTTGCCGCGCACGTCGCCGATGATTTTGTGTTTCTCCTTCAGTTTGTTCAGCCCAGCCAGAATATAGTTGCCGAGCTTGTGCGAATTCGCCTGCAAGTTTTCTTTTTCGATCACTTCGAGCACGGCCTTGCCCATCGCGCTGACAACCGGATTACCCCCGAACGTGTTGAAATGAACCTTGCCGACCAACGACTGCGCGATTTTTTGCGTCGTCACCACGGCGGCGAGCGGACAGCCGTTGCCGATGCCCTTGGCCAGCGTGACGATGTCGGGAATCACGCCTTGCGTCTCAAAGCCCCAGAAATGCGTGCCGGTGCGGCCGAAGCCGGTCTGCACTTCGTCCGCGATGCACACGCCGCCGGCCGCGCGGACATATTCGTAGGTTTGTTTCAAATAGCCCTGCGGAAATTCCACGAACCCGCCGACTCCTTGGATGGATTCGGCGATGAAGGCAGCAACCTTGCCGGGCGTGGCGTAATCAATCAATTCTTTCACATCGTTCGCATATTTTCTCCCGGCGTCCGCGTCGTTGTAGCCGAACGGCCCGCGATATTGATACGGCGCGAGCGCATGATGCACGCCGAAGCTGTGGGGGATATTGTATTTCCAGTTGCTGTGCGCGGTGACGCCCATCGTCCCAGAGCTGCCGCCGTGATAGGCATTGCGCAGCGATATCACGTCGTAATTTTGCGTGTAGGCGCGCGCCATGAGGAGCGCAAGGTCGTTCGCCTCCGAACCGGAGTTCACGAAATAACAAGCCTTCAAATCGCCGGGCATTTTCGAAGCGAGCTTTTCGGCATATTGCGCAACGTTCGGATGCAGATAAATCGTCGTTGAGTGCTGGAGGATTTCATTTTGTTTCCGCGCCGCGGCGACGACGTGCGGATGGCAATGGCCGACGCTGACGGTCACGATGCCGCCGAGGCCGTCGAGGTAACGTTTGCCCGTGTCGTCCCAGACGTATTGCATCGAGCCTTCGACGAGCATGATGGGTTTTTTGTAATACAGAAAAATTCCAGGATTCATGAACTGCTTGCGTAGCGCCAGCACTTCATCGGCGGACGGACCGGTATATTTTTGCGGTTTGTGACTTGTGGGGGGCAGCGGGATGTTCTTCATAAATAATGTCAAAGTTTCGGCGCAATTTTGCGCAAGGCAAGATAAATGGTGAACGCCACCGCGAAACCGATGAACCACGCGTAATTGTAAAGCTGCGCGAGAAAGACCGGAACGCTTTCGGGTGGCAAGGCCTTCACGTTCACCAGAAAACCGGGCAGGCTGGGCAACGCGCCACCCACGAAAGCGATGAGTGCTACCAGGCTGAAGCCGTTGCTGAAACGATACTCCCCATCGGCCTGATAAAGCGCCGTGACGTTCAGTTTGCGCCGGCGATAAACAAAATAATCCGCGATCAAAATGCCGCCGATCGGCCCGAGCAACGCGCTGTAAGCGATGAGCCAGGCAAAGATGTAGCCGGTCGGGTCGGCGACCAGTTTCCACGGCATCATCAGCACGCCGATGATGCCGGTGATGAGTCCGCCGAGGCGGAAGGAAATTTTTCTCGGCGCGAGATGCGCAAAATCATTCGCGGGGCTGACGACGTTGGCGGCAATGTTCGTTGCCAGCGTCGCGAGGCACAGCGCGAGCATGGAGAGGACCAGCACCACGGGATTTTTGAATCGCGTCAGCACGTCCACCGGATCCCAGATGGTCTGGCCGAAAATGATCATCGTCGCCGACGTGACCGCTACGCCGATAAACGAGTAAAGCGCCATAGTCATCGGCAGGCCGAGCGCCTGGCCGATGACCTGGTCGCGCTGCGATTTGGCGTAACGCGAGAAGTCGGGGATGTTCAGCGAGAGCGTCGCCCAAAAACCGACCATGCCGGTGAGCGCCGGGAAGAAATAGGAAAAGAATTTTCCGGCCTGCGGCTGGTCCGCGTCGAATTGCGATGGCTGCGAGAGAATCGGCCCGAACCCGCCCGCCTTCCGATACGCCCACGCCAGCAGCAGCAATCCCAACGCGATGAGCAACGGCGCCTTGATGTTCAGCAGAAAGCGGATGGTGTCAATGCCCCGATAAATGACCCACATGTTAATGCCCCAAAAAAACAGGAAGCAAAGGAATTGTCCGCCGGTGATACCCAGCCAATTTGTCGCCGGTGCGGGATGCAACCCGGAAATAGTCACGCAGATTTTGTAAATCGCCTCGCCGCCAATCCACGATTGAATGCCGAACCAGCCGCATGCGACGAGCGCGCGGAGAACGGCCGGCACGTTCGCGCCTTTTGTTCCAAAGGACGCGCGGCAATAAACCGGAAAGGGAATTCCGTAAAGCGTTCCGGCGTGCGCATTCAAAATCATCGGCACCAGCACGATGAGGTTGCCGAGAAAAATCGTGAGCACCGCCTGCCACCAGTTCATGCCGCCGCCGATGAGCGATGAGGCGAGCATGTAAGTCGGGATGCACGCGGACATGGAAATCCACAGCGCGGCAAAACTCAACATGCCCCATTTGCGCCGCGATGGCGGCACGGGCGCGAGGTCGGCGTTGAACAGCCGGCTCTGTTCGAGGTCGGCTTCGATATCGGGCGCGTTGGCGGCAAGGCCGGAGTCGGTGGACATGGGCTGGCGCGTCTTTATTTCAGCCGCGTTGCCGCAACGGCACGACGCGCCGCTCGCCCGGCCCGATGTATTTGGACAGCGGCCGGATGAGCCGGTTGTTGGCAAGTTGTTCCATGACGTGCGCGGTGATGCCGGTGATGCGCGCCATCACGAAAATCGGCGTGAACATGTCAATATCTATCCCCATCATGTAATAGGTCGGACCGGTCGAAAAATCGACGTTCGGATAAATGCCCTTTTGCTCAATCATCGTGGTTTCCAGAATGTCGGAAATCTCCAGCCATTTCTCGTGCCCGGTGAAGGCGGCCATTTTCCGCGCATATTTTTTCATCGTTGGCACGCGTGAATCGCCTTTCTTGTAAACGCGATGGCCGAAGCCCATCACGACGCGCTTCTCGCGGAGCGCGGCCAGCAACCAGGCGCGGGCACGGGCTGGCTCGCCGATTTCCAGCAGCATCCGCATCACGGCCTCGTTCGCGCCGCCGTGCAACTGGCCTTTGAGCGACGCGATCCCGGCGGTCACCGCGCTAAAAATGTCCGTCAGACTTGACACAACCACGCGCGCGGAAAACGTGGAGGCGTTGAACCCGTGCTCGGCATAGAGCACCAGCGACACCTCGAACGCGCGCACGACCTCCGGCGCGGGCACTTTGCCGAAACACACGTGGAAAAAATTCTCCGCGATGTTCAAGTCGCCGCGGGGCGGGATGAACTCCTGCCCTTTGCGCAGGCGGTAAAACGCTCCAATCATCGTCGGAATTTTCGCCAGCATGTCCACGGCCCGCTCGAGATTTGCGGCGGCGTCTGTTTTTTCCGGCGCAGGGTCTTCCAGGCCGAGGAAGCTGACTGCTGTTCGCAACACGTCCATCGGATGCGCCTTGCGCGAGCATTTGCGAATCACGTCCAGCAGCGCCGGGCTGAGGTTGCGGCGCGCCCGCTCGTCGTCCTGAAACGATTTCAATTCGGACGCATTCGGCAACTCGCCGTGCCAGATGAGCCAGGCCACCTCCTCGAAGCTGCAATTTTCAGCAAGGTCTTGCACGGGATAGCCGGAATAAACCAGCGAATTGATCTCCGGCATCACTTTCGAGATGCGCGTCGTATCCACGACCACACCGTCGAGGCCGTGATGAATTGTTTCAGTTTCGTTGCTCATTATTTTCCCTTCGCTTCGGATCGCGGGCTTCAGCCGCCTTCACTGTTCGAACGTCCCACGTCGAACAGACTTGCAAGAGTGAGCCGCGTTGAAGCGGACTAATGTCCGCGCTCCAATCAGAGTTTGATGTTGAAAATGTCCTTGTCGAACTGCTCGTAATCCTGGTAACGAATCAACTCGTAAAGCGCCGCGCGCGTCTTCATCTCGTTGAGCAACGATGCTTGCGTGCCCGCTTTCTTCAAGACGGCCAGGCCTTCCTCCACTGCCTTCATCGCCAGCCGCAGCGTCGTCACCGGATAAATCACAATGTTGATTCCCAGGTCGCAGAGCTGTTTTGCCGTCAGCAATTTGGTTTTGCCGAACTCCGTCATGTTCGCCAGCAGCGGAACTTTGATGGCCTTGCGGAACTTTTCAAACTCGCGTTCATCCGCCAGTGCTTCGGGAAAAATTGCGTCCGCGCCGGCGTCAACATAAGCCTTCACCCGTGCCATCGCGCCGTCCAAACCTTCGGAAGCCCGTGCATCCGTCCGTGCCATGATGACAAAACTCCGGTCGCGCCGCGCGCCGACGGCTGCGCGGATTTTCTCTACCATCCCCTGCGTCGGCACGAGCGATTTGTTGTCGAGATGGCCGCAGCGTTTGGGATTCACCTGATCTTCCAGATGACAGCCGCACAGCCCCGCGTCTTCGAGCGTTTGAATCGTGCGCGCCACGTTCAGCGCCTCGCCGAACCCGGTGTCTGCGTCAATGAGCGCGGGCAAATCCGTGGCGCGGGCAATTGCGCCGCCGCGTGCCGCGACTTCGGACAATGTCGTCAACCCGATGTCCGGCAAACCCAAATCCGCCGAAAGCGCCGCGCCGGAAACATAAACACCGTCGAAGCCGTGCCGTTGAATCGCCATGGCCACAAGCGGCGAGAACGCGCCGGGAAAGCGCATCAGTTTGCCGGTCTTGAGCGCCGCGCAAAACCCGGCTCGTTTCTGTGCAGGAGATTTTCCAGCGAATAACATTAGTCAAAAAATGCCACGTTTATCGCGCGTGGCGCAAGTCAGTTGTCCCGGTAACAGCACGACGCCCAGTTCGCAAACTTCCGCCGGCGCAAGTTGCGGCAACCGTTGAACGAGATTCAAAAACCGCATTGATTCGTCAGTGGAAACCAAACCTTCCGTCAGCGTTTCAAATTTGCGGATGTAATTAGCGCGGCCAAACGGTTTCGCGCCCAGCGGATGCGCGTCGGCCACGGCGATTTCGTTTGTGAGCTTGTGACCATCGTTGAGAATAATTTCGACGCGACCGCCAAAGGCTTTTTCATTCGGATTGGTGGAATGATAGCGGCGCGTCCATTCCTTGTCTTCGACGGTTTTGATTTTTTGCCAGAGCGCAACGACGTCGGGATGCTGCGCGACATCGGGCGCGTAGCTTTTGACGTGATGCCAGAAACCGGTGTGCAGCGCGGCGGCGAAGATGAACATCAGACTGTGATCGAGCGTCTCGCGGCTGGCATGAGGATCGTATTTCTGCGGGTCGTTCGCGCCGCTGCCAATGACCGCGTGCGTATGATGACTCGTGTGAATCATCACCTCGCGGATGGATTTGAGATCGGGAATTTTTCCGCGCAACCGGAACGCGAGATCAATCCACGCCTGCGCCTGATACTCGGCGGAATGCTCCTTCGTGTAGGAATCGAGAATGGCGCGGCACGATTCGCCGGGCGCGGGCAGCGGAACTTCGTAGCTCGCGTCCGGGCCGCCGAGCATCCACGCGATGACGCTGTCCTCGCCCTCGTAAATCGGGGACGGACTTTTCTCGCCGCGCATGGCGCGATCCACCGCTTCGATGGCGAGCTTGCCCGCGTGCGCGGGCGCGTAGGCTTTCCAACTGGAAATCTCGCCCTTGCGCGATTGCCGCGTGGAAAAACCAACGTGCACCGCCTGTTGAATTGCCTGATAAATCGTGTCCGTATCGAGGCCGAGCATCGCGCCGATGCCGGCGGCGGCGGACGGGCAAAGGTGCGCGATATGATCCTTCTTGTGCTCGTGCAAACAAATGCTGCGCACGAGGTCCATCTGAATTTCGTAAGCGACCGCGATGCCGCGCAGTAACTGCGTGCCGGTGCAACCGCATTGCTGCGCCACGGCGAGCAGCGGCGGGATATTGTCGCCGGGATGCGAATAATCCGCCGCGAGAAATGTGTCGTGCATGTCCAATTCGCGGACGGCGACGCCATTGGCCCACGCCGCCCACTCGCAATCGAATCGCTGTTCGCCGGGCACGCCAAACAACGTCGCGCCGCTGGGTAGTGGCACAGGCGTCCCGCCTGTGTGTTCCCTGCTGGCGTTGACTTGATGCGTTTTGAAACTCACAGGCGAGACGCCTGTGCCACTAAACTCGCGCGGATGCGCGAGCGCCTGCGTGCGCGCGTGGGCAACCGGCTCGCGATTGATGGCGGCGATGGCAACGGCGGCGTTGTCAATGACGCGGTTGACAACCATCTCCGCGACTTCCGGAAGAATCGGCGCTTTATCCGTCGCGACGGAGGCGAGTTTCCAGGCCAGTTGCTCCGTCTTGGGCAGCGAGATTTTCGACGGATAAACTTTGACGTGTTGAGTTATTGGCATGCTGATTTTCATTGACTCCTCGTTTTAACGAGAGGTGTTGGACGCGCGAATTGAGAAGGAACCCTTTCAACGGTTTCAACCATTCATCGTTCCAATGAACACCCAACTGAAGTTGGGTGTTAATAAGAAGGCTGAGTAGCTCCTTCATTTGTGAGCGTCTGACAACATTTCAAAAATGACTCGGCTTCCGTTGCAAAAATTTTCCGTGACCGGGTTTGCCGACGAATTTTCCATCGCGCGCCGCAATTTGACCGCGCACGGTGACGACGCCGGGACGGCCTTCAATCTTCCAGCCCTCGAAGGCGCTGTAGTCCACGTTCATGTGCTGTGTCTTCACGGAAATTGTACCGCGGTAGTCCGGGTCGAACACCACGAGGTCGGCGTCCGCGCCAATTTGAATTGTGCCTTTGCGCGGGAAGAGATCGAACAGCTTCGCAACCTGCGTGCTGGCGGCGTTCACGAACGTATGCAGGTCAATCTTCCCCGCCTTCACGCCATAGGTGTAAAGCAGCTTGATGCGTTCTTCCAGCGACGGAATGCCGTTGGGAATTTTGGTGAAATCATCTTTGCCCATCAGCTTTTGCGTCTTGAAATCGAACGGACAGTGATCGGTGGCGACGGTTTGCACGAGGCCGTCGCGGAGGCCGTTCCAGAGAATAGCCTGGTTCCGCTTGTCGCGCAGCGGCGGCGACATGACGTATTTTGCCCCCTCGAATTTCGGCTGCTCGGCGCAGGTTTTGTCGAGCGTGAGATATTGAATCAAAGTTTCGACGTTGACGCGCACGCCGCGTTGACGCGCGGCGATGGCCTGTTCCAGCGCCTCCCGGCAACTCAAGTGGACAATGTAAGTCGCCGCGCCGGTCAGTTCGGCGAAGCTCATCAAATGATGCACGCCCTCGGCTTCGACCGCGGGCGGGCGGCTTTCGTGATGCTGGCCCGGATCGGTCTTACCGGCGGCGAGCAATTCCTTCGAGCGCTCGGCCACGAGCGTTTCGTTCTCACAATGCGCAGTAACGATGACGCCGAGTTCCTTCGCCAGTTTGAGTGTGCGATAAAGTTCCGTGTCGTCCACGCCAAACGCGCCCTTGTAAGCGAGAAAGATCTTGAACGAGCTGATGCCTCGCTTCACGATTTCGCGGAGTTGCTTCTCGGTCTTTTCGTCGAACCTGGCCACGCCCATGTGAAACGAAAAATCGCACGCGGACTTGCCGACGGCGTTTTTCATCCAAAGCTCGAAACTCTTCATCGCATCGTCGTTGCGCGACGGACAGCACATCTCGATAAGTGTCGTGGTGCCGCCAACGAGCGCGGCCTGGCTGCCGGTCACGTAATTGTCCTTTGAGAACGTGCCCATGAACGGCAGATAAATGTGGACGTGCGGATCAATGAAGCCGGGGAAAACAAACATTCCCTTCGCATCAATGACCTCGGCGCCTTTCGGCGGCGCGAGGTTGCGGTCAATGCGCGTGATGGTTTCGTTTTCGCAAAGAATGTCGGCCACGTAGCGTTCGCTCGCGGTCACAATTTCTCCATTTTTAATCAATAAACTCATAACCAAACTCCAAACATTTCCACATTTCTGCTTCTCATTTACACCCGGCTTCAGCCGGGCGACTTTCTGACCACAATTCTCGAAACCGTTTTAACGGTTTCATCGGCGCAAGGAAAGCCGTTGAAACGGCTAAATACTTTCGCTGCGCTCGCACACCTGGCTGAAGCCAGGTGTTAGTGAAATCATTTCTTCTTTTCCGTATGCCACACGTCCCCTTCGCCAAAACTGAACCAGCGGCTCATCGTCACCTTCTGCTGTGTGAAGAATTGCACCCCTTCCTTGCCCTGCATGTGCAGGTCGCCGAAAAATGATTCGTTCCAGCCGTTGAACGGGAACCACGCCATCGAAGCGGGTACACCGATGTTGATGCCGACCATGCCGCACTTGATGCGGTGCTTGAACTCGCGCGCGGCCTTGCCGGATCGGGTGAAAATTGAAGCGCCATTGCCATAGGCGGATTTGTTCGCGAGTTCGATGGCCGCGTCCAAATCCTCCATGTACATCACGTTCAGCACCGGGCCGAAAACCTCTTCCTTCGCCACAGTCATGCCAGGCTGGACGTGATCGAGAATCGTTGCGCCGACAAAAAAGCCGTTCGGCGCGCCGTTGATTTTCACGCCACGGCCGTCGGCGGGAATTTTTGCGCCTTCCTTCACGCCGGTTTCAATCAACTGCAAAACACGGTCGCGGTGCTGGGCGGTGATGACCGCGCCCATGTCGGGCTGCGGGTCACGGTCCGTCGGGCCGACTTTAATTCGCCGCGTGGCTTCGACGAGCGTGGGCATAACCGTTTTCTCCGCCGCACCGATGACGACGGCGGTCGAACCGGCCATGCACCGTTCGCCCGCGCAGCCGAACGCGGCTTCCATGACGCCGCGCGCGGAATTTTCCACGTCGGCATCCGGCATGAGCAACGCGAAGTTTTTCGCGCCACCGCCGCATTGGACGCGTTTGCCGTGTTTGGTGCCGGTTTCATAAATGTGTTTGGCAATGGGCGTCGAGCCGACGAACGAAATCGCCTTCACCTTCGGATGCGTGAGCAGCGCCTGCACGGCTTCACGACCGCCGTGGACGATATTCAGCACGCCTTTCGGCAGGCCGGCTTGTTCAAACAGCTTGCCGATTTTGATGCTGGTGAGCGGCACTTTTTCGCTCGGCTTGAGCACGAACGTGTTGCCGCAGGCGATGGCGACGGGATACATCCAGAGCGGCACCAGGCAGGGAAAGTTGAACGGCGCGATGCCGGCGCAGACGCCGAGCGGCTGGCGGATGGTCTCGCAATCAATGCCGCGCGCGAGGTTTTCCAGCGACTCGCCCATCAGCAGCGACGGCACGCCGCAGGCGAACTCGACCATCTCGATGCCGCGCTTCACGTCGCCGCGCGACTCGACGACCGTCTTGCCATGCTCCCGCGTGGTGCACCGCACGAGATCTTCGAAATTTTCGTCCAGCAGCGTTTTGAATTTAAAAAAAACTCGCGCGCGCTCGACGGCGGGCGTTTCCATCCAGCCGGGAAACGCAGCGGCGGCGGCTTCGACGGCCTCGTTGACGTGCGCCGCCGTGCAGAGCGGCGCTTCGGCAATGATTTCGCCGGTGGAAGGATTGTGAACCGGCGTCGTGGCAACGTCTTTGATTTCGCGCCACTCGCTACCGAACCAGACAGGGCAAGGTTCAAGAATTTTGGTCATATTAAAAAGTTACAAACCCCAGGCTCAAACATCCAGAGCAGCTCCAAATTTCAACATCCAATGAAGCGAGAGCCGCGCGTATTTTGAAGTTTGGTGCTTGAACATTCTCTGGAGCCTGGATGTTGGTACC
>Ga0181538_10004338_pt1 | contig 13299 bp, 14 predicted proteins | sample PEATcosm2014_Bin_40_FD_119773 | JGI IMG/M metagenome (GOLD analysis project Ga0181538, IMG submission 119773) | Peatland microbial communities from MTU Mesocosm Facility, Houghton, MI, USA - PEATcosm2014_Bin23_30_metaG | ecosystem: Environmental > Terrestrial > Soil > Wetlands > Peat | place...
ACGCCGGATTATTTCCGCGCCTTCGGGATTCCGTTGCTCCTGGGCAGGAATTTCACGCCGGAAGACGTCCCGAACACCGCCGACGTGAACCTGAAGGTCAACGAGCTCACCGCGTCCGGCAAGACTCCCCAAACTGTGCCGCCCGATCTCACGTTCGTCGCCGTCATCAACCACGCGATGGCCGAAATGTTCTGGCACAATCAGGATCCAATTGGGAAAGTCTTCAATAAGAACCCGACGATTCGCGTGATCGGTGTGGTTGGCGACGTCAAGGAGTGGGGAATCACGGAAAAGACGATTCCGCAGGCCTACTTTCCGCTCACGGCAATTCTGGATTCGCCGGGATTTGGCACGCGGCTGGTGGTAAAGACCAGCGTTGCGCCCATGAGCGTTCTCGGCTCGATTCGTGGCGAATTCCACGGGCTCGATAGCGGCCTCGGCCTCGCTCGCCCCCGCACGATGGAGCAGGTGATCGCCGACGCGATGCAAGATACGAACTTGCAGACGTTCCTTCTCGGCATTTTTGCCGCGCTGGCCCTCGTACTGGCTGCGGTGGGAATCTACGGCGTCATGGCGTATCTCGTAACACAACGCACGCACGAAATCGGAATTCGCATGGCGCTCGGCGCGCAAAAAGACGACGTTCTACGCCTCGTGCTGGCCCACGGAACAAAACTTACGATCCTGGGTATTGCGATCGGGATCGCAGCGGCGCTCGGGCTCACGCGATTGCTGGCCGCTCTGCTCTTCGGCGTAGGCGCGAGGGATCCCCTGACGTTCGTGGCTGTTTCGGCGCTCCTCGCTCTTGTCGCGCTTGCGGCCTGCTACATTCCCGCACGTCGAGCGGCGCGAGTGGATCCGATGGTTGCTTTGCGCTACGAATGATTTGATAAGTCGATTTTTGGGGCGGCAGTTCGATTGAGGAGGAAGAGTCATGGCTAAACTCGAACGTATCCGAGAAGCGGTAAAGGGCCCGATCGATACCGACTACATCCGCAAGCGCGAGGCGGAGGGCTGGCGGTTGATGGCGATCGAGTGGGAAGTGGAGTGGGCGCGCGACTCCGAAGCCGGCGGCTCCGCTCCGTCTGCCGGAAGCGAAGCCAAGCTCGAGGAGACGCCGTTCGGTTTTCGCATCGCCGGGGATTGCGAGCGGCTCGAGGAAAACCCGGCCGAGATGGATTTTCTGCTTTCGATGATGGAACTCATCATCCAGGACATCTCTCTCTCGAAGGTGGCCGAGGAGCTGAATCGCAAGGGCTTCCGCACGCGCACGGGAACCGACTGGGGGCCGGTGGCCATCTTCAACATGCTGCCGCGCCTGATCGAGCTAACGCCGCGAATCTTCGCGAGCGCGGAATGGATCGAGCGCCGCAAGCGCCTTTCGCCCGTGTACTAGAGACGTGTCGTCGGAACAGCATCGGCGGCAGAGCTTTTCGTCCGATACCGAAATTTGGGAAACAGCGGCCGCATTTACCGCATCTCATACATAGAGGTGCGAGATGCGCACAAAGCCTTTGTCTGCCGCGTTCCTTATTGTTGCTGTTACTCTGCTTGCGGGGTGGTCCCCGCGTGCTCGAAATCAGGCAACCTCATCCACCGCGCCCATCACCACGGTCGTCACGGTTCTCGGCCATGATTTCTCCGCTCCGCCCGCAATCGCCAAGGAAGACGTCACCGTCTACAGCGGGAAAAATCGTCAGGACGTGACTTCCTGGGTTCCCGCGCAAGGTGACAACGCCGGTCTCCAGCTCGCGATTCTGATCGACGATGACGACAGCCCCACCGCCATCGGTCAACATTTCAGCGAAATCAAGGAATTCATCACCTCGCAGTCCAGCACGACGCAAGTAGGCCTCTTTTACGCAACCGCCGGCACCGCTCGAGCTGCGGCCGACTTCGACGCAAATCATGAAGCGGTCGCGCAGAAACTCCGAATGACTCTTGGTCCGGCTGCGAGCACATCGCCGAGCGTGTATCTTTCTCTGGAGGATCTCGTATCGCACTGGCCTGCCAACGGCATGCGCCATGAAGTTCTGATGATCGCGAGCGGCATCGATCGCTTATCGCCCGGCATCGATAGTCCCTACGTCGCATCCGCAATCAAGCGCACGCAGAGCTCGGGCGTCGTCGTCCATTCCATCTACACGGGAGGCCCGCGGCTGGCCAACTCGACATTTCGGATGGATATCGCGTGGCAAAATCTGGACCAGCTGGCAAGCGGTACGGGAGGCCAGTCATTCTTTCAGGGTTTTGAGACCCCCGTCGATTTCGTCCCCATTTTCAGGCAGCTCGACGCAGTGTTGAAAAACCAATATCTGCTCACGTTCGCAACTCCGCGCAGCGAAAAGAAGAACGGTGAAATGCGCCAGATACAGGTCCGCGCCGAGCAGCGCAACGTGAAGCTGTATCACGCCAGCGAGGTGTTCGTTCCGGGCCCGTAAATGCCGTTTTCGCTCACCGCACTCACGTGTTTTTAACGCTTTCTTTACGCCTGGTTTATTCAGACTCCAGGTTGCTTCTCTAAATTCTTGAGCGTAGGTCCTACCAGGAGGGGATTCAAATGCGCTTTGCAAAGTCGATGTTGTCATGTCTCGTAGCAACCTCGCTGCTCGTGATGCCGCTTCAGGTTCGCGCGCAGAACGAGGGGCTAAACGTCTCGAAGGTAAAGCATGTCCTGATGATCAGCGTGGATGGCCTTCACGCGCTCGATCTTACGAACTACGTCGCGACACACGGGGACTCAACGCTCGCGTCGCTCTGGCGACACGGCTTCACATACACCAATAATTCCGCCTCGCAGCCATCGGATTCGTTTCCAGGTCTGGCAGCGCTTGTTACCGGTGGGTCTCCCACAACAACGGGTTTTTGGTACGACGTGACGTACAACCGGGCCGTATCGCCGCCTACGGAAACAACGTCGCTGCCGATCACCGGTGGGCCAAATCTCTGCCCCAGCGTCATCGGCACTCCCGTCGCGTATGACGAGTCAATCGACTACGATCTAACCTTCCTCGACGGCGACGGAGGCATCAATCCCAAAAACCTCCCTCGTGACCCCAATAACGGCTGCAAACCGATCTATCCGCACGAGTACCTCCGCGTGAACACGATTTTCGAGGTTGTGAAAGCGAACGGTGGCCACACTGCGTGGGTCGACAAGCACCCAAGCTACGAGTGGACGAACGGCCCCAGTGGTCAGGGCGTGGAAGATTTCTACGGACCCGAAATCAATTCCAACACGCAAATGACCGATACGGGCAAGCCCATCGTCATCCCGTTTCCCGGCTGCAATCCGGTTCCCTTCGTCGATAATAATTTCGACGACGGATGGACCACGGATTTCCGCAACATTCAGTGTTACGACATGCTGCACGTTCAGGCCGTGATCAATGAAATCGACGGCTGGAACCACAACCGCACGAAGAAGCTGGGTTACGTTCCTGCGCTGTTCGGATTCAACTACCAGTCCGTCAGCGTTGGAGAGAAGCTGAACAACGGACCGATCACTGGGGGGGGCCGAACGTGAGTGGTGGCTACATCGACACTTTCGGCACTCCGGCCTTGGGCCTCGCCTTCGAGCTCGACTTCGTGGATCACACGCTGGGCCGGATTGTCGACGAACTGAAGAACCAGGGCCTGTTTGACTCTACGGTGATCATTATCTGTGCCAAGCACGGCCAATCACCGATCGAACGCTCCAAAAACGTAAACATCCCGGGCAGCATACCCGGCGCTCTCGGCGGGCCTGGCACCGTACTTGGCCCTCTCGAAGCGTTCGACATTTCTGACGATGGCTCGCTCATCTGGCTCGCCGACCAGGAAGAACTCACTGCCGCGGTGACTGCGTTGACGCAGAATGAAGCATTGCCCACTGTTGCAAACCCCATCGGGCTTGGGATTCAGGAAATTTTCGCGGGCAACGCGTTGCGCAATAAATGGAACGACCCTGGTAACGATCCTCGCACGCCTGACATCATCCTCAAGGTCGACACCGGTGTCATCTTTGCGGGCAGCAACAAGATCGCCGAACACGGAGGCATCAACGAAGATGACATCCATACCGCGCTTCTGGTTTCATTCCCTGATCTTGAGCAGAAGACGGTGAAGACTCCCACTCTAAACCAGCAAGTGGCCGCGAGCATCTTGAAGGCTCTCGGCATCGATCCTAACCAGCTTCAAGCCGTGAAGAAGGAACAGATTCGAGTGCTCCCGCTCCTCTTTGGCGATAGCGATTAGTTTCGAGAACGTTGAAGGCAAAAGGCGGCGGCGGTCTCGCTCGAGGAAGCCGCCGCCTTCACTTCCATAGGTTGCCCCTGCCTCAAAACGTCTCGATAACCTTCGCCTGCCTTGCCACAAATAAAAACAGCCGGCGGTGGCCCGCCGGCTGCTGAGAATGCCGAAGCCCGAACTGCAACTGACTAAGAACTGGACGGCGTGGGATTCTCCATCCTCTGTTGCCGGATGATCTGGATTTTGTGAACCAGGTCTTCGGCTTCTTTGTTATCGGCATCGCGGGCATCGGCGGTAGTTTCCGTGTCGGCCTTCCGGCGATACAGCAGGTTCAAATAGGACATAGCGTCATCGTATTGAGGCCGGCGGTCCATGGCCTTCTTGGCGTAGTCCATGCCCTCATCGATCACGGTTCCATATTTTTGGGCGTACTCGGCTGCCACCTTCGGCGGCAACGGATCGATTTCGCGAATCGTCTTCTTGGCGGTCTTGTTGTATTCATCGCGCATTTCGCTGTTGCCGTGATAGGCCAGCGACCAGTCGATGACGGCGATCCAATAGTACGGCTCGGGATCATCCGGTTTGATCGCGATGTGTTTCATGTGGTATTGCTTCGAGTCTTCGAGCGTCTTGGCGTTGAATGGGTTCGCGCCCATGTTGTAGAGCAGGGAGCCGATCCCGTCGATAGCAGTTAGATTTTCGGGGTTGCCGTTCAGAACATCCTGGAACTCGGCGATGGCCTGCTTGCCCATATTGATATTTTCGTCGGAGGGCGCGCCAGGAATATACTGGCTGGCGTATGCGGTGGCCAGATAGAGGCGGGCGTTGGTGAGGCTCGGATCCAAATCCTTCGCCTGCTTGAAGTCTTCAATCGCGAGATCGAATTGACCCCCTCGGAAGGCCTGTACGCCTTTGTTCAACTTATCGCGGGCGCGAAGCTTGTCGCAGCCTCCCGCCGCAACCAGCGATGCCAGAGTGACGGCAAGAAGAATTCGGTTTTGCAGATTGCGCTGCATGAAATGCTCTCCTTAGTGATGACTGCGCCGGCGAACCTGCCGGGCAGCGGCGAGATTCCGCAACAACAAACACGACCGGCGTTAAGGCCCGGCGCTACACTCAGGTCAGGTTCTCGCCTGCGGTCCAAACTTGCTACTGGCCGGCTTCGACCTTGTTGGTGATCAGGCCGACGTGGTCGATTCCGGCGTCGCGCATGATCGATATCGCCTTGGCCACGTCGGCGAATTCGGTATTGTCGTCACCTTTGACGAAGGCCACTTTCTCGGCGCGCTCCGCGAAGATTTTCGAGAGCATCGGGCCCAGCTGATCCCACGTGTATTTGTCCTGGTTGATCGATACGTCCCCGGCTGCGCTCACGACCACCACGATCGTCTTGTTCAACAGATTGGGGTCTTCCTTCTGGTTGGGCGGAGAGGGTTGAGGGACAATCGTATCGAGACCCTGCGATATCGTCGGCGTGATCACCATGAAAATAATGATGAGCACGAGAAGCACGTCGATAAGCGGAACGATATTCGGTTCCGACATCGTTCCTTTCGTTCCACCAACTGCCATTCCCATCGTAAAACTCCTTCATTGCGAACAACTTGATTGCGAATAAAACGAAGCGCCGCTAGTTGCCACCCTCCGGCGTAGGAGATGGCGCGCCTTTCTTCTCGACCTTCTGTGTGAGAAGACCGACGTTATCGACGCCGGCCGCACGCACTTCATCGACGGCGGCCTTCACCTGGCCGAACTTCGCGCGAGCATCGGAGCGAACAAACACGGTCTTGTCCACCCGGTTTGCGAGCGCGTCCTTTACGTGGGTCTGCAAATCTTCCAGACCCACTTTCGTGCTCCCAAGATAAATGGTGCCGTCGCGCGTGACGGCCACCAGGATCGCATCGTCCTTGTCGGCGTCAGGCAGGTCTATGGGATTGGGAACGCGGGCCATGTCCACCGACACGCCCTTCGACAACAGGGGCGTGACAACCATGAAAATAATCAGCAGCACCAGCATGATGTCCGCCATCGGAATCACGTTCGGGGCGGCCATGATCGCCGGTGCTTTCGGTTTGTAAGCCATGGCCTACTTCTTTCCGCCTCGACGAGTGATGAAGTAGTTGATCAATTCCATCGAGGAGTTGTCCATCTCCACGTCGAAAGCCTCTACCTTATTGGTGAAATAGTTGTACGTCCACACGGCCGGAACGGCCACGAGCAAGCCGAGCGCGGTGGTGACGAGGGCTTCCGCAATACCTCCGGCCACAGCCGAGAGGCCGGTGGCTTTCTGCGCGGAAATGCCTTTGAACGCGTTGATGATGCCCATCACGGTGCCGAAGAGTCCGACGAACGGCGCCGTGGAACCAATCGTCGCGAGGCCGGAAAGCCCCCGCTTCATTTCGGCGTGAACGATAGCCACCGAGCGCTCGAGGCCGCGCTTCGCCGCTTCGATCACTTCTTCGTCGCCCACCTGCGCGGAAGCTGCCTGGAACTCGGAGAGGCCCGTGGCAACCACCTTTGCGATGTGGCTCTTCTTGTTGCGCTCGGCGATCGAGATGGCTTCGTCGAGCTTGTTGTCCTTCAGCGCTCCAGCGACCTGCTGGACGAACACGCGGGACTGCTTCCGCGCGGCGCTGTACATCAATGCCCGGTCAATCATGATTCCAACGGACCAAGCGGACATGATGAAAAGAATGCCGACGACCGTCTTTGCGGGAATTCCCATGTTGTGCCACATGGTAACCAGATCCCAGCCGACCTCGCCGCCTTGCTGCCCCTGCAAAATCAGAACACCGGCCCACAGTAAATTCGCGAACATAGAATTTGCTCCTCCTCCATTCCTCACCAAACGATCGCGGCAGCAAGATTCTGCCGGTCGGAAAAACGAATCAGCCAGGCCCGTGAACAACGGAGCCGGGCTTCCCCAGCTAACCGCCTAGCGTAAATACAACAGAAATCGTCGTGTCCACTTCCACTGCGTCTCCGTTGAGCGTTGTGGGCTGATAACGCCACTGCTTCACCGCATCCATCGCCGACCTCATCAGAAGCGGAGGCCCGGAGATGTATTGAACTTCCTGGACGGAGCCGTCTTTCGCGATGATCGCGTGCAGAATCACCGTGCCGGAAATGTGCGCGGTCTTGGCGATCTGCGGATAGATGGGCAGCGGCTGGCGGATCAGCTTCGCCGCCTGGACGTTGCCACCCACGCGAATGCGCGATTGAACCGGCTTCGGCGGAGGCGGTGGTCCGCCACCCGCGCTTCCGATGATGCCTCCCAAAACTCCGCCCGCGGAACCTCCCGGCATTCCGCCAGGAACACCGCCGACGACGCCGACCGCGCCGACGTCAGGCGGCAGTTCCTCTTCCTTGATGATGTTCACCTTCTTCGGGATCACCGTGGGCGCCATCATCTTGCCTTGTTGAATCAGGCGCGCCACCGGCTTCACGATTTTTACGGCCATGGCCGGCGGTGGAGGCGGCGGTGGCGGAGCCGGGGCGACAAGAAAAGTCGTCAGCATCTGCTTCGGCAACGCTTCCGTCACCAGAAGAGGAATCAGAATGAATACGCCCACGATGCAAGCTTGGATTACGAACGAGACAGCCACCGTCCAAGGCTTGTTTGTCTTGCTTGGGTGAGCGCTCGAAATCACGAGATCATCGAACATCCTTACCTCCTTGCTGCTGCCACCACGCGCTTCTCGGCTGCGGATCCGGCGCGAACGGCGGCTCCCTTGCTGCTGTGATACTTGTTCCAAACAACCACAATCGGTGCTGCAATGCCAAAACTGGAGTACGTTCCTACCACAACTCCCACGACCATAGCAAAAGAGAACGCACGGAGAGCCTCGCCACCCATGATGTAGAGTACCAGTACCGTGAGAAGCGTCAGGCCGCTCGTCAAAATCGTGCGCGAAAGCGTTTGATTGATCGACTTATTCACGATCTCCGGAAATGACTCGCGCCGCATCAAGCGAAGGTTTTCGCGCACGCGATCGAAAATTACGATTGTGTCGTTCATCGAATAGCCGACGAGAGTGAGCAGCGCCGCAATCACCGTCAGCGAAATTTCGTAGTGGCGAAGCGAGAAGAGACCGAGAGTAATGAGCACGTCGTGGAAGCAGGCAATTACCGCAGCGGCGCCATAGACCCATTCAAAACGAAACGCAACATACACCAGCATGCCGGCGAGCGCGTAGAGCGTCGCCCAGATTGCCTGGTTGCGAAGCTGCGCGCCGACTTTCGGGCCGACGCTCTGGACGCCGCGAATCGCGAAATTACCCAGGTCGAACCCGCTGCTCAAAGCGTTCACTACCGCAGGCGTTACGCCGCTGGCCGTCTTCAATTGATCGAAGCTGGTGATGATACCCAGCTTGTCGCGTGCATCCGCAATTTGTTTTGCAAGCTGGTTGTATCGATCGGCCGCAGCGGCTCCCAGATTCAGCGGATCTTTCTGTGTCAGGAGCGCTGCAATCGTTTCGGGTGTAGCGGAGTTGTTGAAGTCTGGCCTGCCCGACTGCGTGCCAAAAGTCTTGCGGAGGCCGTCCACAACAGCCTGACGGTCTGCATCCAGAGCCTGGTCGCTCTGGCCGCTCTGCTCCAGGCTGATTTGGATGTCGTTCTTCGAGTTCGGATCGGAAATGTCACTGATCGACGTGATCGTACTATTGTGGAGCCCGGCAGCCTGAAGATCCCTGCGAATCTGGTCAATGGGAGGCGGCGTCGCGAACCTCACGTCCACAAGCGTCCCACCGCGGAAATCGATTCCCTGGCGCAAGCCCTGGCGCCACACGGAGATCCAGCCAATTGCAAGCAGGACGAGCGAACATGTGACGAAGTATTTCGCCTTCCCCATCCAGTCGATGTTTACGCCGTGAAAAAATTCCATGCCGAGTCCTATCCGTCTTAGTTTGACACCGGCGTTCGGGATTTGTTCCCGCCCGGTTACCTCACGCACAGGCCTGAGCCCGTGCCGCCAGCCTGCGCTCCTAAATGCTCAATTCAGCCTGGCGCTGCATGCGCGCAAGGTGGAAATCAAAAATGGCCCGCGAAACGTAAATCGAAGTAAACAAATTGGCCAGCAAACCGATGCTCAATGTGATGGCGAATCCCTTTACAGGCCCCGTGCCAAACAAGAATAGGAATGCAGCCGACACCAGAGTGGTGACGTGCGTGTCGATGATCGTCAGGAACGCGCGGTCGAAACCCGCCTGAACCGCTGACGCAGGTGCCTTGCCGTTCCGCAGCTCCTCGCGGATGCGTTCGAAAACCAGAACGTTCGAGTCCACGCCCATGCCGATGGTCAAGACGACGCCGGCAATTCCGGGCAGCGTGAGCACGGCTCCCGAGTACGCCATGAAGGCAATCAAAATCACCAAATTGAGTATCAGGGCCACAACTGCATTGACACCGCTCAGCCGATAATAGATCAGAAGGAAAATCATCACGACCAGCAAACTGCCGATTGAGGCGCGGACACCTTCGCGAATGGAGTCCAAACCAAGCGAGGGGCCCACAGTCCGCTCTTCGAGGTAGCTGATGGATGCGGGCAACGCCCCGGCGCGCAGAACCAGCGCCAGGTCTTGAGCGCTCTCTTGCGTGAAGTTTCCTTCGATCATGCCGCGGTCTTCGATGCGGCCATTGATGACTGGTGCGCTGTACACCTTATGATCCAGGACAATCGCCATCTTGTGGCCGATGTTTGTTTCCGTGAATGGGCCGAACCGCGAAGCCGCCGCCGTCGAAAGCGTGAAATCCACTTGGTATTGACCCGGATTATTCTGGCTCGGAGTCGGGTTGGCGCCTCGCAGATCCGCGCCGGTGACAACCGGGGCGCGCGCGAGGATGTAATACACCTGGTCCGACGCCTGCGCTCCAGGGCCCTCTGATCGTCCAGGAACCACCTCGCTTCCGGGAGGCAGGACGCCGCCGTGAGCCGCAAGCGCCGCTGCTTCGGATGGGTAGGCCTGCTCGTCCATCACAAGGCGCAGCTCGAGCTGCCCACCTGCCTGAATGACGGCCTTCGCTCGCGTGGGGTCGCCTTCGCCGGGTAGCTCCACCAGAATCTCGTCCGCACCGCGGCCGGTGAATGCAATTGTGGGTTCGGTGAGACCCAAAGCATTGATGCGGCGCGTAATCGTTTCCAGCGACTGATCCATCGTGTTGTGTTGCAAGTCGGCGAGCACTGATGGCTTGAACGTAAGCAAATAGCCGTTCGCCTCGCCTGCGGCGGGTGCCATCGTCCAGTCCGTGAATTGCTGCGTGACGATGTCCCGGAATGTGCCCGACGTTGTGGGATCGACGCCGCGCACCAGAATTTGCGTGTCGCTTAGGCGCTGCACATCGCTGACGACCACGTTCTTTTCGTGAAGCTGCTTCCTGAGTTCGTCGATCGCCTGATCGCAACGCTGCCCGATCGCTTCCGTCACGTGCACCTGCAAGACGAGATGGCTTCCGCCCTTGAGGTCAAGGCCCAGCCGAAGACGATCCGAGAAGTTCTGCTTCGCTTGCGCCCACGATGTTGGAAACTGCGGCATGCCCACAAGGCCGAAAAGGCATAGGAGTATGACAATGAGGATAAAAATGAACTTCCATCTGAGCTGAGAACTCATGCTGTCTTGCCGTTCTCCTTCGGTTGCTGTTCTGCCTGGAACCCTGCGATGGCGCTGCGCGAGATCTTCACCTTCACCTGCTCGGCAATGCGCAATTGAACCGAATCATCTTCGAGGCCCACAATCGTGCCATAAATGCCGCCATTGGTGATCACCTTGTCGCCGGTCTTAAGATTCTTAAGCATTTCGGCGACCTTTTTCTGGCGGCGCTGGGTGGGCATAATCATCAAAAAATAGAAGATAACCATAATCAGGACCATCGGCAGGAGAAACCCGGTCATGCTGGGTTGGCCCGTCGATTGCAGAATCAGAGAGAAGTCTGCCGGAATCATCGAATCCGAAATTGTGAGCATTGCGCCTTTTCTGCCGCCCTTTTCGCCAAAAAGGGCTTGCCTGCCGGCCCCGGCCGCGCCGAAGACCCGTTCGAAGATGCTGCCCCGCCTCTACGCTCTCAAGTCTGCTTATATTTGCCTGTTAAGGCGTGCCTGAAGGTCAGAGCGGAATCTTTCGAGACATCCAAAACCGATAGCCTCGCGAATTTTGCGCATGATGTCAAGGTAAAAGTAGAGGTTGTGGTGGGTGTTCAAGATGGCGGAGAGCGATTCCCCGGTGGAATAAAGGTGCCGCAAATAGGAACGCGAATACCGTCGGCAAACCGCGCATCCGCAGGACTCGTCGATGGGGCGCTCGTCTTTCGCAAACTGAGAATTGCGTATCAGCAAGCGGCCCTGTGAAGTAAAGAGACATCCGTGGCGCGCGCTGCGAGTGGGCAGCACGCAGTCCATCATGTCGATTCCGAGCGCGACATAGTCTGGAATTTGTTCCGGTTTGCCCACGCCCATCAAGTACCGCGGACGCTCGGCGGGCAGTCGCGACGCCACGACGTCGGTCATTTCGCACGTCACTTCGTGTGATTCGCCCACCGCCAACCCGCCAATCGCGTAGCCCGGAAAATCGAGCGCAACAAGTGCATCGGCGTTTTCTCGGCGCAGTTCGGGATGCGTTCCACCCTGGACGATGCCGAACAGCATCTGCTTGCTTGCGTCGCCGTGACGCTGGAAATAATCGCGCGATCGCCGCGCCCACTCGAGCGTTCGCGCCGCCGCTTCTCGCGTGCGCGATTCATCCGCGGGCGCTTCGATGCACTCGTCGAGCGCCATGATGATGTCTGCGCCGAGAGCGATTTCGATTTCGAGCGCTTTCTCCGGCGAAAGGAAATGCTCGGAACCGTCGATGTGCGAGCGGAACGTCACACCGTCATTCGTAACCTTGCGGAGATCGCTCAGGCTGAAGACTTGGTAGCCGCCGGAGTCGGTAAGAATCGTGCGCGGCCACGACATGAATTTGTGCAGGCCGCCCATTTCGCGGACCAGCTCGTGGCCGGGGCGAAGGTACAAGTGATACGTGTTGGCCAGAATCACTTGCGCGTCGAGCGATTCCAGGTCCTGCTGGGTTTGCGCTTTCACCGTCGCAGCCGTGCCCACCGGCATGAACGCCGGCGTCTCAATTACCCCGTGCGGAGTCGTCAGGCGGCCCAGTCGCGCTCCGGTCGGATCGGTCGCGAGGACCTCGAAATGAAATCCCATCCGAGCGAGTCTATCAGGAGAACGGAGCGATCAGTCCCGTGAAGAGTAGGGTGAGGCCGAAGTAAACGAACGCCACCAGCGCGAGGGCCTTTCCAAAGCTCACCTTCTTAGGATTTGCAGCCGAGAACGCGACGGCGACCAGCAGTGCGGACCATAGCGAAAAGAGATCCAGAGAACCAAGCAGCACCTTTTCCCAGGCCGGAATCCCGCTCAGTATCGCAGCCGGGTTCGAGGCCAAAAAGTTGTCAGGATCGATTGTGGCTGGATCCTTCAGAAAGAGAATTGGGATCCCCAGGAGTTCCTTTAGGGCAATTGGTAGCATGGCGTAGTTTACAAGGCTAAAGCTTAAGCGAAAGCTTGCGCCCGCCCCGCCCACCAGGTTAAATACGGCCAAGTAAACCGCAGCGAGGATGATCGCTAGGCACGCCGTACCGATCGCCCCTCGTACATAGCGCGTGACTTTCGCACCGGAGGCTTGTCGATCAATCACCTGCTGTCTTTGGTCGGGCGGGAGTTGGTCGATTCTCGATGACGCGAAGCGCGATTCTTCGATTCGTTCTTCGGTGATACGGCTCCAGTCCACTCGCGCATTGATAGCAAAACTCAACGCCAGACTGATCGCAGTCATCAGGAGCAATGGCACAAGCCAATTGGGTCTTCGTGCGATGTCAGCAAACGTCTGTCGGGGAGTGAAAAACACGCCGAAAACGCGGCCGATCGAACTGATGGGTGCGGGAGCTGGCTCCGGGGTGACTGCTGTGGTGACCATGTTCTATTCCTCCACTCTAGGACGAGAGTTGGACCGATCTATCTGCGAATACGCAGGGCCGCCAGAAAAGTTACATCGCGCGGCAGAGTCTACCGCAAAGCAGGCA
>Ga0181538_10004341_pt1 | contig 13298 bp, 13 predicted proteins | sample PEATcosm2014_Bin_40_FD_119773 | JGI IMG/M metagenome (GOLD analysis project Ga0181538, IMG submission 119773) | Peatland microbial communities from MTU Mesocosm Facility, Houghton, MI, USA - PEATcosm2014_Bin23_30_metaG | ecosystem: Environmental > Terrestrial > Soil > Wetlands > Peat | place...
CAGCGCACCCGCACGGGGAGGACTTCGTACGGACCAAGGTCCGCCAGCTCGATTGGCTGACCGGCGGCCTGCCCGGCGTCACGTGGAGCATCATCGCCTGCGACGACGGATGCCCGGACCGGCCCTCGAGTGCCGATCTCATGACGGACATCGCGGCGGCCGAGGGCTACCCGAGCAAAGGTCACCGCAGCGTGACCGTGCTCAGGCTGGCTGAGGTGATCGGGGGTGACATCTCGATCAGCCCCGCATTCGACCGGCTGGTCTCGACCGAGCAGTCCCGCAAGGGCGGATCGATACTGGCCGGGCTGGCCGCCGCGGTCGGCACCGATCCGAGCCGGGGGAACGGCGCCGGCCGGCATGTGGTCTGCTACACCGACGCGGATCTGTCCGCGAACCTGGCCCAGCTGGGCTCGCTGGCGGCGCCGGTGGTGGCCGGTGACAAGGTGGCCGGCGCGCTCGGCCAGCGTTACGGGATCGACGGGGCGGTGCTGGTCCGGGCCGACGGGCCGGTCACCGAGCCGCACAGCACCAGCGACAAGCCGGACAAGATCATCGTCCTGTTCCGCCATTTCGTCCGGGCCCTGCTCATCCCGCCCCTGGCCCACGTGCTCGACACCCAGGCCGGCTTCAAGGCCTTCGACGGGGCCGCGCTCAGCCCGGCCATCCGGCAGATGACGTCCTTCAACGAGACCTTCGACGTCGAGTTGCTCATCCACCTCGCCCAGCACAACGGACGACAGGCCCTGGCCGTCGAGCCGATCGTCTTCACCGAGGACTTCGCCGCGACGAACTTCCCCTCCGTCGAGCCCGGGCCGCGCCACCTGACGGTAATTCACCAGGTCGTTGAGCTCTACGACCGGCTCGTCGCACCGGTCGCCCCCGTCACTGGCGAGGCGGCCGACCTGCTGACCCTGGTCAGGACGCTCGACCTCGACGACTATGTGACCTTGATCGAGCACCTTCGCGCCGAGGACCGGGACGACCCGACACTGTTCGACCGGCGATGGCCCGTGCAGCACCTTCGCGACATCCTCCGCCGCTGACACCCGCTATGCGCACCCGCAACGCACGCACGGGTAGGCGGCCAGACCATCCTGGAGTACTGGATTCCGGCCGAACACCCTGCCGCACTGAACGCCAGTATCGTTGGCACGATCGAGGTGGTACCGGCATACCACGCACCGGCGGCTACGCCTGCAGGTAGCCGGAGACCTTTGTGGCGAGGATGCGCGGGGACAGGCGCACCGAGAACGCGAGGGCCTGGTTGAGGAGGCCGGGAATGACCAGGGTCCTGCCCCGCCGCAAGCCATCGTGCCCGGCCCGGGCAACGCGCCCGGCGTCCATCGCGCCCCACCGGAACAGCCGCGAGCTGCCCATCCCCGCCTGCGCGGCGAACCCCGTGTTGGTCGCGCCCGGAGCCAGGCAGGAGACCCGCACGCCCGAGCCGCGGACCTCCTCGGCCAGGGCCTCGGTAAAGGACAGCACATACGCCTTGGTCGCGCAGTAAACCGCCTGATTCGGGCCAGGCGTGAAGGCGGCCGTGGAGGCGACGTTCAAGATCGCCCCGCGGCGCCGTTCCAGCATCCCCGGCAGCAGCAGGGCGGTCAGCCGGGTCAGCGCCGCCACGTTGACTTCGATCATTTCCAGCTGCCGCGCGACGCCGATTCCGGCGACCGGGCCGTGGGCTCCGAACCCGGCGTTGTTGACCAGCACATCCACGTCGATGTGCTGCTGCGCCAGCGCCTCCGTGATCTGGCCAGGACCGGCAGGCTGGCTCAGGTCCGCGGGCACGACCTGCGGCTGGACTCCGTATCCCGCGGCGAGCTCGCCGGCTAGCTCGCGCAGTCTGCCCTCGCTGCGCGCGACCAGCACAAGCCCCGCGCCCTCGCCGGCGAACAGCCTGGCCAGTTCCCGCCCGATCCCAGACGAGGCGCCGGTAATCAGCACCGTTTCGCCCTGGCGCCGCCGCAGGTCCCCGGCCGCGGCCACCGCCGGTTCCGTGCTTCCCGTGCCGGTCATGCCGCACCTCCCGTTCCCGTTTCCTGCCACGCTACCCACCGGCGCCGGGAAGGAAAGGGGCCCGGGGATGGAGGACCCGGTGCGCGGAAGCGACACATGAGCGCCCGGCATTGATGCTCTGTTCGCACATCAGGATCGTGAGAATTCAGGGCGAGTTCAGCCGCGTGCGTTGCCCAAGTGCGCCAGTGACGCCGGTCTCCGAGAATCGACGACCCCCGGCGTCGCACCTCATCGTGACGGGAGGTGGTGTCCCGGGGCCCCCTGCGTTCCGGGGAGCGCCGCCCGCCGTGGAGTACAGTTCGGCCGCGACCAGGCCCGCCTGGCCGCCCTGCCGGGGATCGGCGCGGACGCGACCGTCGCGCTGGCCGGCGATGCCAACGCCACCGCGGCGGCGCTGGCCGAGGCAGCCAGCGATGTCGACCTGGTCATTGACTACCTGTGGGGTAAGCCCGCCAGTGCGGCGATCATGGCGCTGCTGCAGGCCCGCGCCGACCGCAGCCGTGCCCTGAACTGGATCCAGATCGGCTCGATGGCCGGGCCGACCATCGAACTGCCGTCGGTGGCGCTGCGCTCAGCGAACTTCCGGCTGCAGGGCAACGGCCAGGGCGCGGTGTCGGCCGGGGAATACCTGGCCGAGCTGCCGTCACTCATCGACGAAATCGACAACGGCGGCATCGCGGTCACCGCCCGCCCGATGCCCCCGGCCGACGTCGAAACCGTGTGGACCGCGCCCCAGGTCCCGGGCGTGCGCACCGTCCTGGTGCCCTGATCCCGGCCCGCTCCGTCAGTGGCCTTGACCTGGACCTTGCTTGCCAGTTCGGGCGCGCCGGCGGCTTGTACCAGGCGGTGGCTGGCTGGACGGGGACGGCCGCCCGCCGATGAAGTCGTCCCAGTCGGTCTGGACAGGTAGCCATCGGCGATCGAACTCGGCGGCGCGGCGTGTTGCGCGCTGGAGCCGCTCGCCGTGGTAAAGGTGCCGGGCCCAGATTGACGAGGGCCGGCCGAGGCGCAGCGCGCCAGCCGCTGCGACCGGCGGCAGGAACAGGCCGAAGAGCGCCGAGCGGTATTTGCCCTTGAGGGCGCAGATCACAGCGAGGACGCCATCGATGAGCAAAACGCTTGTCGCGCTCAGGCGAAGCGAAAGCTCGATTCCATCCACATCCTGGACGCCGTAGGGGCTGAAGCCCACCAGGGCCAGGCCGAGGCAGGCAGCCGTCAGGGTCACCGCCTGGACCGAAAGCTGGCCCGCGCCGCTCCAGTAGTCATCCTGCAGATGCAGAATCAGCGCGAACTCGTCCAGGACCAGCGATGTGCCTATACCGACTAGCGCCCCGGCGAACGAGCGCCAGCCGAGCGAGCCCGCGGGGCCGCCGATCGCGGTGAAGGCGCCCACCATCAGCAGAATCAGGCCAGGTACGGCGTGATGGATATGCGTCCCGCTCGCGGTGACCTGATTCCGGAACGGGCCGCGGCCGTCGCGGATCAGGCGAGTGATCACCCGAGTGCACACAAACGTTACGACGAAGGCCACAAAGCACAGCATCAGTGGCAGCTTGCCTGCCGCGATCACATCGCGATGCCACCACGAGACCATAACCGCACACTATGGGTTGACGGCGAACTCGATCTTCTCAGCACGCCGCCCCTGGCCGAGCACCTGGACCAGATTCTGGCCGACCAGCCCCGGCGCCTCGTCTTCGGTCTGGCTCGGGTCACCTTCATCGACTGCGCCGCGGCCCGGCTGATCGCCGGGACGGAAGCCTTCCTGCCGGATGATCACCGGCCGGTCGTCCGCCCCGCCGCACCGGAGGTCCGCCGCGTCTTCGAGCTCACCGGCCTGGACATTCGCTGCGAGATGGACGGTGAGACGGGATAGGTTAGGCCGGCACGCGGCCCGCGCCGGGCGGCGTGGCCGGCCCCGCGGACGGGCCCGCGATGAAAGCCCAGCAAGCGGACCCGTGATCGGCGACCCCGGAGGCGATGTGGACAGCCGCAGTGACCAGGAGTTCGCCGGACTGGCCCGGGAGTACCTGGACGACCGGGCGGAACGGCACCCGGACGCCGCGACCGAACTCGGTGACCACCGGTTCGACGCCCACCTGCCCGACCTGTCCGCGGCGGCGCTGGCCGGCGAGCGCCAGGCCCTCGGCCGCTGGGCGGATGCGGCCGGGGCGCTGGAGACCCGAACGCTTGCCCCGGAGCATCAGGTGGACGCGGCCATGCTGGCCAACGACGTGGCCCGGCGGATATTCGAGCTGGACGAACTGCGCGAGCACACCTGGAATCCGCTGCTGGCCAACCCGGGCCGCGCCATCTACCAGCTGCTGGCCCGGGACTTCGCTCCGCTGCCCAGCCGGCTCGCCTCGGTAGCGGGCCGGCTGGCTGAGGTCCCGGCCGCAGTAGCTGCGGCCCGGCAGCAGCTCGGGCCGATGCCAAGGGTGCACCTGGAAACCGCGATCGCGCAGTTCTCCGGCACGATCACGCTGGTCACCGAGGTCATCGACATCGCCTTGCGGGACGCACCGGAGCGCGCGGCCGACCTCGCCCGGGTGCGCCGGGCCGCGCTGGAGGCGCTGAGTGAGCACCGGTCGTGGCTGTCCGCCCGGCTCGCTGAGGCCGCCGCGGATGATGGCTTCGCGGACCCGCGGATCGGCGCCGATCTGTTCGCCCGCAAGCTGTCGCTGACGCTGAACACGCAGGCGGACGCGGAAGCCATCCTGGCCCGGGCGCACGCTGACCTGGATCGGGTGAGCGAGGAGATCGCCGCGCTGGCGGCCGAGATCGTGGGGGCTGGCGTCCCGTCCGGCCGGGCCGGCGGCCCGGGACAGCCCCCGGCGGACGGTGATCGCGTCGCCCGGGAGGTATTGGACCGGCTGGCCGCCGACGCGCCGGACAACCGGACCATCCTTGCGTTCAGCCGTGGCGCGCTCGCCGCGCAGACCGCCTTTGTGCGCGAGAACCGGCTGATCACGCTGTTCGACGATCCGGTCGAGGTGATCGATATGCCGGAGATCGACCGGGGCGTCGCGGTGGCCTACTGCGATTCACCGGGCCCGCTGGAAACGGCACCGACGCCCACCTTCATTGCCATCTCCCCCACCCCGGCGGACTGGCCGGCCCAGCGGGTCGCCTCGTTCTATCGCGAATACAACCGGCACATGGTGCACAACCTGATGGTGCACGAGGCGATGCCCGGCCATTACGCGCAGCTCCAGCATTCCCGGCGGTTCAGCGGCTCGGCCACCGCCGTCCGCGCCGCGCTCCGGTCCGGGTCGTTCGTGGAAGGCTGGGCGGTCTACGCCGAGCAGGTCATGACCGAAAGGGGCTACCCGGGCGACGGGGATCCGCGCGCCGTCCGCATGCAGCAGCTCAAGATGCAGCTCCGCATGATCATCAACGCGATCCTGGACGCACGGGTCCATGGGCACGGCATGACCGAGGCCGAGGCGATGGCGCTGATGACCGGGCGCGGGTACCAGGAGGAGGGCGAGGCCTCCGGCAAGTGGCGGCGTACCCTGCTCACCTCGGCTCAGCTGTCCACCTATTACGTCGGGTATACCGAGGTCGCCGACCTCGCCGGTGAGCTGAGGGCCGCTTCGCCCGGGCAGCCGGACCGGGAGATCCACGACCGCATGCTCGCGCACGGCTCACCACCGGTCCGGCTTCTCCGCCCGCTGGCCACCGCCTGACGCGGGCCGCCCCTGGCCATCTTGTCTATTTCGCCCGACCAGCGATCCTTCGCGGCCTCTCATCCGTAGATAGCGGTAGGGGCAGAATGCTGCCGACCAGGGTCAGGCGCACCAGGGGAAACATGATTTCACTGCCGGCCAACGCCACCACCGTGCCCAGCAGAACAGCGGACCGGACGGAGCTCGGCGCCTTCCTGCGCGGCCGGCGGGTGCGGGTCGGCACGCGGGAAACGGGAACAGTCACCGCCCTCCGCCCGGACCCGGTGCCCCCGCGCGACCGGGCCGCCCGCCGCGGCGGCCTGGCCGGCCGCGCTGAGTTCACCGTGCGTCCCGTGGCCGCGGGCCCCGGGCCGGACAGCGAGCCCGGCGTCCCGGTGTTCCTGCACGCCCTGCTCCGGCAGGTGGAGCCGTTCCCGGCCGCGGTCCTCAGCCCACGCTGGGACATCCTGGCGTTCAATCGCAGTTACGACGCTCTGTTTGATCTGGAATCGGTCCCGGCCCGGAACCGGAACACGATGCTGCTCTACTTCGCCGCCGCGGGCCAGCGCGAACTGTGGCCGGACTGGGCCGCCGACGCGCCCCGGGTGGTCGGCCAGATCCGCGCGGCAATGGCCCGGCACGACACCGACCCGGAGTGGGCCACCCTGCTGGAGCGGCTGCGCCGGGTCTCCCCGGACTTCGACCGGATGTGGCAGCAGGCCGGGACCGGCAGCTACGACCACGCGCCGGAGCGCTTCCGGCACCCGGTGGCCGGGGTATTGCGGCTGGCCCGCTTCCACCTGTGGGCTGAGCCCCGCGAAGACGGTCTCGTCGCGGTCGGCTACACGCCCGCCGACGCCGCGACCGCAGTCAAGCTCCCCCGCCTCCAGGCCCTGTCTACTCTCCCCGCCGCCCGGAATCATGAGTTACCGCGTCCGGGCCGATAGCGAATGTATGCACGATCGCACATATGCGTGCCGAGCGGGGTAATTCTGGGTGAAGTAGCCCGATGGGATGCATGATCGTGCATATGATGCCTGAGATGGTGCACGGCGAGACGGGGTACACTTCTGTAATGCACGATCGTGCAAATGACCATCCTGTCTGGGCGCAGGAGATCCGGAGTCGACGACTTGAGCTGGGGCTCCGCCAAGACGAACTCGCAGCGCTCGCCGGCGTGTCCACCCGCTTTATCCATACCCTCGAGCAAGGCAAGCCAACTCTGCGGCTGGACAAAGTACTCGCCGTGCTGGGCCAGTTGGGTCTGGATCTGGTCCTAGAGCCTGGTACTGGCGTCATACGCCATGGCAAGGGCTGAGCCAGTTGGCCCGCACCCCGCTGCGCCAACTGCGGCTGGTCAAGACTGCCGACGTCTACAAGGCAGGTGTGCCGGCCGGCGTCCTGCGCCGGCGAGCTGATCGTACAGAGTTCCTCTACTTGCCGGAATACCTCGACTCCGGGGGGCCGCCAGTGGCATGGAGCCTGCCCCTGAGAGCGGAAGCCTTCATCGCACCCGCGGCGGCGGTGCCTGCGTTCTTCGCCGGACTGTTGCCAGAAGGCAGGCGATTGACAGCGCTGCGCCGCACTGTGGGTACCTCGGCCGATGACGAGTTCTCGATGCTACTCGCAGTCGGCAGCGACACCATCGGCGACGTCCAGGTCCTCCCGGCTGGCGATACATTCGCCGGCACGAGGCCTGCCGCTATTGATGATTTCAGCGAGGTCGTCTTCGCCGACCTGTTCGCCCAGGCAATCGGGCCGCAGCCGGATCGCGTCGCCTTGCCAGGCGTGCAGGACAAGGTCTCCGGCCACATGCTGAATGTGCCCGTCCAGGGTCGCTCGCGCGCCTACATTCTCAAGCTCAACCCACCGGAATTCCCGCACCTGGTGGAAAACGAGTACTTCTTCTTCCGCGCTGCTGCACACACCCGGCTGAGAGTCGCCAATGTGGAATTGGTGCATGACAAGCTGGGAGCGCCTGGCCTCCTTGTGCAGAGATTCGACCGGATCGGCGAGGGGAAACACCTCCGGCCGCTTGCCGTGGAGGACGCCTGCCAGGTTCTCGGGCGCTGGCCTGGCGATAAGTACGTCATCTCCACCGAGGAAGCCATTTCCGGTCTGGCGCGATGCTGCCGCGCGCCCGGCGTAGCTGCCCTCGAACTCTACCGCCTGCTTGTCTTCGCATACCTATCGGGCAACGGAGACCTTCACGCCAAGAATCTCGCGATACTAAAGGACCAACGGGGCGAATGGAGAGCCACCCCGGCGTACGACCTACCCTCCTCCGCCGTCTATGGCGACCGCACCATGGCACTGCCGATCGGCGGCAGAATCCGCCAGCAGCTCTCATGGCCCATGCTGCAAAGCCTTGGCGAAGCGATCGGCGTTCCCGGACGGCTCGCCGCCGACGTCATCCGCGAGCAGGCCGCAGCGGCCGGTACTTGGATCGAGGACCTCAAGCAACTCCCCTTTGACGCCAGCACCATCCGCAATCTACGCCGGCTCGTCCAAGCCCGCATCCGTCACATTCAGCCTGAGGCCCAGCAGCGCATCCGTTAGTACTACAGCAGGTGCGGGGACCGGCATGCCCGTGGCTCTCGGTGCTCCTTTGCCGCCGGCCGGGGATGGTGCCGGATGCCAGTGACTAAGCGTTTGAGCACCGTCACGAACGACGGCGCCCGCGCCGCGCTGACCAGCTCGAACGAGCGCCGGACGGCGGACTCCTGGCCGAACGGGACCACGTACTGGTACTGCCGGAAGCCGCCCGGCCCCTAGATGTGGTTCCAGTTCCTGATGCCGTCGAGCGGGTGGAAGAACGTCCCGATGGTCTGCAGTTCCCGCTCGCGGTGCCGCGGCGCCTAGGCCGCGGCGCTGCCTTGGGTACGCGTTTAGCCGCCGATGACCTCTTCTGCGGTGTGGAAGGCCTGGAGTGCCTCGCCGGGGGTGTCGTAGTAGGCGCCGGGGCCGAGGATGGCGCTGATGCCGTAGCGGTCGAGCTGGTCGCGGACCGGGCCGAGGACGGCGCTGACGGCGAAGCGGACATCTCGTTTGCGGAGGTGCTCGATGACGCTGGTGAGGACCGCCGCCGCGGTGTAGTCGACGTCGCCGATGGCCGCGCCGTCGAGCACCAGCCACCGCAGCGGGCCGCCGTGGTCGGCGAGGGCCGTGACGTCCTCGATGAGGCGCGAGGCATTGGCGTAGTAGAGGTTAGTGCCGAACCGGTAGATCACCAGTCCTTCCTCGGTCCGCGCGCCAGGCAGGACCGGGACAGGCTGCCAGTGCCCGGCCGGTGACTTGACCAGCACGCTGTTGCGCGGGTTGTAGCTGTGGCGCAGGTGGTCGATGACCGAGGCGACGACGGCCAGCACGATGCCGTCCTCGACCCCGAGGACCACCACCGCGGCGGTCGCGAGCAGGGCGATCGCGAACTCATGGCGGCGGCAGGCCTGGATGCGCCGCATCCCCTTGACGTCGATGAGGCCGGCGGCGATGAGGAAGACGATCGCCGCCAGGGCGGCGTCCGGCAGGTAGGCGAGCGGCCCGGTGAGCAAGACCAGGACGATAAGAACCACCACAGCGCTCGTGAGCTGGGCCAGCTGGCTGCGCCCGCCCGCGCTATCGACCACCTGTGTCTGGGTCGGGCTTCCGTTGACGACGAAGGTGCCGGAGAACGCGGCGGCCACGTTGGCGGCGCCCAGGCCGACCAGGTCGCTGTCTTCGCTGAACGAGGTCTCCTCGTACTTCCCGGCGTAGGCGCGCGAGGTCGCCGCGCTCTGGGCGAGAATGACGACAAACATCGAGGCCGCGGCGCCGCCCAGGGCCGCGGCGTCGTGCCAGCCGAGCGCGGGCAGCCCCAGGTGCGGCAGCCCGCGCGGGACCGCTCCCAGTACGGCCACGCCGTGGCCGGCCAGATCCACGGCCCGGCTCACGATGATCACGGTGACCAACGCGATCAGCAGGCCCGGCATCTTGCGGCTGATCGCCCGGGAAGCCAGCACGATCACGATAACCCCGGCCGATACCGCCAGATCTGCCGCGTGTGCCTGTGGGAGCGCGCGGGCAATGTCCCAGAGCTTGGTCAGGGTGTTTTTTCCGGTGGCCGTCACCCCGAGCATGTCGGGGAGCTGGCCGGCCGCCACCTGGATGCCGACGCCGGTGAGGAATCCGACCAGGACGGTGCGGGACAGGAAGTTGGCCAGGAACCCCAGCCGGGCCAGCCGGGCCAGCAGCAGCAGCCCGCCGGCGAGCAGGGCCGCGAGACCGGCCAGCCGGACATATTGCGGCGACCCGGCGACCGCGAGACCGGTCAGCGCGGCGGCGAGTATGGCTGCCGTGGCGGAGTCCGCGCCGACGACAAGGTGGCGCGAGGAACCGAAGATGACGAAGACGGCCATCGGGAGCAGCAGCGTGTACAGGCCGGTCACCACCGGCATCCCGGCGATCTTCGCGTAGCCGAGAGCCACCGGGATGCTCACGGCGGCCAGGGTGATACCGGCGACCACGTCCACCGTGACGTCAGACCGGTGCACAGGCAGCAGCCCGCCCATCAGTGGCGGCACTCGCAGCCGGGCCCGCAGGAGCCGGCCCCCCGAATCTGGCACCGTCACCTCCTCTGCTGCCGTGGCCGTGCCGGGTCGGCCGCGTGCCTTACCAGTTAACTGCGGGCAGCCAGCGAGGTAGTTCCCTCGCCAGCAATCTTTCGTTTCCTTGGCGTTCATTTCTAGGTCGGCGGGAGGCGCGTTGCTAGAACTGGATACTTTTGTGGCTCAACTCCACGATGCTGTTTGCCGCGTTCGTCGGTGCCTTCGTTTTCGGCCGCTTCGCCGACGTGATCGGCCGCAAGCGCGTGTACTGGATGCTGTTTCAATCGTGCGGCGCCACGCCGGGCCAACCCCGCCCTGAATGACGCGGCCTGCACCCTGGAAGGATTTGGTCAGGACAGGGCGGGGCGGGCCGCCGCCAGCTGGGACGCCAGTACCGACCGGGCGGTGACCAGGGACGGCCCGTACCAGGTCAGGCTGCGGCCTTCCACCAGCGCGACCCGCTGACGGGGAAACACCTCCGGTCCGTCCTCGGCGCTGAAGGGATACGGCTCGTCGGGCAGCACGATCAGGTCAGGCCGGCGCGCGGCGACATCGTCGAGGTCAACGTGCGGATACCGGCCAGGGTCGGCGCCGTAGACGTTTTCCAGCCCGAGCCGCGCGGCGACGTCGCCGGTGAACGTCGCCGATCCCACGACCATCCATGGATCCCGCCAGACGGGGATGACGGCGCGCGTCTGGGCGCCGGGCCCGGGCTGGTACCATTCCTGTTCGGCGGCGCCGAGCCACCCCGGCGCCGGCCAGCCCAGGGCGGCGAACATTCGCCGCAGCGAGGCCATCGCCTGATCGACGGTCTCGATGACCGTGACCCATACCGGCACCCCGGCCGCCCGGAGGCGCTCGACGTCGATGCGCCGGTTCTCTTCCTGGTTGGCCAGCACGACGCCAGGCCTCAGCGCCTTGACGGCGGCCAGGTTGGGGTTCTTGGTCCCGCGCACCCGCGGCACGTCCAGGTCTGCGGGGTGGGTGCACCAGTCGGTCACGCCGGCCAGCGCCTCCCGCCGGGTCGCGGCCACCGACTCGGTCAGCGACGGCACCAGGGACACGACCCGCCGTACTGGCCGCGCCAGCGAAACCGGATGACCGAGATCATCGCACGTTATGTCTATGGTCCCGCTCCCCGCGACAACGGTTCGGGCAAACTCTGCCCCTAGGGAGAGTCTGCCCGGTCATCGCTGGGACCTGCGTACGCACCTGCGGTACCCGTTCCCCGAACGGGCCCAGGTTGGGGTCAGCCCTTGTTCTTACCGATCACGAGCTCAATCGGCCTGTTCGCCCTGCTTCCGCACTTCTGGGGGCAGGTCGCGAGTGTCAGTCGCTTCCCTGGCCGTGCGGAGCTCGGCCAGCTGCGCGGCTATCTGCAGTTCCGCCTCTTCGTCCTGCCTTCGCACTTCGGCCGGCAGGTTGCCAGCGTCGGTCGCGTCTTCACCCTTGCCCGTGCGGAGCTCGGCCAGCTGCGCGGCTATCTGCAGTTCGGCCTCTTGGTCCTGCCTTCGCACTTCTGCCGGCAGGTCGCCAGCGTCGGTCGCGTCTTTACCCTTGCCCGTGAGGAGGTCGGCCAGCTGGGCGGCTATCTGCAGTTCCGCCTCCTCGTCCTGCCTACGCACTTCCGCGGGCAGGTCGTCATTGTGCGTCATGGCATGTCCCTTCAAACTGGCCACCCCGCTGGTGGTCCTGACCGGGTAGAGACGGCGGATACCGAGCTATTCCTGGTTTCTTCCTACACGCGACCTTGGTCCCGCCGCTGGTGACCTTAGTCCTTATCGGTGAATGAGCCCACCGCCGATGGCTGCCGTGCTGTCCGCCAGATTGGTGTCCCAGTCCCGGATAAGCTGGTTGATCATTGCGGGCAGGCCGAGCCGCTGGCCGTCTTCAGGGCAGAAGATCCGGACCCGGCCGCGGCCAGCCGCGCGATCTCGGCCGGGACGATGACCCCGCCACCGCCAGCTCACCAGGCACCCGAACTGCGGGGCCGCCCTCGACGGCCTGCGCTACGCTGGCGTACCTTCGTTATGTTACTGGCGCGTACGGCTGGCCTCCGGGCCGCCCGGAAAGGAGTTCCGATGTCCCGGCATCGTCGGACGATCACCGGCCGGCCGGTGGTGATCACGGGTGCCGCCTCCGGCATCGGCCGGAGCCTCGCGCAGCGGCTGTCCCGATCCGGCTCTCCGGTGGCCATCGCTGACGTTAACGAGACCCGCCTGAAAGAGACGGCCCAATCACTGCCGGGGCCGGTGCTCGCCCGGGTGCTCGACGTAGCCGACGCCGCAGCCCAGCTCCGCTTCGCGGCGGAGGTGCGGCAGTGGCTGACCGCACCGCTGGCCGCCGTGTTCAACAATGCCGGCGTCGCCGTGACGTCGCCGGTCCTCGGCGCTGACCCGGATGACGACGAGTGGCTGCGGCGGATCAACTTCGACGGCGTGGTCAACGGCACCCGCGCCTTCCTGCCCATCCTCACCGGGCAGGACGAGGGCGTCATCGTCAACACCTCCAGCGTCTTCGGCTTGCTGGGCATGCCCTACCAGAGCGCCTACTGCGCCTCCAAGTTCGCGGTCCGAGGCTTCACCGACGCGCTGCGCCAGGAACTGCGCGGCACCGGCGTCTCGGCGGTCACCGTCCACCCGGGCGGCATCCGGACGAACATCGCCCGCAACGCGCGGATACGCAGCGACCCCGAGGGCCGCGGGCGCACCCACGAGCAGATGGCGGCCGAATTCGAGGCGATCACCATGACCTCACCGGAGAAGGCAGCGCAGATCATCTGCCGCGGGGTGGAGCGGGGCAAGGCCCGCATCCTGGTCGGGCCCGACGCCTACGCCTTCGATGCGCTGGCCCGGGTCGCCCCGACCCACTACTTCACCATCATCGCGCAGGCCGACAAGCGGCTGCGGCCGCGGCGGGGGGCGGTGCGCCGGTGAGCCAGCACGTCGACGTGCTGATCGTCGGGGCCGGGCTGTCCGGGATCGGCGCTGCGCACCACCTGCGGACTGCGTTCCCCGGCCGGACCTAC
>Ga0181538_10004344_pt1 | contig 13293 bp, 11 predicted proteins | sample PEATcosm2014_Bin_40_FD_119773 | JGI IMG/M metagenome (GOLD analysis project Ga0181538, IMG submission 119773) | Peatland microbial communities from MTU Mesocosm Facility, Houghton, MI, USA - PEATcosm2014_Bin23_30_metaG | ecosystem: Environmental > Terrestrial > Soil > Wetlands > Peat | place...
ACTGGTTCGGCCAGGTTTCAATCTCCGGGAAATCGTGATCGAGCCCGGCTCTGGCGTGCTCGGCGGTGTAACCAGGAGAAGCATAACGGGGAGATCGGGACCGGCGAGATTTCGGCATCTGCCTATTGTACCCAGGCCCTTGTCCCAAGCGCCGCGAACCAAGCTTTGCCGGTTGTTAGGAACTCCGACCAATGGAATGGGGAGGGAACTTGGCTCCGCGCCTCGTGGGCGCGTTGGGTCTTGCTCGTTCGCCTGTTGCAACCACCGGATGTACTATATCGAGAGGTGGGGCCGGCTTTTCATAGAATCTGCGGGGTTCTAGCTTGCGGTCATCCCGAAAACAGAGAGGAGAAACTCTTGAATCGACGATTTGGAAAAACAGCAGTGGCAGCCATAGTGGCGGGGGCGCTTTTGCTATTTGCGGCAGCACCCCTCGTGCACGCCGATGCCAGAACGAAGTGCCAGCATGCCATCGAAAAGGCGGAAGCGAAACTGGACAAAGCGATCCACGACAAGGGCGAACACAGCCGCGCAGCGGATGAACGGCGGCGAGATCTGGATGCCGAACGGGAGCGTTGTTGGAATGAGAATCATCAGTGGTGGAATGGGAAAGAACATCGCTGGGAGACTCAGCACAATTGGGAAAATCATCCCTGAGTGAAGTTGGCAGCCGATAGCCCGAAGAGTTCGAATGAGCGTCCCATGACTTGCTGAGTCTGGGGCGCTTTGTTTTGTGCCCTCGCTGCGCCGACTCCCCGCTGACATTTCCGCGCTGATGCTGACGCAAACGGTCGGCCCGGAGCATCTTAACAGGTAAGTCCCAAGCGTCCATTTGCCTGCTCTCGCGCGCCTGGATGATATACATTGAAGCTTGTGCGTTTCTCTGCATGCCATTGAATGGAAACAGTTCGGGACACCGGCCCCGGCGTTGGTGGATAACGGCGCTTGCCATTTTGGCGGCGGTGATTGTGCTGGGTGCTTTCGTCTCCCGCCGCGATAACCCGGTGCCGGTGCGAACCGCCGTCGTCGAACAGACCACCATCCGTAGCCTGGTTTCGACGAACGGAAAAATTGAGCCCGTCAACAACTTCGAGGCCCACGCTCCGGTCACGGCGAATGTGCAGCGCGTTTTGGTCAAGGAAGGCGACTCCGTCAAGAAGGGCCAATTGCTGCTGGTTCTGGATGACGCCGGCGTACGGGCGCAAGCCGCCCGCGCCCAGACCCAATTGAAAGCGGCGCAAGCCGACCTGAGCGACGCGGAACGAGGCGGGAACCAGGAAGAAGTGTTGAGCCTCGAAGCGCAACTGGTAAAGGCCGGCGCCGACCGCGATTCGGCAGAGCACAATTTAGCTGCGTTGAAAAAACTTGAGCAGCAGGGTGCGGCCTCGGCGGGAGAAGTGCGAGAAGCGGAAAACGCTCTTGCCCGCGCCGATGCCCAACTCACCTTTCTCCGTCAAAAACAGACGAAACGATATTCGAATGCGGAGTTGGCGCGCGTCGAGGCGCAACAAACTGAAGCGCAGGCCACCTACGATGCCGCGCAGGACGTTCTGGCGAAATCCAATGTCCGCGCTCCTTTTGATGGCATCGTGTACTCGCTGCCCGTAAAGCAGGGCGGCTTCGTTGCGGCCGGAGATCTCCTGCTGCAAATGGCGGACTTGCGGAAAGTGATGGTCCGCGCTCTCGTAGATGAACCCGACGTGGCCCGACTCGCTCCCGGAAATCCGATTGAGATTACCTGGGACGCTGTCCCTGGTCGCATCTGGCGGGCCACCGTGACGGACATCCCATCGACCGTGAAGTTGCACGGTGCGCGCAACGTGGGCGAGACCACCAGCATCGTAGATAACAAGGATTTGAAACTCTTGCCCAATATCAACGTCGGCGTAACCATCGTCACCGCCGAGCACGATAACGTGCTGGTGGTGCCGCGAGAAGCTCTGCGAATGGACGATTCCAAGCCTTATGTTTTGCTGGTTTCCGGTCACGAACTCAAGCGCCGTGATGTGGCGACTTCCCTTTTCAATCTCACGCAGGTTGAAGTAACCCGCGGCCTCTCTGCCAAGGACGTGGTGGCGATCGGTTCGTGGAATGGCAAACCGATCGGCGAACGAACCCAGGTTACGTATTAAATGATCACACGCACTTTTTTGCTCGTTCTGCTTACCTTCATCTCGGCCTTGACTGCCAGCGCGGACTCCGCCAAGGAACTGCTGGCGGCCGGCCGGGTCGATGAAGCTATCGCCGAATTGAATGGACACCTCTCTTCTGCTCCGACGGATGCGGAATCCTCCAACCTGCTGTGCCGGGCTTATTACGCGCTCGAAGATTGGGAGCGCGCGGAATCTTCTTGCAAGAAAGCGGTCGCGCTTGACCCGGACAACAGCCGTTTCCATCTGTGGCTGGGGCGCGTGTACGGCGAAAAGGCGGATCGGGCAAATGTTCTTGCCGCCGTGAACCTGGCCGAAAAGGCGCGCGGAGAATTCGAGCACGCGGTGCAACTGAATCCGAACGACGTGGATGCGCGGCTCGATCTGGCGGAGTTCTATGTTTTAGCGCCCCGAATCCTCGGCGGCGGCGAGCAGAAGGCCCGCGAGCAAGCGCAGTCCATTGCAACCGTAGACCCTGGCCGGGAACACTGGATTTATGCGCGCATCGCCGAACAGAAAAAAGACTTCGCCACCGCCGAGCGGGAATATCACCAGTACATCGACCTCAGCAAAGGCGACGCGCAAGCGTGGCTCAATCTCGCTTTTTTTCTCCGCCGCCAGTTGCGCATCGAGGAAATGGAGCAAGCCGTCGTCAAGCTCAGCCAAGCGCCTATCGCCAGACTCGATGCCCTGGTTGAAGCGTCCGAGATACTGTATCGCACCGGTCGTAGCTTTCCTTTCGCCACGGAACTGCTGCGCCGCTATCTCGCCGCCGGTCCGGTTGAGGCAGCGCCGGCCTTCAAAACCCACTATCTGCTGGGAATGTTGCTGGAAAAACAAGGCGACAAAGCGGGTGCTGCGCAGGAGTACCGTGCTTCGTTGTCATTGGCCCGGAACTTCGGCATGGCCCAGCGAGCACTCAACCGAGTTGCCCCCTGAGGATGGCGAGATTCTTTTTGCGCCTTGCGGCGTCCCGGATAACTTCCAAAGCCACTGTCCCGCTCGCGTCTGGCGCACTACAATTTGTGCGTCGCGGCGCAGCCGCGGCCTGGTCTATGTAGTGATGAGATGCAGGTGACGAGATGAAGCTTCGATTGCCGCGGTGGTTGCGCCGCACAAATCTGCTCGCCTTATTTACCGGCACACTGATGATCGCAACGCTCGCCCAGGCTGAACCGCTGCCTCTCGAACGCGCCATTCGGCTAGCGCTCGCGCACAGCACGAGTTCGGAGATTGCGGATGCCGACGTGCAGCGGACCTTTGCCTCCTACCGGGAACTGCACGATAACTACCTGCCGCAATTAGCCATCGGTTCGGGCCTCGGCTGGTCCTATGGATTCCCGCTCACTATCGAAGGGGCGGCGCCGGCCCTGGGCAATGCCGTCGCGCAGAGTACGATCTTCAACCTGGCGCAGCGGCAGTTAATAAAGGCAGCAAGAACGGACTGGCATGCTTCTGAGTTTCAGGACAAAAACCAGCGCAATGCCCTCATCCAGGACGTCGCCTTGACCTATGCTGAACTGGCAAAGTGGGAAGCGCGACTCGGGCGCTTGCAGCTGGACGAGGCCCAGGCGCGGCAAATGGAACAAGCGGTTGCCGAGCGCTTGCGGGAAGGCGTGGACAGCGCCGTGGACTTAAACAAAGCAAAGCTCACCGCAGCGCGCGTGCGCCTTCACCGGGCCGAGGCACGTGGCAACGCCGATGTCCTGCGGCGTCACCTCTCAACCCTGACCGGTTTGCCGGTTTCCTCCATCGAAATCGCGCCCGAAACCATTCCCGCCTTGCCGCCGGTCGCCGCGGAAGAAGATCTTTCGGAGAAAGCGGTTGCCTCCAGCCCCGCCATTAAGTTTGCCGAACAGCATTCGCTGGCGGAATCGATGCGGGCTTTGGCCGAGCATCGCGCCTCGTACCCGTCGATGGATTTCTCGGCCCAGTATGCGCGACTTTCCACCATAAATAACTGGAACGACTACTACCGAAGATTTCAGCCGGACAATGCCACGATCGGCTTTGCCATCCGGATCCCGCTATTCAACGCCAGCCAGCGCGCCCGAGCCGACGCGGCCGACGCTGAAGCCCTCAAGGCGAAGAAGCAAGCGGATGCGGCTCGTAATCAGGTAGCGGAGGAAACGCTAAAACTGCAGCGCGCCGCCGAGCAACTAGAGGCCGCCCGCGAAGTGGCGCAGTTGGAATATCAATTGGCCCAGTCGGGCCTGGAAGCGGCCCAAACCAGGATCGACGCGAAGACGGGCACCTTACACGAATTGGCCGATGCACGGGTGCAAGCAGCCGAACGCTATCTGCTCTTCCAGGATGCCGATTTTGAATACCAGCGCGCCCGCATGAACCTGCTGCGCGCCACCGGAGATTTGGAGAAATGGGCGCTGCCAGCCACTGCCTCAACCAACCCGGCTGCAAAATGACGCATGAAACACCCCATCCAGCCGCTGCCCGATTCTCGCGTCTTAATGCGCCAAAGCGACGTTCGGCGCGGTTCCTTTGCGGGTTGAGCTTAGCTAAGGCACACTGAGACAAAGGGTTCCACGCTTTTGGTCCGGTCAGACACGTACCTGAATGGTAGCGTCGCCTGGGGTGGGTGCACACATAAGAGTGCTAAAATAGAGACTCCCAATATGCCATTAAAAACACTGTTCTTGAATCCGCCATCGTTTGAGAATTTCGATGGGGGCGCAGGCTCGCGCTGGCCCGCAACGCGTGAAATCGAATCGTACTGGTATCCGGTCTGGCTCGCTTATCCGACCGGGATGATCGAGGGGGCGCGGCTGCTCGACGCCCCGCCTCACCACATCACGGCGGAAGAAACGATCCGCACCTGCAAAGACTACGAAATGCTCGTGCTGTTCACGAGCACCCCGGGGTTCCCGGGCGACGTCCGCATAGCCGAGGCCATCAAAGACAGCAATCCTCACATCAAAATCGCCTTCGTCGGTCCCCACGTCAGCGTGCTGCCCGAGAAGTCTTTGATGGAGGCAAAGGTAATCGACATAGCCTGCCGCAAGGAATTCGACTACTCCATCGTCGAGTACGCGCAAGGCAAGCCCCTCGAAGACATTCTCGGCGTTTCCTACCGCAAGAATGGACACGTGGTGCATAATCCCGACCGGCCGACAATCCAGGATCTGGACTCCCTGCCGCACGTGACCGACGTTTACCGTCGCGACCTGGATGTTCGCCGCTACAACGTGCCATTCCTGCTGAACCCCTTTGTGGCCCTGTACACCACCCGCGGATGCCCGGCGCAGTGCACCTTCTGCCTCTGGCCGCAGACGCTCAGCGGACACCCCTGGCGCAAACGCTCCACCGACGACGTAGCGCGTGAAATGGCCAAGGCAAAGGATTACTGGCCGTACGTGAAGGAATTTTTCTTCGACGACGATACCTTCAACCTGCAGAAGGCCCGCACCATCGAATTGTGCGCCAAGTTGAAACCGCTGCGCCTGACCTGGTCGTGCACTTCGCGAGTCACCACCGACTTCGAAACGCTCAAGGCCATGAAAGACGCGGGATGCCGGCTCCTGATCGTGGGCTACGAATCGGGTGATCAGCAAATTCTCAAGAACATCAAGAAAGGCGCGACCATCGAGCGGGCCCGACAGTTCACCAAGGATTGCCACAAGCTGGGACTGGTGATCCACGGAGATTTCATCATGGGCCTGCCGGGAGAAAGTCGAGAGACCATCAAGAACACGATCAAATTCGCCAAGGAACTCGACGTGGAGACGATCCAGGTGTCGGTGGCGCATGCTTTCCCCGGAACGGAACTGCATGAATCCGCGATAAAGAATGGCTTCATGACCAGCGACACAAAAATGGTGGACGACCTCGGGCACCAGATGGTGCAGATCGAGTATCCGGGTCTGCCCGCGACGGAAATTCTCGCGGCAGTTCATGACTTCTACGATGCCTATTATTTCCGTCCCAAGGCTGCCTACCGCATCTTGAGGAAAGCGATGTTCGACAACTCCGAACGCAAGCGCTTGTACAAGGAAGCGCGAACCTTCCTTAAACTGCGCGCCCTGCGCCACAAGTGGGTCAAGGAAAACCACAAGGAAGAAGCGCCTACCCCGGAACCAGCCAAGGCCTAGACCCGGAGCTGAATTACAGGTTTGGATCGCCGGACGCAAATCGTAAGGTGACACTTCGAAAACCACCAGCCTGACGCGACGCGACGTGACCTCAAGCACTTACAGTAGTGTGAAGGCTCGCATTCTCGACCCCAATACTCACAATCGACTGGACAGTTGATTACGTATCATCCCCAGCCACAACCCGCAGGAAATAGGCACCGGTGGTTGATCTTCGTGATCTCCGGATTGCTCCTGCTGCCTTGCTTTTGGCACAAGCGAATCGAAGCCGGCGATCTAGCCAGCCATACCTACAACGCCTGGCTGGCGCAATTGATTGAACGCGGACAAGCCCCTGGGCTCTACATCGCACACCAATGGAACAATGTGCTCGTGGACTTGGCGCTGCTTCGCCTGGGGAACGCCGTGGGGCTGGCGGCGGCGGAAAAAATTGTTGTCTCGGTTTGTGTGCTGACTTTTTTCTGGGGGGCGTTCGCTTTCATCTCGGCAGCAACCGACAGGCGTCCGTGGGTCCTGGCGCCGGGCATCGCCATGATCGCCTATGGCTGGACCTTTCACATGGGATTCATGAATTACTACCTATCGCTGGGTTTGGCCTTTTGGGCCGGAGCGCTCTTTGTGCGCGGCCGCCGAACTGATTTCGCTTTGGGCCTGTTTCTGGGTGTGCTGGTCATGCTGGCTCATCCCCTGGGTCTCCTGTGGTTGGTCGGTTCGACCGCGTACATCAAAGGTGCTGAGAAGCTAAGCGGACGCTATCGCTGGATTCCATTTGCCTTGGCACTGCTCTACATCGTGGCGCTTCACTACTACGTCATTCGTTTCCGCACGGAATATTGGGACACACGTTATTTCCTGCTGCTCAATGGCGCGAATCAGCTGGCTTTGTTCAGCAAACGGTACCTGTATTTGATGGGGGTAGTGCTCATTTTCGGAATCGCCTGCTTCATCCATGGAGTAGTCACGGAGCGAAAAAGCATTCACGAGCGCCATTTTCGTACGGCCTTGGAGTTGTGGGTCGTGCTGATATTCATGGCCGCGGTGATCCCCGAAGTCGTCTGGCTGCCGCAGTACGCGGGGCCGATCGGCATGATCGTGGCCCGGCTAACGTCGGTTACGGCTGTGCTGGGCTTGTGCCTGTTAAGCAGCGTTCCACCCAAGAATTGGCATCTTGCAGGGCTGGCGGCGTGCGCCATCGTTTTTTTCGCGTGGATTTATCAGGACACCGGTGAGCTGAACCGGATGGAGCAACAAGCGGACGAATTGCTGAGCCATTTGCCCTACGGCCGGAGAGTAGTGGAAACGATTTGGGCGCCGCCGGAGTCCGACATCCCCTTCATCGACCACATCGTGGATCGGGCGTGCGTCGGGCGTTGTTTCGCCTATGCGAACTATGAGCCGTCGTCTGGGCAGTTTCGCATTCGTGTGCGGCCCGGCAGCCCAGTCGTCACCGACGTGGCGGATGCGACTGAGCAAATGGAGTCAGGGGAGTACATCGTGCAAGCGTCTGACCTGCCGATGACACAGATCTACCAGTGCGGCGCGAAGGAGTTGACCCAACTGTGCGCGCGCGATCTGCAGGCAGGAGAAGCCAACGGCCGTCTCGGTTATCATCCGCCGAAAGACTGATTTGTGGAAGGATGCGGCTCGAGGATCTTGGGGACAGCGATCGGACACTAGAGCCGGGCCCGGGCGCCGCGCCTGAAACTGTAAACTAATGTGAAATAATCAGGTTACGCCGCACTAATCCATAGCTTAGAGGAGTGGAAGTGACATTTCGAAAATACCTCGTCCTGGCAGGAATCACCATATTCGGCACCGCGGGTGATTCGCTGTTGGCTCGCGGCATGAAAGAACTCGGCAATGTGAATGTCTCGCTGCACCACCTTTCGGCCCTGCTGCTGGCCATCCTCAATCCCTGGGTAACTACGGGAATCCTGTTACTGCTGGCGTTTTTCGCTTGCTACATGTCCGCGCTCTCGTGGGCCGACCTCACCTACGTCCTGCCTGCGACATCGCTCGGATATGTGCTCGTTGCTCTCATTGCTCGCTTCGGCTTTCATGAAGAAATCTCCCCGACGCGCTGGCTTGGCATCGCGCTGATCGCCGCCGGCGTGGGCTTCGTCGCCGCCGGCCCGTCGGTCACGCCCAGTCGCCAACGCCTTGATTCCCGCGAAGCTTCCCGCGACGCTCTCTCTCAGGAGGTGAAGTTATGAAAGACATCTACGCCTGGGCGGCGATTGGGCTCGTCGTTCTGGCCTCGACCACCGGGGACGTACTGCTTTCCTACTCCATGAAACGAGTTGGTGACGTCGGTGAACTCTGGAAGCGGCGCGGGGTACTGGCGGTAGTCGGACGCGTGCTTCGAACGCCCACGTTTACTCTCGGCCTGATGGCGATGACGATCGCGTTCTACAGCCTACTCTTTGGCCTTTCGTGGGGGAATCTTAGTCTGGTGGTGCCCGCTTCCGCCTCGCTCAGCTTTGTAGCCAACGCGGTAGCCGCACGCATCTTTCTCCACGAGCGCGTGGGGCGCCGGCGTTGGATTGCGGCATTGCTGGTAGCGGGCGGCGTGGTGCTGATGGCGCTCTGAATGGCCCTAACCGAAGAGATCGACCCTGATCACCAGCGGCTGCGCTTCGACGATCCGGTTCTTGCCAGGGAAGGCAGCCGGGTCGGATTCCGAACTTTCTCCCGAACTCTCTCCCGAACTCCGCGCAGGCAGTGTGGTCCCCAGAAAAGGAAACCGCTCGCTCAACATCGCCGCTTGAAGTTTTCCCTTCTCCAGTTGTTTTCTGAAGGACTCTGCATTTGTCTCGCGGCGGGCAGCCTTGAGCTTATTCATGACCGCCTCCAACCTCGCCAACTCCGTGACCAGGTCCGCGAGCATGTGTTTTCCGCCAGCACTCAAGTGGACGAACTCCATGCCGGCTCCGAATCGGCTCCGAAGCGCCCTTACCTCACCCACGGCTCGGAACGAAGCCGCGTTGACGCGCACGAGGATCTCAGTTCGCACCCCCAAATCAATGGGCAGATTGGTATCGACGCAGCACCCGCCGAGGCTCAGATCGAATATCTTCCCCGGAACGAAGATGCCGTCTGACGGAAGGCGGCTAATCTTCGCCCCACCACCGCATTTGAATCGCGTGCTGCGGCGGCGATCGTTGTCTCGGCGATCATTGTCTCCGCAATCGTTGCCCGCGTAGGTGCGCTCAGGCATGTTAACAAGATCGTATGTCGCACGAAAACTCTTGAGAATGGCATCAACGTAACCGAGGGCTGTAAACCGAAGTAATTGAAGTCATCGAAGTAAATCTCATCCAAACAGCCTCATCAAGCCACTCGGGGCCAGATCGGGAACGAGAAAGCTGGCGCCCTTGCCACCGACGAACCGCGTTAGCGCTTCCGCCGCCCGATAGCCGCTGCGAACCGCGCCCTCCATGGTGGCGGGCCAGCCGGTCGCGGTCCAATCGCCGGCCAGAAAGACTCGCGGCCATGCGGTCTCTGGCTGGGGCCGATGCTGGTCCATTCCCGGGCGCGGTGAATACGTCGCATGCACTTCCTTGATCACGGTCGATTTCAGCAGTTTCGCATCGCGTGCACCGAGGAAGAACTCCCGTGCTTCCTTCACCGCCAGGTCGACGATCTCCGCCTTCGACTTTTCAACCAGGCTCCGGGAGCAGCTAACGACCAGCTCAATGTAGCTGCCGTTCTCGCCACATTCGTTGTTGCGAGATTCTTTGTTACGAGATTCAATGAGCCGCGATTTGTGAAACATCCACTGGATGGTTCGGTCGAGTAGGACGGCGTGATCGAGCTCGCTGACTTGACGATCGAACCAGAGGTGGATGCCGGTGATCGGCGACGTCGAGAACTGGCCAAGTGCCGCGGCCAGCAGCGCGGCGGACTGAGTCTTAGGCAACATGCGCCCCAGGACATCAAAAGGAACAGCCAGCACCAGATAATCGAACTTCCGTTCCTGCCCGTTTGTCGTCACATTTACCTGGGAGCCTTCGGTTCGAAACGACTCCACGCCCGCGCGAAACTGGATCTCTCCACCACGCGCGCGGATGTAGTCGCCAGTTGTGCTGTACAAGTCGGTGAGCGGCACGCTTGGAATTCCCATGCGCCCGGCAGCGGCCGACTTAAGAAACGACTCGCGCACCACCTGGGCCGCATAGGGAACGGAAACCCGATCGAGATCTTCGTTCAAGGCGCTGACCAGGATCGTCTTCCAGAAACGCTCGATCGCTTGCCCGGTTTGTCCGTGACGTTTGAGCCAGTCGAGGAACGGCTCACCACGATCCGCCGGGATACCAGGAGCGAGCGCCGCCATGGCGCGGCTAATGGCCATCTTGTCGCGAAGATTCAAACAGTCGGCCCGGAGAAATGCCGGCGCGGTATGAAGCGGAGCGGGGAGGCCGGACGGGGCGATCACGGATGCGCGCCCTCCCGGCTCGAGGAAGGTCAGCTTCTCATACCAGCGAATCTTGTCCTGCACACCCGCGCGCCGGTAGAAATCGAGCAGGTTGGTGCAGCAGCCGAGCAACACATGCTGGCAATTGTCGACAACTTCACCGGTGCTGGGATGCTGATAAGAAGAGGCCCGCCCGCCAAGATAAGGACGGCGCTCAAAGAGCGACACGCGAAAACCGGCTTCAGCCAGCGCGCATCCCGCGGCGAGGCCGGCCAACCCGCCTCCGGCGATAGCGACCGTAGGCGGATGTGTCGTGTCAGGATAGGCCGACTTAGGATAGATCGGATTAGAAACGTTCGAGGGCGGCATCACACTAAGCGCTTCAGGATTCCTTTTCCGAGGACAGTGAGCTTTTCGGGAACGGTTAATCGGACGCGCTCACTGAAAACGTCATACTGCTTCGAAGCCATCTTTTCGAGCAGGCGGCGATAGATGGTAATGAGAATCCACAGGGCGGGCTGACTATCTTCATTCACCAGCGGGATCAGCTCTTCTCCGGCGCCGTAGCACTCGCGAGCGCGGTCGGCCTCCATCGCCAGCAACGAACGGATGCGAGCAACATCAATCTGAGGCGCGGCCAGATCGGCAGCCGAGAGACCGCACTGCGCCAGGTCCTCTTGCGGAATATAGACCCGGCCCATGGCCGCGTCTTCTTTGACGTCGCGAATAATATTCGTAAGCTGGAATGCCAGACCGCAGCGTTCGGCAAGCGGCTCCGCGGCAGGATCGCTATACCCAAAAATCCTGATGCACACTAATCCAACCACCGATGCCACACCGTGGCAGTACTGGCGCAACTCTTCAAAAGTCTGGTAACGCGCCGTCAGCGGCGCTCCGGCGGAGGGCTCTGGTTGGCCGTAATCGAGATCCGCGGCCGTGCCGAAGGCGAGCTGGTCGAGCAGCCCAAATGGAATCTGGTAAGTGCGCTGCGCATCAGTCAGCGCCAGCAGCACCGGATCATCCGTTGGCTGTGCCGCCAAGGCGCGGTGGACTTTATCCAGCCATTCCGCCAGCTTGTTGTGACGATCGCCGGGGCTTAACGTGTTGTCGTCAGCGATGTCGTCGCACCGCCGCATGTAGGCGTACACTGCGCTCAACGCATTACGTTTCCGCCGTGGAAGCACCACGAACCCGTAGTAGAAATTTTTTGCGGCGGAGCGCGCGATACTCCGGCAAACCGAGTACGCCATATCGAGTTGTGAAGCGGTAGGCGCAAACTGCACCGGCGGATTTTCCACGGCGGTGCTCATCGTTCCTTCTCCCGCGGCTTCCCCAGCACCTTCCCCAGTGCGGCACGAGCGACCAGGGCCAGCTTTCGGGCTTTCGAGATTGCTGGACGCCTGCCCAGCACAGCGAAGCCTTGGCGCTCGATGGCGTTCAGAATTTCCTGCCCGCCGCGGCTGAAGAGTTCGATGTCGGTAGCCAGTTCGCGGCCGACTTTCCCGATCAACGGCATGCCTTGCGCAAACCACTCCCGCGCGCGTTCAACTTCAAACCTCATCATCTCGCAGAACGCGGAAGTGTTTTCACTGTCACGTATTAAGGCTTCGCTCACGCCGAAGCGGCGCAGGTCTTCGAGGGGAAGATAAATTCGCCCCTTGGCAAAGTCCGCGCTCACGTCTTGCCAGAAATTCGCGAGCTGCAGCGCGGTGCAGGTGTAATCGGAAAACTGCTGGCGCTCGGAATCGCGGTATCCGCACAGATAGAGCACCAGGTGGCCCACCGGATTCGCCGAATACCGGCAATAGTCCAGCAGATCGTTGAATGTTTCGTAGCGGCCGACCCTTTGATCCTGCCGGAAAGCGGTCAGCAAATCCGCAAACTCATGTTTCGGAATTTCAAACGTGCGCACGGTTTCGGCGAGCGCAACAAATACCGGGTGCCGCGCGCGCCCAGAATGACCGGCGTAGCACGCGTTTAGCTCGTTTTCCCATTCATCGAGCACATGCAGAGATGCGTCGCTGTCGCCGACCTCGTCCCCCAGATCGTCCGCGATGCGGCAATACGCATAGACGTTGAAGAAGTGCTGGCGCAGCCGCTCCGGAAGAAACCAGGACGCAACCGAAAAATTCTCGTAATGGGAGCGCGCCAGGCGGCGGCAATATTCGCGCGCTTCGGCTTCCGAAGGCGCCTGCTCAGGGATGGCGTACTCCGGCGGCAGTGCACTCCAGGCGGAGGAGAGCGGCGCAGTCCGGGGATGGCTGGCAGCAGTTATCATCGAAACTCCTAGCCACCGAGGAGACAGCTTGCTCGTGGAGCGCCGGGCGTCCTCGCCCGGCTGGACGGGCTAGACGCCCATCCCTCCATCGCATGGTCATCGCGGCCGCTCCCGCGCTAGTGACCCGGGATAATCGCAGTCTTGATATCCCCGTTGCGGTTCAGCATGTGGCGCAGCACATCGTGCAAGCGTGAAAGCGGCGCTTCGCCGGTAATGTAGTCGGTGCCGCAAACTTTCTTCTCGGCAATCAAGCCAAATGCCCGGCGCACCGTCTCCGGGGTGTGATGGAAAGTCGCCTTCAAAGTAATTTCCGAGTAGTGCAAGCGGTTGGTGTCCAACTGTACC
>Ga0181538_10004346_pt1 | contig 13291 bp, 11 predicted proteins | sample PEATcosm2014_Bin_40_FD_119773 | JGI IMG/M metagenome (GOLD analysis project Ga0181538, IMG submission 119773) | Peatland microbial communities from MTU Mesocosm Facility, Houghton, MI, USA - PEATcosm2014_Bin23_30_metaG | ecosystem: Environmental > Terrestrial > Soil > Wetlands > Peat | place...
CCTTCATCGCTCTGGATTGACGCCTGCCCCTGATCGTTAATCAGGAACTTCATCTTCATCGTTTGTCCCGGCACGGTCTTGGCCACTTCCGGCATGGAGACCGTTTCCACAAAGCTCACGAGATGCGCGCTCCGCACCCTTTCCACGATTTCCCCAAACGTCACCTCCGGCGATCGCAGCATCACCATCGCCACAAGCACCACCCCAACCACCAGCAAAACGCTCGCCGCCATTCCGGTGATGAATTTCATGGTGTATACCCTCGAGAAAACGCCCGGCTTCTTTCCCGCCGCCGCCCTCAACGCCGCGATTGTTTCGGAAATCCGCGTCTCCGGCGGCCCATCGGGAACCGCCCGCCCGCGCATCGCCGAAAAATACGATTCCAGAACTTCGTCTCCGGGATCGGAAAGGTTTTGGTTCATGACGCACCTCCGGGCTGGGCGCCCAGGGAAACTTCCAGCAGCTCGCGCAGCCGCTGCTTGCCTCGATGGATCGCCGTGCCCACCGCGCTGCTGGACATTCCAAGTTGTTGACCGATTTCCTGGTAACTCCAACCCGACAGCGCATGAAGGCAGATCGCTTCCGCCTGCCTGGGCGGAAGCCTCGTCATCGCCTGCTCGAGCAGCCCCGCTCTCTCCGCTTCCTCCACCGCCCGGTACGGATCGCTCATCCCCGACGCCGCCGCCTCGATCGCGGCGCTTTCCTCCCGGTCGCGGTATTTTTGCCTCAGCCGATCCACCGCTTTCCGCGTCGCCACCGTTTGCAGCAACGCCGACCAACAGACGATCTTCTGCCGCCGGGACATTTCCAAGGCCGAGAGAAACGTCTCCTGAAAGCATTCGTCGATGTCGGCCCGGCGTCCCAGCAGGCGAAACAGCGTTCGCCAAACCGTCGGGCCATGTCCGCGTACGATGCTTTCCCAATCGGTCATTCTGCCCCAATTAGTCGCCGCTCCCCAAATTTTATTACATGAAAATCGCCCATCATTCGCGCGGGGGTATTCTGCCGAGTCTCCTCTGGAGAGACCTTCGATGCATCCCCAGGATTCGAGCCGCCTGGGAAACGTTGCCGCCGCAATCCATCAGGACCCGCTGAATGTGTTCCCACTGCACGCGCTCCAGCGATGGCGCGCTGGTCAATTCCTCGGCCGAGGTCCCCGATTCCGCCTTGCGGCCGTTTTTCTCGAACGCCGCCAGAATCTGGTCCGCATCGGCGGGCTTGGTCAGATAGTCCACCGCCCCGCGCCGGGTCGCCTCCAGCGCGGTGGCGATGCTCCCGTAGCCCGTCAGCACCAGGATCGCCATTCCCGGATCGATCCCGATCAATTCGCTGACCAGCTCCAGCCCGGAGCCCCCCGGCATCTTCAAGTCCACGATCGCCCGCGCCGGCCGCACCTCCGAAGCAAGCTTCTTCGCCTGCTGGGGCGATTCGGCGCCCCACGCCTGCATCCCGCGCGCTTCCAGCGCCCCCACCAGCCGCCAGCGAAACGTCGGATCGTCATCCACCACCAATATCCGCATCCCATCTCCCGCTCAGCCGCGTACTCCTCGCCTATGCTGCACCGGCCGGCAATTCCAACACCGCCCGAGTCCCTTTTCCAGGTTCCGATTCCAGCCGAAACGTCCCGCCGAGTTTCTCGGCCACCAGCCTCACCAAAAATAGCCCCATTCCCATCCCCTTTCCAGGGGATTTAGTCGTGAAGAACGGCTCGCCGGCCCGCCGCACGACGTCCGCCGTCATTCCCATTCCCTGGTCGAGCACCTCGAACACCACCCGCCCGTCGCGCGACCCAATCGAAAGCCGCACCGGCCTCCCCTTCGGCGAGGCTTCCAACGCATTGTCCACCAGAATCCCCACCGCCTGCTCGACCGCCCGCAACGGCAGCGAAATTTCCGGCAGATTCCCCTCACAGTCAATCTCGATCCCCTCCCCCGCCGCCTCCTTCATTTCCTTTGACAACTCGCGCAAGAAATCGGCCGAAGACATCGGCGCGGATTTTGCCCAATCCCCCTGCAACACGTCCACGCGCATTCGGCCCAGGATCACCTGGCACCGGTCGATCTCGCGCCGGATCAGCCGGGCGTCCTCCGCCATCCCTTCGCCAAGCTCCATTTTTTTGCAGTGTATCTCCAATTCCCGCGCGACCACGGCGATGGTGCTCAGCGGCGTGTTCAACTCGTGCGCCGCCCCCGCCGCCAGGGTGGTCAGCGACGCCAGCCGCTCGTTGCGCGCCCCGCGCTCCCGCTCGGCATCGAGCGCCCGTTCATGTTCCCGCAACGATTGCGTCATCCGTCCCACGAAATACGCGATCACCCCCGCCACCAGCGCCAGCGCGATCCACTGCGCCGCCTCGCGCCCGCCCGGCGAGATCGCCAGCCCATTGCCGCCCGGCCAAAGAATCAGCAGCCCATAGCATGCCGTCGTTGCTCCCACCACCACCCACGACCAACCTTCCGTCAGCGTGACCACCGCCATCGCCACGTGCACCACGTACAAAATACAAAACGGATTGGACCCGCCCCCCGCGCAACGCAGCAGCCCCGTCAGCAAAAACACGTCCAGCATCAGCACCGCCGGCACCACCCATCCCGGCACGCTTTTCCGGGTCCAGCCCTGTAAAATCAGATTGCTGACGCCCGTTACCGCGATGATCGTCCCCATCCCCGTCCACGGCAGTCGAATCTTCAAGAATCCGATCGCCGCCAGCACCGCCCCCACCTGCCCGGCAAACGCCACCCAGCGCAGTCTCACCAGCCATTGCAGAACGATCTTCGGCTCCTCCACCACCGGCGCGGACAAATCCACCCGACGGTCCGCCGTTGTCTGGTTCATGCAACCATTCTACCTCGGCTCTTCATAAACCTCGGCATCTTCCGCATGGCCCACGGACCTCACCATCGAACGTCCGCTCGGCCATAGCGTTGCGTAAAACATGAACGCCAGCAGAGCCGGCAGAAGATTCGGCAGCAACGACTGGTCCACAAAACATCCCAGCAAGCTAATAATTCCCCCAAATTCCAATGCCGTCCACGTCGCCAGCATTCCATAAAGATATTTCGCCGGCGCGATGGGCTGCCCCGACCAATACGACTTGAAGATCCTTCCCCGCCAGAAAAACGACGCCGGCACCACCACCAGCAAATACCCCGACGACGCCAAAAACCATCTGTGCGTCTCCGGATGCAATCTCGTCGCTTCGTGGAACGTCAATGTCCACACCACGCCCAGAAACAGAAGGAACGGAACGATCAGCAGGATCGTCCAAGTCGCCCAAGCCAATCTCAAGGCCGTCCTGACTGAAAGCGAGCCTGCTCCCGCTGAAAGCGAATTCGCTCCCGCCGCCCCATCCTGGATCGCGATATTGGCCATGTCGGTTCTCCTCAGTCGCCCACTGCTTGCCCGATTCTACCCGTCTGGCAGTCCAAACGTGAACGAAAAGAATCTGTTTTTCCGACAGATTCTTCACTATTCCTCGTGACGAAAGTCACAATCTTTTTGCTTGCGCCCCAATATTCAGTCCGGCGGCAACATCAGGTCGGGAGGATGGTTCAAAATCAGGTCGGGCGGCGGAGATTTGGCGCCCAGCGGCATGGGAACCCGGCGCGGAACGATCGGCGTCAGCGACGTCGTCTGGGGCTCGACATGCGGTCGGCGCACGTACGTGAGCGGACAAGTGCTGCCATCTTCCCGCAGATAGCCGCCGATGAGCAGCGTATCAAACCGCTGCCCCGCCGCCGTCTCGTCCGCCGGCTGCCGATACGCCGCCGGCTGCGCCGTCGATTCCGCCGTCGATCGACCCTGCATCTCATCCACCACTGGACTCAGCCAAATCCGGTCCGCCAGGTTGATCAATGCCAGATCGTCGAAATACCCCCGGTCGATTCGTGCAAACCCGGCCCGATCCACCGCGCTTCGCCTGTACCTGGCCTGAAATTCCACGGCCTGCCTTCCCTTGTAGTCCGCATAGACCGTGAACTTGGCCGTCTCCCACGTGAACGGCGCCTTGCACATCGCCCCCTCGAGGATCTTGCCGATTCCCCGCATCGCCGCATCCGCCATCATCCCCGCATCCGCATGCTGCTTCGACGCCATTTCGGAGTTGATGGTCGACGTTGCCGTATCCAGCGTCACCGCTCTAATCGTGTAATCCTCACCCTCGACACATTGAACGATGGCCGCGGTGACAAGATCGCCCAGCTTTTGGCGCAATCGTTGGGAGTCGGCGGACGTGGCCGCCACAATCTTCTGCTTCGCCGTCACCGTGGAATCCGCCGCAATCGCATCGTTCTCCATCGCCGTCAGCTTGGCCGCCGCCGCGATCCAGTCCTGCGATGCGCTGCTGAGGTCCTTCTCATCCTGGTCGGTATCCGCCCCGGCCTGGTTATCCTGCCGCAATTTCTCTTGGGCCGCGTCCTTAGCGCGAGTCCTGGCTTGGGCATCCGCCCTGGCATCCAGATATTCCCGCGATCCGCGCAGTTCATCCAGGCACGTCTTCCGCGCCGCGTCAACGTCGGCTTGCGCCAGCGACGCCGCCTCCAGCGCCACGAGCAACTGTCTCTCAACGATCTTGCACTGGGGTATCGGCGGCGGCGGATGCGGCAACGCGACCAATCCCAAGCGCGCCTCCGGCGCAGGCGCCGGCGCGGACGGCGCATCCACCTGAGCAGGCGCCGGGGCCGGCGCGGCCTCCGGCGCCGGCACCGCCGGAGCATTCTGAACCACCACCGGCGGCGGCGCAGCTACCGGAACCTTGGAAGGAAAATAAAATCGCGCGGCAATCAATGCCGCCACCAAAATCGACACGAATATCAGGAAATCCCACATCCCCGCCCCCGCCCGCCGCCGATTCCCGGCCATCTGCGGCCTGCCGCCGCAGCGCCCGCATGCGTCACACGTTTCCGCGATTAACGGCGTCCTTCCCATCTCTCTCATTCCCATTCCGCCAACGATCCCTCCGCGCAAGGCCGCAAATGCTAATGCGCCGCCGCTTCGTCAAACAAATAATTCGCACCGGCGCATCAGCCCCCGAATTTCCGGGGATTCAATTGCATCTCCCCACCGCCGCGCGATAATCTCCCCCCGACCATCCAACCCCGAGGCGGACATGGATTCCACCATCACCCTGCGAGTCAACGGCCAAACGCAAATCCTCGCCACCGATTCCCAGCGCTCGCTCCTGGAGATCCTCCGCGAGGACCTGCATCTTCTCGGCACGCGCTTCGGCTGCGGCGCCGGCGATTGCGGCGCCTGCACGGTTCACATCGACGGCCAGCGCGCTTTCGCCTGCCAGACCTCCGCCGCCGATGCCGACGGCAAATCCGTCACCACCATCGAAGGACTTGCCCCCAACGGCCGGCTCCATGCCCTCCAGCAGGCGTTCATGGATGAAGGAGCCTATCAGTGCGGCTACTGCGTCTCTGGAATGATCATGGCCGCCGCCGCCTTGCTCGATAAAAACCCCCACCCCACCGACGCCCAAATCCGCGCCGGGATGAATCCGAATCTGTGCCGATGTTGCGGGTACGTGAAGATCATCAGCGCCGTCCGCCGTGCGGCTTAGGCGGCGGAGGCTTTGCCTTCGCTGGGGAGATAAGTCATGAATCCCATCACAACCACGATCCACCGCCAAAGCGAAATCAAACCCCGCGTCACTCGCCGCCGATTCCTGCAATCGCTCGGCGCCGGCCTGATGATCGCGGTGGGCGCTAGGCCGATTCTCGCTCAGGAAGCGCCCCAGCCGCGCCGATCAGGGCGAAACCGCGGCGGGTTCGGCGGCGCGCCCGTCAAAATCGCAGCGCGCGTCCACATCGCCCAGGACGGCTCGATCACCGTCATGACCGGAAAGGTCGAATGCGGACAGGGCGCTCGCGCCGAGATCACCCTGGCCGCCGCCGAGGAACTCCGCGTCTCGCCAGATCAAATCCGCCTCATCATGGGCGACACCACCCTCTGCCCGGACGACGGCGGAACCTATGGCAGCATGACCACGCCAAGGACAATCCCCACCGTCCGCACCGGCTGCGCCGCCGCCCGCCAAGCCCTGGCCGCCATCGCCTGCCAAAAGCTCAACGCCAAGCCCGACGACCTCCAGTTCAAAGACGGCAAGATCGCCTGCGCCGGCCAACAGCTCAGCTACGGCGATCTCGTCAGCGACAGCCTCGACAAGGCGTTCTCCCAGTTGCCGTCACCCGACGTGAAAGTCACCGCGGTCGCCGATTGGAAAGTCCTCGGCAATCCATACCTCCGCCCCGATCGCCGCGACCTGGTCGATGGAACCCATGTATATCCCTCCGACATCGTCCGACCGGGAATGCTCTACGGCAAAATTCTTCGCCCGCCGTCCTATGGAGCGACGCTGACTTCGATCGATCTTTCGGCCGTGAAGGCGATGGGAAACGTCCGCGTGGTCCGCGACGGCGATTTCGTCGGCGTCGCTGCCCCGAACACGTTCCGCGCCCAGCAGGCTATCGACGCATTGGCCAAGACCGCCGTGTGGCAAACGCTCCCGCACCTGTCGAGCAAAGACCTTTACGACCATCTCAAGCAAAACGCCCAGGGTGGAATTCCCTCAAACCCATTCGCCGTTGATTTGCCCAAGGCCGCCGCCGCTATCCGGCAGGAGTATCACGTCCCTTATATTCAGCACGCCCCGCTTGAGCCGCGCACCGCCACCGCGGAATGGACCGACGGCAAGCTCACCGTCTGGACCGGCACCCAAAACCCCTTCGGCGTGCGCGGCGAGCTGGAGCGCGCTTTCAACCTCCAGCCCGATTCCGTTCGCGTGATCGTCCCGGATTTCGGCGGCGGGTTCGGCGGCAAACATAGCGGCGATCCCGCCATCGAAGCCGCCCGCCTGGCCCAAAATCTCGCCACGCCCGTCCGCATCCTCTGGACACGCGAGGAGGAATTCACCTGGGCCTATTTCCGGCCCGCCGCCGTGATCCTCGCCGAGGCCGCCCTCGATGCATCGGGGTCAATCGCCAATTGGTTTTTCGTAAACGTCAACTCCGGCCCGCAGGCCATCGAGTCCCCCTACCGCGCCGGCCAACGCCATACCGCCTTCGTCCCCTCCGATCCCCCGCTGCGACAGAGCTCCTATCGCGCCCTGGCCGCGACCGCCAACAATTTTGCCCGCGAGGTTTTCATCGACGAACTTGCCGCCGCCGCCAGAATTGATCCCCTGCGATTCCGCCTGATGAACCTCGACAACGGGCGGCTGAAAAACGTCCTGCAAACCGCCGCCGACAAATTCGGTTGGAACGACGCGGGCAAAAAGCTCCCCAACACCGGCATCGGCGTCGCCTGCGGCACCGAAAAAGGCTCTTGCCTCGCCACCTGCGCCGTGGTTTCAGTTGACGAAAAAACCAGGGCCATTTCCGTCACTCGCGTCACGCAGGCATTCGATTGCGGACCGATCCACAACCCCGCCGGCCTGTTGTCACAGGTCCAGGGCGCAATCGTGATGGGCCTCGGCGCCGCCCTGCGCGAAGAAATTCGCTTCGAGAACGGCGCGATCACCAATTCCAATTTCGGCGATTATGCCCCGCCTCGCTTCGCCGATTTGCCCGAGATCGACGTGCATTTGATCGACAATCGCAACGCGGCCCCCGCCGGCGCCGGCGAGACCCCCATCATCGCCATCGCCCCCGCCATCGCCAACGCCGTCTACAACGCCACCGGCCAACGCATCCGACAGATGCCTATTCGCTTAACAGTTTAGGTGGGCTTGGTGGGGATGCGCGTCACTTGCAGAGAATCTCACCCGCCCCTTGTACTCAGGGGGGAGGGGAAGAAGAGGCCTTACAGATGTGTCACGCACACTGACATCAGGGTTTCACCAATTGCTTTGTCGCCGCTCCAGATTTTGCTGTGGCCGGCCTTTCTCCATTTCTCTCCCTTTCCCACGCCGCCTTCAGCAGATTCCGCAGGATCATCAGCAGCGTGTCCGATTCCAAAAAATTCTTCGGCAGCCGTAGATACACCGTCTTCTCGTCCAGCACCGTCAGCCTCCCCGGCGCGCCAGTCAGCCCCGCCTGGGCGCGCGAAGCGTCGCTGACGGTCAGCACTAGGTCTGGTTCCTTCCGGATGATGCTTTCGATCCCGAAAATTCCCGCCAGGAGCCGCAGTTCCGTCAGCGCCAGCAAAATCACCGCCGGACGCGGGGCCTCGCCGAAGGCGTCTTTCAGGTCCTGCTCCAGCGTCGCGAGCATCTCCAGCGACGTGCAGCGGGTCAATCGCCGGTAGACGTCCAGCCGCTGGCGATCGGCGGCGATCCATTGCTTGGGAACCAGGGCCGTCACCCCGATGTCCACGTGGGCCTCCGGTCTGGTTTCCTTCGGCTCGTGTTTCAGTTGCCGGGTCGCCTGCTCCAGGAGTTGGCAATACATCTCGTACCCCACGGTCGCGATGTGCCCGCTCTGTTCCGGGCCTAAAATATTTCCCGCCCCGCGGATTTCCAGGTCGCGCATCGCGATCTTGAAACCCGCGCCCAGATGGCTGTACTCTTCGATGGCCTTCAATCTCTTTGCCGCCACCGGCGTCACGGGCCGATCCGTCGGCAACAGCAGATAGCAATACGCCCGGTTCTTGTATCTCCCCACCCTTCCGCGCAACTGGTGCAACTCGCTCAATCCGAACCGATCCGCCTGGTTGATGAAAATCGTGTTCGCGTTGGGAATGTCCAATCCGCTTTCGATGATCGTCGTGCAGACCAGCACGTCCGCTTCGTGCCGGATGAACTTCATCATGACGTCTTCCAGCTCCCCCTCGGCCATCTGGCCATGCCCGATGATGATCCGCGCATCCGGCGCCAGCTTCAGGAGTTCATCCGCCGCTTCCTCGATGCTGTACACCCGGTTGTGGACGAAATAGACCTGTCCCTCGCGGTTCAACTCCCGCGCGATCGCCTGCTGAATCCGTTGCTTGTCGTACGCGATCACTTCCGTGACGATGCTTCGCCGGTCCTGCGGCGCCGTCGTCAGCGAACTGATGTCCCGCAGCCCCAGCATGCTCATGTGCAGGGTCCGCGGAATCGGCGTGGCGGACATCGTCAGCACGTCCACCGTCTTCCGCATCTGCTTCAATCGCTCCTTGTGGGTCACGCCAAACCTCTGCTCCTCGTCGATGACGACCAGCCCAAGATCGCTGAACTTCACGTCGTTGCTCAGCAGCCGGTGCGTCCCGATCAGAATGTCGATCTGGCCCGCCGCCGCGCGGCGGATCGCTTCCTTTTGTTCCTTGGTGCTCTTGAATCGGCTGATCGATTCGATGTGAAACGGATAGTTCACCATGCGTTCACGGAATGACCGCTCGTGCTGCTCGGCCAGAACGGTCGTCGGCACCAGCACCGCCACCTGCTTGCCGTATTCCACCGCCTTGAACGCCGCTCGCATCGCCAATTCCGTCTTCCCATACCCCACGTCCCCGCAAAGCAGCCGATCCATCGGCCTCGGCTTATGCATGTCCTGCTTGATCTCCTCGGCCCCGATGATCTGGTCCGGCGTCGGTTCATAAGGAAATTCCGCCTCGAATTCCTTTTGCCATTCGGTGTCCGGCGGATAGGTCACTCCCTCCTGTGCCGCCCGCGCCGCCTGCACCTCCAGCAACTCCGCCGCCATGTCCATGACGGCCTCCGAAACCTTGGCCTTCTGCTTTTCCCAAACCCCGCTCCCCAGCCGCGAGAGCTGCGGATGTCCGTGAAACCCGCCGACGTATTTCTGGATCAGATTGATCCGCGCTGCCGGCACGTGAAGCGCCGCGTTGTCCGCGAAACGCAGCGTCAGGTATTCCTCGCTCCTTCCGTCCTTGCTCATCGTGTGCATGCCCGTGAACCGTGCGATTCCGTGCGCCACGTGAACGACGTAGTCCTCCTCCTTCAGGTCCAGGAACGAATCGACCGGCCGCGACGCGATCACCTTGCCCACCCGTCGCCGCTGCTCGTAGCGGTGGAACAATTCGTGATGCCCCAGCAGCGCCGCCGGCCGGTTTCCATTTCCAAAATCCCACACGAAGCCCCGAGTCAGATACCCCAGCGCGATCTCGATCCTACCGCTCAATCCCGCGATTTCACCGTCGATCAGCTCCGCGAACCTCTGCTTCTCCCCCGCGTTCTCGCAGAATACGGTCACGTCCTGCGACCCAGCCAATTCCGCCAACTCCACGATCGCCTTCTTCGCCTCCGTCTCGAACCTCTGGAGCGAACCCACAGGAAGCCGCAGATGCGCCGCCTCCGCTCCAACCATCATCGCCTGCTGATCGAACTGGCTCAGTTCGATCCGCGAGAATTGCCCCGCCAGCTTCAGCAGCGCGTTGAGCGGATAAATCCCCTTCACCTCGGGAAGCCGATCCAGATAACTCTTCGATTGCTCCGCGATCTCCAGCGGCGCCCAAAGGGCCACGATTCCATCGCCCGGCAGATAGGTGAACAGGCTCGTGGATTCGCCCGATTCCGGAAGCTGGCCCCTGATGTCGATGACTGAAACCGATTCCAATTTCTCCCCCGACCCGAGCGAATCCAGGTCGAACCGCCGGATGGATTCGATCTGATCGTCGAAGAAATCGACGCGCACGGTCAGCCCCAGTTGTTCCCCGGCGTTCTCAAAAATCCCCGGCAAATACACGTCCACGATTCCCCCGCGAACCGCGAAATCCCCCGGGACTTCCACCTGGTCCAGCCGGTTGTATCCATGCTCCGCCAGCCAGACGATCAGCTTCTGGGCCTCCAACTTCTGCCCCGCGCGCAGCGGCCACATCAGTTGCCCCAACTGCTCCCGCGACGGAACCGATTGCATCAGCGACTGGATCGACGCGATTAAAACTCCCGAATCCGTCCACCGGTCTTTTTCCGATGCGAACCGGGCGATCAGCCGCAGCCGATTGGAAACCTGTTCTTCCGAAACCCTCCCCAGGCTCCCGGCCAATTCCAAAGCCGGCAAAATCTCCGGCCTCTTGCCCGCGAAAAGCTCCAGATCGTCCGCGAGGTCTTCCGCTTCATCCAGGTGCCCGCAGACCAGCAGGATCGGCCGGTTGAGGCGCCGGCGAATCCCCGCCACCACTGCCGCCACGCTTCCTCCCCAAAGTCCCGACACCGCCGCCGCCCGCTGTGCGGACAGCGCGTTGGACAGTTCCGTCAGTTGGCGCGCAGCGACAACCCGCCCGACCGCGGCGGGAATGGGTGGTTCCATGATGCCGACATCGTAGCGCCCGCCTGCCGGACCGTAAAGGGCCAGCCTCCCAAAAAGCACCATCGCTATCCTTTTAGCGATCGCACTTATGCGGCGTTTCTCTTGACGCCGTCTCGCCCATTTGGCGAGAATATCGCTCGATGTCGAGCGGTTCCAAGCCCAACATCCGCTTCATCCTGACCATATCCGTCCTGGCCCTGGTAGCCTTAGTGGCGATCGGATTGATCCTGGTTGGATACGCGGTGGCGACGCAACACGCGATTGGAATCTTCGCCCCCTTCGGCAATGCGGTTAACGTGAAAACAAAATAGCCGGCGGATCGGCTTTTCCTAAAAGATTTACCGCGGCGGCCGGTTCAGGCTCCAATCGAATCCCAACGCTTCGATCTTCGTGGCGCCGACGATCGGCGAATCGCTCTGCGCGTACGGCTGCAATGCTTCCAATAGCCCGGTCGGTTCTCTGCCGATCATTTTATGAAATCCGTCCAGGAAATCCGCCTGGTGCAGGAACAGCAGGAGGTCGTTCAGCTTCACCGCGTCGGTGGAGGGCTTGCCCTCCTCGCCGTCGCGCACCGCCGCGCGCGGATCGCTCAGATATCGCTGCCCCTGGTCCATCAATTGCGCATCCAGCACCGCCCCGTCATACGGTCGCAACCGCAGCGGAGGGCTCGACGCGGCGCAGAAATTCAACGCGAAAAACACCCGTGGATCCCCGGCCGGCTGAAGCTCCCGCCCGACCGCCTCGTTCAGCGTCATCCGCTCGCCCCCGAACCTGAACTTCTCGGAGGAAAAAATCGCCCCGGGCGGATTTCCCGCCAGCATCGTGGCCGGGTAATCGTGCTCCATCACCGCATACATGCAACTCGCGTTGATCGCGTTGATCCAGTACGCAAGGCGATCGTTTGCCGTCGCGAACAGTTCCGGATGATTCGCCGGCGACACCGCGCCGATCAGCCCGATATATCTCAACAGCGACTGCCTCACACCGGCATCGCTCTGCACGACGCTCCACGTGACATATCCATCCGGCGTCACAACCGCCGACAACACGCTCGTCCAATCGGCGTCACTGAAAGTTCGCGGAACCGCCATCGGCGCATTGGCCGAACTCGCCGGCTGGCACCCGACGACCGCCAGCAGCGTTAGCAAACCGAGAAACATCGGCCTTCTGTTGCCCTCGCCAGCCTCCAGCCGTCTCATGGCAAACTCCATTCACTTCAATCCCAGCACGTCGCTCATTGAATATCTTCCGGGTTTCTGCTGGTGCAGCCATTTGGCCGCCCGCAGCGCTCCCAGGACGAACGTGTCGCGATTGGTCGCGACGTGCCCCAGTTCCACCCGTTCGCCGAGCGCCGCGAAATAAACCGTATGCCTCCCCACCTCGTCCCCCATCCGCAGCGAGTGCAATGCGACCTGCCCGGCCTGACGCGGAACATCGTCGCCATGCCGCCCGTACACCAGCGATTTCCGCGTCTTGCCCAGGCTTTTCAATATCGCGTCCGCCAGTGCCAGCGCCGTGCCGCTCGGGGCGTCCTTTTTGAAGCGATGATGCCCTTCCACGATCTCCACGTCGTAATCCTCTCCCAACGCTCCTGCCGCAATTGCCGCCAGCTTCAGCAGGACGTTCACCCCCACGCTCATGTTCGGCGATTGCAGGATGGGAACGTCCGCCGACGCCACGTCGATGGCCGCATGGTCCTTCTCCTTCAGCCCCGTGGTTCCGATGACCATGGGAATCCGGCGATCGCGGCAGGTCTTTAGCCAGCGCCGCGTCGATTCCGGCAGCGTGAAATCAATCAACACGTCCGGCGTCGGCCGAAGGTCGAACGTAACCGGCAACCCGATCGCCCCGATGCCAGCCACTTCTCCCGCGTCGCGCGCCAATTCCGCGCAATCCGGCTTGTCGATGGCCGCCACCAGTTCCAGCGCCTTGTCCGCCCGCGCCAGCGCCACCAGCCGCTTGCCCATTCGTCCGCATACGCCCGTGATGGCGAGTTTAATGGCAGGCATAGGCCCCCTTTGGGGAAATTCGAAAATCGAAATTCGAATGACGAATCAAATTCGAAGTCTGAAATTCGAATTTTGAATTTGATTCGTCATTCGAGTTTC
>Ga0181538_10004347_pt1 | contig 13290 bp, 10 predicted proteins | sample PEATcosm2014_Bin_40_FD_119773 | JGI IMG/M metagenome (GOLD analysis project Ga0181538, IMG submission 119773) | Peatland microbial communities from MTU Mesocosm Facility, Houghton, MI, USA - PEATcosm2014_Bin23_30_metaG | ecosystem: Environmental > Terrestrial > Soil > Wetlands > Peat | place...
ATCCGCGGCCGAACGCGCTCGGGAGGCCCGCTTCAAACTTGATAACAACGTAGGATACAAGATCGTTCAATTGAGAAACAATACGTTTTCCAATGACGAGCCGCGCGGTTCAAGCCTTGCGCGTACCTACGACGGTCCGCACAAGTTCCCCGCCCGCGCCCAGCAACTCAGGCTGGAATGGTTTAACCGGTGGGTGTAACTAGCCTCTCTTGCTATGCCCGATGAGGAATGCGGCGAAGATGAGCACGGCGCTTCCGGCGATCATGCGGAGGAACGCTGCCCGGCTCGCTTGTTTCCACTCTGCCAGCAAAACTCCCCAGGCATTGGAGGTGAGAATAATCAAGGCCACGAAAACCGGCCAGCCAAAACTGTTCCCCAGCGAGCCCAGGCCAAAGGCGCTGCGCCCGTAGACAAACACGCTGGCAATCCAAAGCAGACTCATGGCGGGCACCTGGAGCGCGTCACGAGTGCGCATCCCCGCGGCGAAGACTGCGGTCGAATGTTCACGGACGACCCGCCCGAAACAGTATCCGGCCTGCACCACGGAGGCCGACGAGAGGAAGACTGCCCAGGCAAGATAGATCTCAGCCGGGAACCCCTGTTTCGAACCCGTCCCCGCGCCTTTGCTGAGAAGGGCCGTTCCGTACTGAATGCCGAAATTGAGCGTGGGCGCCAGGACGCCCCCCACAATAGCAATCAGGAGTCCCAGACGGAACCGCTTGGCACTTGAACTGCCGGCCTCACCTTTGCTCCCGCCGGCCTGAGCGCACAAGATGACTCCCGCCACCATCAGGGCGAGTCCCAGAACGAAAAACCAATCTCCTTGGGATCTCAATTCGAATGCCCCTGCCCATAACAGAGGCAGCAACGCCCCAAGCACGATCGAGAGCCCCAATTGAATAGCGAATCCGAGCGCGATTCCCAGCAGGTCCACGGCGATGCCGTACAGCAACGAGGCTATGCCAAACAGCACTCCCCACCCGATTAAGATCATCCAGCCCCGCGCCGGGACACGGCTCAGAATCTCGCGCCAGCCCGGGACGGCCGCCAACACAACGATCCATGGCATCGCGCCCATCGCCAGCAACGAATGCAGAGTCCAGATGTGGTTGAACTTCCAGACGCGCGTCGTCTTCAAGGGGACCGCGAAACTGCCGTTCAATAACCCCGCCAGAACGATCCCAGCCCAACTGAGCATGGATTAATCCCACGACCATCATTCAGGTGTCATTCCGAGCGCAGCGAGGAATCTCGCCCTGATTCCCACCGCCTGTGCTCGACCCGACTTTATCAACGCCTGAAAAGTGCGAGATTCCTCGCTGCGCTCGGAATCACATGACCCTGTGGGTCACCGCATACGCGGCGCGACCCTGGCAATGTAATCGTCAAACACCTGACGATTGTTATCCGGACCGACCGTCGTTACATTGGGAGAAACAAAGGCTCGGAATTTCACGCCGCGTTTCGCAAGCTCGGCCGCGATCTCTGCCGTCAGAGCCATGGAAATGGCAATCACCGCCAGGGTGGAACTGGCGCCCACCGGAATGCCGGCCACGTCAACGAGAGAATCCCGCGGCGGGCAGCAGTTGTCGATCACCACGTCGCCCAAATCCGCGAGTTTCTTGCCGCTGGAATGCGTGGTCTTCGCAATTCGCGCGTTGTCGAGCGAAGTGACGGCGACCACCTTCAACCCCAGCGCCTTGGCGTGCAGGGCCACATCGATTCCTGCGGCGTTCAGTCCACCGTGCGAGTAAACCACCATGGTGTCAATCGGCTCAAACTTGAAGTTGCTGAGAAACGTGGCGACGTATCCTTCCGTCCGTTCCAGCTTCAATAATTCCCGGACGCCGCCCGAGCCCAGCACTTGCGTCCACATCAGCCGGGCGTCCATCAAAGGATGAAAACCGGCAAAGCTGCCGTAGCGAGGGAAGACATCCATGACTGGAATCACCGAATGCCCGCTGCCAAACAGATGAACCAATCCCCCTTGCGAAATCGAGTCCGCGCAAAACTCTGCCGCCTTCCGGATGTTTCCGGCTTGCGTGGAACGAATCCGGTCGTAAATCTTCTCTGCTTCTGCGAAATACGTTTCGGCTGACATTATCCTGTTTCCTCCATTTTTAGTAAGGCGTATCGGGCCGCGCCTAGAATCCCGGCCTGCTCGCCCAAGCGCGATATCACAATGCGAACTTGCTTTCGGGCCAGCGGCTGGCCCCATTGGTGCAAAGCTTTGCGCAGCGGCGCGAGGAGCGGGGTCCCGATCCCAGCCAACCCGCCGCCCAAAACCACCACCTCCGGGTTCAGCAGGCACACGATATTGGCCACTCCCAAGCCCAGATTCGTGCCAACCTCCTCCAGGACTCGTCGAGCCGCCATGTCGCCGCGGCGCGCCGCGGCGGCCACAATCTCGGCAGTAATTTCGTTCTGAGATCCGAGATCGTGAATCTGAGAGCTGCGATCTTGAGTCTGAAATTTGGAGTCTGGAATTTGAAATCTGAAATCGTGCCTTGGCCTATCGCCGCTGCCGCCTTTTGCCCAAGCCGACTTACCTAGCCTGGCCACCGCCGGACCGGCGCCCAAAGCCTCAAAGCATCCCACACGGCCGTATTCCGGCTCCCACTGGCGGTCAATCACCACCCAACCCGCCGCCCCGGCGACGCCATGGGCCCCGGGAATCAACCGCCCCTCGGAGATCAGCCCGGCGCCTATCCCCGTTCCCACCGTCAAGAAAACCAGATTCCGGACCTGCCGCTTTGCCCCTAAACCGAGCCAGGCTTCAGCCAACGCCTGCACGTTGCGGTCGCTTTCGACAAAGACAGGACGTTGCAGGGCATTTTCCAGTAGCTGCCTCAAGCGGACCTTTGACCAGCCGGGCAAGTTCGGCGCCCACACGGTTTCCGCTCGCGGATCAAAAGCTCCGGGCACTCCCACCCCGACCGCCCGTATCCTTTTCCAAGGAATCTTCGCCGCGCTCACCGCGGCGTGCGCCGCGTCGAACAGCGCCGCCAGATCGGTCTTCACGCCTTGGGCGGGCGTCGTCACTCGCACGCTGGAGAAGAATTTCCCCCGCGAATCGACGACGCCGGCGGCGATTTTCGTTCCGCCGAGGTCCAGACCGAGTACAAGTTGGTTAGTCATTGCGCAAGTAGCACAGCGCCGGCCGCCGCAACCAATACCAACTTCTCTGTGTCCTCTGTGACTTCGAAGCCTCAACACTGAGAACACGGAGGATCTCAGTGAGCTCCGTGTTCAGTCTTTCGAGGCGCAGAGAGAGATCACGGAGAAGACATCTTCGCAAAATATCAACGTCCCGCGAACTAGTGCTACAGGCACTCGTTCCTGTGATCAATACCTAAAAGGCACAGGCAAGAGTGCCTGTGCTACCTGGTCATTTTCGGTCCAACCGAACAACCCAAATTCCCTGAGCAGCCAGGGGAGCTTCGATCGCTAACTCAACGCCAGACTGATGGAACAATACTTTTTGCTCGCCGTTCAAACTGCTAGCCTCGCGCACTTCCCACGGAACACGGACAGAAATCTTCGACGCGGCGGCATGCTCAGAGTGATTAAATGCAAACAGGAATTGTACATCCTTTCCTTCCAGCCGCCGCACTTCCACCTGGCTACTGTTCTCGCCCGAGACGGTCACTTCCGGCGCCACGCCCGCGTCGCGAGCAAAACCCAACAGCATTTGTTTTGTCGCCTCGTCGTGCTGCCGCTGGAAGGCCACGGCCAGGAACGATCCCACCAGAATCGCCCTCCCCTTGCCATAGCTGTTCTCGACGATGGCGGGCGCGCCGTCCGCGAAGCGGGCCAGCACGCGCGCACCGGGCAAGGGTTCCAATTCCTCCTCGAACGCCGTCGCAGCAGCGCGCGTGCCGGGCGCGCAACCGGGCAGCCCAGCGTCAGGCTCCAGGATTACTTCCGGCTTCTCGACCGGGCGGATCACTTTCTCGCGCGCGCCGAATACCTCTGCCAGGCCCATGCCCGGCACCTCATCGCTGGAAAAGCCGCGCTCGTCGTTCCAAGCCAGGCGCGCTTCCGCCACGACGGTTCCGCCCTCGCGGATGTAGCGCTGCACCCCCTCGGCCACATCTCTTGAGAGCATCACCGGAAACGGCAGAAACAGAATCTTGTACTGGCCCAGCTTATCGCCCACCACGTCCATGGGATGAACGAAGTCCACGGGGACCTGGTCCTCGAAGAACGCCCGGTGCACGCCCTCGAGCGAATCGCGCGTGGCGTTGCCCAACTTCGAGAGCGAGGACTCCGCCCCGCCCACCATGTAGGAAAGCCGGTTGAAGAGCACGGCCACCTGCGCGCGGGCAGGCTCGCTGGCCAGCAGATCGCCGCCGTTCTGCGCAATCTCCTGTGCCACCTTACCGGCGGCGCGCGCCCGCGGCGTCAGCGTGCTGTCCAGGTTAATCAGGCCGTATCCGTTCGATTCGTAGCCGGAGCTCATTGGATACCACGCATACACGGCAATCTCCCGCGCCCCGTGCGAAAGCACTTTCCACATCCAGAACTCCTCATCGTGCGAGTCCACAGGCTCTGCGATGCGCATACCCGTCACGCCCTGGCCGGCCTGGAGTTCGCCAATCCAGAAGCCCTTGCCGGAGCTGTGCCCTGCCGAGCGCGTAAAGTCCAGACCCGCCGCCAGCATCTGGTAGGACCACGGGTGTGTGGACTCGGCGTGCTTGGGATAGAGCGAGGTCCCGAAGAAGTCGGCGCTCGCCGACATCTTGAAATCGTCGGGTTCGCCGAAGCCGTCCGTGGGCGAAGTGAAGAGCGCCGGCCCCGCCGCGTGGCTGGTGATGGCGTGCGCGCGGTCCTGGCTGCGGATGGAATCGACGCGCGTGCGCAGGTCGCCCGCCAGCTTGTCGTCGATGAAGGCTCGCCAGTCAAGATAATCGGTGTAAGAAAGAATCGTCGAGGCGCGCGGCGGCTCCACCTGCTCCCAGCGCTCGAAGCCGCGGTACCAGGCGGCATTCAGCGCCTCGAGCGTGCCGTATTTCTTCTTCAACCATTCCCGGAAGCGCGCCTGGCTCGACGGGCAGAAGCAGAATTCGGGATTGCTGAGATAAGGGAATTCAGCCCAGTTGATCACGTGCGGCTCGCTCCAAACGTCCCAACCGTAAAGCGCCGAAAACTTATTGGCCTCGCTCGAGAGAGCTTCCAGGAATTTGACGATCGCGCTCCGCACGCCCTCATGATCGATGCAAAACCCCGGAGCGGCCTGCGAAAAAATCACCGCGCCGCTGCGATCCACAAACCGGCCGTCTTGATACTTCTCGCCCACCCAGTCGGGAGCGGAGTCGAGATAAATCTGCACCACTACCCGCAGTCCGCGCTCCTGGGCAAGCCGCATCAAAAGATCAAGATTCTGGAATTCGAACTCACCCGGCTTGGGCTCTGCCGTCGCCCAGTCCACCCAGCACTTCACGGTGTTGAAGCCCACCGCTTTGATTTGATCCAGATCTTTTCCCCAACGCTCAGCGCTTCCGGCGTCCACGCGCTCCAGCATCGGCGCGCGCGCTTTTCCGCCGCCGTACCACACCGCCACAGGATAGAAGGAATCGCCGCTCATAGACGAAGCGACTCCCGGCCCTCGAGCCGAGACAAATTGGGCGAGCAGAAGAACCCCGACCGCAGTTCTCAGAAGCCGGTAGCGCGGACCGCCGCTCTTGAGGTCCGCGGCGCCTCCTGATTTCTGAAGACATAGACGTTGCATGGCGCACACCCCAGAATTTCAAGCCGTCAGTATATACAGATCGTCGCTCGCGGCCAACCGCGCAGTCAGACCTGCTTGCGGTGTCATTCCCAGATCAGAGGGAAATCTGTGCCCTATTAAAGTTGACAGGGAGTAGCTGCAAACTTAGAGTGGGAATAGGAACTGAAGGAGAGCACATATGACCGGGATCCAGTTCGTCACTGACGACAAGGGACGCAAGGTGGCCGTTCAGATTGACCTGAAAAAATATGGCGCCTTGTTGGAGGACTTTTGGGACGGGTTGATTTCACAATCGCGCCGCCATGAGAAGGGGATACCGCTCGAAAAGATCAAAGCCGACCTTATCCGAAGTGGGCGACTGCGTGAATAGCTATTCCGTTGAAGTTAAGCCACGCGCGCGCAAGGAACTGGAATCGCTTCCGGATAATATATTGGCTCCTGTCCTCCGAAAACTGGACTCACTGCGCAAGGCGCCTCGTCCGGCCGGATGCAAGAAGCTGAAAGGGTACAAAGATCTGTGGCGCGTTCGAGTTGGGGACTGGCGTGTGGTCTACATCATCGACGACTCCGCAAAACTTGTCAGCATCACCCGTATTGCGCACCGGCGCCAGGTGTATCGATGAACGGCGTTAAGATTCTGAGCGAAACCCCCGAAACGGTGACCGTCAGTCGTGGGGATTGGACGCAACTCCCGAGCAAACTCGAAGACGCGCTCGACCGCGCGGCAGTGGTTGAACGTCGTAGGCATGAAAAGCGGAAGGGTAAGCTGGCCGCTCGCCGCGATTATCTTACTGCTGGTGAAGCGCGACGGCTGCTGGATGGAGAGAGCCCGGTCAAGGTATGGCGCGCGAAGCGTGGACGCTCACAGAGGGAGCTGGCGGCAGCAGCACGGGTGGCCGCCGGGTATCTTGCCGATATGGAGACGCGCCGCAAGCCCGGCAGCGTGCTTGCCGTGACGAGGCTGGCTAAAGCGCTCCAAGTCAGTATCGAGGATATTCTCAAGTAAGGGGTTCGGGGACTAGCCATGAGTCGACCTTTGAGCTTGCTTGCGGTTGCGGTCCTCGTGACATCATTGTTAGCGACCAATGTTTTTGCGGCGGCAAACGATGAGGAGGATGTGCGGAAGTTTGTCTCCGGCTTCGTAACCGCATGGAACCAGCACGACATGGAAGCGTTCGGCAAGCTCTTTGCCACCGACGCCGACTTCGTCAACGTGGCAGGCGCCCGGTGGAAGGGACGAGAATCCATTCAGATAAATCATGCATGGTCGCACGGCACAATTCCACGCGATACGCCGGGCTTCGAGAAGTTAGACCAATACTACGGGATCTTCAAAACAAGCACGTTGCGGTTCACACAGATCGACGTGCGCTTTCTGCGAAAGGACGTGGCCGTCGCCCTGGTGAACTCGGAACTGGTTGGGGATGCCCGAACGCCCAACCCGCGGCACACCGTGTTGACGTTTGTGCTCACTCGTCAGAATGGCGGGTGGTTGATAGCTGCCGCTCAGAACTCCGAAATCAATCGCACCGTCAAATGAGCGGGCGCGGGCCTCCGCTTACGAAGTTCGCGGAACTTCCTATTCTCCGAAGACATAGACGTTTCCTGCACACACCCCGAAATTTCAAGCCGTCGGACGCGCTCGACCGCGCGGAAGTGGTCGAACGTCGTAGGCATGAAGAGCGGAGAGGAATTTCATCTTCATGTCAACAAACGGTGAGGTTTGATTGTCGACCTTTCTGTTATTGATACGCGGCACGACGCTGTTTCTTCGAACGAGAGATCATCCGCTGGAGCGCGCCCCCGGGCGCGACCGCCAGGTACGCAAGATACGCATAGGCAAGGCCGAGCGCGACGTCAAAGAAATAGTGTTCGCCGAGATAGACCACGGCGAAGGCGACGCCTACGGCATACAAGATAAGCAACGGGGCCGCCTTGGGATATTCCTTCCCGATAAAGAGTAGGGTGAAGAAGGGATACGCAGCGTGGAGTGAGGGTACGGCTGCTGTAAGGTTCGGCGGGATGTATTTGTAAACCGTGGGTAGAGCAATGAGTGGGGAGAATTGCGAGTAGGTAACTTCGCTAATGTGAACAATCGGGGGGATGATGCCGTGCTGTGCCGCGAGCCACGGCGGCGCGGCGGGGTAGACAAGATAGGTAAGAAACGCCATGTACGAAAGCCCGACCATCCCGAACACATAGCCCTCAAAATCCTCGCGGTCCAAGAGCCACAGGATAAACGCGACAACCAGCGGGACCGCAAAGAAGATTGAGTACAGGAACGCGCTGACGTAATCGTACCAATGGAAATAGTGCGGGTTGTAGAGCAGGTGCTGGAGCCACACCGTCGGTAACTGGCCACCGAACAGAAACACATCAAACTTCACCATGAAGTAATAGTGGACGTGCGGATTGATTTTCGGAATCAGCGCGCCCAGATATTCGTATGCAAGGAGGAGCAGAGTCGGCGGCGTCCAGTCCTTGATGAAATCTTTCCCTTGTCGCCCGATGAGCGCGATGACCAATGCGAACGCGAAGAAATGGTCCGGCGAATACGGTTCATCCTGGAGGAAAAGAAGAAAGCCAAAGGCACCCAAACACGGAAGAGAAGCGATGATGAGAAACCGATCGAACCGGCGCTGCTTCTCCCAGTAGGCGCGAAGTTTGCGAAGAATCTCGGCCATTGATTATTGGCCGGCGGACCGGATTCCCTGAGCCCTGATGGTGCCCCTTCGATCCCGCAGCCCGAAGATCACGAAATCCCTCCTTCCTGATGCCAGCAGGGCGCGAAATGCGCGAGCGCGCCGAACGGCGCGGTCGAGGTCTGCCCGTTCTTTTGGCGTCGCGGTACAGCGGGTTTGAATGCTAGGCCAATCGTCTTCGGGCGTCAATCGATTTCAGACAACGGGGATTACGGCGGAGAGTTCATGCGGTGGCGGTCGACGCGCAGCGGGCCATTCAGGGCCGGGTCGGAGAATTTGCGGCTACGAGTCATTGACAGCCGACGACACCGCCCTACTTGGCGCTTCGGCGGATCCCGGGTACGCTGCGACCGGCCACGACCCGGCCATGGGATTGACCCGCGATAGCCACCGCATGCGCTGCGCTCCAACGTTACCTCTCCTGTTGGGTGTGCCGGAGGGTACCCGTTGCACCAAGCCTGATTGACACGCCACGCCGCTGAGCCATAGAATCCCCCCATGAAAACCCTCTTTCGGACGACAGTACTGGCCTTACTCGTTGGAATTCCGGCGTTGACAGCAGCAGGCCCGCCGACCGCCCAACAAGTGCTCGACAGCGCCAAAGCGCAAGCCGCCGCGCAGCACCAAGACATCTTTCTGATTTTCGGCGCCTCCTGGTGCGGGTGGTGCAAGCGCCTCGATAGGTTTATCGAGGCTCCCACAATCCAGCCCATCTTCACCCGGCATTTCGTGATCGCCCGCATCGACGTGCAGGAGCACGGCGACAAGGCCGTCCTCAACACGCCCGGCGGCGAGGCGATCGAGGCCCAATTCGGCTCCAAAGGCACCGGACTTCCCTTCTTCGCCTTCCTCAACGAACACGGCGAACTGATTGCGAACTCTAATCGGCCCGTTCCCGGCAAACCCGATGGCGAGAACATCGGACACCCCATGGCGCCCGAAGAGGTTGACCACTTCATGTGGATGCTCCGCAAGGCCGTGCCCGCGCTCTCTCCCGCAGACGCACAAGCGGTCGAGAATTACCTGCGCAATCAAAAGCGCTAGCCCTCAGAAGCTCTACGGAGCTGGGGCCGAATGGACGGCCCGCTGGAATCACGACTTGCACCACGGCCTGGCAGGTGCTAATCTGCACGCCATCACATTAGGAAACGCTCGGCCAAGTATGAGGCCAAGTCATGCCGACCTTCTATAACCTGTTAAAAGTAAGCGCGCTCACAGCGGGTGTGGAAGAGAAAGTGTGGACAAGCTTCGTTCGAGCATTGAGAAGCCTCGAACACGGTCGGATCACTTGTTGCACCGGCGCAACAACGCCAGGCAGGATGGTCCTCCGCGCCTGGCGCCGCGAGTCACGTGTAAACCTGAGTCGTGTGCAAGAGGTTGCCAAGCCCCTGATTGATGTTCTGAAGACGGAGGGAGCAGAACCGTTCGCGAGGGATCTCTCACGCCTGAACTGCTTCAGGGGGTTTGAGGCCGTTTGGGGATGCCCGGAGGCTGAAGATGTTGTCGGGGACCGCTTGGCTTCGGGTATTACGGTTACGGAACTCTGCCGATATTACTTTGAGATGGATTCCGGTCTGGGCCCGATTACCGAGGACGACCGGCGCAACATCGCCGTGTTGCTCCAGAAGACCAGCCCCGCTGAGCAGCGCAAGGTGCTTGCCCTTTTCCAGCGGCCTCTCGGAAAGCGTAAGGGCGTGCCGGACTCGTGTCGATCCTCTCCGCCGCCCTACATCGAGCGGTTCGACATGGTGTGGGCGATGCGGGAACACGATCTCCCCGCGCATCTGACCCCAGACGATGCCAGGAGCCTCTTAGGCCTTGTGCGTTTTCGAAAGGGTGAAGACCTGGTGTTCTTTACCGATCCGCAGACGGTGGGCACGCCGCCGCGCGTGCCAACGGCGGTCGAGGCCCTAGGTGGATGGGCGTACTGGCCCGCCAAGGACTTGCGGAAACAGGCTACCATGGATTACTCCAAGGGCACACCCGGCCTCCGCGAATTCGTGCACTCTGCGGAGGTTCCGCCGGAGACCATGGGGGTTCGCTGGATGGGCAGATTGGCACACGATTGGGACGACGCGTAGATTAGTGACGTGCATCCAATGTATTATGGAGCAGATGAGGATGCCAAGGCTCGATTACTCACGGACATCCGAGATTCCTGCCGCGCTCGGCAAGTTGTCGTCCGAGGAACTGGGGTCGGTGCTTGAGGCTCGTCTCCGGGGGGAGAGCGCTGGCCTTCCAGCCCCAGACCGGGATGAAGACCTCGGCGCGATCCTCCAGTACGCTTTCGAGCAAGGCGATGCGGCCTTCAAAGAAAAATTCAAGCATGTCCTGTCCCAGGTTCTCGACCGAAACCTACGCGCTCTCGCCTTTGCCGACTCCCCTGCGCTGAATGGCCGTCGCAGGCTGCTGGAAGGCGTTTTCTTCCTCATCGGACAAACCGGCGACCGGGAAGCGCTGCCCGCCGTGCGCAGGTTCCTGCCCGTAGCAGAGTTTCTGGATACGTCTTTGGTCCAGCGGTTGCTCGGTTGCATCGCGGCGCTAGCCGGGCCGGAGGATGACGCGCTGATTCCCTGGCTCCTCGAGAAGGCCACCGCCAGCGAATACTCTCGCATCGCCCTCAGAGGGCTTTATCGCATCCACAGACCCACCGCGGCTGCAGCATTGCCAGCCGTGGCGAAAAGCTTGTTGGGTGGGCAGCAAGAGGCTTCGTTGCTGCTGGCGCGGACGCTTGCACTTCTGCTGCCCTCGCTCCCCGACACCGAGCAGGTGGAATTCATCAAGCAGGTCGGCGCTTCACTTCGGCAGATGGATTCCCCAGCACCTTCCGAGCTGCTGATTGGGGCGCTCGACCAGACGCCCGGGATAAGCCCTCGGGCAATGCGGCTGGCACAATTCTGGACGCTTAGGCCTGTTGAAAACCTTCCCCCGGTTGTTCGCGAGGACCCGTCTGTCGGTCCCCCGTTCCCGGAGGATCGGGTCCGAAAGAAGGCAGCCCGGGAAGCGGAGCGTAAGTTGCACGCCGCGCTGGCGCACATCGCCGCAATGGAGAAGCTTCTTAAAAAGCTGAAAGTACGGAGGTCTGATCGCCCCAGTGTTCTGCGCAAAATCGAACAGCAAATCACTTTCGTGGAGAAATCCCAAGGTAAAGAGCCGGAAGACGCCAGTTATTATGCTCAGACTTTGACCCAGCTTGGCACGCGCCTTATTGGCGCCGGCCTTTTCGAGCAGGCGAGATTGTGTCTTGCCAAGGCGCGGGACGCTGCCCCGTGGGATCCGTACCCCGTCACTCTAGAGATTCTGATCAAGGCGCGCGAAGGAAAACTTGCCGAAGCGGAAGAGGTGTTTGCGGAGGCGAAAGATGCCGGGGTGCCGCTGGACGAGGCGATCTACGGCGCCCTGCTTGACGCCTACGGGAAGGCGGGCAACTTGCCCGAGGCGGAGGCGTTATTTGCCGAGGCGAAAAAGGCGGGGCTGCTCAACGAGGTGACCTACGGTGCCCTGCTGGACGCGTACGGAAAGGCGGGGAATCTGGCCAAGACGGAGGAGGTGTTTGCGGAGGCGAAAGAGGCAGGCCTCGTCAACGAGGTGACCTACGGTGCCCTGCTGGACGCCTACGGAAAGGCGGGGAATCTGGCCAAGGCGGAAGAGGTGCTTGCGGAGGCGAAAGAGGCAGGCCTCGTCAGCGAGGCGGCCTCCAACGCCCTGCTGTACGCGTACGGAAAGGCGGGCAATTTGCCCGAGGCGGAGGCGTTATTTGCCGAGGCGAAAGAGGCGGGGCTGCTCAATGAGGTGACCTACAGCGCGCTGTTGGACGCGTACGGGAAGGCGGGCAACTTACCCAAGGCGGAAGCGGTGTTTGCCGAGGCAAAAGCCGCAAGGCTGCTCAGCGAGGCGACCTACACCGCCATGCTGGACGCGTACGGAAAGGTGGGGAATCCGGCCAAATCGGAGGAGGTATTTGCGGAGGCGAAGGAACTAGGTTTACTTGACCAAGTGACATACAGCGCCCTGCTGGACGCCTATGGGAAGGCCGGCAACTTGCCCAAGGCGGAGGCGGTGTTTTCTGAGGCGAAAGAGGCAGGTTTACTCGATGAGGTGACGCACACTGCACTGCTGGATGCGTACGCGCGGGCCGCACGAATCGACGACTTGTTGGCAGCGTTCGACCTAACGATGACCTCCGGCATCAAGTTCTCTGATTACGGAAAGAAGGTTGTTGCTACCACTTTGCTCAAAGGCTTGCGCACAAGTAGCAGGCGTGACGACATTTTCCAACTGCTTCCCTCGGATTTCTTGGGCGAGGAGATTTTTCTGTTTTACGCAAAGATCAATCCTGATCCTGCCAGAGCACTACGGCGCTTAGAGGGTTTCGGCGAACAGAGCTTGGCAGCGCAAATCGTTTGCCGGTACCGGGAAGCAACGAAGACTTCGCCACCACGATATCGGGCTTTTCAGGAGATCCGGAAAGAAGCCGAGGAAAGCCTCGAGGCGCACTCTAATCTCTCCGGTTTTTCCCAGGTCCACCTCGCGGAAACCCTTTCGCGTTGCTGGTCTGGACTTGAGAATTGGCAAGGGACCGTGGAGGCATGGAAGCGAATCGCCAAGGACACGCTGACCCGCGGACCTCGCATGACGTTCTTGGCGGGTCATGGCCGGGACTCCGTCGTCTGGGGCTTGCACAGTCACGAAGACCTTGCCGCGATCCACGCGCTAGTGTCAGTAGGGACGCGCGAGGTGCTCCAGGCGGTGTCTTTGGAACGGGGTTCAGACCTGAGATTACCTGACGCTTCGATTGCGTATAGCGAGGTCGTGGCGGCTATGAGTCAGGTCCGTTCTGGGATCGGGTTGTTGCCC
>Ga0181538_10004351_pt1 | contig 13283 bp, 9 predicted proteins | sample PEATcosm2014_Bin_40_FD_119773 | JGI IMG/M metagenome (GOLD analysis project Ga0181538, IMG submission 119773) | Peatland microbial communities from MTU Mesocosm Facility, Houghton, MI, USA - PEATcosm2014_Bin23_30_metaG | ecosystem: Environmental > Terrestrial > Soil > Wetlands > Peat | place...
CATTTTGACCAAGGCGACCGACCTGGCCCTGGTCCCGTTCGTCTTGCTTTGTTTCCTGGCGATGGCGTGGCGGCGGGAATCGAAATGGTCGGGCGCCGCCGTCGCCGCGGCAAACTTTATCCTTATCGTCGCCGCCGAAATCAGTCCGATCGTCATCGACAGTTTTCGGCATTTTGGCGTGCCGTTTCCAATACAGGAGGCGGTTTACAATCATGCCCACGGGGTGAAGATTTCGGCGCTTCTGATTTGGCTGCGACGGGATCGTTGGTGGGTTTGGTGGTCGTTCTGCCAGCAATGTTTTCTGGATGGCGGACTATGGGTCGGCGGATGGAGCATTCTCCTTCCGCCACGCCTGTTTATCGTCGTTTACCAGACGCTGTTGTTCGTCGCTCTGATGGGCTGGCCGGCGGCGTGGCTTTTTCGCCGCGAGCGATTGGGGGTTTCAAGCGTTTTTCGCAGCCCTTGGACGGCGCCGGCGATCGTCGCGTTAGTCTGTTGCGTCCTGGCGGAGTTGAGCATTCACGCGGTGGAATCGATGACCGCATGGGGGGTCTGCGCCACCGCATCCTGGTATGCCGCGCCGGCGCTCCCCTGGCTTTTGGCCGTCTTCGCCACGGGCGCGTTAGCCTGGCGGCACACTCGGCTCGGTTATTTCGTTGCCCTCATCATGCCGGCATTCTTCGTCCTGGTCGAGTTCTTCGACGAGTTCGGCCGAATGGTGGCGACGTATTCACAGAAGAGTCTGAGCCTGGCTGCGCTGAACCGCCTGGGCAGCTTGCATCTCGCCTGGCTGCGTTTGCCAACGTTGGCCGCCGCGACGCTGCTGGCGCTGATCCTGCTGGCGACGGCCTTTGGCCTATGCCTGGCGGCATTTCGCCGCCGCGACGAAGCCTAACCGTTGGGAATGAAACGGGGACCCGCCTCATTGATGGGATGCCGCCCGCGCTGTAACTACTGTTTCAGTCGCCCGGCCGGTGGAACGGAGATGTCCGAATATGCGACTTCATCGTCATGTCGTGCCGGAGATGATGGACCGGCTCGATCTCCCGGAAGCGGCGCACGTCAGCGCACTGGCGGGACTGCGGCGGGCCAATCAGGCCACAAAAGCCGCCCAACACGTCGCCAAGCCGATTGTCGCCTTGGCTCGGCGGGATGGCATCGATCGGATTTCGATGCTCGATGTCGCCTGCGGAGGCGGGGACGTGCCCATCGAGGTTGCGCTGCGCGCCAAAACCATGGGGATCAGTATCGAACTGACTCTTCTGGACCGCAGCGCGACCGCCCTTCGCAACGCCGCCGCAGCGGCCCAACGAGCGGGCGTCCACTGCCGATTCGTCCAGGCTGATTTATTGAACGAATGCCCGCAACTGAATTTCGACGTGGTAGCCTGTAGCCTCTTTCTGCATCACATTCCCCAGCCGGGCCAGGTCGTTGATTTCCTGAAGAACCTGCGGCGGATGGCGCGGCGCAGGATCGTCATCAGCGACGTGCGGCGATCGTGGGCGGGATGGGCGACCGCCTGGGTCGGCAGCCGTGTTCTCAGCCGCAGTCCCATGGTGCATCACGATGGACCGGCGAGCGTGCAGGGGGCGTGGACTATGCGCGAGTTGGCCAACTTCGCCGCGGAAGCGCAAATGAACGGGGCCACGGTGCAACGCTCATGGCCTTGGCGCATGCTGCTGGTCTGGGATGGGGAATGAAACCGGGACCCGGCGAGTTATCCATACAAGTCTACATAAGTAATCCCCTATGCCAACGCCTCTTGATCGGCTGCGCGGGCCGGGGCATGATTGCCGCCCGTGAATCCACCGATCCCAAGGGAAGATCAATTGCCCCACCTTGCGAGCATTTCCATCTATCCCGTGAAATCGTTGGAGCCGGTTTCGCTGCAACAGGTCCGAGTCCTAGGCAGCGGGGCGCTCGAGGGCGATCGCCTGCTGGCGATGTTTGATTCCGAAGGAAAGTTCATCAACGGGAAGCGCAATCCGCTGGTTCACGTCATGCGGTCGGCGTACGACCCGGTGACCTGGGTTCTGCGCCTGGGCCGGGCGGAAACCGGCCTGACGGCCGCGTTCCACGTCGAACGCCAACGGGAAAAGATCGACGCCTGGCTGGCGGAATTCTTCGGGATTCCGGTTTGGCTGCGGAGCAATATCGAGGTGGGATTTCCGGACGATCTGGACTGCCACGGTCCCACGGTGATATCAACGGCGACGCTCGGCGAGGTCGCCGGCTGGTTTGCTCCCCTGGACGTAAGACAGATGCGAATCCGGTTCCGCGCCAACCTGGAGATCGGCGGCGTCGGGCCGTTTTGGGAGGACCGGTTATACGGCGTCAAAGGGTCGCACGTGCGGTTTGCCATCGGGGACTGTTTGCTGGATGGGAACAATCCCTGCCAGCGTTGCATGGTTCCGCCGCGCGATCCGTTCACGGGAGAGAGCAACCCGCAATTCGCGAAAGTTTTCGCCGAGAAGCGGCAGCAGACTCTTCCCCCCTGGGCGGAAAAATCGCGGTTCAACCACTTTTATCGTCTGGCGGTCAACACGATCGTCCCGCCCGACCAGGCGGGCAAAACGATCCGCGTCGGCGATGAAGTCAAAATCTGTTCGGTGTGAGCGGCAGAACCGCGGTTCAAGAAGATTTTCAGATCTGCATGCTTTCGGCCAGGGAGGCATCGTTGGCGGCGACTTGGCGGTCGGGGCCGGGCTTGGCCGATTGCAGCGCTCGCAGGGCGGTTTCGATGATCGACAGCTTTCGCCCGTCGTCTTCGGCCGCGCCGAAACTGCACGTGATCGGCACTTGTTTCTGCCGGCAAACCAAATCCATTTTGCCGATATCGCGGCGGCAACGGGCCGCGAGGGCTTCGGCGCCGGCGAGGTTGGTGCAGGGGCAAAGGACGATCAACTCGTCGGGGCCGAATCGGCAAACCACGTCTTCGGTGCGCGTGGCGTCGTCGAGCACGGCGGCGGTGCGGCGGAGGACTTCATCGCCGAAGGCGCGGCCGAAGGTTTCGTTGATCGAAGTGAAATGGTCGATGTCCGCCAGGACGCATGCCAGCGGATGGCCGTGGCGGCGCGCCCGGGAAAGTTCCTGGCAAAAGCGGTCGTCGAAATGGGCTCGATTCCACAACCCGGTGAGCGGATCGGTTTGCATGCCGTTTTCGAGAAGCGCCAGCAGGTTCCGGGTCCGCAGGGCGCCGCGAACGCGAGCCCGCAGTTCCGCGGGATTGAATGGCTTGCTGATGAAATCCGCCGCCCCGGTCTCGGGGCTGTAAATCCGGTCATCGGGAGAAACCGCGCCGGCAAGAAAGATCACGGGAACGGTCGCGGTGGCGGCGTCGGCCTTTAATTCCCGGCAGACTTCCAGACCGTGAACGTCCGGCAGATCAACGTCGAGGAGAATGAGATCCGGCGTGAACTTCCGCGCCGCGGCCAGGCCCTCCTGACCGGTGTAGGCGGACAGAAGCGTGACCGGCTCTTCGGTCAAGCGGGCGCGCACCAGGGCGTGAATTGCCTTGGAATCATCAATAAGCAGAATCTGGCGGGGCATGATCGACTCCTCAAATGGCCCCTCACCGGCGTTTCAGCACTGTTCGAGCTATCGGCGTGAAAATGGGGTGGATTGATCAAGCGTCAGGCGTCCGATAAGGAAACGCCTCGGGGCCCGCTAAAGGTTGCATCCGAGCGGCATCATCTCCATAGTGGTGGCGCTTTGCTCTGGCGCATGGAGTGATTATGAGCGGATTGATTCGGCGGATTTGGCTCGGGGTTGTGGCAATTGTTTTCGGGGCGTCGCTGTGCGGGTGCGGATCGGCGAACCCTTCGGCGCCGCCATCGGACGTGCCGGCAATCGGCGCCGACACCGTGACCGCGCCGCGCGTCGCGGTCAATCTCAATCCCGATTGGAAGTTCATTCGCCAGGACGTCGCCAACGCCGAACAGCCGGATTTTGACGATTCGGCATGGCAGTCGGTGACGCTGCCGCACACCTGGAACAACCTCGATGGGGAAGACGGGGGCAACAATTATTACCGGGGCCCCGGCTGGTATCGGCGGCACGTGACGCTGGGGCCTGAGGAGCGGGGCAAATCGCTGTTCCTGCATTTCGACGCGGCCGGCAGCGCCGCGACGGTGTTCGTCAACGGCAAGCCCGCGGGGCCGGAGCATAAGGGGATGTTTTCCGCGTTTTGTTACGACGTGACGCCGCTGATGAATCCTCAAGGCGATAACGTCATCGCCGTGCGGGTCAACAACGTGCCCGATCCGGCCATTCCGCCGCTGGCGGGAGATTTCAACATGGACGGCGGGCTGTATCGCGGCGTGCGGCTTCTGGCGCTGAATCCGGTCTCCATCAGCCCGATGGACGATGCGTCGCCGGGGGTGTACGTCAAGGAGGCGACGGTCTCGACGGCCCACGCCGATTTGCAGGTCACCAGCAAAGTTCGCAACGGCGGAGCGGCGCAAACGCCGGTGAAAATCACCTGCGAATTGCTCGACGCCGATGGCCGGGTTCTCCAGGCCGTGGACGCGACGCAGTCCCTCGAGCCGGCCGGCGACGCCGACGTGGTGCAGTGGCTCGGCATCGATCACCCCCATTTGTGGAACGGGCGGAAGGATCCCTATATGTACCTCGTGCGCGTGACCGTCGCCGAGGGATCGGAAGTCGTCGACCGCGTGATTCAGCCCGTGGGGCTTCGCTTCTTCAAAGTCGATCCGGACGAGGGATTTTTTCTCAATGGTGCGTCCTATCCGCTTCACGGAGTCAACCGCCATCAGGACCGCATCGACATGGGCTGGGCGATCACCTCGCGCCAGCAACGGGAGGATTTCGACCTCATCATGGAGATGGGCTGCAACGCGATCCGGCTGGCGCATTACCAGCACGCTCAGGAGTTTTACGATCTATGCGATCGCGGGGGCCTGGTCGTTTGGGCCGAGTCAAGCATGGTCAACGTGGTCGGTCCCTCGAGGGAGTTTGAGGAAACCGCCAAACAACAGCTTCGCGAACTGATCAAGCAGAGCTACAACCATCCGTCGATCTGTTTCTGGTCGCTGTTCAACGAACTCGCGGATAAAAAGCGTACGAACCAAACGGAGGCCGAGGGCGCGGCCATGCTGGACCGCGAGGTCCGGGTCGTGAAGGACCTGAACGAAGAAGCGCATCAGCTCGATCCCACGCGGCTGACCACGGCGGCGTCGTACTCGCAACTGGGCACGCTCCCGCTGAACCAGATCACCGACATTATCGGATTCAACTGGTACGAAGGCTGGTACGCGAAAACGCCCGCCGCCTGGCCGACGGACCTGGACGCGCTGCGCGCCCAGATTCCCGGGCGCGCGTTCGGTATCAGCGAATACGGCGCGGGCGCCAGCGTCTTTCAGCACGAGATCAACCCCAAACAGCCCGTGACGGTCAGCTTCTGGCATCCCGAGGAATGGCAGGGCGTGGTTCACGAGGCGGCCTACAAAGCCATGAAAAGCCGCCCGTATATCTGGGGCACGTTTCTCTGGAGCATGTTCGACTTCGGCGTCGACTCCCGCCACGAGGGCGATCACCTGGGCCGAAACGACAAGGGCCTGGTGACCTACGACCGCAAAACCAAAAAGGACGTTTTTTATTTTTACAAGGCCAACTGGTCCGACGAGCCGGTGATTTACATCACCGATCGGCGCTATACCCCGCGCAACGTCAACCAAGGCCCGATCAAAGTCTATTCGAATTGCGACACGGTGGAACTGAAAGTGAACGGCGCGGAACTGGGCGTGAAGAGCGGCGACGATTGCGTTTTCGTCTGGCCTGACGTGAGGCTGGTCCGCGGGGAAAACCGCATCGAAGCGATCGGCGCCCGGGCCGGGAAGACGCACCGGGACGTTTGCGGGATCGACTACGATCCCGGCGTGATCGACGTGAGACCGGTGGAGCCGGCGACGAGGCGGAGCGCGGCGCCGGCGACGCGGCCGTGAATGGCGGGTTTTGGAAGATCGCCAATCGGCAATCTGCCAAGTTCGCCTCTTTGCCTTCGATGGCATATCCTTATCCGCCGTGTCGGAACCGATCATCGAGATATCCAACGTCGATTTCGCCTACGGCCAGCGGCTGGTGCTGAAGCACATCAATATTTCCGTGGCGCGTGGGACGACGGTCGGCGTGATCGGCCCCAACGGAGGGGGGAAAACCACGCTGATGAAATTGCTGCTGGCGCTGCTGAAGCCGACGCGGGGGACGATTACGGTTGCGGGGATGCCGGCCGTGGCCGCGGTGCGCCGGGGAGACGTGATGGGATATCTTCCGCAGAATCCGCAGACGCCGCCGGGATTTCCGATCAACGTCGGGCAGTTCGTGCGCTTGGGATTGGCGGGAAAGATCGGAATCCTGGGCCGGGAGTCGGCGGACGATCTTCGGCACGTGCGATGGCTGCTGGGCAAAGTGGGGATCGAGGAACTGGCCGATACGCCGATCGGGGAGTTGTCGGGCGGGGAGCTTCAGCGCGCGTACATCGCGCGGGCGCTGGCATCCCGGCCGCACGTGCTGCTGCTCGATGAGCCGACCACCGGCATCGACCGAATCGGGCAGGATCAGTTCATCCGGTTCCTCAACGATCTGAAACAGTCGCTGGCGCTGACGGTGATTTTGGCGAGTCACGACGTGCGGACGGTCGCGGCGGTTTGCGATCGGCTGGCGTGTTTGAACGTGACGCTGCACTATCACGACGTTCCGGAAAACATGCCGCGCGAACTGGCCCGCGAAATGTTCGGTTCGGACCTGGCGGAATTGCGAACCAGCAGGGCGGGATAATGGACGCGTTGCTTTTTCCGGCAAATCTGGAATTGACGTCGAACACGATTCGGGCGGCGGTGGCGTCGGCGTCGGTGGGGGTGGCGGGGGCGGTGCTTTCGCCGTTCGTGGTGCTGCGGCGATGGGCGTATCTGGGGGATGGGATCGCGCACGCGGCGTTCGGCGGGATCGGGACGGCGGTGCTGCTGGCGATCGCGTTTCCGGCGCTGAACAACGGGGTGGCGATTTTCCTGATCGGGGCGGCGTTCGCATTGGCGACGGCGGGGGCGGTGGGGTGGATCAGCCGCCGACGGGCCGTCAGCGGCGACGCCGCCATCGGCATCTTCGTCGCGGCGGCGCTGGCGTGGGGGTTCATCGCGTTTGGGATTCACGCCCACCTCGGCCGCGGCAACACGACGGGCTGGGAAACTTATTTGCTCGGAAACGTCAACCGGTTGCCCCCCGCGGCGATGGCGCTGGCGGCCGGAGTCTGTGCGGCGATCCTTTTGGTCGTCGCCGTCCTGCGGCGGCAAATCGTTCTCTACTGCTTCGATCCGACGCTGGCGGAGGTGAGCGGCGTGCCGGTGGGGTTCGTGCATTACTTGCTGATTATGCTGGTGGCGGTGGTGATCATTGCGGGGATGCAGCTTGCGGGGAATTTGCTGGTGGCGGGGCTGCTGGTCCTGCCGGGGGCGGCCGGGCTGGCGGTCAGCCGGAGGATGAAGATCGTCGTGGCGGTTGCGGTCGGCGCCAACGTGGCGGCGACGCTGGCGGGGATCGCCGTCTCCTGGCGCTGGCCCTTCATCGCGCCGGGGCCGGCCATCGTCGCGGTTTTGTTTCTGGAGTTTCTCGTGGCCTACCTGAGCCGCGGCCGCGGCCTCAGCGAGTAGTTACAACAGGGGCGACGAGGTCATCGCAAGTCGTACAGATCGACGGCGCCGCCGTTGAATTGGCGTTGATCGAGCCGCCTGCCGCGCCGGTCGAGGGTTTGCTCGATGAACGGCTGTTCGCCGGCGGCGCCCATGGAAAAAACGATCCAGACCCTGGATCGCCCGCGGAGTTGAAGAAGATCATCGGCCAGAAGACGCAGGCGGGTCTTGGGGTTGGGGTCGAATGCTCCGTCGATCAGGTCGCCGCGCGGAACGGTCAGTGCCGGGGGGTTGGCCAGATAATAGTGGCCCAGAACGTTCGATCCCCAATGGAGGTAAATGAAGTCGCCGGCTTGCCAATGGGCCTTGACGTAACTGATCGCCGGCTTGGCGTCGTAGCGCACTTCGGGGTGGATGAGATATTTCGCCTGGATGTAAACGGGATATACGAACAGGATCGCACACACTGGCCATCGCAGGGCCGCCAGAGTCGGATTTCGCCGCCACCATTCGGCTCCGACGGCGAACGCCAGCGGCAGGACAAACAGCGGCGCGAAGAACAGAGTGAGCCGTTCGGCGAATGGGTATCGCTGGATCGCCGAAGCCGCCAAGGTAAGCGAAAGGGTCAGGAGGACGAATCCCAACGCGCGTTTCGATCGTCGCGCCATGACGCAACAGCCCAGCGAGAGCGCGACGACCGCGGTGAAAAGGATGGCCCGGCCCGCCAGCGCAAGGAGCATGCCCTGGGAGTTTTCGCTGGGCAAAATTCCCAGCGGATAGTGCAAGAGTTCGGCAATCGTCTTTGGATACCAGAGCAAATCGCTCGGCGACCGCGGCAGGGGGGCGAAGGCGTTTTGCCGTTGCCAGTAGTTCCGCAGGAAATCGTTGGAAACGTAGTAGCGGGAAATCAGCAGGTAATTGGCGGCGAAGCTGCCGAGCCAGACGAGGCCCATCAGGGCATCGGCGCATGCCAGCTTGCGGTTTCCCCGCCGCAGGTGTTGGATCAGCAGGGTTATCCCGATTCCACCCAGAACGAACAGCAGCGGGTGACTGAACCACAGCAGGAGTGCGCCGACGGCTGCCAGAACCGCCAGGGCGGGCAAGCTGTCGGCGGCCAGTGCCAGGGTCAGGACAACCGCCGCCCACAACACGTCGGTGGAATATTGCTTGCCCTCGGATGAATATCGCACCAGCGGCTCCGCCAGCGCCAGCCAGGCCGTGCCGGCCATCGCGATTGTCCGTCCGGCGATTGTGCGGATGCCGAGGAAAAAGACGGGCAGGACGATGACCGAGGCGAGAAAGGGAACCAATCGCAGCGCCAGATCGCCGCGACCGAACGCGGCCACCGCGCATCTCTGGAGGACCAGGAATCCCGCCGGCGCCGCCTGGTCGCCGATGTTCAGGGGCCGGAGCAACTGCGCCAGACTCTTGGAAAAGATGTTGGTTGCCAATTGAGCGTCGTCGTGCATGAGGCCGCGGTCCTGGAGATATCGCCGCAAGCGAAGCAGGGTCCCGAGCAACACGAGGATCCACGGGCACAGCGGATGTGCCCAGAGCCGCCCGATTGGGGCTACGGGCGAGGAAGGCCGGGATTTGACCAGGGATGTCATGCCACCTTACAAATTAACCCAAAGGTGAAAAAAGGGAACGGAGGCGTCAGGGTGTTATTCGCGAGCGTGTCACCAAACCCCCACCCTGACCCTCCCCCGGAGTACCAGGGGAGGGGAAGAAGAGGGCTCGTCGGGCTGTACTATGCCCTGGCCGCGCTCACGATGGCGGCGGGTTTTGTGCCGCGTGTCGCCGGTTATTTGACAAGAGCGGATTTCTGGGCGGACGAAGCCGCCATCGCATACAACATTTGCACGCGATCGTTTGGGCAACTCAGCCGTCCGATGATCCTCGATCAGGTTGCCGGGTGTGGATTTCTGGCCGCCGTGAAACTGGTGACCGAAGCGCTGGGACATGATGAGCGCGTCTTCCGTTTGGCGCCGCTGCTGGCGGGTTGCGCCGTGCTGCCGCTCTTTTTTGTTGCCGCCTGCCGGTTCGCGAGCCGTGCGTTGGCTCTGATTGGCCTGATGCTGTTGGCGGCATCGCCATCCCTGGTTCACTACAGCTCGGAGCTGAAACCCTATGGCACAGATGCCGCAATGACCGCGGCTATGATGCTGCTCTTTTTCACCGTCGTACGCGGGCGCGGCAGGTTGCCGCTGATCTTGCTGGGCGTCCTGGGAATAGCCGCGCCTTGGTTTTCGCTGCCGGTAGTATTTGTTCTGTGCGGATTCGGCTTGACGTGTTTAATCGCCGCCCTAAAGGAGCGGGATCGGCGATGGACAACGATCTGGATTTGGCTCGGGTTGCTATGGTGCGTCAGCTTTTTGATCGAGTACGCGCTGACGCTGAGGTCCTCGACCCAAAGCAGGTACCTGCTGACGTACTGGTCCGACGCGTTTGCTCCCTTTCCCCCAAAATCGCCGGCCGACCTCCGCTGGTTTATCGGGAAACCCGCCTACATGTTCGTCGAGTTATTCGGCACGGGATACCGCTATCTCGCCGTCGCGCTGTTCGCGCTGGGAGCTTGGGTCACCTGGCGAAAGGACAAACTGCGCCTTTGCATGTTGATCTCGCCTCTGCCGCTAGTGCTGATCTGCTCCGCCCTGCACAAGTATCCGTTCTCCGGCAGGCTGCTGCTTTTTTTGACTCCCTTGCTGGCCTTTTTGATGGCCGCCGGCGTTGAGGCAATTTGGATTCGCCGCCAGTGGTGGATCAAATTGGCGGGGGCCGCCTGCCTGGTGGGATTGCTGGCTGAGCCGATGGCCGAAGACATCCAGTCCACCCGCGCGGCTTTCCATAACGCCCCGCAACCCGGCATGGTGGCGGCCGTCGCGTTCCTGAAGGATCATGCACAACCGGCCGATGCGATCATCGTTTCCCGCGAAGCAAATTGGACCTACATGTTCTACGCCTACCGGGGCAACCTGGCGCATCCAGCCGTCTTTCTTCCCGAAGCGATCCATCTGGCGCCAACGTCGATCCCCCCTCAGCCGGGAAATCAACACCGCCTGTGGATCGTCCTCTCCACGTTCCGAGCGGATTCACCCGATAGCGAGATTCAACTGATTCTCCCGCGCGCTCGTGAAATAGGGCGAGAGATTCAGCGCTATCCCTTTGCCGGGATCTTCATTGTTGAATTCAGCGCTCCGCCTGGACGGTGAAATATCAAACGCGATCACCGTGGGCGCAAAAAGCCCTGGGCGCAAAAAGCCCTTGGCTGTTCTCGGGCTGGGCCGATTGCCGATAAAGCTGCGGAGTTATGGTGTCGCAAGAACCAGTGAATGCTGTGGAGGAAACCGAGGAGCCCAAGGCGCCGTGGACGCTGGCGGCGCTGGCGGTGATGGCCGTGGGAATGGCCATGCGGCTGTGGTTTTATCTGTACGACAGATCGATGGGCCGCGATGAATCGGCGCTGGCTCTGAACATCATCCGGCGATCGTTCGCGGGGCTATTGAAGCCCCTGGATAACGACCAGGGAGCGCCGATCGGTTTCCTGATGATCGAAAAACTGGTCGTCACCGTGCTGGGGAACCATGAGTATGCGCTGCGGCTGATTCCGGTCATCGCGTCGATTCTGGCGCTGCCGCTGTTTTATCTGTTGTGCCGGGAATTTCTTTCGCAGCCCTTCGCGGTGATCGGCCTGATTTTTCTGGCGATGAACGAGAAGCAGTATGACTATTGTGCGGATGCCAAGCAGTACTCCGTCGACGTATTTTTGACGGTCGGGCTGCTGTTTTTGGCGATGAAGGCGATGGGGAACCCGTTGCGCGGAACCTCGCCTTCGCGGCGGGGGTTGATGGCGCTGGGCGTTGCGGGGGCGCTGGCGATTTGGTTTTCCCATCCGGCGGCATTCGTGCTCGGGGCGATCGGGGTCATGGCTGCGATGGAGTGGTTCAACCGCCGGCCGCGGGCCGGCATCGTCCGCGAAGGCTTTGCCTTGCGCGATCTGCTGGTCGTGGCCCTGCCGTGGATCGCCAGCTTTGGCGTCAATTATCTGGTGGCCCTTCACCGCTTGAGCCACAGCCAATTCATGCAAACGTTTTGGGCGGAGGCGGACGCGTTCGCGCCGGTCCCCAGGTCGATGCAGGCGTTGGTTTGGTATAAAGAGAATTTCTTCGAGATGTTCCAAAGCGCCTGCTCGCTGGGCTTCGTGGGGCTGTCCGCGCTGGTTTTTGTGCTGGGCGTGGGTTGGCTATATCGGCGGCGGAAATCGGCGGCGCTGGCGCTGATTCTGCCGATCGCCTTTGCGCTGGCAGCCTCGGTCCTGCACGAGTATCCGTTCAAGGAACGGCTCATTCTGTTCATCTGCCCGCTGGTGGCGATTTCCATGGGCGCGGGCTTCGTCTATCTATTTGAGGGCCAGCGAAGAACCGTCGGCATCGTGGCCCTGGCGTTTCTGCTCATTACGCCGCTGAACAAGACTCGTGGGTACGTCAAGAAACCGTGGGTCCACAACGACATGCGAGGTCTCGTGTCGCTCGTGGGCAAAAATCACCGTTCGGACGACCAAATGTACGTCTATGAATTCTGCTATTACCCATTTGAATATTATCGCGATCGTTTCGGGCTGGCGCAATTGCCGACCGTCCGCGGCAAGCAGGGGATCAACAGCGTCGAGGGGTACAAGAGTGAATTTGCCGGCTTCAAGGGCAAACGCGTGTGGGTGATGTTTGAAGAGGCGCCGGATTCGCAGCAAGCCGCGCTCATGGTGCTGGATGAAATGGGAAAACGCGTCTTCCAAGCTCATTCCTACGACGACTACATCGCCTGCTACGATCTGCGATAAGCGCCGATCTATTTCCCTGTCATTAGTCCATAGGCGAAAAAAAGAACGGAGGCGTCGTGAGACGCCCCCGTTCAGGTGCGCGGGAACCTGATTGAACCGTGGTTACGAAGTCGGCAGAGGGGAGCCGGCCGTGAAGCCGTCCGCGTTGACCGAGTAGGTACCGCCGAGAGTCACGTTCTCGTACACGTCGCCGCTGGCGATTCCGGAGGCCTCCCATTCGGCCGGGGTGAGCCAGGCGGTTTGCGAGCTCTGATTGGACCCGACGAAGAATATTCCGCCGTTCATCCACGAGTTGATAGAGGTGGGTTGCGCCCAGACGTTGTCCAGGATCTGGCTGAAGCTGTTCATGTTGTCTTCGTCGATGCTGACGAGCGCTGTGCCCGAGTTGATCTGGTAATTCGGGTCGACGAAGAGGTTGTAATCCATGAGGATATCCTGGGCCTGGCGGTCGTTGATGCACAGCAATCCGCCGCCGGTTCCCGATTCGATGACGGTATTGTGCTCGATCCAGATGTTGTTCACCGTCCAGGTATAGGAGCCGCCGAATTGCTGGGCGTCGATGGTGATGCCGGCATCGCCGGTGGCGTTGATCACGTTGTTCTCAACCATGACCTGGGTGACGCCCGGAGTCAGCAGGATCGTGGTGTTGTTGATGGTGTTGGAGTCGAAGACCACGTCGGAGATATGGATGGTGGGATCGTTCACGACGGTGCCCAGAGGACCGGCGTTGACCGGACCGGTGGAGAAGGTGTTGTGAAAGACGTAGATGTATTGGCCGACCTGCGTGGAGAGGGTGTTCTTGG
>Ga0181538_10004354_pt1 | contig 13281 bp, 6 predicted proteins | sample PEATcosm2014_Bin_40_FD_119773 | JGI IMG/M metagenome (GOLD analysis project Ga0181538, IMG submission 119773) | Peatland microbial communities from MTU Mesocosm Facility, Houghton, MI, USA - PEATcosm2014_Bin23_30_metaG | ecosystem: Environmental > Terrestrial > Soil > Wetlands > Peat | place...
CCAGGGTCATCTGACCCTCCAGTTCAATCCGACGTGGCCGTTGCAGCAATATCTCGGCGGGGCCGCGGTTTGGAATTTTATCCTGGCGGTTCTGGCGCTGGCGCTGGTGGTTTACATTTACCGTCGCGAGGCGCAAACGCCCAAGACGCGATGGCTGCTGGGTGGCTTGCGGGCCGCGATTTTGGGGCTGGTGCTGGTGCTGCTGAACCGGCCCGTGCTGACGCTGGGGCAGGCGCGGCGCGAGCCCTCGGTCATGGCCATCCTGATCGACGACAGCCTGAGCATGAAGGTGCCCGATGCGGCGTCGGGGGATGGACAATCCAAGGGCCGGTTGGATGCGGTGATCGATCGTTTTTGCGATTCGGACGGCGAATTGCTGCGGCGGCTGGCGGCGGTTCACGACGTTCACATTTATGATTTCAGCCGGGGCGCCAGGGAAATCGCCGGCATTCCCGGCCCCGCGGACGCGGAGGGCGCGGCGACGACGCGAAGCAGCGATGCGGCCGCGGATCAGGCGGTTTCCGCGTTGCGCCAACTGAAGGCCCAGGGCAACGGCACCCAGGTCGTCGCGTCGCTGACGAGCGTGTTGCAGGATTTGCAGGGGCAGCGCGTCGCGGGGGTCGTTGTGCTGACCGATGGCCGGGAAACCCCCAGCGAATCTCCGCCGGAGGCGGTCGCGGCGGTGAGATCCTATGGCGTGAATATCATCCCCGTGGTGGTGGGTTCGGCGAAGATGCCGCGGAACATCGCGGTTCAATCGGTGAATTTCGAGCCGGCGGCGTTTGTGGACGACTACACGAACCTCCATGTGACCGTTCAGGCCGGCGGATACGAGCCGAACCATCCGGTGACCCTGGCGCTGCTGCGGCAGATCACGCGCGGCGGCGAAAAGATGAATGTCCCCTTATTGGACGATGCCGGCAACGAGATCACCCGGACGGTCCTAGCCGCCGATGACAAGCCGTTCCAGGTGGATTTGCAGTTCAAGCCGACGGCGGCGGACGTGCCGGTGGCCAATCTGGTGGTCGAGGCCAAGCCCCAGCCCGGCGAATTGGACACGGCGGACAATTTTCATCCGGTGCGGCTCGACGTCCTGGACAATCATATTTCCGTGCTCTACGTGGACGGATATCCGCGTTGGGATTACCGCTATCTGAAGAACGCCTTGCTTCGGGACAAAACCGTGAAGGTAAGCTGTCTGCTGACCAGCGCCGATCCGGCGTTTCGGCAGGAAGGCAGCGACGATCCGAATCGGCCGCAATACGACAATTCCTGGCGGATCACGGCGTTTCCGGAAACGATGGATCGGCTGCTGGATTACGACGCGGTGATCGTGGGAGACGTCGATCCCCGGCAGTTCACGGATGCGCAGCTTCAGATGATCGCGGATTTCGTGAGCAAAAAGGGCGGGGGCGTTGCGATGGTGGCCGGACCGAGGTGGTCGCCGCAGGGGTATCGCAACACGCCGATCGAGTCTTTGTTGCCCGTCATCATCACGCACACGGAGGCCGACGACGGGCGAACGGCCATTACCGAGGGTTTTCGGCCAGTGCTCACGCGGGCGGCGGCCAATTATCCGATCTTCCACTTCTTTGGCGATTGGGCCGAGAACGAGGAATACGTCAGGAACCATCTTCAGCCGATCTTCTGGTATTGCCGTGGGATCATGATCAAGCCGGGGGTGGGCATCACGCTGGCGGAGCATCCGACGGATTTGGGCCCGGACGGGCGGAAAGCGCCGGTGATGGTGATCGGGACTTACGGCACGGGCCGGACGATATTTTCGGCGATCGACGATTCATGGCGCTGGCGGTTTTACACGGGGGAGTCGATATACAATGACTATTGGGTGCAGCAATTGCGGTATCTGGCGCGGGGGCGCAAGATCGGGCAAAGGAAGCTGACGTTTACGGCCGACCGGGATGAATATGAGCTTGGGGGGCAGGTCAATATGGAGCTTCAGCCGCTGTCGCCGGAACTGATGCAGCAACTTTCCTCGCCCCTGTCCGTCCAAATCGTGGACGATTCGACGGGGCAGGCGGTGCGTCGGGTGGATTTGCTGAAAGTCGATTCGGGGGGCGCGGTTTACCGCGGGTCGTTCACGGCCGATCGGACAGGCCAGTTCAGCGTCATTTTGCCCCATTTGACCGAGAGCGATTCATCGCTGTCGTTCAAGGTTGTGGAGCCGGAGATGGAACTTCGCGAGCCGCAAGTGGATACGTCATTTTTGGGCCGGTTGGGGACGGAAGCCCCGATTTCGTTGTCCGAGGCGGCGACGCGGTTGCCGGCGATTCGCTCGGCGGCGAAGATCATTCCCATCGACACCACCCAGCCGCTGTGGAATGCGCCCGTGGTTTTGATCGTTTTTGCCAGCCTGATCACGCTAGAATGGATCGTGCGTAAGATGCTGGGGTTGTTATAGCAAAAGAAGAACGAGTCCTTATGCCGCCGACCGCATTGATAAGTACCCTGGAATCGCTGAGGCGCCGGGTTCGGCTGCTGAGCGTGGTCTATGGCATCGGGATTCTCCTCGCCGTCGGCGCGGGGCTGCTTTTGGGGACGGTGCTGCTGGATTACCTGCTGAACCTGCCCGCGATTCCGCGGATCATCGTCATGGCCGTCGCGCTGGCGTGCCTGGCGCATTTCCTGGCTCGTTGGGTGGTCCGGCCGGCGATGAGGAACCCGCGGCTCTCGGACGTTGCCGGCAGGCTGGAGCACGCATTTCCCGATTTCAAGGACCGGCTGCGGAGCAGCGTCGATTTTTTGACCAAGGGAACGCCGGGTTCGCAGGCGATGAAGAACCGCGTGGTGGCGGAAGCCGCGGAGTTGGCCGGAAGATTCGATCTATCGGGCGCGATTCAGACCAAGCCCGTGTGGGAATCCTTCGCCGCCGGCGGGGGGGCGATATTGGTCCTGGTGCTTTTGGCGTCGCTGGTGGGATCGGATTATTTGTCGCCCGCGATGTCGCGGCTGTTGAATCCATTCGCGGACCATCCCTGGCCCAAGCGGGTGCAGATTGAAATGATCGGCGGCTTGCCGCATCGCGTGCCGGAGGGGCGGCCGGTGGACGTGCGGATTCGGCTGACCAAGGGCGACCGGGCGTCGCGCGAGGCCCGGGTGTATTACCAATACGGCGACGGGCGCACGGAAACCCAGATCATGTCCCGCGGCGCCAACGGCGTCTATTCCGCAAGTCTGGATGCGCCGGGCGGCGGCGGGCGCATGACCGTGTGGGTTGAATCGGGCGACGATGCGACCGCGCCCCAGGCAATCGCGATCGTGCGGCGGCTGTCGATTTCATCGGCTCAACTGATCGTGCAGCCCCCGCCGTACACCAATGAGCCGGCGGCGCCGGTGCCGTTCGATTCCACGCCGGCGACGGTGACATACGGCTCGAGCCTCGAGTTGACGCTGACGTTTAACAAGGATTTGGATGCTTCGCGGACGCCGATGCTTTCCTCCGGGGAGGAGGGTGAGCCGGCGCCGCCGATCAATTGGGAGGGGGCGATCGGCAATACCGTGACGGGGCGATGGATTGCGCGCGATTCGTCGTCGTTCCTAGTGCATGCGTTCGACCGGGATGGATTTACCAGCGAGGATGGGGCGGATTATCGGGTGATCGTTCATCCCGACCAGATGCCGTCGGTGCAGATCACGCGCCCGGCTCGCAACGAGGAATGCACGCCGCAGGCGGTGGTGCCGCTACGGGCGGTCGCCGAGGATGATTACGCGATCAAGTCGCTGAGGCTGGTGGTGTATCGGCTTGGAGAAAAGCCGGCGCTGCTCTCGACGGTGGATCTGATCGAGAACGGGACGGCGGCGGGCGGGGTGGGATGGACCCGGCTGGAATCCGCGGGGGACCGGCGGCGATGGCAATTGGATTTCCCGTGGGATTTGGCCAAGACCGCCGCTACACCGGCGCTGATGCCGGGGGACGTGCTGGAATATCATCTCGAAGCGCAGGACAACTTCGCGTTCGAGGGGAAATATCACGACTGGGTTTCCAGCGGAAAATACCGCATCACGCTCATGAGCCAGGAGCAATTCACCTCGCTGATGACGGACCTGGTGGGGCAGGTGCGCGAGCAACTGAAGGACCTGCGCAACGGCCAGCGCAGCCTGAAGGGCCAAACCGAGGATTTGCTTCACCAGACGCAAAACCAGGGACAATTCACGCGGGCGGACCGGCAACAGGCGCAGGAACTGGTGGCGCGGCAGGCGACGGCGGCATCGCAGGCCAAGCAGGCCGCCGCGAAACTCGATGACCTCCTGAACCGCATGCGCCAGAACCAGTCGACGGCGCAGGATTTGATGCAAATGACGGCCAACGTGCGCGACGATCTGAACCAGGTTGCCGAGCATCCGATGAAGGACGCGGTCGGGCAGATCGACGATGCGCGAAATTCGACGCGGGACGCGGCAGCGCGGAACAAGGAACTGGCCAATGCCGAGTCGAACCAGCAGGATGCGGCGGATCGGCTCGACCAGATGATCTCGCGGATGGGAGATGCGGGCGGGATTTCGCAGGCGATCGAGCAGATCAAGAGAATCCTGGACCAACAGCGGCAGGTGAGCCAGGCCAGCAACGACGTCGGGCTGCGGAACCTGGGGAAACGGCCGGAGCAGATGGACCCGGCTGACCAGAAGGCGCAGCAGGCGAACGCCGATGCGCAGGCGGCGCTGGCCGACAAGACGGGAAAGACGCTGGACCAGATGCAGCAGGCGGCGCAGCAACTCCAGAAGAGCGATCCGGCGTCGTCGCAGGCGATGCAGCAGGCGGCGCAGACGGGGCAGCAGCAGAACGTGGCGTCGCAGATGCGCGCCAGCGCCGACGCCCAGCGCCAAAACCAGCAGGCCGACGCCCAGCAATCCCAGGCCCAGGCGGAAATCGGTTTGCAGATGATGATTCACCAGTTGGAACAGGCGCAGAACCGCCAACTGGCGGCACTGGCGCGGCAACTGGCCGACATGCAGGAGCAGATCAACAACCTGCTGCGGCAGCAATCGGGGTTGAACTACGACAACATGGCGCTGCGCGGCGATGCGGTCCTGAACAAGGCGGATGCGGCGACGATCGATCACCTGCTGGATTTGGCCCAGCGGACCAAGGGCCACCTTCCGCCGACGCCCGACGCCGATACTCAGACCCGCTTGCAGCAGCAGACCGAGCGGAACACCCGGGGCGCGTCGAAAACCGCCGAAGCGTTGCCGGATGCCGCGGCGGTTGTTTCCGCTCTGAATCGCGCGGCCGATCGCATGGGGCGGGCGATCATCGCCCTGCGCCAGGACGACGGCACGGACCAGCAGCATCTGGCGGCGGCGTACGATCCGCCGCAGGTGGAAGCGCTCAACGCTTTGGAAAAGGCCAAGGGCCTGGTTGACGAGCAGGCCGCCAAGGCCAACAGGGCGCTGGACCAGCAACGGAAGGACGCGATCCGGACGGCATACCAGAAGATCCTGGGTGAGCAGAAGAAGATCGATGCCGATACCGCCGCGATCGACGTGGCCCCGAGGCTCGCCGGTGGGCAGCTTGCGCATCGGGACGTGATTCTTCTGGATCAGCTTCCGCCGCGGCAGGGAACGCTGGCGGATACGACGGCCAAGCTGGAGGAATCGCTGGCGAGCCTGGACAGCGTGGTTTTCGTTTGGGCGAATCACGACATCGTGGAATCGATGAACTCGGTGAAGGAATTGCTGGCCAAGCCGCGCACCGACGTTGTCACCCAGGCGGAGCAGACGCGGATCGAACAGCAGATTCAGGCGATGATCGACAGCCTGTCGGTCAAGCCCAAGGAGATTCCCTTCGCCAATAAGAACGGCGGCGGCGGTTCGGGGCAGGGCGGCGCGGGATTGCCGACGGAAGCGGAGCTGCGTCTCGAAAAGGCGCTTCAGCAGGCGGTGAACAAGTCCACCGCGGCGATCAGCCAGCGGCTGGGGAATCAGGACCCGGCGCTGGTGTCGCTGGGGAATCGGCAGGAGCAGCTTCGGAACCTGCTCGATCAGCTTCTGCGGAAAGCCAGCCATGGACAGATGAAGCTTGGTCCGGAGCCGGACCCGAAGGACAGAGTTTCGGAGCAGGTGTCCGGCGACGCGATCGACGATCAGGAAATGACCCAGAACCTTCTGCAAGGGGACGCCTCGCCGAACCCCGACGCCATGAAGGATGACGTGAGCCAGGTGGGCCGGCGGATGGCGCAATCGCATCAGAGATTGTCGTTGGATCGCGATCCGGGGCCGGTGACGCAGGAAATTCAAAGCCGCATTCTGAAGAACCTGGACGCCCTGATCGACATGGCGCGGGTGCAGGAAGCCGAAAGCAAGCAGGGCCAGGGCGCCCAGCCCAAGCCGAGCGCCCCCCAGCCGGGCGACGCGCAGAACGGGGCGCAGGCCCACAACAATAATCCCAACGGGCAGCAAGCTCGGAACAACGGTCATACTCCCGCGGGCCAGAGCGTCCCCGGCCACGACGTGGACACGAGCGGGACGCCGACGGCCGATATCACCCAGAGCCTGAAGGAATGGGGCAGTCTTTCGCCGCGCGAGCGCGCTGCCGTGATCGAAGCCGCCAGCGAAAAGCCCGTGCAGAAGTTCAAGGAGTTTATCGACGAGTATTATCAGGCGGTGGGGAATCGGCAGAATCAATGATGGTTGCTTATTCCAACGTTGTCTTGTTGTTCTGGCGCACTTGAAAAGAGATTACCGCGAAGACGCGAAGGACGCGAAGTTGCGCGAAGGAAATGCATGAGAACGTCAGTCGGAATCAGCGATCGCGAATTCGCCATAATCCATGATGGCTATCGCTATCCTCTTCGCGTCCTTCGCGCTCTTCGAGTCTTGGCGGTTTATCTTCTCGGAAACGCGCGGCAAGTCAAAGTGCGTCTGTGTGTAAGTGCGGTTGCAATTCAGTTTCTTTTCGCGCGTATTCCGGCGGCGATGGCCGATTCGCCGGCGAGTCGGCCGGATAAGCCGGCGATAACCGAGATCACGCCGGAGCAGACGATCGCCGTGGCCAAGGGACTGGAATACCTGGCGTCGCGGCAGAATACCGAGGGATCGTTCGGGAATTCCGGAGCCTACGGCGCGACGGCGGCGATCACGGCGCTTTCCGGCGTCGCGTTCATGGCCGATGGGAACCTCCCCGGCCGGGGGAAATACGGCGACAACGTGCGCAAGGCGGTGGATTTCATCGTGCGCAACCAGCAGGAATCCGGCCTGTTCACCACCAGCGCTTCGCAGGGCGAAATGTACTCCCACGGATTCGCCACCCTGTTCATCGGCGAAGTGTACGGAATGACCGGCGACGACCAGATCAAGGAAAACCTGCAAAAAGCGGTTCGGCTCATCGAGCGATGCCAGAATCCGGAAGGCGGCTGGCGGTATCAGCCGGCGCCCGTGGACGCGGACATTTCGGTGACGATTTGCCAGATCATGGCGTTGCGTTCGGCGCGGGATGCGGGGATCAAGACCGACGCGGGGGTGATGGAGAAGGCGCTGGCGTACGTGAAGCGTTGCCAGAACCCCGATGGCGGATTCAGCTATCAGGCCACGGGCGGTGAAAGCGGGTTTGCCCGGACGGCGGCGGGAACGGCGTCGCTCTATTATGCCGGCAAATTTCAGGACGAAGCGGTGACGCGCGGGTTGGATTTTCTGGCCCGGTTCATCCCCGGCCGCGACCAGCTCGACGAGCAGGGTCATTTCTTTTACGGGCAATACTACGCCGTGCAGGCGATGTTCCTCGGCGGCGGAAAATATTGGGCGGACTGGTATCCGGCCATCCGCGAGCTGCTGGTCTCGCGCCAGAACAAGGAGGTAGGCAATTGGGAAGGAGAAGTCGATCCGGATTATTGCACGGCCATGGCGCTGATTATCCTTCAGATGCCGAATCGATATCTGCCCGTGTTCAACGGGAAGGGGCAGGGAAGTTGAAAGGCGGACGCGAGACCAGAATGTCGAATCAAACCGCAGTGCGGAAACTCGAAATTCGAAATTCGAATGACGAATCAAATCCGAAATTCGAATTTCAGATTTCGAATTTCATTCGTCATTCGAGTTTCGAATTTCGAATTTTCGTCGCGGGGTTGTTCCTGTCCGTGGTCTCCCTCACCCACGCCGCGACGTGGAGCCTGACCGATTCCCAATTCCATTCCCGTCCGATCCCCGTGGATTCGATCGACGCGGGCGGGATTCATTCGGGATCTGCGGTCCTGCCGTGGGACGACGTGCTGGAGATTTGGCACGGCGCCAACGCGGCGCCGGCCGGCGCGGCGCGGTTTACATTGATCTTCCGATCGGGGGACAAGTTGAACGGCGAGCCGGTGTCGTTCGACGGCCAGACCCTGCGATGGAACGCGGGACCCCTGGGCCAAATCGGAGTTTCGGTGGACTTGGTTCTCGGGATCGTGCGCGGCGGATATGCGGTGGGCGATCTCGATCGGCCGCGCACGGATGACGTGGTTCGGCTGGCGAACGGGGATACTACGCATGGGATCGTGAATCAGATCACCCCGGCCGGAGTGACCATCCAGGCCGGCGATGCCACGCCGACGCCGCCCTGGGATTCGATTGACGCCGTTCTGTTTTCAACGGCGCCCACGAATCCCGCGGGACCAGATAAGCGAACTTTCCGCGTGCGATTGGCGGGCGATGATGCGATCACCGTCCCGGACGTCTCGCTGGCCGGGAACCGACTGACGATCACCCTGGACGACAAAGGCACGCGGCAGATTGACGCCTCGTCCGTGCTTGAGATCGAGCAACTCGACGGCCCCGTCAGTTGGCTGACATCGCGCAAGCCGTCGGTGGACGTTTACCGGCCGATGTTCTCGGAAAATTTTCCCACGCGTTTCGACCGGACGGTGGCGGAGGGAACGCCGATCGCGGAAAAATATCCGGGATTTCATCGCGGCATCGGATGTCATTCGTATTCCAAGCTGGTTTACGACCTGGATGGGAAGTGGGCCGGGTTTCGTACGCAATTCGCGGTGGATTCGGATTCGCCGCTGGCGGACGTGACCGTGCGGATTTATCTGGATGACAAAGTGGTCGTGGAGCGGAAGAACGTGAAAGCGGGGCGGATTTATCCGCTGACGGTGGTTGCGCTCGGGACGGCCAAGACGATTTCGCTCGAGGTGGATTACGGCGAAAATTACGCGACCCAGGGCCGGTTTGTGTGGCTCGATCCGGCCTTGCTGCGGAAGTTGCCGGAAGCGACGACGCAGCCGAGCGGGGCGGGGCAGTGATGGGAAAAGCGCAAAAAAATAGAGGCCGGTGCTCGCCGTTACACCGGCCTCCTCAATCAGGCTGCCCGACCTTTTAAGGTCGGAGACCCACAGCCTCAGCCTCAATATCGGAGAACCGCACAAAAAATCTTCACTCAAATTTAGCGCGGCTTGCGCATCGGCGGCGGTTTGCTCTATAATCCCGGGGCAACATGGATCGCACTGAGGCAAAACCATCGGCCAAGCTGGCGCTCGAGGACGGGACGGTTTTCACCGGCCGGGCGTTCGGCGCGGGCGGAACCTCCGAAGGCGAAGTGGTCTTCAATACCTCGATGACGGGGTATCAGGAGATTCTCACCGATCCATCGTACAAGGGCCAGATCGTCACCATGACCTATCCGCTGATCGGGAATTATGGCGTGAATCGGCGCGACGTCGAAAGCCGCCGGCCCCACGTCGCGGGGTTCGTTGTGAAGGAATTGTCGCCGCTGTATTCGAATTGCCGGGCCGATCTTTCGCTGGATGAGTATCTCAAGACCAACCACGTCGTCGGGATCGAAGGGATCGACACCCGGGCCCTGACGCGGCGAATTCGGATCGGCGGGGCGATGCGAGGCATCCTGAGCACCCAAATTCTGGACGATGCGGAACTGGTCGATCGCGCCCGCAAGTCCGCGGCCATGGAAGGCGCCGATTGGGTGCGGGCCGTCAAGCCATCTTGCGAATATTCCTGGGACCAGGACCAGGGCGACTGGCGGCTCGGCAAGGTCGAACGCGGCGACGGCCTGCACGTCGTGGCGCTCGATTGCGGGGCCAAGGAAAACATCCTTCGCAATCTCACCGAACGCGGAATCAAAGTCACCGTCCTGCCCCCGGACGTGACCACGGACCAGATTCTCAGCCATCGCCCGGATGGCCTGTTCCTGAGCAACGGACCCGGCGATCCGGCGGTTTTGGATTATGCCATCAAGCCGATCGAGGGAGCGCTGGGCAAAGTCCCGATCTTCGGCATCTGCCTGGGTCATCAGCTTCTGGGCCGGGCGATCGGGGCATCGACGTACAAACTGAAGTTCGGACATCGCGGCGCCAATCAGCCGGTGAAGAATCTGGACACCGGGCGGGTGGAGATCACCAGCCAGAATCACGGCTTCGCGGTGGATCGCAAATCCCTGGAGGCCTGCGGCGGCGTGGTGACGCACGTCAACTTGAACGACCAGACCGTGGAAGGATTCCGCCACAAAACGCTGCCGGTTTTCTGCGTGCAATACCACCCCGAAGCCAGCCCCGGCCCCCACGATGCGGCGTATTTGTTCGATGCGTTCGTCGAGATGATGAAGACAAACAAACCCCCGACAGGCCAGCGACTGAAGGAATTGCAGGCGTTGAGGGATTAGAGCTTTGTGGGGATTTTGTGATCACAGGGGCAGATAAACCACGCGGCCGTTCCATTCCACCTGCTTGCTGCATGCGATCAGCAGCAGAATTTCGTCGATGGCTTTTCCAACGGGGAAGCGGTTGTGAATTACGAATACGCCGGCCATTTTCTCGCCGGAGTCCATCCGCCGATAGGCATGAACCGGCATCGTGGCGCGGTCATGGGTTAGAAGAATCCGATTGTTCGCGACGCACCAAGATAAGATTGCTGAATCCTCGGCCCCGGCGAGGCCAACATCCTGCACACGGACAAGATCGATGTCCGGTTGACGCAACGACAATCCGCGTACAATGTCGCCGTTGAAATTTTCATCGGCGAGCAGGCGTAACATGGGTCACATTTAACCCTGTCGGTTTGCCAGAATCCGAGCCCGAATTTCACCTAGATCCGGTTGGCTCTTGGCTCTATGTTCAAGTTCCTTCGCCCGCTGTTCGCGTCGCGCCAAATATGCTTCGATCTCTTGTCGATGGCGAAGGTAGTAGCTGATCACCGAATAGACGTCGGGCAATGCCAGGGTGGAGTATCGTTGTACGATCGTTTCCGGCGTTGCTCCGTCCTGGAACGCCTGAACGACAAGCTCAAGCAATACGCGGGATTCCCCCACGCGCAAAGCGCCGTCCGAATCCTCCCGAAGAGGGGGGGCCTCGACTTGCACTGTGAAGCTCATGCCTGTCATTGTAGCATCTTTTCGGCGGTTTCGTCGAAGGTATTGTGTAAGATAAGCTGGCGATGGGCTTCTCTCGGCGCGGATTGAGATTGAAGGAATTGCAGAGACTTCGGGAATGAGCCCGGAAAACACCTTGCCAACCACGCAAATGAAGATCGCGGTTTCAATAGTCGCCCGAGTTATATGGGGCGGCCTGTTGCTTTTCGGCCTGGCGGCGTGTGCGGCTCAGCCGGACCTCTCGTTCAACCAGCGCACGATTGCGCCGTTCGACTCCGATTGGCGGTTCCTGCTCGGCGATGCGCCGGGCGCACAAGCAGCGGATTTCGACGATCTGGCTTGGCGAAAATTGGACGTTCCGCACGATTGGAGCATCGAGGGAACCATCGACAAGGACAACGCCACGGGTAAATCCGGTGGTTTTTTCCCCGCGGGGATTGGCTGGTATCGAAAACATTTCACCCTTCCCGCCGCTGACGCCGGCCGACGTGTCTTCATCGAATTCGACGGCGTCATGGCCAACAGCGATGTTTGGGTGAACGGGTTTAATCTCGGCCATCGCCCCAACGGCTACGTCAGCTTTCGATATGATTTGACGGGCCATGTTCAAATCGGCTCGGCGGATAACGTGTTGGCCGTTCGTTGCGACGATTCGGCGCAGCCCGCGTCGCGCTGGTACAGCGGGGCGGGGATTTACCGCCATGTGCGGCTGATCGCTTGCGATCCGGTTCATCTGGATCAATATGCCCCGTACGTCACGACGCCCCAGATCGCCGATCAGCAGGCGACCGTGCGCGTCGTGAGCAGGGTGGTCAATCAATCCGATGATTCACGCCAGGTTTCCGTCTCGACGACGATTTTCGGCCCCGACGGGAAAACAGTCGCAACCCTCGCCAATGCGCCGGCGGCGCTGGCAGCGGGCAAATCCATGGACGTGGCGCAGGACCTTTTGGTCCACAACCCCCTGCGGTGGGACCCCGACCAGCCCAATCTCTATCGCGCCGTGACGGAAGTGATCGAGGATGGCAAGACCGTGGACGATGCGGCGACGAATTTCGGCATCCGCGAGTTTCACTTCGATCCCGCGACGGGATTCTGGCTCAACGGAAAGAACGTCAAGATTCTCGGCTGCGCTCTGCACTGCGACGGCGGGGCGGTTGGCGCGGCTGTGCCGCTGGGCGTTTGGCAGAGGCGGCTGGCGGCGATGAAGTCCGTCGGATGCAATGCCATTCGCACCGCGCATAATCCACCCTCGCCCGAGTTTTTGGATTTGTGCGACCGCATGGGCTTTCTTGTCATGGACGAGATGTTCGATGTCTGGACCGTCGGCAAAACCCCGCTGCGCAGTCGCATCGTCCTGAACGACTACCATCTTTACTTCAAGGATTGGTGGCAAGCGGATGTGACGGACACCGTGGGCCGCGACCGCAATCACCCCTCCATCGTTCTCTGGAGCGCCGGAAACGAGATTCACGACATCAGCCCCAATAATGACCGCGGCACTCGACTCTTCATCCCCCTTCGCGATCTGTATCACAAGCTCGATCCAACCCGGCCCGTGACCCTGGCGGTGGTGCGGCCCAACGCCAGCCGCGTCTATGACAACGGCTTTGCCGATTTGATGGACGTTGTCGGCCAGAATTACCGCGAGAACGAACTGCTCGCGGCCCACGAGGCCAAACCAGACCGCAAGATCATCGGCACCGAGAATCATCAGGACCTTCAAACCTGGCTGGCCCTGCGCGACCATCCGGCATTTTCCGGCGAATTTATCTGGACCGGCGTCGATTACCTCGGGGAATCAATCGGCTGGCCGATGATCGCCCACGAATCGGGATTCTTCGACCGCACCCTCTGGGCGCGGCCGTCGGCGTTTCAGCGGATGAGTTGGTGGACGTCGAGCCCGATGGTGCGCCTCGCCCGGGTATTACCGCCGCTGCCGCGCGAGCCAATGCCCGCGCCCG
>Ga0181538_10004355_pt1 | contig 13279 bp, 10 predicted proteins | sample PEATcosm2014_Bin_40_FD_119773 | JGI IMG/M metagenome (GOLD analysis project Ga0181538, IMG submission 119773) | Peatland microbial communities from MTU Mesocosm Facility, Houghton, MI, USA - PEATcosm2014_Bin23_30_metaG | ecosystem: Environmental > Terrestrial > Soil > Wetlands > Peat | place...
CGGCTGGTGGTGTCGAGCCATGTCGAATCATTCTATTGAACGACCGTTATTTCATTTACGAGGAAAAGCACGGCGGGGCAGTTCATAAATTGACTCGAATAAGGCCGCCTAACCCCGCTCTGGAACCAACGGCCACTGCCCCTTGAGATTTCGGTTGGCCGTCTCATTCCGCTGTCGCGGTTCACGTCATTTGACCCCCGTTGAAAAGGGGACTACCATAAAACCAGTTGCCGATTAAGATTGGAGTGCAATTGTTTATACTAATTATTGCTACTCCCTCAAGAAACAGCATTGAGATGGACGGTTGGCGGAAATTTATCAGGCGGGGTCCTGATTTTATGTTGGCAGGTGCGCCGCTGTTGCGGCGCACGGTGGTGCGGCGGAACCGCCACCAGCCCAAATGGACGCCGCTAATTATTTACTTTGGTGTCGCATCGGTGGTCTTGCCTTTGAATGCCGTTCTGTTTTGCGGTTGTATTTCAAAATCGAAGGCCCAAGCCCGGGCGCAGTCGGCTTACATTGCCGGGCAAAACGCCGCACTGCGGCAGCAGCAGGCGCAGGCGCCGGGCGTCACCGTTATCGGTCCCGTGCAAAATTCTTCCGTGCCGTGGGTGGAGGGTTTGACGCTCGCGCAGGCCATCGCCACGGCAAATTATCTCGGCCAGCATGACCCGAAAGAAATCATCATCACGCGCCAGGGCGAAAGCGCAAAGCTCGCTCCGAAGCTGCTGCTGAATGGCGCCGATGTGCCGCTCGAGCCGGGCGACACCATAACCATTCACGAATAAAACCAATGTTCAACACAATCGGAGCGCGGAGCATCGCTCCGCGTGAACCAAGGTTTTCCGGCAGGCGGAGCAATGCTCCGCGCTCCAAAAACCGCAAATTGCATCACTACCGGCCCGTTTGGCATGGACTTTGCGCTTTGAACTCGCGCCGTGGCTGCGTATAAATTCTGCATGTCTGAACCGGTTTCGCCCGCCATCAATGCTGCGACGCGCTGTTGCGCGGTCTATGGTTTTCCCATCCGTCATTCCGCGTCGCCCGCGATGCACAACGCTGCGTTCGCGGCGCTCGGCCTGAACTGGCGTTACCTCGCGTTTGAAGTTCATCCCGACCATCTGCGCGCCGCGATTGCCGGCGCCAAGGCCATGCAATTCTCCGGCCTGAACCTCACCGTGCCGCACAAGTTGCTCGCGATGCAAATCGTGGACGAGCTGGATGAATCGTCAAAGACGTGGGGCGCGGTGAATACCGTCCGGTTCGAGGCGCGGGACGCCGGCGGGCAGTGGAAGCCATTGCACCATTTTTCAGAACCGGTTTCCGGTGAAATCCGGGCACAAGGCTTCAACACCGATTCCGATGGCATCGCCCGTTCGTTGCGCGAGGATCTCGGCCTGAAACTGGCGGGATTGAAAGTGCTGCTGCTTGGAACGGGCGGGGCAGGGCAGGTGGCGGCCCTGCGCCTGGCGGTGGAAAATGTGTCCGAATTGTTTCTGGTGGATTACGTGACCGCCAAGGCCGAGGCGGTGGCTGAGGAAATACGCAAACGGCATCCGCGGGTAAAAGTGGCGGTCGGTTTTCCCGGGGGCGAAGTGGATTTGTTGTTGAATGCCACGCCGATCGGCTTGAAAGAGAAAGATCTGTCGCCGCTGGATGAAAAACAATTTTCGTTGCGCCAGGCCCGGGCGGTTTATGACATGATTTACAAACCGGCGGAGACGAAGCTGCTGGCCGCCGCGAAGAAGGCGGGCTGCAAAACGTCGAACGGTCTCGGCATGTTGCTGCATCAGGGCGCAAAAGCGTTTGAAATCTGGACGGGCAAAACCGCGCCGATTGACGTGATGCGCCGCGCGCTCGAACAAAGCATTTATGGGCATTGACGCGATTTTCGACACCAGGAATTGGGCGGCGGTGCCGTTCCATTTTTGGTCGCTGGTTTTCTTCGTGCTGGGCTGCATCGTCGGCAGTTTTCTGAACGTTTGCATTCACCGGCTGCCGCTTGGCCTGAGCATCGTTACGCCGAAATCGCATTGCCCGCACTGCAAATATTCCATCCCGTGGTATCTGAACATCCCGCTGGTGACGTGGCTGGCATTGCGCGGGCGCTGCAAAAACTGCGGCGCGCCTATCTCACCGCGCTACTTTGTCGTCGAACTGCTGACGGGCATCGCGTTTCTGAGTTGCTGGCTGGCGTTCGGGGATGCCGGCCATCCGCTTCAATCCATGCCGGTGACGCTCGTTTACTCGATTTTCATCGCGGGGCTGATTGCGGCGACGTTCATTGACTTCGAGCATTTCATCATCCCCGACGAAATCACGTGGGGCGGTATCGCGGCGGGTCTGGCCGCGTCGTTTTTCCTGCCGTCGTTGCAAGGCGAGCGCATGCTGGGCCGGGGGATGCTGCAAAGTTTGATTGGTGCGGTGGTGGGGGCGGGAACGATTTACGCAATTTTGCGGTTGGGGAAATTATTGTTCGGCCGGCAACGGGTGAAATGGCCGAAGGCGGAAAGAATCGTTTTCGCCGAAACGTCGGTGCACCTGACGGACCGGGAAATCCCCTACGACGAATTGTTTTACCGCAAGTCGGACGTGATTGTCGCCCGGGCGAAAAGCGTTGAAATGATTGACCGCAGCTATTTCGATGCGGTTGTCAGGTTGTCCCAGAAGTCATTAAAGATTGAGCAGGATAAATTTGAAACTGTGGAATATGATCCGGAAGGCATTCATCATTTTGAAATTGTCACTTCGGAAATTGTGTTACCGCGTGAGGCGATGGGTCTGGGCGACGTGAAATTCATGGGGGCGATTGGCGCGTTCGTCGGCTGGCCGGGCGTGATTTTTTCGCTGATGATAAGTTCGATGATTGGCGCGGTGGCGGGCGTCACGCTCATCGCAATGGGGCGGCGCCGGTGGTCTTCGCGGATGCCTTACGGGCCTTACATTGCGCTGGCTGCGGTGATTTGGATTTTCGCCGGCAATGAAATTGTCCGCGCAATCTTCCGATAAGTGCCGGGTTAATCGCGGAGTCCGTATATCACGGCTTCATGGCTTCGGTCGGCTGCCTGAACAGCCACATTGCTGGAGCGCACGAGCTGGAAAACCGTCTTTTCTCTTCAACTTTATCCTTCGTGAGTGTCATTTGGTTTGTGCACCTTCCGCCACCCATTCTCCAGATTTGTTAAGCAGGCGACCCTCCAACACTTGGACCACGCCCGATTTCAAACGCGGCAAACCGGACACGGGAGCAAGGGAGCCGACAGCCGCACAGGTCTTGGGACCAGTTCCTCAAAGGCTCTCCCACCGTCATTTAGCGATGGTTCGATGATAAATGAACCAACCGTAGCCGCTGAGATCAAAGTCAGGGAGACGGGTGTCAACCGGGTTGGATCTGCCGCTGATGGTCACCGGCTCAAAGCCGTCTGCATTCGGCAATTCAACCGACCCGGTCACGCGGCTGCTTGAAAGGTTGATCAAGACAAGGAACTCATCCTTTGCATCCCTTCGCAGGATGCTGACGATTTCTGCCGGGGCCGTGTTCTGCAGCCAGACAACCTCCCCTTTGTAGAACGCGGGGTATTGCTTCCGAAGCTTGATCAGATCCCGGTAAATGTTGTGCAGCGGAGGGCGTCCGCTGGCGTTCCAAAAAACCGGCATTTTTTCAAACAAGGCCGGGTCGGAGGACTCGGTGGCATCACCCACTTCCATGCCGTTGTAAAAGAGCGGCACGCCGTCGAGCGTCAACATCAGCACTTGCGCCGCGAGCGCGCCATCCATGCCGTAACGCACCACTGCCCGGGTTTCCTCATGGTTGTCGGTAAAGCGCATATGCAACGCGTCCTTGGGGAACTGCTGATAGATGATTCTCCACTCTTCTTTAATGTAATAGGCAGGTACGACGCTGCTCATGACCTTGTCCAGCGTGCCGATCAGGCCCCATGAGGAATCCACGTCAAAGGCTTTGGAAAGCAATGCCGGCTTGGTGCCGGCGTCAGCGAGAATGATGACCTGAGGATTGATCTTCTCAAGTTCAACCCGGGCTGCTTCCCAAAAATCAAGGGGCACCGTCGGGGCCACATCGCAACGGAACCCGTCCACGCCAAAGTCCGTCAACCAGTATTTCATCATCTCAATCATGTAACGTCGCACGTCTTGATTCGCATAATTCAACCCGGCCACATCCGTCCAGGCGGGATCGGGCGGGATGATCGCGCCATTTGTGTTCTTCAGGTAAAACTCTGGATGCTCCATGAGCACGCTATCCCAGGCGGTCTGACCGGCTACGATGTCCATGATCACTTTCATGTCGCGCTTGTGGGCTTCCGCGATCAGTCGCTTGAAGTCGTTGGTTGTGCCGTAGTCGGAGTTGATGGCGTAAAAGTCGCGCACGGCGAAAGGGCTTCCGATGGAGCCTTTCTTCATCTTTTCGCCGATCGGGTGGATGGGCATGAGCCAGAGAATGTCCACGCCAAGATCCTTCAAATCATCGAGTCGGGCGGTAATCGCATTGAAATCCCCTTCCTTGGAGAAGTTTCGTGGAAAGATTTCATACACGACCGCACTCGGGAGCCAGTCGGGTGATTTGCGGGCGCTCGGATTGGATGAATCTGCCTCGGCCCCGACGGCAGAATTGATCGCCAGCCAGCCTATGAGGGCTGAGGCGAGCAGATATTTCAATGTTTGTTGAATTCTCTTCATGGTATTCGGAATATTGAGTTAAATTTCATACGCAGGTTGTCGGGCTGCGTTCACAAGTAACAAAACTCAGTTTACCTGACGGTTTCGACGGTGTCCAGCTTTACAAACGGGTAGTTTTGCGGAACCGGTGGATGGCTAAACTGCTCCGGTATCTCTGCATGTGCTCGAATCTGCCTGACGATCAAAGCCCAGCAACAGCGGTCTGCCCGCCGTTCGCTGAAACGCCTGGTTCGGTACTTATTAATCGCTTCCGATACCGCATTCCTTTGAGGGGTGTACCGGGGTTCAGCATCTTAGATACTCCGTCCGATGCGTAACCCACGGCTTCGTAAAACCCTCTTGCCGCGCGGTTGCCTTCAAACACCCACAGCACCACTTGCGTGTAATGCCGTGAGGCGAGCAGTTCGTCACTTCGTTGGCAGAGAAGCCTTCCGATTCCCTTGCGCCACTGCCGGGGCACCAGATAAATTGCCCAAATCTCGCCGACCGGCTCTCCGGCGAGATCGGGGTCGCGGCAGGCTCCAAGCGAGAGAAATCCAAGCACGCCTTCATCGTCTTCAGCGATGTAAAATTCTTCAGCGCCTGCTGCCAGCGACTCGCGAAAACACTGTGCCCGCCGATCATAATCCAGGCTGTCCAGGTGAGAATCTGGCACAAGCCCGCGATACGCACTTCGCCAGGAATCAACGTGCACTTTGGCGAGAGCAACTGCATCACCGGCGGTTGCGCGACGAATATTCATTTCCTGTGGAACGTTCAGAATTCAGCCACAGCCACCGGAACGGGAACTGAGCGTGCAACCATGATGTCCAAGTTTCCATAATTGGTCCACGGGCCGGAGCGGTGACTGTCAGGCAGCATGGTGTCAAACTCATTTAGACTGCGTGGCGATAAGCCATAAAATATAGCCAAAAAATAAAAACAGCAATGCGACGATGATCAGAGCTGGAATACTCATCATCTGCCAGTTCTCGACCTGGACCCGCGAGTCATCAACGATGACTCCGTCAATGCGAAGCTGATACGGAAAACGGAAATTGCGCGATTTTCCCCAACTCAATTCAATCTGGTGCTCTGAACCGCCATCCCTGAATGAGGTGGAATATGAGCCTGTGACCTTGAGTTGGCCGCCGGTGCGCAAAATGCACTGGTCACCCCAAAAGACATCAATGGAAGCGGTCGTCCAGAGATAGCGTGGGACATATCTGGCCTGCACTCGAACAGTTTTGCCTTGCCATGAAATCGTGGCCGCCGCCGACGTTCGATTTGTTTCCGAGCCAATCGGCTGGCTTCCATCTACCGCGACATCGTGCCCTTCAAAAATCTTCTTCGACAACTCCACAGTGACGCTCGGCGACCCAACATCAAATACGACCCTCTCGATCCAGAGAAAACGACGAATGGTCGCATTGTGAACCGCATGCCATGGAATGAAAAGCGGCGGGTGTCCGAGCCGAAACGGCCACCAAACCGAGAGATAAAGGCCCTCTGTTGAACTGTAGATGGTCAAGCAACCACCGTAATGCACGAGTCCGACCTTAGCGCCCTGCATGATAAAACGTCTGCCCGATGGCTGACCGCGTGCAGGGAAACTCTCGGCGAGCCGACGCCATCCGCCCAGCGTCGAGAGCAACAGACTGATAGCGCACCCCATGCCCAGAAAGAAGAATGGGAACAGGACAAAGAAAACTGTTGGGGGTACAGACTTGTCCATATTCGCGATGCTGCCTGACGGAAATTGCGCGGAATGTGATTAAGCCGAGTTTTGATCCGATTTTGCCGCCACTTTTATGCCCATGCAAATATGGTGGTAAGTGGCCAGATAAACCAAATCGTTTTCGTTCAGAGCGTTGAACCACTGCACCCGCTGCATGGGTTCCATTTTTCTGAGCGAGTACAAGGGGCAGTCTTTGGGATTGCATCCGTCCACCGGACAGGACTTGGTGAGGGAAAGCAGGTTTGCCCGGAGTTCGTCTTTTCCCCGCTGACCGATTGTTTTCAAAGCCGCGGTGTCCATTTTGGCACAAGACTGTTAAGGTTTCTAAAAAAGCCTGCGTTGTGTTTAAGCAGTTGTCAAGTCAATAAGCCACGCCAGGTCGGTGATGTCAACCCCGACTTGTCGGGAATCCCTGGGTGAAATCCAAAACGGCATGTCCGTAAAAAACTTCCCGTCTGCAACCAAAGAGGGGAAGGCGGCATCCGCAAATAAACTCAAAAATCAGTGTTGACACGACTCCCAAGCTTTCGGTATCAGTGCCAAAGCACGGTTATGAATCCGATTGTCCATAAGACCATTGGTTCAACAACGCACGCGGTGCCTGCGGCGATGGTTTTCTCAAAACAACTGCTGCTGACCGAGAAATCCTCCGTCACGGTCGGACCCGGCTCACCCGTCCCCATGCTGGATGAGCTTACGGTTCGCGCGACCAAGGTCACCAGGATTCTCATTGAGATCGAGGGTTACCGTCAGAGCGGACCAGGTCATTGAATCCGCCAGAGGCTTTCTGCTGCTTGTGAACACGGCCAACCGCGAAGGCGGAATCCTGCACTGCGGGACGCCCCAACCGGTGTAGGCGCCGGTGGTCTTCGCGGATGCCTTACAGGCCTTGCATTGGGGCGGCGGTGATTGGATTTTTTGTCGGGAATCTCATTATAAAAAGCAGGTGACGACGTAAGGAGTCTCTGACTTTTTAGATTGAGCCTCCTCACGTCGGCTCCTACAAGGGTTACCTGAACTGCAAATAAACCCGGCTGCCGTCGCTGCGCAAACCGGCCGTCTGGTCTTCCTTGAGAAACAGGCGCGCGGCTTCAACATTGCCGATCTGCAACAGATATGCCCGGACCACTTTCGCCCGGTTGGCGGCCAGCGCTTCCAAATCGCTTTCGTTGATGGGGAAGGTGGCGAGCAGGATGGCTTCCATCGGGTCGGGCGGCGGAACCAGTTTTGTCTGGTAAGCCGCTTTGGCTGCGGCTTGCTCCTTCGCCGTTGGACCGGATTTTACCAGCTTCGTCGCGCCTTTTCCGATCGCCAGTGCGCGCGGCAGAACTTGCGCGGCGTAACTGGCGAGGTTTGTATTGGCAGCAATCAGTTGCGGCGTGATTTTGTTGTCGGCGACCGCTTCGCCGTAAAGTTTTTTCACCCAACGCGCGCGTTCGTCGGGGGCGAGGACGAGTTGGTCAACGGAATTGGTGGCGCGCTGGGATTCGCGGAGTGTCGTCCATATTCTGGTGCGAATTTCCCGGTCCAGCGCAGCGCGCTGCAATCCTTCGCGGTCGCCGTCGGGGTCCACACTGCCCACAATTTCCAGTTGCAGGGCAGGGCGGGCGTAAAGTGCCTTCGCCAGCGTATCCAGTTTTTGTTTGTCAGGCACGGTCAGGTCGGCGCTACCCGCCACGAAATCCTGGTAGCCGAGTTCCTCGCCACCACCGCCGAACAGCGCGCCCAGCACCGAGAACGGTGACGTGGCGACTTTTTCAAGGATGTTCATGATGGCGCGCGTGACCACCTTGCCGATGCGGAATTTCGGATCGTCGAGGCTGCCTTCGATGGGCACGTCGAGCACGATTTTGCCTTCGCGGTCCTTCAAAATCGCGATGGCCAGGCGCACCGGCAGATGCGTGGCGTCCGGGCTGTTCACCTTTTCTCCGAATGTGAACTGGTCGAGCGTGATGACATTTTTCGACTGTAATTTTTTCCCGACCAGCTCATACGTGAGGTCCATGTTCAATTTGCCCTCGGCGATGCGGTAGCCGGCGAATTTCCCCGAATACGGGCTGGCCGGCGTCAGGTCCACGTCCTTCACGGAAATCTTCACGTCGTTCGTTTGGGTGCCGCTGAACGGATTGATGGTGCCGGTGATGGCGACCGGGCCGACGCCGTCCACCTTTGCGCTCAAATTCACATCCGCGTGCTGGAGTTGTTCCGAGGAAAGCCCGGAAATCGTGCCGTTCACCTGCTGAATCGCCATGTTCACGTTCGGCTTGAGCGAACGGTCGGTGAAACTGATGGCGGTGTTGGAAATGACCACCGCACCAATGGAAATGCGCGGGAGGTTCGCGGCCGTATTTGTGGGGGCAATGGTGGGGCGAGCGTCCTCGCGGGCCGCAGTGATGACGGATTTTCCCTTTTGCCCCGGCTCGTCAGGAGCCTCGCCCCACCGAGCTGACGCGACCGCGACTTTCGTTTCATTCGTCGCAGGCGCGTTGGTGTTCGTCAAACGCAGGGCGTTGAGCAGGTTGATGGTGCGGTTGGTTTCGATGACGAGGCGCGCGTAGGCGTTGTCCACGGCGATTTCCCGGATGGCGACGGATTGCGGATTCAAGTTCGCGTCAATGCCGCTGATGCGGACGGAATCCCATTTCAATAAATCCTCGTCCAGGACGCCGTCCACGGTGTGAAAATCATCAAGGCTCGCGTCGCCGTGAAACGTAACTTCGGGCAACTGGCCTTTCGGCGTGCGCAAATGCACCTGTCCGTGCAGACCGAGGCGGCTGCCGAGGATGAAGAGATTTAGCTTCGGTTCGAGATACGGGTCGAGCGTGCCGAGATCGAGCTGGTCCAGATCGAACTGGAGGTCGGCGGTCGGCGGCAGGAACGACGCGGTGGTTGCGACCTTGATCGAACCGTTGGTATTCCAGCGCAGGGACAGTTCGGCTGTGAGATTGGTGCCGGGAACATTGGAAATGTTTCTGGCCGAAAGCGCGATGTCGCTCAAATCCAGCCTGGCCGGACGCGAATTGACGAGGTCTTCGAGGTGCAACGCGCAGTTGGTGAAGTTCACACTGTTGACTGCACCGCTCCACTGGTTCGTGCTGTTGAGCAGCAGGGCGACGGCATTGGTGACGGAGCGGAGCAGGAACAAGATTCCGCCCGGCGCGTTTGTTGCGCTCTCGGCCGGCTGGGAAAGTTCGACGACATTGATGGCATTGTTCGTGGCGCGGCTTAAAAAAAGTTTCGCGCCAATGGCCGTCACGGAATTCACCGTGGCCTGGCGGCTTTCCAGGTCAACGCTTACGCCGGTGACGTTGAAGAGCGGCAGTTCGACGATGTTGTTGCTGTCACTGGGCTGGCCGAGTTTAAAATCGCGCAAGGCGAACGCCGTGTCATTCACGGCGGCGACGCGGTTGGTGGTGTTCAGTTCAAAACGATATTTCGCGTCCAGGGCGATGGAACCGTCGCGGATCTCAAAGCGCACCAGGTCCTGATAGAGCGGCGCGTATTTGTTCAGCGCAAAATTGAACAGTTTCAACTCGCCCTGCGAACGCAGCGGGTCGAGATAAAAAAAACCGCTCCACGAAATCTGTTCGCCGGCGTCGGTGGTGCCGGTGAAGGCGTAGGGATTTTTGTTGTCCGGGTCGGTGCGGAAATTGTCGAGCGTAATGTCCAGCGGGCCGAGCGTGCGCTTGAACGGCTCGTGCGGCGTGAAATCCGCGAGCGCCGCCGTCGCGCCACCGATGTGCAGCCGGTCAACGTGCAGGACGAGCGGCTGGGACGGCGGTTTGGGCGCGGCGCCGGGGACGTTGGTGGAAAATTTGGTGATGAGATCGGAAAAATTGAACGTGTAATCCTTGTTCATCTGCACGCGGACGAACGGCCTGGTCGTGCTGATTTCCTTGAACACCCACGCCTTGCCGAAAAATGACGAGAGCTGGAAATTGACATAGACCTCGTCCCAGGAAACGAACGGCTCGCCGTCCTTGTCCTTGATGAGCAGGCCGCGCACGGTGCAGGAGAGCACGAACGGGTTCAGCTTCACCTGCTGGATGGAAACCTTGCGGTCGAGCTGCTTGGAGAGCTGCTTCACCGCCACGCTACGGATGATGGGTGGCAATATCAGAAAGCCCGCGACCGTGTAGAAAAGCAATATTCCCAGAACCCAAAGTGCGAGTTTGCGTCGGCGCGGCGAAAGGGAATCCCAAACGCGAAATTTTATCTTGTCACCCAAGCAAACAAGAATTTGCGCCTGCCGTATCGCGCCGTCAATCCTTTCGTGCGCTCGGTAGCCGCCTGAAATCTGTGAGCGGTTCCGGGCAAGACGTTGGGGCTGCGATCGGCCCCAACATCTGATGTCGGAGTGACGTGCGCGCGAGGCTGACCAGCAGGTCAGCCCTGCCGAATCAATCATTCCTTCGTGAAATCAGATTCGACATCCGAACCGTAAAATCCGAAATTGCAGCCCGTGTTCTTCATCCTTGCGAACCTGGTCGTTCTGGTATCCACCGCCGGCGCATCCTGGTGGTTGAGTGGCTACGACCCAATGGTGACGGGGCACAATGAAAGAAAAGATTCACTCCGCCGGTCCATCCGGTGTGGCATCACGTTGTTTCTGGTGGAAATGGGTTTTTACTGCCTGTGGCAATATCATCAATCCAACGACCCGGCGAGTGGAATGGCGTATCTGGTGTTTGCGCTGCCGCTCACCCTGGTCTGGTCCGGCTGCATCAGCGAATTGTTTGCGCATGGATTTCACCGGTTGATTGATCCCGAGGATGACCGGGAGTTTGATCCTAAAAAAGGACTGCGGGAGATGGATGTGATTGGCGACCTGATCCGGAGCGGCCAGAAGGACAAGGCCATCCAATTATGCCAGATGTTGAAGCGAACGGGAGATGTCAACCCGGCCGTGTTGGACATGACGCTGGAACATCTCGGGGTTCCCCAGAAGAGCGTTCAGAGACCCAAGCCACTGATCGAGGCGGACCGCCTGCGTTCACAGGGAAGATTCCGGGAGGCTGAATTGATTTTAAATTCGTTGCTGGCGCAAAACCCGCGCAATCTGGATGCGGCAATGATGCTGATGCGGCTTTACGCGCAGGACCTGCATCGTCCGGAAAAGGCAGGAGAAGTCCTGAAGGCGCTTGAACGACAACCTCATCTTCCCTCAGCCCACCTTGAATTTGCGCGCCGTTCCATTGCTGAATGGAACCAGGGGAAAGCCCGGACAGAGCAGGTTCCGGTTCAACCTGAATCCATGGATGAACTGCTGGCCCAGGGATATTTTGGCACGGCCATCGAAATACTGGAACAGAAGGTCAAGGAGCAGCCGCAGGATTTTGATTTGCGGCTGACCCTGGCCGAAGTTTATGCCCGGCATTGCGGCGACGATCTCCAGGCAAAAAAAATCGTCCAACAGATTGTAGCCAGTTCCGTCTTCAGCCCGGAACAAAAGTTATCGGCCTGGCCCAAACTCGAAGAGTGGCGGAAAGCCCGAACGCATCGGAAATGAAGCGCGCTTCGTTTGATGGACGATTTCAAATCGCGAAGTCGGTGTATTCCGGCTTCACGGGTTCGGTGGGCGCGGACAACATGCCGGCGGCAACCGTGGCGTTCGTGCCTTGCTCAATCAAAATGAACGAACCGGTAAGACGATTGGTGCTGTAGCCGTCGAACACGAGCGGCTTGGAGGTTTTCAAGCGAACCACGCCGATGTCGTTCATTGCCAGTTCGCCCGGCTCTGGTTCGGGCTCGAACGTGGCCAGGTTGACTCGGCTTTCGATGCCGTTGACGATGACCTGAACGGTTTGTGCGGTATGTTTGAGGAAAAATTTTCCACCACTACGCAACGGCCGCTGGTGCATCCAGCAGATGCGCGCGTGCAAATCGGCGCTCATCCCCGGCAGATTTTCCAGACCGACAATCATGTCGCCGCGGCTGACGTCAATGTCGTGTTCGAGGCAAAGCGTCACCGATTGCGGACAAAACGCCTGTTCAAGCTGCCCTTCGTACGTCCAGATGTCCCTCACGGTGGATTTGATGCCAACGGGCAGCACAGCGACCGTCTGGCCTTTGCGTACGATGCCGCTGGCGATTTGTCCGCTCAAGCCGCGGAAGTCGTGCAACCTTGGGTCGCGCGGATTGTTCGGACGGTTGACCCATTGCACCGGAAAACGCAGTGAGGCGAGATTCCAGTCGCTGGCGATATGGACCGTCTCCAAATGACCGAGCAGCGTCGGCCCTTGATGCCACGGCATTTTGTTCGACGGAATGACGACGTTGTCGCCGTTGAGCGCGCTGAGGGGGATGAATTTCACGTCGCGAAGCACATCGAGTTTCGGGATGAAATCCTCCATCTCGTCGCGAATTTCCCAGAAACGCTCCTCGCTCCAGTCCACCAGATCCATTTTGTTCACCGCGATGACAAGGTGCGGAATACCGAGCAGCGCCGCGAGATAGGTGTGACGGCGGGTTTGCTCGATGACGCCCTGTCGCGCGTCCACGAGGACGATGGACAGGTTTGCGGTGGAGGCGCCGGTGACCATGTTGCGCGTGTATTGAACGTGGCCGGGTGTGTCGGCGACGATGAACCGCCGTTTGGGCGTGGCGAAGTAGCGATATGCAACGTCAATCGTGATGCCCTGCTCGCGTTCGGCGCGCAGGCCATCCGTAAGGTTCGCCAGGTTGATTTGCCCGCCGCCGGTGATGTCGGCGGAACGTTCAAGCGCCTCGAGCTGGTCTTCCATCAGCGACTTCGAATCGTAAAGCAGCCGTCCGATGAGGGTGGACTTGCCGTCGTCAACACTGCCACACGTGTTGAGGCGTAGAATTTCGATTGGGTGTTGCGTGTGGGGCATTTTTTTAGGA
>Ga0181538_10004357_pt1 | contig 13271 bp, 8 predicted proteins | sample PEATcosm2014_Bin_40_FD_119773 | JGI IMG/M metagenome (GOLD analysis project Ga0181538, IMG submission 119773) | Peatland microbial communities from MTU Mesocosm Facility, Houghton, MI, USA - PEATcosm2014_Bin23_30_metaG | ecosystem: Environmental > Terrestrial > Soil > Wetlands > Peat | place...
ATTTGTTGGCGCAAGTTGGCGGCGGCGCTGGCCCAGTCGCTCCAAACCGCGGGACACGGATTGCCGGCGACCTGCAACAGCAGTGGGTCACTGTCCGGAGAACCGGAATAATAGGTCCAGCCCGAGGCGGTCCATTGCCAGTAAAAATGGTAAATGAGGAAATCGGGAAAGACCCCGAGGGTTTTTAACTCGGACAACACGATGGGCGTCCAGCCATAGTTCGTAGTGCCGGTGATCGGATTGACGGCATAATGGGTCGCGTTGTTGGAATAACTTCCCTCTCCCGGCACAACGACGACGCCCACCTTAATGGGCACATTCGGGTAAGCTGCCTTCATCTGTTGAATGTAAGCCGCCGCGTTGGTGGCATACGTGTAAGGATCGTGAGGAATGGCATGTGAATCGGTTTCCCACGAGCCATAACATTCATTGCCAACTTCCCAATACTTGAAACCGCAATTATTGGTTTTGTTGGCCGAGAGCACCCACGCGACCGCCTCACCGGGAGTGCCGGTGCCGTAATTAACGGTGGTGAAAACTTGAGCGCCTAAATTGGTGGCAATATTCATGAAAGTGGCATTCCCGGTCGGGTCAGTGGCCCAATTATACTCGTCAGAAGACGAGCCACCCGGCCAGCGCAAAGTTGAACAACCGATTTCCTCAAGCATTGGCAACGTGGTTGAATTGCTCAGACTGCCGTCCCAAGTTGCGGTATTGAGTCCAAACTGGCGCGCATCTACTGTTTGCAGGGCTTGCCCGGCATCCACCCCCAAGTGAACCACCGCAGGTACAGGCGCGGCCACCAGTTGAATGTCGTCCACGTAAAATGTGGGTTGTGCCGCGCCAGCGCTGCCTTGAATCCAAAAGCCGCTGCAATTTGTCTTGTTGGCCACGCCCAGGGAGGAAAGCGGAATGGTAATTTGCTGCCAGGTATTGGCCGGCAAGGAAGTTCCCAAGGGATAAGCCACCTGATTGGCGCCATCCAGCAGTCCCCAAACTTGCACTTGTTGGCCACCAGTGCTGCCGCCATTAATCCAAAAACTTAGACTGGCGTAGGGACTGGAATTAAAATCCGAACGTTCAAGAGCCAGCGCCTGATCGCCGCCATCGGTGACGCTGATGGAATAACTGCCCGAATGTATCGGCGTATAGTTTTCCAGATTTACCGTCGCCCAACTCCAATTTTGGAAACCATTCACCAGATTGTCGGTGTAAATCGGGAGGTTGGCCTGCGCGATGCCCGGGCCCGACGGGGCGTTGACGAGTTGGTTCAACATATTGGTGCCGGCTGCATAGTTGCCCCCGGAATAGATGGCGGTAATCAGATTCGAGCCCACCGGCAGATTGGTAATTGAGGAACTGGTGGCGCTACCGCCACTCATCGTGTTGGTGCTGAACGGGCCGCTGTAGGCAGAAGAAAACACCATCGTGCCTGTCGCGTTGCCGGCGGTGACCCCATTGGTGCGTATCGTGGCGGTGAAGGTGACGCTGCCGCCGTCGGCTAAAGGATTGGCCGACGAGGTCAGCACGATGGAATTAGTAAGATGCACCAGGATAATATTATCGATTGTCAGGGTGTCGGTGAGGCCGGGGCCACCCCACTGCGAGGCATTGAGTTGAAAGTTCAACTGCCAGGTCGCAGCGGCTGGGCTGGCCGCCGTGATACTGCCCAGGTTCACGCTAAACGTCTGCCAGGTATTGGCGTTAGTCAACAGGTCGTTGACCGTCGCGTATGTGACCTCTGTGCCACTCCAATAATTGCCCGACCAGGTTTGGATAATAAACTGGATGTTGGCCGCCTGGCTGCCTTTGGCATCGAACGAAAACACGTAGTCCGACGGGTTCGGGTCCGTGTTCCCGGAAACCGTGCTCAACTGCACCTGCCCGGTATAATAGTCATTGTCGGTTGTTGGCGTCATGGTCTCCTGCCAGCAGCCGTTCGGATTTCCGCCACTCGCCAGCACAGCGTTGTCGGTACCGGTGGGACTGCCTCCGTAATAGGAGGAGGTGCTGAACCCGCCTGTATAACCGCCGTCAAAGTTCTCGTCGAATATTACCTGTGCCGGGGCAGTGGCGGCGAAACCAATGAGTACAATCGCCAAGGCTGCCATTTGATATCGGGATTTCATAAATCCAATCGAATCCTTGAGGTTAAGGAAGGGTTGAAGGGTTTTGGTCAATGCTTAAAGTTTGATACATCCGGGCGGCTTTCCATTGAGCCGCGCCTTCAACAGAAGGCGCGGCTCACATTACTATATTTCAAAGGAAAAATCACATGCTTTTTCAAACAATCAAGCGGGATCCTTTCAAATCTTGCTAAGGAACAAGGCTAGGCTTGGATAAAATTGTGCGATTATCGGCGATGTGTCGTCACCGTCGCGGCTTCATCCGTTGGCGGCAATTCGCAGCGGAACGACATTCTTGACCTGCTTGGGCGGACAAACACCGAACCATTTCGCGGCTTCCGTCTCAGTCACGAGTTGCCGGTAGTTAGCGAAGATCATCTGCGGGCTGTTGCCTGCCTCTAAAGCAACTTGCGCGGCGTTCTTGATCACGGCTAGCCGATACGAACAAAAACTGTGCCGGAGCGCGTTGTGTTTCCAAACGAACTTGCGGGCTGAGGCAGGGTCTTGGCCCGTTCGTTCCGCCGCCTGTCTGCGCTGCCCGTTGATCGCCGCAACTACTTTGGGAATCTGATTCCACCAACTCTCAAAATCCATGATCTTGCCAGAAGGTTTCGTGTAAGGAGCAAGCCATTTGGCGAGATTGTCCGTGATGGGTGCCAGTCTGCGCGCGGCGGTCTTGGCCTTGCTCGCTTTGATTTCGATATGCCGCTCCATCAGGTTGACTTCGCTCCAATCCAGGCGGCGAATCTCAGCGGACCTCAAACCTGCGAAACCTCCAATCGCCAACCAAGGAATCATTTCGGGCCGGGCAGCGGTCAGGATTTCACGCATTTCTCCGGGCGTGAAAATCTCGATCTCGCGGTTGTCCTCCTTTTGCTGCTGAACGGCTTCGATCTCCTCGATGGCCTCTTTGGGCAGATACTTGCGTTTGATGCAGAAGCGGAACAGGGCGGCGACAACCGCCAGATAGTTTCGTTTGCTTCGCCCGCTGGCCTTCATTCCGTCCAACCACGTTTGCAGTATCGTTCCCGATACGCCGCCGATGTTCAACTGAAAGGCTTCGGCGAAACGGTTCAGGCGACTATGCAAGTCTTTCAAGTGAACTTCCGAGAGCTTCGCTGCGCGCTTGGCCGCGAGCATTTCGTCAACGACCTGGCGCACCGTGCGTTTTTGAAGTGCGGCGGGATTACGGCGGCGGAAAAAATCCACGGCCTCTTTAAGTGTCGCGCCGTCGGGAAGGTGTTTTACAGCGGACACGTATTCGAGTATAGCCAGATGCAACGGCATGTTCAGCGGACGCAACTGGCCGACGGCTTGCACATAACTTGTTCGGTCTGAGGAAGTAAGCCGGAGCACTTCGTTTTCTCCGCTGGCCAGCTTGTCTGCGGTGAACTCGGCCTCGCGTTTTGCTTCGGCCAAGTCCGCAAATCGTTTCTTCTTCCGTTGCGCGCCGTCGTAATAGGTGAGAGTGAACTGCGGATAGACGGTGCCGTTCACACGATTTTTGCCCGCGTAAATTTTTACGGTGACATTGCCGCGCTTGATTTCGACTGGCCGTTTGAGGACGGGAGCAGTGTTCGTTTTCATACCCGAGACTGTCCCTAATTTGCCCCTAAATGTCAAGACATTCGTGAAATGACCAATAAATGATGGCGGGAGCGGCGGGGCTCGAACCCGTAACCTCTGCCGTGACAGGGCAGCGCTCTAACCAATTGAGCTACGCCCCCGCAATGGGGCTGGTGAAATTAGAAGATGCATCAGGGAGCGTCAAGGAGGTTTGGAGAAACAAATTCGGGCAGCAGACGCCAAGGAGGTGGGGGTGGGGAACCCCGCTGAAGAAACGTACTGCCACCCGAATGATTCATTCTTGCTTTTTTGAGGCTTTTTGTCAATAAGTTATCATACACACTCATTCGCCTTCGGCTTTGCATCTCTTGGCTTTACGCCGACAATTTTTTTCGTAAAGTGCCTGTGCCCGTCCCTTGGGGCCGGCATTCCGTTTCATCTCCTCGGCGGCCGGTGTCGTTGAATCATTGAAACGCTGCCTCGTTGCGTTGTAGCATTGTCCCGTCGGATGGATGAATACCGGCGTTTCGCGAAATTCATGAACCGGATCAAATTGCTGCCTGAACAGGTCGCCAATCAAATCGCCGCCGGCGAGGTGATTGAGCGCCCCGCGAGCGTCGTGAAGGAACTGGTTGAGAACGCCCTCGATGCCGGCGCGAAAAAGGTTTCCGTCGAAATCCAGGCCGGCGGACGCAGCCTCATCCGGGTAACCGATGATGGCGCCGGCATGAGCCGCGACGATGCGTTGCTTTGCCTCGAACGCCATGCGACGAGCAAGATTCAAAGGGCCGAGGATTTGGCGGTGATTGCCACGATGGGTTTTCGTGGCGAAGCGCTGCCGAGCATCGCCAGCGTCAGCCGCTTCACGTTGATCACGCGCGAACGTGACGGCGGTTCGCCTGAAGGCACGCAAATTGTTGTCAACGGCGGAAAAATTGCCGAAGTTAAGGCCGCCGGCAGCGCGACCGGCACCAATGTCGAAGTGCGGCAGCTCTTTTTCAACCTGCCCGCGCGCCGGAAATTTTTGCGCACCGAGGAGACCGAGGCGGCGCACATCCAGCATTACCTCACGCTCGCCGCGCTGGCGTTTCCCGAAGTCGCGTTTTCGTTCCAAAAAGACGGGCGGCTCGTCTGGCAATTGCCGGCGCTGAAATCCGGCGCGGCCACTTCGAGCCGGCTGGAGGCGTTGCGCGAGCGCCTGCGCGCCCTGCTCGGCGACGAAAAGCTTTTGCCCGTGAACTTCTCGGCCGCCCTCGACGACTCGCTCAAACCGGAAGAAACTGATATTTTTGAAACCGCGAGCGCTTCGCCGGAACCCGAACCCCCGGCCCCATCCGCCATTCGCGTCTGGGGTTTCATCGGGGCGCCGGGCGTGTCGCGGGCAACGCGTGAGAGCCAGCATTTGTTTGTCAACCGGCGCCCGGTCGAAAACCGCGGGCTCAATTACGCCCTGCTCGAAGGTTACCACACGTCGCTGATGAAAGGCCGTTATCCCGTCTGCTGCCTGTTCCTGGAAATTGACCCGGCGGCAGTGGACGTGAACATCCATCCGGCCAAGCGTGAGGTGAAATTTCACCGTGAATTTGAAATCCGCAAATTTGTGGCGCAGGCGGTCCAGGAAACGTTGCTTGCGTTCCATTCGTCTCCGCTCCGCTCCGGCGCAATCAGCCCCGCGCCGGAAAAACCAAAAGCAACTTTTGACACAGAGCAGCAAAGACGCGGCGCAGAACGGGCGGGGGCAATCGGAAAACCATTTGAAGCAAAATCGCCACCGGAATTTTCCGCGCCCGCTCTGCCCAACTTTCCTGAAAAATTAAAACCGTCCACGGCGGTTCAACAAGAGCCTTTGAAAACCGGTTTGGCTCCGACAAAACCGGCGGCGTCTGAACCGCAAACTCCATCTTCGATTCCCGGTCCTCCACCCTCGCGGGAGACCGCCCCCCCCTCTGCCATCTCCCAACTCCCATCTTCCGGCGGGATGCCGCTCCTGAGCGTTCCCCTGCGCCTCGTCGGCGTCATCGGCAAACTTTACGTGGTGCTTGAATCCGACCGCGGGCTGGTCCTGCTCGACCAGCACGCCGCGCACGAACGGATTTTGTTCGAGCAAATGTTGAACCGGATTGAGCAGGGCGGTTCCGCGCCGTCGCAAAAGCTGCTATTGCCGGAGACCATCGAGTTGCCGGCGCGCGACGCGGGTTTTTTGCGCGAGCAACTGCCCGCGCTCACGCGGCTCGGCGTCGGGTTGAGCGAATTCGGCGAGCGGACATTTTTGCTGGACACCCTGCCGCCGTTCGTCAAGGCCACCGACCCGCGCCGTTTCGTGCTCGACCTCGTGGACGAGTTGAAGGCGGCGGGACGCGAAGTGAACCTGGCGCGGCTGGGCGAGCACACGATTGCCAAGACCGTCTGCCGCCACGCGGTGAAGGCCAACGATCCCCTCGGCGGACGGGAACTGGAAAAGCTCATCGAAGATTTGCGCCGTTGCGCGATGCCTTACACCTGCCCCCACGGCCGGCCGACATTGATTGAAATGAATTACCGGGAACTGGAGAAAAAATTTGGACGGACGCAGTAAGTCTGGAACGCAAATGCACATCACGCTTTACAAGCCGGGAACCATCCCGATTCCGCCGAAACTTTATGGCGGGACGGAGCGCGTGATTTACTGGCTCGGCAAGGCGCTGGTGGAATTGGGACATCGCGTGACGCTGATTGCCAGCGCGCGGAGCCACATCCCCGGCGCGGAGTTGCGCCCCATTGCCGATGGCGAAACCGACCCGCGCGCGTGGCTGCGACTTTTGCCGGAGGCAACCGACATTGTGCACTTGTGGGACAAGTCGGAGCCGAACGCGAACAAACCATTTGTCGTCACGGTTGAGGGCAACGGCCGGCCCGGCCAGAAATTTCACCCGAACACGATTTTCGTTTCACAAAAGCACGCCGCCAATCACGGGTCGCGCCATTTCGTGCACAACGGTCTCGACGTCGGCGAGTATGCCTTTTCGGAAAAACGCGAGGACTATGCGGTGTTTCTGGCCAAGGCGCGCTGGAAGGTGAAAAATTTTCCCGGCGCGGTGGCGGTGGCGCGGCGGGTGGGAATTGAATTGCGCGTGCTCGGCTCGCGCAATTGGCCATTTGATTTGCAAAAATGGCTCCCGCCAATTCGCGGCGTGCGATACTATGGCATGACGGGGGGGCCGGAAAAACGCGACTTGCTGGCCAGGGCGCGCTGTCTGATCTTTCCCGTGCGTTGGGAAGAACCGTTTGGCATCTCGTTGACGGAAGCGCTCGCGAGCGGCGCTTACGTCGTGGGCACGCCATATGGTTCCTTGCCGGAAATCGTCCTGCCGGGAACCGGCGTGCTGAGCGCCCAGGCCGGTGAACTCGTCGAGGCCGTGAAAAATCCGCAGCGGTTCAATCCGCAAGCCTGCCGCGACCGCGTGTTGCGGGGGGGACTCACACATTTGGACATGGCGCGGAAATATCTCAAATATTACGAGCAGGTCCTGACTCACGGCTCCTTGGGCGGAGCGAAAGAACCGGCGCCGGCGACCAAACCGGGTTTCGTGGCAAAACAGCTTTTGCCGTGGGAAGATTGAGTTTAACCTTCACGCATGAAAGTCAGCGGGTTCACCTTCTTGCGCAACGGACAAAAACTCGGCTATCCGTTTGTCGCGTCCATCCGCTCCCTTTTGCCCGTCGTGGATGAATTCGTTGTCGCGCTTGGTCCGTGCGACGACGATACGGAAAAACAATTGCGCGCAATCGGCGATCCCAAAATCCGCATCATCCCGACGCAATGGAACGAACGCATCCGGCCGGGTTACAGCGTCAAAGGCTTTGTTTATGGCCAGCAGAAATCCATTGCCCTTTTCAACTGCACCGGCGATTGGGCGTTTTATCTGGAAGCCGACGAGGTCATCCATGAAAACGATCTGCCGAAAATCCGCGCGGGGATGGAGAAACATCTGAACGACCAGCGCGTTGAGGCGTTGGCGTTCGATTACCTGCATTTCTACGGCAACGCCAATACCTGGGTCTGGTCGCCGGGTTGGTATCGTTCCGAAGTCCGTATCATCCGCAACACGATTCCAACGTGGTCGTCCGAAGCGCTGTTTTTCAACGTTGTCGTGGGCCACAAAAAATCCCGTTACCCGCGCGCCGCGTACACGGGCGCGACGATTTATCATTACGGCTGGGTGCGCAGTGAGGCACAAATGAACCTTAAAACCGCCGCCACCCATCAATTCTGGGATGATCAATCGCTGCCGGCGATGGATTACACGAACATTGATCCGGCGGTACTCAAACTTTTCACCGGCACGCATCCCAGGGTGGTGCGGGATTGGCTGCCGCAAGCCGACGGAATCTTCCGGGCCGATCCGAACCACAAATTGAGCGCGCGCGAAAAAAAACACCGCCGGATGCTGAAGCTGGAGAAGTGGTTTGGGCTGAAGTTCAACAAGAAACATTACCGGCTGGTTCGCTGAAAGCCTGCTCACACGCCTTGATCACCACGCCGGTTTGAATTTCGGACACCGGCCCTTCTGCCGGTGAGGTGACCGCCCAATCCGCGTGTTGAAACGGGTGCGAACTGCCCGGACGGTTCGACTGCATAATCATCACAACGCGCCGACTCATCGCCACTGCCAGGTGCAACAGGCCGGTGTCAGCGCCGACGGTCAATGCGGAAAGTTTCATCAGCCCGGCGGTAACGAGCAATGGCGCGCTGGCGGAGACAGGAAAATTTGCCGCGCGCGCCGGTTCGAGTGCCGCGCGTTCGGCCGGCCCGCCGCCGAAGATGACCTGTGTTCCGCGCGCCCGCCAGTGCTCGGCCAAAGCCAGAAAATTTTCCAGCTGCCAGTTTTTGTGCGGCGAACTGGTGAATGGCTGAACAAACAGCGTGGGCCGGGCGGCAGCCAAATTGTTTTCGGCGAAAAATTTCCGTGCCGCGTCCAGCGCTTCGGCCGGCAGAACGAATTCGTTGCGGACACGCCCGATTTTCAGACCGCACTGTCGCAACAAAGACAGGTTCCATTCCACCGGATGGGTCTTTTCGGGGCGCCTTGAAGTCCGCGTGTACATCCATCCGCGCGGGGGATGCTTGACGAAACCCCAGCGCTGCGACGCGCCCGTCCACCACGCTAATATTTCCGTTTCGCCGTAGCCCTGAAAATCAATGACGCGGGAAAATCCGGGCGCGCGCAGCCGGCGCAGCAGCTCAAACGTGCCGCGGCACATGGCCCGCAGGTTTTTCGAAAAATAAACCGCGCGGTCAAGCGGGATGACCCCGTCAATTTCCGGGAAACCGCGCAGGAGCAGTGCGTTTTCCTTTGAAACCAGAAAGCAAAGTTTCGCGTCCGGAAAATTGTCATGTACGGCATGGACCGCGGGCAACGTGAACAAAATATCGCCAATGGATTTGAGCCGGATGATTAAAATGCGGGGGGAAGTTCCCCCCGGCTTGATAATGACAGTCGGGCCGGTGGCTGTGGCCGGAGAAACCAACGCTCCGTCATCCCTGGGAACCGCTTGCATTGAAAGCCAGTATGCGTTGTGGCAGCGAGCCTGTCGAGTCGCAGCGTGTGTCCTAATCTGTTGCCAGTCCCCAAACACACGCTAATATTTTGCAGTCGGCTGCTGTTCCGGGAACAGGATGATGAAATGATGAAGACCAATCTACTGAATCATTTTTTGTGGCAGCCAAGGGGGTACGTGTCCTCGCTGCAAGATTTGAGCCAGGCCGATGGCGTTGTGGCAAAATGCGATTTGACTGCCGCCATTGGCGGTCCGGCCGCCAACCGTCATCCTTTGACCGTCGTTGAATTGGCCGGGGGCAAGGTGATCGGAAATTTAAGGCTGGCAGTCACAAGTGCGGACAGGGTGACGGGAGGCGTCCAGAGCTTCTTCAACTGCAAGGAGCCCCTGAAGCATTACTTGCTGCGCCGCCGGCGTTTTCGAATCCCGCGGCACCGGCGCGGCACGGCCCTGTTGCTCGGCACGTCCAATAGCGACAATTATTATCATTGGCTCCTCGACTCCCTGCCTCGCTGGAAGATTTTGCAGGAAGCCGGATACACGGATTACGACTGCGTGCTGTTGTGCAGCAAACCGTTTCGTTTTCAGGATGAAACGCTCGACCGCTTGAACGTGCCGGAGGGAAAACGCCTGCGGTGCAACAAAAATTTCGTGCACCAGTTCGACCGGCTCGTGGTGCCCGCAATGCCTTTTCCGTTGTGGCAGGTCGCGCCTTGGGCGTGCGAATGGGTGCGCTCGCTTTTTCCAGAACGCAGCGGCGGACCGGAACGGATTTATCTCAGCCGCCGCGATGCAGGGAAACGCCGGCTCGTCAATGAAGCGGAACTGGAGGGGCGGTTGGAAAGCATGGGGTTTGTCTGCGTTCAGCCGGAAAAGATGTCCGTCGCCAAACAGGCAGCATCGTTCAGCGCGGCAAAATGGGTGGTGGCCCCGCACGGCGCCGGTCTCACGAACCTGGTATTTGCCCCGCGCGGCGCAAAGGTGATCGAACTGCTTCATCCCGAAAATCAGACTCCCTGCTTCAAACACCTGGCCCTTGCCTGCAGCCTGCATTACACGTCGTTGCTCGGAACCCGCCCGCGCACGCTGGCACATCACGATGATCGCGCCATCGAATTCACAATTGAAATCGCGGAAGTATTGCGCCTCCTGACCGGGAACGAATAATTGCTCATGCCCGATAGAAACGTGATTCTGACAACGCTGCACCGCGCGAACTTCGCACATGTCGCGCCGCTCGTCCTTTCCCTGAAACGCACCGGTTACACGGGGCAACTGGTGGTATTCGCCAGCGCCGTGAATGACGAGACCTGCGCGAAACTTCGCGAACTCGGTGCCACGATTGTGCCGTTCCATTTTCCCGGCAAACGCGACCGCCAAAGACTTGCCCGGCTGTGGCCTTTGTGGCGGTGGTATTTTTCGATCCGCGCCTCTCAAGCCGCCAAGGAAAAGCTCGCGCATCGCGTGTTCCACGTTCGCTATCGCCGCTACCTGTTGTATCTGCAATATCTGCGCGAACACGGCGTGCGCTTTGATCGCGTGATGCTCGCCGACGCGAAGGATGTTGTTTTTCAGGCGGACCCGTTCTCGTGGAATCCGGAACCGGGGGTTCATTTTCTTCTCGAAGAGGCGCAGGTGCGGATCGGCCACTGCCGTTTGCACCGGCTCTGGATGAGTTGCCAGTTCGGGAAGGATTACGTTGAGCGACACGCCGAGGAAACGGCGACGTGTTCCGGCACAACCTTCGGCGACACGGCCAGCATCCTCGAATATCTTCAATGCATGATTGCTACGATCATGAAGGCGAGGGACCTTGCGAAAATTTCCGGCGGCGACCAGGGCATTCACAATTATCTCCTGCTGGAAAAACTCCTGCCCAACAGCATCATTCACCCCAACCGCCGCGCGCCGGTGCTCACCATGGGCGTGATGCGCTGGGACCAGGTGCAGTTGAACGGCGATGGCCTCGTGGTGAATGAAACCGGCGCGCCGGTGCCGGTGCTGCACCAATACGACCGCATTCCCGAATTGAAAAAGCATATACTGGCGCGGCTGCCTCAAATAGCTTAGACGTTTTGGGCAAACGTTTGGCCCGGTTCATCGCTGCGGGAAGCATTGCGAGATCGCCATCCGGGATTTCGGGATTTCCGCCGTCATTTTCAACGGTGTATTCACACGCCAGCCCGGTTTCATGATCCAGCGTGACATCAGGGTTTTGACCAGGCGCAGGCATGGACGGCTGACAGTGCGCGCCGGACGCCGCCGATGGATTTGAGATGTACCAAAAATGTTTTGGCGTTTTTTCGTTCTATCGCGGTAATCCGGCTTCCTCCGGGCAGCCGCGCAAATGCCAGCGCACGAGCGCAAAGCAAACCCGCCAGCGTTCGCGCCAGCGCGCATTTCGACCGAGCGTCGCCAGCACACACAGGACCGCGGCCAGTGAGTCGAACAAAAGCCGCAGCCACAAGCCCGCGGCCAGAACCAGCCGCGCCGGCCGGCGATGGTTTTTGGCGAAGTAGGCGTAACGCGAACGCCAGTATTCAATCCGCGCGTCAACGGAAACCTGCCGCGCCGTTTGCCCCTGCCCGTGCCAGACATGGACATCCGGCAGATGAAAAACGCGAAACTGATTCCGGCGCGCCCGCAGACAAAAATCCGTTTCTTCGAAGAAGAAAAAGTAGCGCTCGTCCAGGCCGCCGAGCGCGTCCCACGCTTCCTTGCGAATCAGCAGGAACGCGCCGACAACAGTTTCCACTTCCACCGGTTCGCGGAAGTTGTGTTCCTTGCCGGGAAATTTCTCCGGCTGGAGCCGGCGCAGCAGCGATTTGTTCAGCAGCTCGGTCGCCAGCGTGGGAAAGTTGGCGATGGAGTTTTGCCGCGAACCATCGGCGTTAAGCAACTGCGCGCCGGCCACCGCGCAATCCGGCCGTCCGCGCATCCACGCGACCGCCCGCGCGAGCGCCTCCGGCACGGGCCGCGCGTCGGAATTGAGCAGCAGCAAAAATTCGCCGGACGCCTGTTTTGCCGCAAGATTGCAAGCGCCGGCGAAACCGAGATTTTTTCCCGGACGGATGACCTGGATTTGCGGAAATTCGCGCGGCAAAACGGACGCGGTGTCGTCCGTTGAACCGTTGTCCACAACGAAAATCTCCATTGTCGGCGAATCATGACTATCAAGCACGGATTGAACCGCATTGCGGGTCAGTGCGCAGGTGTTGCGCGTGACGATGATGACCGAGACATCCACGCGGTTGGCTGAGGGCGGGTTCAAGATTTGTTCGGTTTGTTGTTTTGCGCGGCACGAACCTTGGCATAGCGCGTGGCGGTGTAAAACGCGGTCATCCACGCAATGTAACCGCCCTGCCAGCCGTCCAAAAAACCAAGGCGGATGAAATAGGAACGCAGAAACCGCCACAGCGGCCGCAGGACGACGTCGCTTCCATTGGCAGTGCGGTTCTGTGCCGCGGCATCGCGCGCGAAGTCCTCGCTGTAACTCGAAATCTTGGCAATTTGCCGGTCGATCGTTAGCGCGTTGTAGTGCAGCAGGTCGGCGCGCAAATTCCCGACGCGGCCCTGGACGATGAGTTTGTCGTGCGGATCCACACCGCCCCAGCGCGCCCGGCCTTGGCGCCACAAACGCGTCTGCCGGTCGGGATACCAGTCACCGTGGCGGATCCAGCGGCCGCAAAAATTCGTGCATCGCGGAAAACAAAACGCCGCGTGGTCGCCGGGCTCGACCATCGCGCGCCCGATTTCGTCGCGCAACGCCGGTGAAACTTCCTCGTCCGCATCGAGGCCGAGCACCCACGGTTGTGTGGCCTTGTCGGCGGCGGAATTTTTTTGCGCGACGTGGCCCTTCCACGGCTCCCGAAACACTTTCGCGCCGCACGCCAAGGCAATTTGATCGGTGCCGTCGTTCTCGTCGTCGTTGAGAACCACGATGATTTCACCCGCCCAGTCCGCAACGCTGTCGAGGGCGCGGCGGATGCGCGGCGCCTCATTGCCGGCGATGATGCAGACGGAAATGGGTAATCGTTGTCC
>Ga0181538_10004367_pt1 | contig 13255 bp, 7 predicted proteins | sample PEATcosm2014_Bin_40_FD_119773 | JGI IMG/M metagenome (GOLD analysis project Ga0181538, IMG submission 119773) | Peatland microbial communities from MTU Mesocosm Facility, Houghton, MI, USA - PEATcosm2014_Bin23_30_metaG | ecosystem: Environmental > Terrestrial > Soil > Wetlands > Peat | place...
CCGAGCGGAGCGAGGAATCTCGCTCTGTGCTTTTGTACGAAGACCAAGGCGAGATTCCTCGCTTCGCTCGGAATGACAGCGAAGAGATCGGAACGACAGGTTGGGATTTTCGCTGTACTGCTGCACCCTGAAAGCCGATGAAACCCATTCGCGTCCTGCTCGCCGATGACCATAAGTTAATCCGGGCCGGCCTTGTTCTGGTGGTCGAGCAGCAGCCCGACTTGAGTGTGGTCGGCGAAGCCGATGACGGTCGCCAAGCGGTGGAACTCGTCGAGTCACTGAAGCCGGATGTTGTGGTGATGGATATCGGCATGCCGAACTTGAATGGCATTGAAGCCGCGCGCCAGATTACGGCCCTTCGCCCCGACACGGCAGTGGTAATCCTGAGCATGCATGCCGACGAAGGCTATGTGCTGCGGGCTCTCAAAGCGGGGGCCCGCGCTTACTTGCTGAAGGACTCCGCCACCACCGATCTTGTGCAGGCCATCCGCGCCGTCGTCGACGGGAAGTCATTCTTCAGTCCCGCGGTCAGCAAGGTTCTGCTGCAGGATTACATGCGCAAGCTGCGCCGGAGCGGCGCCGAAGATTCCTATGATCTACTCAGCCCGCGCGAGCGCGAGGTTCTGCAACTGGTTGCGGAAGGCAAATCGAGCAAAGAGGTCGCGAACCTGCTGAATCTCAGCACTTACACCGTGGAAACCCACCGCGCAAAGATCATGCAGAAACTGAATCTGAAAGGTGTGCCGGAACTGATTTTGTATGCGGTGCGGAAAGGAATCATTTCCTGAAGAGTGGCTAGTGGTTAGTGCTTAGTGCCTAGTGGGAGCAAACCAGAAGACAGCCCTCTCCCGTGGGGAGAGGGTGTCCCGCGACGGCGTTTTCATCAGCCGTCGCGGGACGGGTGAGGGGTTACTTCCATCCACCCTTACGCCGCGATGAACAGCGTGTGCCCCTGGCGATTCACAAGCAGCAGAGGATTTTTCCCCGCCTTCTCGACCGCCCGATCGAAGTCATTAACATTGTTCACGCTCTGATGATTGACTTCCTGAATTACATCTCCCCGCTGCAAGCCTGAGTCTGCAACAGGACTCGAAGGATCGATCTCTGTTACCACCACGCCCTTGGTATGATCCGGCAACCCCAGTTGCTGGGCCGTCTGGGCGTCGACGTTCTCGACCTGAACGCCTTCCAGCGCTCCTTGCGGATTTTCCGGCGCGGCGCTCGCCCGCTCATTCTCCGTGGGCATTTCCCCTAGCTTGATTGCCATATCGCGCTCGCTGCCGTTGCGCCACACCTTCAGGTTGGCGGTCGTGCCGGGCGCCATCAAGGAGATGCTCATCCGCAGCTCACTGCTGTCGGTGACGGGTTTGCCGTTCAAAGCCACGATGATATCGCCCTTTTCAAGGCCGCTTCTGGCTGCCGGGCTGCCGGGCTCGACATCACCCACCAGCGCGCCGCTGGGCGCGGTTGCACCGAACGCCTTAGCCAGTTCCGGGCTCACTCCCTGGATGTAGGCGCCCATATACGCGCGGGTCACTTTCCCGTTCTTCACAATCTGGTCCATGATGTTTCGCGCCATGTCTGAAGGGATGGCAAATCCCACACCCTCGTTGCCACCCGACCCGTGCGAGAGGATCGCGGTGTTGATGCCAATCAGTTCGCCGCGGTCGTTCACCAGCGCTCCGCCGGAATTTCCAGGATTGATCGGCGCATCCGTCTGGATGAAATCTTCATAATCTTCGATACCCAGGTTGGCTCGCCCGGTAGCGCTCACGATCCCCATGGTTACGGTTTCGCCCACGCCGAAGGGGTCGCCGATCGCCAAAGCGTAGTCGCCCACCTGAACTTTGGAAGAGTCTGCAATCGTGATTGCAGGCAAGTTCGCTGCGTCAACCTTAAGCACCGCAAGATCGGTCTTCGGATCGGTGCCCACAACCCGAGCCTTGTACTGGTGCTTGTCAGCAGCAGTGACCAGAATCTCCGTTGCTCCCGCCACAACGTGGTTGTTGGTCAGGATATATCCCTCCGGGCTGACGATCACGCCCGAGCCCAGGCTCCGCTCGCGCTCCGACTGCGGCATCTGCTGTCCCCTGAATTGGCCGCCAAAGTTGTCACCGAAAAACTGACGGAAAAACGGGTCCATCGGCATCATCTGCCCCGAAAAGCCTGTTTTCACTACCTTGGTGGTTGAGATGTTCACAACCTCCGGCAGCACTTGCTTTACGATCGGCGCGAAGCTGTTCCTGCTTGGACCTTCATTGGGGTTCGCAAGCTTCAGCGAGGCCGGAGGATTGGCACTTGCGATGTCGCCGCGCAGGCGATTGATGCCCACTCCGCCTACCACCAGTCCGAAAGCCGCTGCAAGAGCGATGCCGCCCAACTTTCTACTAAAACTTCGTACATTCATATGCCCTCCCTTTCACAAATTCGCTGGCCAGCGTCACGGCTGCATTGGCCGTCCTTTCGCTGGCCCGTTTAATGAGACGCACGGGGAGGCAACGGGGACTATCACGACGAGTGTGTATATCGAGTACCGGCGATTGGGGATGGGTTTTACAGCGCGGTAAAGCCGCAACCAAATGCAGATTCTTCGCTTCGCTCAGAATGACATGTCATCCTGAGCGAAGCGAAGGATCTGCTTTTCTTCGCGCGTCGCGAAGAAACTCGCGTTTAGCAGTACAGGGGTCCGCGCTACCCAGCTCAAGCCCCAAAGGGGCGATCTATCACAGCCCAGGCCAACGGCCTGGGTCAACGTCGCGCCTTCAAGTTCGTAGCCCTGTAGGGGCGAAATACACCTCCGGCGCTCAGTCCCAGACGTCCCTATCCCGCCCTTTCAGGGCTGGCACAATCTGAAAGTGCGAGATCGCTGAGCCAGGCCGTTGGCCTGGGCTTCGCTAGTTCGCCCCCTTGGGGCTCAGCAGCCCTGTTGCTTTCCCAAAGGAGACGTGTTACTCTTCCTGTTGGTAACCCAATGAGCGAGACGAAAAACAAGACGGAAGTTCAGCAAGGCACTCTGGCGCTGATGGTCCTCAAGACGCTGGACGTTCTGGGGCCGCTGCACGGCTATGGCATCGCCCGCCGCATCGAGCAGATCAGCGGGGACCTGCTCGCCGTGAATCAAGGCACTTTGTATCCGGTGTTGTTGAAACTAGAGCAGGAGGGCTCGATCGCCTCCGAATGGGGCGCTTCGGAGAACCACCGCAAGGCGCGATTCTACCGATTGACGCGTGACGGGCGCAGGCAACTTCGCGCCGAGACGCGCGATTGGGAACAAACGGCCGCCATTATCGAGCGGTTTTTTGCCGTGAAAGCGGAGGATCTCGAGTGAGAACTCTCAAGCGGTTCGTCAACCGGTTAGGCGCCTGGGCAACCAGGGGGCAGGATGAAGAGCGACTCAGCGCCGAGATTGAGGAACATCTGGCTCAGGAAACGGCAAGGAATCTGGGTGCCGGTCTGTCTCCCGACGAGGCGCGGCGACAAGCGCTACTGAGTTTCGGGCCGGTTGAGGCGATCAAGGACGACTACCGCGCACAGCGGGGACTGCCGTTCATCGAAGCCCTGTTCCAGGACACGCGCTACGCGTTGCGCCGGTTGCGGAACGCCCCCGCCTTCACGCTCGCGGTGGTCCTCACGCTGGCGTTGGGCATTGGCGCCACCACAGCCATCTTCAGCCTGGTGCACGCGGTTCTATTCAAGTCGCTGGCAGTCGAGAATCCGGCCGAGCTCTACCGCGTGGGAAAAGTCGCGCGTTGCTGCTACTGGGGCGGTTACAGCCAAGACGAAGAGTTCTCCATTTTCTCGTACGATCTGTACAAACATTTCCGCGACAACACACGGGGCTTCGCGGCGCTCGCGGCCTTCCAGGCAGGCGGGGCCTTGTTCGGTGTGCGGCGCGCCGGGGTCGCGGAGGCAGCGCAAGGCTACCCCGGCGAGTTCGTTTCCGGCAATTACTTCGCGATGTTCGGGGTGCGCGGGTATGCCGGCCGCCTGCTCGCCCCCGCGGACGATCAGCCCGGCGCCCCTCCCGTTGCCGTCATGAGCCATCGCCTGTGGCAGCAACGTTACGGGTCCGACCCTTCCGTCGTCGGCGCGCTCTTCAGCCTGGATAACAAGCCCTTTACGGTTGTGGGAATCACTCCGCCGGGATTCTTTGGCGATAAGCTGCGCTCTATTCCACCCGATTTCTTTCTGCCGCTCAACACCGAGCCGTATGTGGAAGCCGATGCTGACCTCAACAATGTGGACACGTACTGGCTGGATTTGATCGGACGCATCCGGCCCGGGCTTGCGAGTGCGTCCGTCGAGGCCGATATGCGCGTGGAGCTGAAGCAGTGGCTGCGATCGCACTGGGCCGACATGAGCGCCAACGACCGCGTGAAGTTTCCCGAGCAGACTCTGTTCTTGAGACCGGGCGGCGCCGGCATTACGGCCATGCGCGATGAATACGAGCACTGGCTCCAGATCCTGATGATGGTCTCGGCGTTTGTGCTTCTTATCGTTTGCGCGAACGTGGCCAACCTGATGCTGGTTCGCGGCATGGAGCGCCGGCAGCAGACCTCGTTGAGTATGGCTCTGGGGGCACAAGCGTGGCGCCTCGTGAGGCAGGCGCTGACCGAAAGCCTTCTGCTTTCGCTCGCCGGTGGCGCAGCAGGTTTGGCGGTCGCGTATGCCTGCACTCGCCTGATTCTGCGGTTTGCTTTCCCGCATATTGCCGGTATGGGGTCCGTTCCCATCAGCGCCTCACCCTCAATGCCGGTGCTGCTGTTCGCGTTTGGCGTATCGACAATCGCAGGCATTACTTTCGGCATCGCGCCGGCATGGACGGCCACGCGGGTGGATCCCATCGAAGCTCTGCGCGGCGCCGGTCGCTCCACGGCCCGCACGGGCTCGCTCCCCCGCAAGTCTTTGGTCGTTTTGCAGGCGGCGCTTGCGCTGGTATTACTGGCCGCGTCAGGCCTGCTCACCGCGGCTCTGCGCAACCTGGAAAACCAGGACTTCGGGTTCTCACAGGACCGGCGCACCATCGCGAGGATTGATCCGAGCCTGACCGGTTATCAGTCCGACCAACTCACCACGCTCTACGGGCGTATCCACGATTCGCTAGCAAGCCTTCCCGGCGTGTCGGACGTGGCCGTCGCCCAGTACTCGCCGCTGAGTGGCAACAATTGGGGCGCCGGCGTGTGGATCGATGGAAAGCCCCTTCCGGGCCCGCATGATGACAATCTGGCTTCTTGGGATCGAGTCACAGCGGGATACTTTAATGCCATCGGAACCCGCATTATCGAAGGACGTGGCATCACCGACCGGGACAGGGCAGATTCGCAGCTTGTAGCAGTAATCAACCAGGCTTTTGCACGGAAGTATTTCCAGCAAGAGGACCCCGTCGGAAAATACTTCGGGCGGACCGAAATGCAGTCGTCGCGTGTTTACGTAGTTGTGGGGGTTGCCGAGGACGCTCGCTATGTGCACTCGGCTTTCGATAAGCCCCCCGGCCCGTTCTTCTTTCTGGCCGAACCGCAGCACGAGGTTTTCCCCAATTCTGGGAAAGACGTCGACCCCGGCTCGCACTTTCTGCATGACATTGTGATTGTGACGAGGCCCGGCGTTCGCCTGACGTCAGCGCGAGTGCGCCAAGCCGTTGCCTCCGTGGATCCCAACCTCCCGATTATTTCGATTCAGACTCTGGCGGAGCAGGTAGACGGCCAGTTCCGGCAGCAGCGCTTGATTGCCCGACTCACTTCGTTCTTTGGAATTCTATCACTGGTGCTGGCTTCCATCGGACTCTATGGAGTTACCGCCTACAACGCGGGACGCCGTACGGGCGAGATTGGGGTGAGGATGGCGCTCGGCGCGAGTCGGACGCAGGTGGCTGCGCTCGTACTGCGAGGCGCCTTCGCGCTGGTTGCGGCTGGTCTCATGGTGGGATTGCCTCTGGCCCTCGTGGCGGGACGTTTCCTCGGCAGCCAGCTTTACGGCTTTAATCCCTACGACCCTGCCGTCATCGTGGCGGCTGTACTTACGCTTGGCTTTTCCGCGCTGGTTGCATCCTTGATTCCGGCGATTCGAGCCAGCCTAATCTCGCCCTCTGAAGCACTGCGGGCGGAGTAAAGTCCATCCCCCGGCGCCCTGCCCGAGGGAGCAGCCCACATACCTTGTCGCCTCCGCGAGATCGTGGCTCATTGTTGGTGTGGAACACAATGGACTCCCGCGAATCCGACTGGTAGGGGCGGTTCGCGAACCGCCCCTACTCGAAAGTCAAGTCATTCGGAATATCGGTAGTGTCCTAGTTTGAATTATTTTTGACAGTTTTGGGCTTGTGCCGATTCCTGCCCTGTGGCACACTAGCAGCATGACGAAAAAGAAGCCCCCAAAGGCCAAGCGCAATCCTACCAAACGCAAGCCAAGGGAAGACACCAATCAGATCGCGTACCGGGTCATGCAGGAAGTGATAAGGCGCAGTGAGGTGTAGCGATCGCCCTCGTCAAGTGAGTCTACGGAACAAACTCCACTACCGCTGGTGCGTCCCCAATGGAGGTATGCCTAACGATAAGCCCAATTTCACCCGCAATGTATTTTGCTAGGTTATCTAACCACTTGGGAAAATCCTCCGACTCAAATATTCGCTTCATGTACGGCGGGTCTTCTGTCTTTTCCCAAAGAGAGGTCATAGCAAAGTGAAACATGCCGCAGTCTATCAAACTGCCAAAAAGCTGGCTCTGCGATTCTGGGCTAAACTCTCTTGGTATCTCAGTTGTAGATGGGGAGAGGGATCGCACGATGCCTTCGATGCGTGCAGGGCGCTGAACAAAATGCCAATGCGGTTGTGCGTGCTTTGATTGTCCAATAGCATCGTTTTTGTCCCAATCGGCCCGAAAAAAAGGCACAAGATCCCCAGCGATATCGTGAAACACCCCAATCGCTACGTGCAATAGTTCAAACTGAGCGCGTACAGCTACCATCGAAAATGCGGCGTCAAAGCCAAACCAGAAATTGCTGTGCCGTCCGTTCACCACAATTTCTGCGACTTCCTGTTCTGGCCCGTCATCCATGTGAGCGGTTCTTGAGTTGCTTGCCAGTGTGACGTGAAAGCCTGCGCCGCGATTTGTGGGCGTGGCTAGTGTCAAGGAAGGCTGACTAAATGCGGATCGGAGTATTCGCTGTAAGCGTCTGGAAAGCTCTGGAGTGTACTTGACCACGCTGTTCACCTGTCCAATGCAGAAAGAACGATCTCATCAACGTCTGACCAGTGGTCGAATTTCTCATTGCCTTCAATTGCAGTCCCCATCTGAATGAGTTCGCTTAATCTCTCCGGCGTAAGGTTTGCAAGGTTGGGAACTGGCATGTGCTCCAGGTACTTGTTCGAAAGGTCTAGCTGTCCTCCTGAGATTTGAGGTGACAAATATGCAATAAGATCATAAGCGACAGAACTACTCAAATACGCCAGTGTCGCTAAGTAAATCTCGTCGTCCGTAAGCTCCTGCTCTACCTCTCCCCTCTTGAGAAGCCACGCATGACCGACTACCACAACGAAATCGCCGACCTTATCGAATGCGAATGCTTGTTTTCCTCCGAAATATTTCGAGACTATTTTGGGACCGGGTTCAACCTGCCAACTGCGCGACCAGAGCAAATCCCACCACTTCAGTTCTGTTTGACGAATCAGTGTCTTGCGGGCGGAAAGCACTTTCTTTGCTGGCAGAAGGCGCTCCTTGTAATACTGCGGGACAGCCCGTTCAAGTTCTTCCTCAGTGGTTATCTTTGGTAGTCCCGCAGTATAAGGATAGAAGGCATAATGGGCGTGGTTGAGCCTTGCATTAGCTATTGAGGTGTTCATTACGGCAGGGCGGAAAAATCGCTGCTCACTCTTTCGCATTCCATGGACATATTCTTTCAGCATGATAAAAACATCATTTCCAAGCCTGATACCCTGTTTGATAACAAACATTTTGCTTGCGGGTACCATTTTCTCACTGTGCTGGAAGCGTTTGTAGGTAGACCACGCATTGTAGCCGCGAGCCACCCAGGAATCACCAGTGGTTGCGATATCACTACGCAGGTATACGGAGAAACCGTCTCCCTCCATAGGCTCGATCTCAGCCCCCCGCCATCTTCGCAGACCGCGCAGCGCATAATTTAGAGAGTTTTGACGCGAATCGGCCCAAAGAACAGCCCCTGGCGTTACGGGCTGATCGACCGATTTTCGTTTCCCGACATACAGACCAGCGTCCACTAAGGCTCGGGCAAAATAGCTTTGATCGCCAAGCCTTGCGACAAGCCGAGGTATGAGGCTATTAGCTATAGCTTCGCGAGTGTCTCTTCCCGAATCGCCCTCCAGTAGTGAGTTGGGCGCAATCATCGCCAATACTCCATCATTCCCGAGAACTTCAAGCGCACGGCGGGCGAAGGCCATCGCTAAGTTCGGCTTAGCAGAATTTCCTAATATGCGACTTACGGTGTCCTGTTCAGGAGGTGCCATTAGCTGCCATGACTTAAACGGCGGGTTCATCACGAGGATGTCGATGCCACTGGGCCAATTGGTTTCGGTCAGTGAATCATGCTGGCTGATTTCAATCACGACTTGATTTGGCAGCCATGCACGGCTCTCCCACGCCAAAACAAATCTGGCCATGTCAACCGCAGCAGCGGATTTGTCCCATCCGATGACCCGCACAGGTCCGGTGCGTTCTCTCTGTTTCAATAGGCGTAGACATTCTTTCAGTAGCTCTCCGGAACCACAGGCCGGATCAAATATGACGACTACTGCATTCGCCATTGGTCGCGCTGCGCGCACCGCTTCTTCTGCAAGAGTGCGTGCAAGGGCAGCCGGGGTGAAGTAGACTCCCGATTCGCTCGGAATTGATTGCGGATCAATAAACGCTGGCCCTTCTAAGCCTGCGAGCCAACCCTGCTCAGGAATCTGGGCTTGAAGATGAGCGTCCTGGAAGACAGCACCGGATGCATGGCGTATCACCAAGTCAAATTCTGGAGGAAACGTGTCGTATCGTCCGAGTCCAGAAAGATCGTTATATAGGGGACGCCAAGTGGCATCGGCAATTTGCTGCGAAGGCTCAACCACCTCGGGTGTTAGTCCCCATCGTGCTAGGTCCGAATTAAGAAGACTATCTTGCCCAGCAGCCGCCGATGCTAGGAGATGTAATAATACTCTGAGCGAACTAATGCCATTGTCTTGTTCGCCCACAACAGTTCTGATTCGCCGAAATACCGCCAACACATGATTCACAATGTTTCTCGACTGGTCTGGGGTCGTCTTCTCAAGATGACGATGAAACTCAGGGAGGTTAACAAAAACACTTCGGCATGAGAATCTTTCTTCGGCTGCTCCTTTGTCCCATCTGTTAACGATGACGGAATCTCCGGTAATCGTCACATAGTGTCCGACATCACAGGACCACGCTGCGATGCGCTGAGAAACTTGGTCGATTCCGCCCATGAAATCGAGACAGAAATTTCCCTTACTGCCGTTCAACAGAACATAACGTTCTTGGTTCTCGGCAGTACCGCGCAAAAACACCGGGAGCTGCCCAAGCGTCGTGCGCCATGAATCGACCGTCCTGAACCGCGCTAGTCCGTTCATGCTAGTGAAACGGTCGTCATCACATTCTTCAGGTTTCACGAACTGATATTGACTTTGTGCAAGGGACATGGCACAATTCTCCTGCCATGCCAAATAAGGCACATCATCCGAGAAGCCCCGCCAAGAGTCTCAAGGGTGAAGTCCGCCTTACGACGCCCCTTTAATTTTTCCCTTAGCCCAGCGAGCCAAGACCGCTTTTCTTGCGCTCTCGCTGCGCTCTTCTGGCGTCATGGCCGCAGCCCTCGCGGGACCGCCTTTCTTTCCGCCCCGACGCCCAAGAGCCACAGCATAAGGGTTTTTCCGTTTCGTTGCCATACCTAAATCATACGTGAGCGCTCTAGAATGTCAAGAGAAATCTAGTGATTATTCCTGACCGCTCACGTATGTTTATGAAAACAAGCCAAATCTAGTTATCGTAAAAATGCATTTTTCTCTTGACAGCTACGTGAGCGCTCACGTATACTGTATTTGAGAGTGAGGGAGCCATGAAGAGATTGACCCGAGAAAAACAAGCTCAAATCATTTCGGCGCTCATCGAAGGCAATTCGATTCGAGCCACAGCACGCATGATGAACGTGTCGAAAGACACCGTGCTTAAACTTCAAGTGGAAGCTGGCTACGCTAGCGCTGATTATCAGGACAAGACTTTTCATGGACTCTCTTGCAAGCGCGTGCAATGCGATGAAGTGTGGGCCTTCTGCTACGCGAAGCAGAAGAACGTTCCCGCTGAGAAGCAAGGGCATTTCGGATACGGAGATGTTTGGACCTGGACCGCAATCGACGCTGACACAAAACTGATCCCCTCTTTCACCGTTGGGAATCGCGATGCTGCCAGCGCTCGCATTTTGATTGAGGATTTAGCTGGTAGACTTAGAACCAGGATTCAACTCACCACTGATGGACACCGCGCATATCCTGAGGCAGTTGAAGGGGCATTCGGTTGCGACGTAGACTATGCCATGCTGGTGAAAACTTACGAGTCGAACCAAGAGGAAACACGGTACAGTCCAGCAGTCTGCACATCCTGCGAGCGCAAGCCGATCACAGGGAATCCAGACCCTGACCACATCTCGACTTCCTACGTGGAGCGCTCAAATCTGAGTATTCGGATGGGGACCCGCAGATTCACCAGGCTGACAAACGCTTTCAGCAAAAAGATTGAGAACCATGCGGCAGCCGTGGCACTCTACTTCATGCACTACAATTTCTGCCGAGTCCACCAGAGCCTTCGGGTGACTCCTGCTATGGAAGCAGGTTTGACCGATCACATTTGGACCGTGAGAGAGATGCTTGAGGCAATTCAGTTGCCAACTGGAAGCTATCAGAATTCAAACTAGGACACTACCGGAATATCTGCCTCTTGACAAACGCCGACACATAGGCTAGAATTCTATGTTTTGGCCCGGGGGCGGGCCACGCCGCTGGCAGGGAGGGAGCCCGAAGTGGCAGTTCCCCTCCAACATGCAAATTGCGGGAACAAAGCGAGAATGTCTATGAAAACAAAGGACCGGTCCGAAATAGTCCCGAAACAGGACGTAGCGCTGACCTTTAGGTCAGCACCCGCGGAACTGGTGAGCGAAGGGTGCCGACCTGAACGTCGGCGCTACACGAATTGAGGGAACAAAGCGAGAATGTCTATGAAAACAAAGGATCGTAACAGAGGCCAACCACCCCTGGCCCCTCCTTATCCAACGAGGGGAACTGCGGACTCCCCTCCTCAGATGAGGAGGGGTTGGGGGTGGTGGGACTTTGCGGCCTTAGCGTTCTTTGCGTCTTGGCGTCGAACCGGATGGTGATATTGAAAAACGACGGAACAAAGCGAGAATGTCTATGAAAACAAAGGATCGACGCGGAAATCAACCACCCCTGGCACCTCCTTATCCAAGGAGGGGAATCGCCGGACTCCCCTCCTCAGGTGAGGAGGGGTTGGGGGTGGTGGGACTTTGCGGCCGTAGCGTGCCCAGCGCCTTGATGGCATAAAGGTAGTTAAATGGACCGAAGAGAATTCCTGGAAACAGTAGCCACGGGCGCAGCGACGACACCGCTCGTGGTCCGATCAGGGGAGGCGGCTGACCAGCAAGCCCCTGCCAAGCTGGCCTCGACGGAGGCTAGTCCGCGGCGGCGCGAGAGCTTCAACCGGGATTGGCGATTCGCCCGCCAGGCGCACGGGACCGGGGCCCTCGGTTCCTTCGACCGCGAGAACGGCGAAGCCGCTGAAGTCGAGCCGCGCTTTCGCAACGCCCAGCGGCCCGAATACGACGACTCGGACTGGGACGCCATCAACCTGCCTCACACCTGGAACCAATTCGATTCGAGAGACGAGGCGCCCGGCTACTGGCGCGGCATCGGCTGGTACCGGAAGCATTTTCGGCTCCCCAGCCAGGATTCCGGCCGGCGGGTGTTTCTGGAATTCGAGGGCGCAAGCAGCGTGGCGGAGTTCTGGCTGAACGGCCAGCGGGTCGGCGAGCACAAGGGGGGCTACACCAGCTTCGAATTCGACGTCACCGGCTACGTAAAGTTTGGCGAAACGGACAACGTTCTGACGGTTAAAGTTGACAACCTGTTTCGCTCGACCCTGCCCCCCACCGTCAAGACCGATTACACGTTTTACGGCGGCATCTATCGCGATGTATGGTTGCGGATTACACAGCCGACATACATCTCCGATGTCGTTTGGCTCACGCCTTCGGTCAGCGAGAGTGCGGCGACGCTCCAGATCCGCTCGCGTCTCTCGAACGAAGCGCCCCGGACCCAGGAACTGACGCTCGTGCAGGAAGTTCTGAATCCGCAGGGTGAGGTGATCAAGACTTTTTCGCATCCGGCTCGTGTTTCGCCTCACGAGCCTCTCGAGGTCACGCAAGACGCTACGGTCGAGAATCCGCTGCTCTGGTCGCCGGACAGCCCCAGCGTCTACCGTGTTCGCTCCACGCTACGCGCAGGATCAGACCTGGTAGATACGGTCGAGAATCCGTTGGGTTTCCGCTGGTTCAAATTCGACCCACAGCAAGGGTTCATCCTGAATGGCAAGCGAGTACAGATACAAGGGACGAACTGGCATCAGGTTTACCCCGGCATGGGGAACGCGCTTCCCAATTCACGCCACTTCCTGGACATGGCGATCATGCACGCCATGGGCGTGAACTTCTGGCGGACTTCGCACTATCCGCACGACCCGGCGACGATCGAGGCCTCGGACCGTCTGGGCCTGATGATCTGGGAAGAACTTCCCGTCAACAAGGAGATCGGCGACCCGCGCGAGTACACGGCCAACGTGCTCGAGATGGCGGAGGAGATGATCCGGCGCGACCGCAACCATCCGTGTATCATTGTGTGGGGTATTGCAGGTGAAGTTAATGCTCCGGCGAAGGTTGCTAAAAAGGTGATAGGGGCCGTCGCAGCGCGCTATCGAGAGCTCGATCCCTCGAGGCCGGCGGCCATGCATGAGCCGCGCGGCGAGGAAATGGAGGCCCTGGTGGACGTGGTCGGCCTCGGCGTGGGCAAGGAAACCGACGCGAAACACCAGCGCTTTCCCGAGCGGCCGTACCTGGTGGCGGAATACGCCGCCTCCACCATGGGACGCGGGATTTATGGAGGCGGCCCGGAGAGCGAAGAACAGGCCTGCGAGAACCACGAGAAGTACTTGCGCGAGTTGTGCCGGCG
>Ga0181538_10004369_pt1 | contig 13251 bp, 7 predicted proteins | sample PEATcosm2014_Bin_40_FD_119773 | JGI IMG/M metagenome (GOLD analysis project Ga0181538, IMG submission 119773) | Peatland microbial communities from MTU Mesocosm Facility, Houghton, MI, USA - PEATcosm2014_Bin23_30_metaG | ecosystem: Environmental > Terrestrial > Soil > Wetlands > Peat | place...
AGCCGGGATGGCGGAACTGGCAGACGCAGCGGACTCAAAATCCGCCGACCTTCGGGTCTTGGGGGTTCGACTCCCCCTCCCGGCACCATTTCAAAAACCCATAGAATACGCGGCTACCTGGGCTCGCTCTCCGCATGCGATGAACCTGCGCAGCAGACGCAGCGGACTTTGCGCCGATATATAACCAACGAGCGTTTGGTCTATGCAACTGAAAAATAGTAAATTTACTTACAAGATGCTGGAGTGAGCATGGCTACACACCTCTTCCACACTCTCAGGGTCCCAGAGCCTCGACCATGGAGCTTGGGCTGGATCAGAAGAGTCGCGGTGCAAAATCCTTCAGATCGCGGCGCCAGGTCTGCCACTCGTGGTCGGTGCCGGGTGATTCGTAGAAAATGTGTTGAACGTTCGCTTCTAGGAGCGATGCGTGCAGTCTTTGAAGTCCCGTGCGCATTCTCTCCGGTTCATTCGTCCCCACGCCAATCCAGAGCAAGTGCACTTTCTTGCCGAATGCTGCCGGATCAGCGAACACTCCGTTGTAGTCGGTTTTGGGATCCAGTTTCCGATTCCCGAGCACGAGCATCCCGCCCGCTCCGCTGAAGCCGCCGATGTAAGAGAAGAGATTCAGATGATCCAGCGTGATCTGGAAGGTCTGCATGCCACCCATCGAAAGGCCTGCCATCGCGCGATGCTCACGATCGGATAGCGTGCGGAACGTGGAATCAATGAAGGGGATGAGAGCTTGCGTCACGTCATCTTCGAATGCCGCTGCCATGTCCTGCATCGCCTTCAACATTTCAGGTGACCCAAACCCCTTTGCGAACAAATCTACAGGCGCCTCGCCGGCACGGTGCGCGTAGCCGTAGGCCATCACGACGATCATCGGCTTGCAACTCTTGGCCGCGATCAAATTGTCCAGGATGAAGCTCGCGTTGCCCTGACGCACCCAGCCGGTCTCGTCCTCGCCGGCGCCATGTTGTAAATAGAGCACCGGATAGCGCTCTTTTGTTTGGACATCATAATTCGGCGGCAGATAGACCAGCGCATGGCGCCAGGTTCCCGTCACCTTCGAGTTGTACCAGACCTCCCGCACCGCACCGTGCGGCACATCTTGCGCCGAATAATAGGTAGATCCCGGCTCCGGAACTTCTACGCCACTTGCCGGCTTACCTCCTCCGAAGAAGGCGTGAGTGTTGGGATCGCTGACCTCGGCGCCGTCGATGATCAGCGTGTAATAGTGAAAACCAGGAACCAGCGGCGCAGTGGTGACCGTCCAGAATCCGTCCTGCTGTTTCTCCATGTCCACTTTCGGGCCGCTCCAGAAGTTCAATCTTACCTTCGTAGCGTCTGGCGCCTTCACGCGAATCTGTACTCTCCCGGCACTGTCAACCCGTGGATACTCCGCTGCCCAGACATTCGTCGTAGAGGGTTGAAAATTGCCTGATTCCTGTGCCCAACAAAAACTCAAAGACAGGAAGACCAGTATTGCGAATCGCCGCATGTTTTTCCTCCTTGGTTGCTATCGAATGTGAACCATAGCGCCGGCCCAGCGATGATTTTGCAGTTTCAGACTTGCCATCCGCCGGATCAACCTGGGGGCATCACTGCTCAACTGAGACGACGGTTACAGATTTAGGCTCCAATTTCAAAGTCAGCTTGCCACCCTGAACCTTTGCTGAGATCGGCTTCGGCATGACTGTGTTAGCTGCGTCGAAGGTGTTGACGCTGTCCACCTTCGGTGCGGTCAGAGTTTCTCCGCTCGCGGATTTTGCCGCAATACCGGCCAGACCCGCCTCGATTTCGACCGATTCGTTAGGATCAAGATTGGTAATCTCCAGCCACAACTTGCCGTTCGCGTCTTTCGCTGCGATCGCGTCCAGGCGCGGTAAGGCTACAGCTCCATGTGTGTACCAACCGGCGTCAAAAGTCACCGGTACGAACGTGGCGTCCTGGAACGGCACATACATTTTGAAGACGTAATAGGTTGGAGTCAGGACCATCTTTTCTTTGTCTGTCATGATCATCGCCTGCAGCACATTGATCATCTGCGCTATATTGGCGCCGCGTACGCGGTTCGCGTGGCGCGCGAAGATATTAAGGTTGAGGGCAGCGAGAATCGCGTCACGCAGGCTATTCTGCTGGACCAGAAATCCCGGATTGCTGCCCGGTAACGGCGCGTACCAGCTTCCCCATTCGTCAACAATGAGCGCTACCTTTTTGTCAGGGTCATACTTGTCCATGATCGCTGAGTGCTTGCTGATAAGACCTTCCATTTCCAAAGTGGACTTGAGGATTTGGCTGTACTCAGTTTCACCAAACCCCACAGACGAGTAGGAAGGCGGCCAGTGCACCACCGTGTAGTTGTGCATAGAGAGTCCGTTGATGTCCCAACTCCACGTGTGTTGCTGATAGGCCTTCATGACGGTTTCCGTCCAATCGGTCCATCGCGGGCCGTCGCCGCCCGGACCCACGGCGATCTTCAGCATCTGCTGCTTGTCCTGTTGCGCGGGATTGAAGTTCCTCACGAAGCGGCTGTAGATCTTCATCTGGCTCACGTAATAGTCGGGCGTCATGTTGCCGCCGCAGTCCCAGCTCTCGTTGCCGATGCCGAGCAAGCCGACTTTGTATGGAGCTGGATGCCCGTTGGCGGCACGTTCTTTTACCAGCGTGGTCGGTGCGGCGGCCGTCATGTATTCCAGCCACTCGGCGGCTTCCTGGGGAGTACCGGAACCGACATTGACGGAGATATACGCTTCCGCCCCGATCTGATCGATGAAGTCCATGAATTCGTGCGCTCCAAACGTGTTTGCCTCAGTCACTCCGCCCCAGTTGGGGTTGAGAGTCACTGATCGTTGAGGGCCGATGCCCTTGCGCCAGTGATATTCATCGGCAAAGCAGCCACCGGGCCAACGAACGTTCGGCACCTTGATCGCTTTGAGGGCTCCCACGACATCGTTACGAATGCCACGAGTGTTCGGGATCTTGGAATCGGCCCCGACCCAAATGCCTTCGTAAATGCCGTGTCCAAGATGCTCTGCGAATTGCCCGAAAATGTTACGGTCGATCTTCGCGCCGGTTTTGGATGTGTCAATCGTTAATTCAACTTTCTGGGCAGCCATCATCGGCGGCGTGATAACCAGAACGATCAGCGCGAAGACGACAAAAAGTGAACGCATAGAAGTAATGTCCTTTGAAACAGAAGTAATAATTCAACGGCACTCGAAGTTGGCTGCGTCTTCCGTATCTCCTTGCCCCTTGTAGTGAGCATGCTTCGGATAGGGACAGAGCGGCCGGGTGCGCCCAGGAAAGGCCTTGCCAGTCGCGATCACTGATGTAGGCGTTGTTCCTTTCTCGACCCAGTTGACCATTGCGCCCAAGAGATCAAACTGATCCAGCGCCTGCCCTCCGCCACAGTGGCTCATTCCTGGGACGAAGTAGAACTGACTCCACTTCGACACGGCGTCGAGGTTCCCGTTTGCAGCCGCCATATTCTTGTAGTAATCGAAGGTGTCGAGAGGCGAGAACCACGGATCGCTATCGCCGTGGTAGAAGATCAACTTCCCTCCGTGCGCGGAGAAGGTCGTCAAATTCGTGGACATCGAATCCACAAGCGGTTGGCTGGCCGACAGAGCTTCCTTATCAACGTCGATTGTCATGTCCGTCGTCGCAGGCCCGAAAATGCCGGGTCCGGGTGAAAGCAATCCTCGGAACGGCGGCCCGTTCGTGATGCCCGTGTCGTAAAGGAATCCAGCATAGACTTGGGTTCCACTCGACGTCTTCGGCCCTCCCAGGGCCTTCTTGATGGCGGCCGCTTTTTCCGGAGCCAAGCAGGAGTTATTCGTTTCGCCTTTACACGCCAATATCTCAGGGTCGAAGTCACACCCGAGCGGATCGGAGATCAAGCCGTCGGCGATGCCGTCTTTGGCGTCGCAGTGCTTGATGAGAGCATCCCTGATCAGCTTGCGATCATTGTCTGTAATCGATTGCTCGATGATTGGTTTCCCATTTGCATCTTTCGGAGCAATTTGATTGAAGTCAATGGGAATCCATCGGCCGATCGCGAGATTGGAAAACCCAGTGCGCATCGCGGGGTCGCCGGAGATAATTCCGTTGAAAACCGTGGGATAACGCTGCGAAAGAATCATGCCTTCGCGCCCGCCCGTGGAGCATCCAGAGAAATATGAAAAGGCTGCCGGTTTGCCGTAGTGTTGGGCGATGAGTTGTTTGGCTAATGCAGCGACCTCGGCATTCGCGAGGTAAGCAAAGTCTAGATACGCCTGCTGATCTCGCATGAAACCGAAATCAAATCCCGGGTGGCGGCTCTTATGACCTGTATCCGTGCCTACAACGGCGAATCCGCGTATGAGCCCAGGCGTGTCTCCGGCGGCGTTCAATCCAAGGGGTGCAAGTACAATGCCGTTGCTACCGCCCCCACCTTGCATCAGCAAGTCGCCATTCCATTGGTCGGGCATGGCCAATGCGAAGGTGATTCCAAACTCTTCTCCGTCGACTCCGGTGCGTCGGTTCATGACACCTTCGACTCGGCAATATGCAGGTAGAGGTGCGGTGCGAGTCTGGCTCCAGGGAATAGCCTCGGTGGTTCCAGCAGCAATGACGGCCGCTTTGGTGATTTCAACATTCTCGGCTTTGAAGTTTGTCAGCTTCGCGCAGGAGTTCGGTTCTTGCGCCCAAGCAGAACTAGTCGAGACAAATACCAAAAGAATGCTTCTTAGGAATTTCGTATGCATATCGCCTCAATCTCTGAACCGCTCGTCAAAGCTCGCGTGAAATATTTGCGCATCCCTTCGCGATCAGGGCGAGCGCGACAACTATTCCGGCAGAATGATTTGTCCCCTGACTTCAAAATTCCCGTTCACCGAAGGGACTCCGGTTCCGGTTTGGCCGCTCCCGATTGAGAGTGTGTACTTGCCTTGCGCCACGATGACGTCGCCCAGATCGGTGACCATGCTGAGATCGCGCGGGTTCAACTGAAAGTCGACCTTCTGGCTCGCTCCGGGCTCCAGATGGACCCGTTGAAATCCGCGGAGTGCGCGCCGCGGCGCACCGGACACGTCGGGAAACTGCAGGTACAGCTCGACGACTTCGTCTCCGGCAACCTTTCCAGTGTTAGCGACCGTGACGGAGGCGTGTAGTGGATCACCGGCGTTGACTGGGGCGTCCGGTAGCATCAGATTGCTGTAAGTGAAGGTTGTGTAGCTGAGGCCGAATCCAAACGGCCAGAGTGGTTCGCCTCGAAGTAGCGATAGGTGCGTCCTTTCATTGAGTAATCTTCGAAATGTGGGAGCTGATGGACATCTTTGTAAAAGGTGACAGGAAGACGTCCGGCGGGGTTGTTCTTGCCGCTGAGTGTTTCAGCGATAGCGGCTCCGCCTTCTTCACCGGAGTACCAGGACTCGAGGATGGCGTTGGCGTGCTCCTTCGCCCAGTTCACGCTGAGCGCGCTGCCATTCATCAGCACGACGACGAGCGGCTTGCCACTCGCGGCAAGCGCCTCGATCAGATCCTCTTCAGGCATCGGCAAATCGAGGCTGGTGCGGTCGCCGCCGGAAAAGCCAGGCTGACTCACAGGCATCTCTTCGCCCTCAAGGCGACTGGTAATGCCGACGACAGCGACGACCACATCGGCGTTCTTCGCAGCCGCTACTGCCGCGGAGTCGGGCACGTTGTTCACGCGAGCCCACAGAAGCTGCTCTTCTGGCTTGCCCTCTCCGGTGCGGCCATAACGGACCTCAAGCTTTACGGGGTGACCTTTTTCGAGGTGAACCGGGCTCAGATTAATGTTCTTGCCCCAGAGCGTCGTAATCTCCCGGCCATCGACTGACAGGCGACCGAAGCCATCTACGCTGAGTCCCAACAGATAGTCGCCGGTTGCCGTGGGGTTGAGAGATCCCGTCCACTGCACCGACAGACCGGCAATTCCTTTCGCCTGTTCGGGTACATTGCTCTCGTTCAGATTTACGGAGGACTCGACCCGCGACGTGAGAGGCGTCGGCTTCGCGTCGAAGGTGGGACGCGAACTGTATTCGCCTTTGAGGCCGGGCTTGCCATCCGGGGTGGTAAAAACGGACGCGGGCACGAGATCTGCCTGATTCGAAAGAAACTGAGTGCCGGGCACGTAGGTGATCTTTGCCTCCGGAAACTCGGTTTTCATTCCTTCCAGCACCGAGACTGTGTGCGAGGTGCTGCCGTTGTAGTTGCCGAGCAGGACGGCGGTTTGATCGGCGAGCGGACCGACGATGGCGATGCGCTTGGCAGATTTCAGCGGGAGGACGCCATCGTTCTTGAGCAGAACCATCGATTCGTTGGCGATGCGACGCGCAAGCTCGCGGTGTGCTGGACTGTCAAGTTGCTTCTCGTCGATGTTCATGTAGGGCACCGTCGCGGGTGGATCGAACATTCCGAGACGGATGCGAGCCGTAAAGAGACGCATGAGAGCAGTGTCGACCGAGCTTTCCGGGAGATATCCCTGCTGCACAGCCTCGATGTAGGGTTTGTAATCGTGATCATCACTTACTTTAGCGAAATCGATACATTCGTTATCCATGCCGCGGATCACTGAAATTGCCGAGGCCTGCGGCTGCGTCGCGCGGTAGTGGTGGCCATTAAAGATGTTGCGAACGGCGTCGCAGTCAGAAACGACATAACCGTGGAAATCCCAAGCGCCGCGAAGGGTATGCTGCAGCAGGAATTGGCTCGCGCACGCAGGCTCGCCATTGATCGCGTTATAGGCACACATGACGGAACCCGCCTTGCCCTCGACGACGGCCGCGCGAAATGCCGGCAAGTACGTGTCTTCCTCGTCGTGTTTGCTGACGTCCACGTCAGTGAAATGGCGCGTGGGTTCGGGACCACTGTGAACGGCAAAGTGCTTGGGCGTGGAGATGACGCGGTAATAATGGGGATCATCGCCTTGCATACCTGTGACAAACGCGACGGCTAACCGAGCGCTCAGGAAGGGATCTTCGCCGTAGGTTTCCTGGCCGCGTCCCCAGCGCGGATCGCGAAAGATGTTGACGTTCGGCGCCCAGAAATCGAGGCCCTCGAAAATATTGGAATGTCCAGCGCGCTCGTGCTGAGCGTGCTTGATTCGGCCCTCAATCCCGATCGCGGTCGCCATCTCGTGAATGCGAGGCGCATCGAACGTCGCGGCAAGACCGATGGGTTCGGGGAATTCGGTCACGCCATCGGAAATGACGCCGTGCAAGGCTTCACTCCACCAATCGTAAGAAGCAATATTCAAGCGCGGTACGGCACGTGCCTGATTGACCAACTGTGATGCCTTCTCTTCGAGCGTCATGCGGTGGACAAGATCGGCCGCGCGCTCTTCAGGAAAGAGCTTGGGATTCATGTATGGCAGGATGGAAGTATCCTGTGCGATCGAGGTGGCGGCGAGAATGACAACGACGATTCCGGCCAGCGAGAAAATCTTGCAATGGTTCATCCGTACTCCTGGACTCTCGATACATCCTTAGCTGTTTCGCGCAGGTTCTTACCGCGCTTGAACCGAAATGGATTGTCCGTTGTAGACAACAAGCTTGTCCGGGGTCGCGGTCGGTTCAAGTCCTGTTCCGTGTCCGGCAGATACCAATACCACCTTCATCTCCATGCTGGCGGGCATTCCGGGGTATTCCCCTTCTCGCTGACCAATCGTCAAAGTTCGGTTTGACTCAGACCACTGCATTGGGATGACAGAGTGCACACCGTGCTCATAGTCGTAACCGTCGCCGGCGTCTTGATAGAGGACGAATTCTCCGTCGGCACCTGTATAGATCCTCAATTCGATAGGCCCCGCAGGTTTCTCGTCCGCGTACTCTATTTCGGGACCGAGGGGAAGAATCGAACCGGCACGCACGTAGAGGGGAATGCGATCGAGAGGTGCGTCAGCATCGATCTCGCGGCTTCCATTTGTCGAAGCTCCCGTCCAGAAGTCGTACCAAGCTGGGGCGTCCGGCAGATACAAGCTTCTGTGAGTAGCATCTGGCTGCAGCACAGGGTTGACGAGGAGCGCAGGTCCGAACATGAACTGATCACCAATGTCCCGGACTCTGACATCGGCGCGCCAATCCATTACCAGTGGCCGCTGGATCGTGTAGTCGTCGTTTGTTACCCGCCACGCCAGGGAATAGACATAGGGCATGAGGCGGTAGCGCAGCTTGTCGTAGTTGATAAGAATCGGCTCGACCTTATCGAAGGCCCAGATCTCATTCTGCGGGCGGTGACCGTGCGTGCGGAAAATCGGGCAGAAGGTTCCGTACTCGAACCAGCGTGCATAGAGTTCCTGGAATTTAGGGTCCTCGACAGGGTTGTCATGCGGCGGCCAATACCCGCCAATATCGGTTGTCCAATAGGGGTATCCAGAGAGCGCGAAGTTCAACCCTGCCGCCACCTGGTGGCGCAACCCCCAATAGGAGCCATAAACGTCACCTGACCAGACCGCCGCTCCAACTCGCTGCTGGCCGAGAAACGCAGACCGCGTTAGCAGAAAGACTCGCTTCTGTTCAGTGGAAGCTTTCCAGTGTTCCTGGACCCCCAGCGTGTGCATGAACGGAAAGATGTTCGTGTATTCGGCGCCACTGCCGATCGAGATCTTCTTATCCCGCAAAATGGCGTCCCCCATGTGGGGCCAATATTCTTCTGGTTCCGCGCTGTCGAGCCAGAATGCGTCCCAACCCAAAGAGAAGAGCTTGCCAGCAAAGTTGTTCCAATAGAAGTCCCGCGCTTTGGGATTCGTAGCATCGTAAACATGGGCATTGGGGACATCCAGGTGTTGCTGCGTCATTTGCAGGAAGTTCTGAGACTTGGAATCAAACAGCCCCCAGACGGAGAGCATGGCATGGACGTGTTCATCGTGGAGTTGCTCGAGTTCGCCGGGAACGTCGGGGAAATTGGAATTGAAGATCGGATCACCTTCTGATTTCCACCAGAACCAGTCCTGAACAATTCCGTCGAGCGGTATGTGCTGTTCGCGATAGCGATGTGCGATTGCCAGAACTTCTTCTTGCGAAACATACCGGTCCTTCGACTGAAAGAATCCGTACGACCATTTCGGCAGCATCGGGGTGTGTCCGGTAAGATTTCGATACTCGTGGATGAGTTGATCCATCTCTGGGCCGTAAATGAAGTAGTAGTCGACGGCATGACCGGCAAGTGAATCCAAATTAAGTTCCAGCGGGAAGCGATTATCGACATGCGTCAAGGAGGCTGTGTTCCACATCAAGGCATAGCCTTTGCTCGACAACAGCAAAGGAATTGCGACATCGGTGTTGTTTTGCCCAAGTTCGACGGTGGCGCCCCGATAGTTGAACATTCCGCTCTGGTGTTGGCCCAAACCGTAGAAACCTTCCGAGAAATCCGGGGCAAACCTGTCTTCAACGTGAAATGTCTTTTCGCCATTCAGTTCAGCAGGTTCGTAGGTGCGGGGAATCGAGTTCCGCTCGCGCAAGAGATTCTCGCCCCCTGCCGTGCTGAATTGGACGTTGCCCCACTTGAGCGAGAGCTCGATCTTCAGCGTATCGGTGGTGAGGATCGCGGCATCAGTTGTTTCTGACACTTTAAACTTTGCACCTGGACATGATTCCTTTGAATCGAGCATCCACGGCTTAATTTGTCGAGTAGTGGGCGGTTCGGGCGTAGACACGAAATGGATAACGGAGGGACGGCAAACGGAAATGTGAACGCTCTCGATCCCGATCGTCGCTCTAATGCCGTCCTGAGCTTGCGCGTACTTGACTGGAGGTAGCGGGGGCACATCCCACAATTGGGCAGTTGCCTGTTTCGCCATCCAGGTTAGGCAGCACAGGCCGAAGAAAAGAGAAGTCCAGAACCTGCTCGATGGAAGTAAGGTCGATCTCATTCGCATGACGTTATCGCTAACTGTATCGAACTGCGCAAAGCAAATCCAGACGACAACAAAGTTCTACCAAGCGAGGGAGCCGTTTTAACGGCTTTGGTTTCGTTTGACTCCTGTTCGCGCCTTTTTTGAAATGTTCTTACTCATGCGTCGTTGTGTCGATTCGTGCACAACCAACTCGGGCTGTAGCACCAAAGTCTGCGGCTTTGGCGGCACTTTTAAATTCAGAATGCCCAATGCAATTCGCGCAGCCTCTTCTCCTGCTTTCCGGCTATGCTGGTCGATGCTTGAGATGAACAGAGCGACAACCGCCCGCTCGGAAGTAGATATGGCACTGAAGCTTGCCGAGAAGACCATGAATGATCGAACCTTCACCCTTTGAGCCGCATCGAGCAAGACTATTCCTGTCCCAGCGCCTTTAGTACTGGGCCTACTTCGATTCTTTGATGATTGCGTTCGCAGCGTTGCCGGCCACGACCCAGCTTGCCGACCCGGCCACGACGGCTTCATCTTCAAACCACAGGAATCCGAAGTCGTCGATGCACTCCGGGAAATCGGGCTTGATGATGATGTATCCGGGAATCACGGCACCTGGGATGTAGGCATTGTCGGCGCGATTGTTGCTGTACGTCATCGTCTTGGAGACCGTGCCTACTCCAGCTACATACGAAGTGCTCGACACCGGGTGCGTGCCGAGAATGTAGTTGACGGCGCGAAGTGTGTATTCAGGGCCCACGAGATCCGGAAACGCCTTGTGCAGGAAATACATTCGGATGGCCATGTCGACCACGGCACCCGATCCGCCCCAGGTGCCGAGGCTAGGGGGCACGCCGAATGGCGTCTCGTCCAGCCGCTTGTCCAAACCTGCCATGTATGTTTTCACCAGTTCGCGCATTTGATCTTTCGCGCTCGCATCCAAGTAAGGCAATGCCCGGACTGCTTTCCAACCATTGAAGTCCATCTGCTCGGGAGTGATCATCTGAGGGAACAATTCCTTCAGGCGGGACTTGTAGGGCTCCGCACCATTCGTGGCGATGGTCAGTTCCAGAGTCGCGGACCAGTCCATGCCCACGAAAGATCGGCTCCGGCCGGAGCCAGCGGGCGGAGCTGCCGGAGCGCCTGGTGCACCAGAGTTTGTTGGCGTACCCGAACTGCTCTTTGGCTTACGACCTTGCGCTCCAGAGACCATACCCTGAGACGCAGCCAGCACACCTGGCGGAGCCTCTCGGTCTGGCCCGGCGCTTGTCGGATACAGCGTTGGATTTGCCGTCGTGTCCTTCCATGCTTTGATTGCGGTCTCTAGGCAGTCTTTCGCTAATGCGTCGTCCCAGCCTTTCAGCGTATCCGCCGCCGCAGCCAGCGCCGCGATGGCATTCCACTGGAAGTACGAGTTGTTCGTGGTGAAGATCCAGCGATCGTCCGGCTTGCCCGAGTAATCGCCCTTCGTCTCGTTCGGGCCGAGCTTCGGGTCATAAATGCGGCCGTCAGTTTTCGACGCCCCGTCGCCCACCTGTGTGTACTGGCGCAGATCTGGCTCGTGAGTGCCACGGATGGCGTGGCCGATGTTGTGGAACTGCGCCAGGATGAGCAGTGCACCGTGCTTCACTTGCTGCACCGTATCCGGCACGCCATCGGGACGGTGCATCTCAACCTCATGCGAGACTTCATCCACCGTAAGCTCGTCGTACTTGAGATTAAATTCGCGATACGCCAGAGCGAGGCTCTGAATCACGCTCAGTTGCGCAGGCTCCTCGAGGTCGAAGTCACCGGCATCGTACCAGCCGCCCACGTTCATCCCAGGGATGTGATCTCCTCCTTTGTACTTCCCGTCCGTTGCCGTTGCCTGATTCCAGCCATCGAATTGCTCCCCGACCACTGGCGCCATACGGCCATCATCGAGGTGCGAGGCGCCATGCCACATACGGTAGCCTTCGCGAACCGAAACGTGATCCATCTGCGCCGCGAGGTGATGGTCAAGACTGTCCTGCCAGATATTTGCGTAAGCGTCCTTTGAGATGGGGAAGGGTGCCGTACGCTGGTCTGCGTACTCGATGACATAGAGGCCAGGGTCATTGACCACGGTGAAATCGAATTTCGAATAGACGTAGCGCAGCCAGGGAGTGGAAGGCGTGATCGGGCACTCGAACGCCTGCTTGTAAGATCCGTCTTCCATCAGGCGCAGCACTTTGGCCGTCTTCGGGCCGTTGTAGTTCGGGTCGAGTTCGAGCACCGCCACCTTGGAGAAGCCCGGCGCATAACCGACCTGGCTGTGCGCGATCATCGGCGGCCGCGTCCAGTTCGGAATCACGTCCGGCCTGATGTGCCAGACGATGGCGCCGGTCGTCTTGTCGGAAGGGATCAGAGAACGCAACACGAACCAGCCATTCGGCGCGCGGTCGCGGCCATCGAACAGCATGAGGTTGGCCGTATCCGATACGACGTTCACGCGGGCCAGCGCGTCGTCGATTCCCAATGTGATGCTCTTGCCCTCGGCGAACGGCAGCGGCTGAGTGTATCCCTTGGCCTTATCCCAGTCCTCCAGGTAGTACGCCTTCTTCGGTTCATCAGGCAGGGGCAGAACCTTCGTCATCGGATCGTTCGGCGTCCGCGGGAAGATGCCGGCTTTGGTTCCGTCCACCAGGTAAGCCTTGCCCATGTAGATCGAGGGCAGAAATTCGAGATTGAAGCCGGCCCGCCCCGCGAGTTTCTGCGGTAGAGGTTTGTCGAGATTAATGCTGACCTTCACGCCGCCTGGTTCCGCTGCCACTTCCAGTGTGTAACTGAAGTCGAATGTCGGGAACGCGAGGTCGGCGCTGAGCCGGTTGTTCGCCTTGTCGGCATGGCGATCTTTGAGAGTTGCCACCAGGTCCCACTGCTCGGGCGTTGGCATCAGGCGCACGTCGCCGTTGGTGGCGATGCGCTGGCCGTGGAGAATCATCTCCATGGCCGTGTTCTTTTGGTCCACAAAAACCGGATGGTACGTGCTGTCGTAAAGAAAAACGCTGAAACCTTGAGTATCGAGGTAATTCTTGTCGGTCACCTTCATGGCAAAATCGGCGCCAGACAAGCCTCGGGCCGAGATCAGGGTCAAGAGAAGACAAGCTATGATTCGCGTGAACATAAATTGGGATGAATGCTGCTCCTTTGCCGCAACATGATATGACATGCACACCGGCTTGGCGCCATGTGTTCTCCAGTCGCGGGGATTTCTGAGCGAGGTAAGGTGTGGAAAATGCCCAAATACTGACACATTTACTTACACAGTTTTACGTGAGTTCTTAGTTAAGTTGTTTATTATCACGGCGGAACTGGCAGACGCAGCGGACTCAAAATCCGCCGGGCTTCGGCCCTTGGGGGTTCGATTCCCCCTCCCGGCACCA
>Ga0181538_10004370_pt1 | contig 13251 bp, 10 predicted proteins | sample PEATcosm2014_Bin_40_FD_119773 | JGI IMG/M metagenome (GOLD analysis project Ga0181538, IMG submission 119773) | Peatland microbial communities from MTU Mesocosm Facility, Houghton, MI, USA - PEATcosm2014_Bin23_30_metaG | ecosystem: Environmental > Terrestrial > Soil > Wetlands > Peat | place...
GCGGAGCGCAGCTTTTCGGCGCGCGAGGCATAGAGTTGTGCGTCTTCCGGCTTGTTTGCCCGCCGTGCCATTTCGGCCATGCCGAGCAGCGCGTGGTAGGCGAGGGCATTCGAGTAAGCATCCTTGTGGCCGAAGCCAATGGTGTCCCACCAGTTGGATGGGCGCACCTTTAACTCCACGGGCCAGGAGCCGGAATTTCCGCTGGCGGGGTACTCGAGAACCCCGTCGCCGTCCCGATCCATGGCGAGCATCTTGCCGGCCCAGTCTTTCAACCCTGCATAGTTCTTTTCGAGCCAAGCCTCATCATTGCTGCTTCGGGCATAGTCCCAAGCGGCAATAAGCAAGGAGGGATAAGTATCCAGGAAGTCGAAGCGAGTGGTCGGGTCGTTCGGAGCATAGCCCGACATGCCGTACGCTTTCATCCCGCTGAGGTAGCGGTCCAGCGTCGCCCGAATCAGATCGAGCGCAGTCAGGCCGGGCGCGAGAGGCGGGGTGCGCACCGCTACCGAAGAGTATTCAAAAACCGTGAATGCGCAAGGGTCGCTGGCAGCGTGGTTGGCCAGTACGCGCAAGCGCGGGTTGAGTTGAAAAATGTTGAGCCAGTTGCGGCGAAAGCCTTCAAATCGAGGGTCATGCTCGAGCGCCGCGACCTCGGGATGAATCGCCACGACTTCCAAGGTGTAATCAATTCGAGGCCGGGCGGCGGAAGCGGCAGGAAAGGTCACCTTCACGAAATCATTTGCCTGTTGCCCTTCCTGGTAGCGGAATGCGTCGTAGCCCAGCGCCAGCCCCGCGCCCGCGCTCGAGCTAATTCGCAACGTCCCTTGGTCAGGCAGGTGCAGGAGCGCAGGCAGGCGGACGCTTCCGTCATTATTCATCATCCCCAGAAGCGTTGCATGGTTTATGTGGGGATTGAAATTGAGCGTCAGCGCAGGCGAGTGGCTCTCCCGCGAGTAGGACGAGTGCAAATGTATGCTCCTGGTTGAAAATTCGAAAGTCCAGGGGGGCGGCGCACCGGCGGGCACGCCCACAAGCCGGTATTCATACTTCGAGCCGGCATGGCTTAGAACGAAGTGATCTCCTGACGTAGTGAGGGGCCGAAGAGAACTCACGCTGAATTTGCTTTTGCCCAAAGAATCCACGGCAAGCGCCGTGAAGCCGGGCTGGTGCGCCGCTAATTCAACGCGCAAGAAGGCCGACTGGTACTTGGGCGAGCTTCCCGGTTCTTCTCCGGCGAATGATATGAAAACGATGAATAGCGGCATTAACAGAAAGGCTTTCTTGAGCATGGCTTTTTCTCCCAGTGCGGTCAAAACGCGCGCCGCGCGAGGTCGCGCCGCGCGTAAACCGGATCGTGAAGTGGATTGCAGCTGAAGGTTCAAGGAAAGGATTGGCGCGTTCGCGGCGAGTGCGTATCTCCGACTGTCTTCAGCAACCTGTGCTGTTTTGATGCAGGTTGTCATTCCGAGCGCAGCGAGGAATCTCGCCCTGATCTTACTTCCGTTACCAGACCTGGCGCAGAGCCAGATCCTTCGCTGCGCTCAGGATGACAGCTTAGGGCTCGGAACGACATTTCATAGCCTCTGGATGCCGGTCAGCCGACGAGCATCAATGGCTATTTCAGACGAATGCCGCGTGGGCGCCGGTGCACGCTGCGCCCACGCGGCGGCAAGATCTCCCCTTATAAGGCTGGCGCGGGCGGGGGAGGCTCGGTCATTGGCTTTACTTCTTCAGGCTTCTTGCTGACTTTGACGGTCTTCTTGGCCTTCTTCTTGGGCACTTTCTTCACCTGTTTCTTTTTCCCTGCCATGGTGCGGATGCCTCCTGTTTGGGATGTTCACTTCAAGCTGATGTTGGATTGGCGATTCCGCTCCTGCGGGATCGCCACGTGGCGACCTGAAGCCGCCTCTTAGTCCGACGTCTCTTGTGTCCCCCTACGTGTGGAGCAGACCTTGAGTTGAGGTGGAATTCGACTAACCGAATTGATTTTAGAGGCGTGGGAGTGCGTTGTCAATTGCATCTTTGGAGGCGCGTCGTTGCGGCCGAGACGACGAAATCGAGCGGTCTGTCATCCTTCGCTTCCATGCAAATGACTCCCCTCCTCAGCGGGAGGAGGGGCAGGGGTGGTGGGTGGTATTGGCAGCGAATGGCAACCACCCCTGACCCCTCCGTACCAAGGAGGGGAATCACTTTCATCACAAGTGGTGAGCCGAAGGCTCATGAAGTCTGCGTTCAGGATGAGAACTGGGCTGCGCCGCCCAATTTCAGTTCGGACGTCTAGCCTCCGCGGTGGGGCCGGAGAGCAGGCGCTTCAGCGTCTCGGCCATTTCAGCGGGCTTGAAGCCATAAGGACCAGGGTAGCCCTTGTAGGCGACGTTGCCTTCGCGGTCGAGGACGTAAATACGGTCGGGCCATGCGGTGTAGGCGGCTTCGGTAGAGTTCGACAAGTCGTCGACGAGCGGCGGGATCTTGAGTGTCAGTTTGGTCAGGCAAGTTTCCGCCAGCGAGCAGCGCTCCTCGAGAGTCTTGGGGCTGCCCACGCTGATCTTTTCTTTCAGGTTGTCCTCGTCCTGCCAGGCGTCCACGGGATGAGCTTCCATAATGTAAACGACAAAGAAGGCAGCCTTCGTCTGGTATTGGTCATAGAGTTTGTTGAGCTCGGGAACCTCCCGGCGAAACGGCGGTCAAGTGTAGCTGCCGAAGATCAGCACCACCGGTTTGTGCCCGCGGAGGGACGAAAGGCGGACCCGCGCCTTTCGGTCAGCGGTGGGAAGACTGAATTCCGGCGCCGGGTCGCCCACTTGCAAGTGCCCGGCGCGGGCAAGAAACCACATCTGCTTGAAAGGGATGACCATGAACAGTGGTCTCGGCACCTTCGACATCACTCGGCCGAAGAGTGCGGGTTGCCGCATGATAGCGAACAACGCTACCAGCATCAACACGTAGACCAGAGCGGCGTACCACACCACGGATTTGAGTATTTGCACGATCGGGCTCCGCAGAAAACAGTAGGCAGTCGGCAGAAGGCGGTAGGCAGTCTGAAAAATGGATGACGCTGCTGCAGTTCGGCAACTCCAAAACCGGATGCCGGGTAACCCCGCTCAGCCTACTACCGATAGTATCCTGAGTCAGAAATTCGTTCGAAGAATCAGCCCGTCAGCCGACGGGCGGCAGCGAGTAGCCTACGGAGCAAGCCGTGGGTCTCGAGCCCGCACCCGCACCCCCAACCCCTCTCCCGCCCCCGGCGGGAGAGGGGTGAGGAAGACAGGGTGAAGGCCGCTTAACCCAGGGCTTGCGCCCTGGGCTAATCTATGTCGTCCCTGATGGGGCTCCAAAAAAAGCGCGCATGCGAGAGACTTTCCTGACGAATTCATGACTCAGGACACTGACATGCGATACCTTACACCAAATCCAATGCCGCAAGCAATTCCTCCACATTCGTTTCGTCCACGACCAAACTCAGGCTCTCGGCGCGCAGGTCTTCCAGTTCGTCAAAAGCTTGGAAGAGCCTCATCTTGGCGAGGGCATATTGCTCGCTGGGGTCGAGTTCCCTCGAATGGGCCGCGCGGCAGGCGGCAATCGCCCTCTCAGAGACGAAAACACGCAATTCAAAGGGCGCACTCTGGTCCGCCGTCAACACAAAGATATAATCGCTTCCCGGGCCGAGTCCGGCAGGCCGCACCACGCTGCGTCGCGACACAAAGAAGTAGCGGTAGGCAACACCCGTTTCAGCAGCGTAGGTTTTGTAGCGTCGAGTCATGGCGTAGGTCTCAGGTGTCCGGTGCCAGGTATCCGCGCTCACTCGCTCTTGCTCATCGCCCAACGCGGGCCCCAATACTATGAAGATGGCCTGACAGCGTACAGTGTATCGATGTGGTACGGGCGTCCCGCCCGCAGCGGCACGGGCATTCCTTCGCTCCGCTCAGGACAGGCTCTGCCCGTGCGCGGCAGCGGGACGCACCCGCGACCGCGGGCGAGACGCCCGCGCTACGATTCTCAAAGCAGGCGGCGATTCAGGCTACTGATTCCTGGCCCCTGAGTCTTGACTCCTGACTCCTGACTCCTGGATCTTGTTCGTTGGCGCCAGCTTATCCAGCGGTCCGGAAAAATCGAGTTCGAGAGGCGAGGACTCCGGGTCGGCATCATCGGAGCGATTCAACCACCGGCGTCGAACGTGGTCCAGATCGGCCGCCACGCGCACATTCATCGGCCCGTCGAAGGGGCGACTGGCAGACAAGCTAAGTCGGGCGCCGGAGCATTCCAGGTTGGTTTTCTTCAGAACCACAGCCTGATCGTGAACCTGGAGATTCAGGGTGACGGCACGAAATGTCACCGGTCCTCGAACCGGCTCCAAGGCGCCCTGACCGGTAAGGCGCACAAAGGCGCCCAGAGGGTCGAACCCAGCCAAAGAAAGGGATTTGGCAACCATCTCCACATGTCCCTCAAGATTCTGGCTCATTTCTTCCCGGCTGAGTCCCGCAGTCTCGAAATGCCCGCTCAGGCTCAATAACCCACGTGTGCCGCGCAACGCGGGAGGCAGGTGCGCTGCAAGCGATTGCACCGCGATGCCGGACAAGGAAACATCCCCAGCCAAGTGAGCCGACCTCCCCGAAAGGTCCAGCCGCCCGCTGAGGCGGCCCTGGCCGCCGCCAGTTTGGAACGCCGCATTGGACAGCCGAATCACCCGCCCCATAACCTCCGCATTGGTCTGGAATTTGTTCACACTGAGGTTCCGATAGGCGAGCCTGGACGCCGAGAAACGGCCACGAGCGTTCAAAGACGAAAACAGGTTCGAAGCCGCCTCTCGCTGCCTGGCGAACGAGGCCAGGCCGGGGAAAGTCTGAGCGAGTGGTCCGGGATTGCGGTGCGGAAGCGCCGCAAACCACGTTGCTCCCTGCCCCAGGTCGAGGCTGTCTGTGTGAAGGTCGAAGAGCCAAGGGTTGCGGCGGTCGCCGTGGTGTTCCAACTGCCCGGAAAAAACGCTGGTGCCCAGCACGGCCGCCAGATGATCAACGATGATTTCCGTGCCGTTGATCTGGAGACTGGCGCGAGGAACGTTGATCGGCTCAGTAAAACCGGGAATGACCAAGCGGGCCGAACGCAGCTCCGCACGACCCTTTAGGACGGGCCGGGCAGGCGAACTCAATGAGCCCGCAAAACGAAACGAGGCGGTCCCATACCCGAGGGCGTTCCAACCCTGGAGCGTGCGCATTCCGAGCGCGCGGCCGAAGTCGATAACATTTCGAAGGGGCGCGGCTTTGCAGGAAAAGGTGAACTCGTAAGGGTACGACTTCGTGCTTCGATCGAGTGAGCCTTCGGCTTCGAGCACCACGCGCGGCGCGAGAGTGATCCGCGCCGGTGCGAGCTCGGCCGCGTCGTTATCGATCCGGATCGAGAGGTCAGAAACCGGGAAGCTGGCGCTGCGCGTGTTGAGCACCACGTTACGCGCGCCCACGTTGCCGCTGAAGCGCATTTCGTCCGCAGGACCCTGGATGGCCAGGCTCCCATCCACTCGCCCTCGCAATCCGAAGCCCCCTGGCAATGTCCAAATGCGCCCCGCCAGCGCCGTCAGATCCTCCAGGCGGGAACGCTCGAGCGCCAGGGCCAAATCGAGCTCCGGCGACCTGGGAAAGTAATCGATGGCGCCCGAAAGGTGAAAATGCGAATCTGCAAAAGAGGCGTCGGCGCTCTCGACGAGAACCCGGCCGAGATCCCGATCCAATTCTCCTCTGAGGGTGATCGTCCACGGCATGGAATCGGAGGGCGGGATGCGCTCCCACTGATGCAGTTCGCTAAGTCTTCCGCGGCCCTCGAAGTTGAACTTTCGGATCGACCCGGTGGCGCGCAGGTCGGCATCCACGACGCCGTACATCCCGGTGTCGCGGCCTGTCACCAGCGGCGCCCAATCATAGACCAGCGCCTCGCGCGCTCGGACCACGATATTCAGCGGTCCCATCAAATCCCTGCCGGGAGTCCAATCGCCGGTAAGTTCGACAGCCCCAGGCGTGGGCAAAGCGAGGTCGGTGCGTACAGGGTAGCCTACCAGCCGGAATCGCATATGACTGCGGGTTGAATCCAGACTCAACTGAGCGCTCAACTCAGTAATGGCAAGCGGCTTCTTGTTTTCGCCCAACTTGAAATTAACGCGGCCGTCTTCCACTTCCCAATCCCGCGGGACGGCCAAGGCGCTCGAGCCCGGCCCCCCATCCGCCGCGCTGAGGGCGTTGCGGGAAAGTCCGCTCGTGAGGTCGGGACCCGTCGAGGCAAGAAGCAGACGCTCGATGTTCCAACCCCCTCCCGCCTTGCGCACCAGATTGATATTGGGATGTTGAAGTCGAAAGTGGGAAAAACCGAGGCGCGCGCCCAACAAAGTCTGCCAGCGAACATCGCATTCGATGCGATCTACGCGCACGAAGGGCTCGAAGCCGAAACTCGGGTCCTCGTGAATGACGGCGTTCTCAATCACGACGCCCGGCCGCGGAAGCAATTGCAGTGATACGCGGCCGAAAGTGACATGCCGGTGAAGGCTCCGCTCCAGGCTCGCCTGAAGGCCGCGGCGGTAACGACCAACGCTGATATAAGACGGAATGAACCAAGCCGCGAGCCCGCTCAGGAGAAGAGCCAGCGAAGCGATTCGAGCGCGTCGGTGGACCCGAGGGCTCATCAGCGCACCATCTTCAAGTTAGTCGCGCACACCCGTCTGGTAGCGGGCGCCCAGAAACCATGCAGATGAATCCCCTCCTTTGCTAAGGAGCGGGACAGGGGGTGGTTAGTCCCACCGTGACTCCGGCACCCACCACCCCCGCCCCTCATCCCGCTGAGGAGGGGAGTCAGTATCAGAGCAGCCCGAGCACATGCGTAGACCGGCGAGCGCATCAACGCACCATCTTCAAAGTGCGTCGCCAACGCGTCCTGGTAGGGAAATGAAAGATTATGCTAAAAGTCTGAGAGATCCAGTCGCTCCCGGAAGTGTGCATGTATTCGTCACGCGATGTCTCGTACGACCAGTAGATCAGCAGAGGACGGCCCGAAATCAGCTCGCGCGGAACGAATCCCCAGAAACGGCTGTCCCAACTCTGCTCGCGGTTGTCTCCCATGGCGAAGTAATGCCCGGGGGGAACGACCAGCTCTCCCTCCTTGTCGATGTGGTTCGGCAGATCGGCAGTCCAGAGCGCTGTGGAGCCCTCGAGGTACTCCGAGCCAGGAGGCGGGAAATCGTCACCGGAGCGCTCCATATCCGGCCAAGCGTGGTAGACGTAGGGCTCCGTAAGGGGCTGCCCGTTCACAAAGACCTGCCGATGGAAAACACGAATTCGATCGCCGGGCAGGCCGATGACACGCTTAACGTAGTGTTCGCCGGGCTCCGATTGCTCACCCACCGGTCCGGGGAATTTGAAGACCAGAACGTCGCCGTGGTGGACATCTCGATAAGGCAGAAAGCGAGCCAGCGTGCTGCCATGGTAGGCAAACGCAAACTTGTTCACCAGCAGGTGGTCGCCGATCAACAGGGTGTTTTCCATCGAGCCGGTCGGGATTTTGAAAGCCTGAACGACGAACGTAGTCCCGAAGACCGCCAGGATGACTGTGACGACCAGGGACTCAAAGGTGTCCCGCAGGGAAGATTTTTGATAGACCTCAATCATTTCCTACCGTTTTCTCGCGCAAGCGCTCGAGGACGACGCGCGCGGCTTCTTGCTCGGCGGCCTTCTTGCTCGTGCCTCGCCCACGCGCCACCACCTTGTCACTCGCCAGCACTTCCACGGTGAAAGTCTTTTGGTGTTCGGGCCCCGTCTCTTCCACCACCTGGTAGTCTGCCGGAGATTTGCGAAACGCCTGAAGATACTCCTGTAGCGCCGACTTGTAGTCAACGGTAAACAGTTCCTCTCCCGAGGCGGCCAAGTCCGCGGGAAGAATAAAGCCGGCAACGAACCCTCTTGCGGCCTCGAGTCCGCCATCCCGGAAGAGCGCGGCAACCAGCGCCTCCACAGCATTCACGAAGAGCGCGGACTTGTTACGCCCTCCGGTTTTCTCTTCTCCGCGTCCCAGACGCAGATAGGTCCCGAGTTCCAGGCGCGCCCCTACCCTGCCGAGATGCGTCGCCGCCACCAGGCGAGCCCTGGCTCGAGTGAGTTGCCCTTCCTCCCACTCAGGAAAGGCATTCACCAAGGCTACACTTACCAGAAAATTCAGCACCGCATCGCCCAGAAACTCAAGCTGCTCGTTGTCGCGACAGCTCCCAGGAGTCTCCCGGGCGTAAGAAGAGTGCGTAAGCGCTTCCAAAAGAAGTTGGGGGTTTTGGAAACGATAGCCGATCAAGTCTTCCAAGAGATGGAAAGGGTTCTCAGTCATGCATCGAAGCCGCAAAACCATCGAAAAGGGAAACTGCCGAAATCTCCCCAGGATTTAGGCGCGGCCAATCAATGGGCGGCTTTCGCCTTTTTTAGCTCCGCAATCTGCTGGTCGGCGTAGGTCTTGATCAGTGTGCCTTGCCCGAGGTCGCCGGCTTTGGTAAATGCTTGAATGGCGTCGTCGATTTTGCCATCCATCCTGAAAGTCTCGCCCAGGCGATAGTAATCCCGAGGATCCGGGTGACCGCTGTTCGTGATTGCAAGGTTGAATTCCTGCTCAGCCTTCTCCAGTTCAGTCTTGTCCGGTCCCGACAATCCTTGATTCGCCAGTTCCAGATGGACCATGCCGAGAGGTCCGTGAACCTGACTGGCGATCTCCGCCAGGCGCTTCTGATAATCCGCATCAGCCTCGTTGGGCTGCTTGGGAAGCTTGGCAATAAGTTCCAGCGCGTGAGCGGCATGGGTCTCGGCATCCTGGAGGATTTTCTCCTGTTCTGCCTTGTGGTTGTTCAAGTATTGCGGCTGGGGCGACATCCCGATGTTTAAGACCAGGCTCATCAGGTTATCGCCATTCAACTTCAGACTTTTGTCAGTGTAATCGACGACCTTGTCCACGTCACCCTTCTGTTGATAGGCATTCGCCTCGAAGGAATAAACATAAGTGAGCGCGGGGCTGTCCGCATACTTCTTGGCAAAGTCTTCGCACTCGGAGATGGTTTTATCCGGATCCAACTCGGTCTTGATGGCGTCGTAGGCCGTGGCTTGCTCTTTAGGAATATTCTGGCCTCCGCCCTGCGATCCCATGGTCAGTTTCGCATTTTGGGCGCGTGCCTTTGGGCCGGCTTGCTTCACCGCCTGGATCACGTCATCGGTGGCTTTGGCCTTGCGCAGCTTTTTCTCGATGTCCGGGTCCATCTCAAAATCGACGCCGCGCTCTTTCACGTCCTTAATCACAGTCTCCGCGGGGGAACTCTTGATTTCCTTCGTCACTTCCTTCTCATTCAACGGCCCAGCCCCCTGAGGGTTTTTGGCCTTTTGGTTGGTAGTCACCTGGGCCGCCATCTGCTGGGTTGCATTCCCTTGTTGTGTCTGCTGCTGGGTGGTGGGCTGCTGTTGTTGAGACGAAGGAGCTGTCGCCGGAGCCGGCCTTTGCGCGAATAGACCGCCGGCTAAGCCAAGCACTGCTAATACTGTAATGATTCCTTTTATTCTCATGATGCCTCTCGACTTCTGAATTCGACCTGCCTCATTCTATACAGCTTTAGATGCGTTGAGATTACAAGAACGGCGTACTTATGTCAATCCTGGCCGCGTTTTAAGACCCTACTATAGGCGCCGTGACGACGGCCTGTACAGGCTGTGGAAAAGCCGGTTCCCTTTTCGTTCCGAGCGAAGACTTCATGGTCCTTAGGCGCAACCCTGGTCGTGAAAATGCCCTCTCGCCCGTGGGGGAGAGGGTGGCTCGCGACGGCGCTTTCACCAGCCGGTGGGAGCCGGGTGAGGGAGTCGGGGTTCGCCATTGTCGCTCGTGCCCGTCGGCCGATGGGCACCCCGAAAGCATGAAAACGACTCCCCTCCTTAGCTAAGGAGGGAGTAGGGGGTGGTTGGTCCCGTCGTGGTGCTGGTACCCACCACCCCAGCCCCTCCTCCCGCTGAGGAGGGGAGTCATTCTCAGAGCAGGTCGCTAGCCGGCCCAGGTGCAGCTACTTTTTCGAACCGAACTGCTGAGCCTCGCCGGCCTGGACAGCCCGCAGCGCCATGGGATAGGCGGCAGCGGTCAAGGCCGCGGCACGGTATTGAGCCAGCGCATCATCCCGCTTCCCCCGCAAGTCGTCCAGCCGCCCGAGATAGATGTGCGACCAAGTCACCAGGCGAAGATCGCGCGCCGTGTCCAGGGTTTTATGAAAATACTCCTCGGCAAGATCAGGCTTACGCATGTTGCTCGCCACGATGGCCAACCCGAAGAGCCCCCGATCGCTCTTGGGATCCTTCTCAAGCACCGCCTGGTAGGCGAGCTTCGCATCGCTGTATTTCCCCTGGAAGAACAGGTTGTCGGCATCGTCGAGCTTCAGTTCTTCCTCACTCTTTGCGGGGGCCACTGGGGTCTTAACTCGAATGACCGGCGGGGTGAAAGTCACCTTAGCCAACCTTCGCTCCTCCGCGAGAGGGTCGATCTTATCGATCATGGGCTTGTAGTACACTTGCATCGACGCATCTTGCTTCTCAAAATCCAGGAGCGACTCGTAGAAATAGCGGATCAGGATCAATCCTGAAGCCGTCATCTCCGTGAGCTTCTTCTCGGCGTCCGCCGGCGGCAGCTTGTCCAGGCGCAACTCGGCGGCCCGAATCAGGCATTCGGTGACCAGCAGAGGGTAGTCCGCCTTAAAAGAAGAATCGAGAGCCGGCGCCTTGAAGGCAATTCCGCGTATCCGGTTCTTGGCGTTGATATCGTCGGCGTATTGGGCGGCGAGCGGATCCAGCAGAAAGTGCAGGTATTGGTGGCGGATTTCGTCAATCTCCGGCTTCGGCAAGGCCGTAATCACAAGGTAGTAGTCCATGCCGTAAATCCGCGCTTGCGCCGTGCCCGGAGCGCCTAGAAGGTCCAAGTCGATGCGGTAGGTTCTCCCCAGGTACCCACCTACCGGAAAGCGGAAATAGGTGTCCGTCATCAAAATGGCTTGACGCACCAATTGCGAGTAGCGAGCTTGTGCATCGCGGTAACGCGGCTGCAGGCTGGTCCACAAATCGTGGAGCTTTGCCTGCTCGTAAAGGGTCTTAAGGATGGGAACCAGTCCGGCCACCGCCTTGGCGTCCGGGGGGAGATCCGCCTGCGGAACCGTCGGTTTAAAGTCTGGAGGCGGACCCAGCAGAAGAGCCAACGAAATGTACTGGCCAAGGTCGGCGCCGGGGTCGCCCTCCACGCGATGCTCGGAAAAGAAACCCGGCAGGCGTTTTGCGACCGCCGCGGCCGCCTGGTCCAGATAAGTCCGCACCACCTGGCGCGCGTCGCCTGCGGCCGCGAGCCCTAGCCCCGTGTCGTAGCCGCCCGCGTTGAGCGCCGCCATGACGCAAAACACCTGCTCGCTCGGTTCGAGAACAACTTTGCCTTCCTGCTGCTGGGCGCGCGCCGGCGACCCGGCCAGAAGGAGGGCCAGGACGAACGTAGCGAGCTTGGCTGCGCTTAACCCTAGCCCCGATTCCTGACCAACGCCAGGCGGTTGGCCCGGAGCTGCGGAAGGGCGGGGCTTTAGCCCCGCCGTAATTGTGGGAGCCCCTCCTCGTTTCGCCTCGCCTCCCGCCCAGCTTGCGGCCGCAAGCTGGGCGGGAGGCGAAGGAGGGGGACAATGGGCAGGCGTTGTAACGGCGGGGCTGAAGCCCCGCCCTTCCCCGCCGTGGTGAGAAATCCGGACTAGGAATGAAGATGGGCGGGTGTCACTGCGGCCCCGGTGCGTGCGCCGCCAGGGCAGTAGTTGCCCTGAGTGGCCGCTAGGGCCGCCTCGATTGGATCGGGGACACGCCAAAATGGTAGGGAGCGCCTCCAAGATGAATGCAACCCAAAAGACTAGCCTCGGACTGTGATCCTGCGGAGAGACAAAACAAATTGTCCATCCGTGGGCCGGCCGTACCACGTCGCGGGCTGGAAGTTACTGAAATAGATCACCCGGTCCAGTTGCCGCAACAGCTCCGGTGAAGTGGCGCCCGACAGCACACGATAGCGCATCGGCCGGCCGACTGCGTCCACCGGCACCACGACGATCACGGCCGCATCGGGAGTGTTGAAGTCAATTGGAGCCAGCACGAGAACCGCGGGGGGCGTCGGAGAGCCCAGAGGCACGTCCGGGGTCTTGCTGACCGGCACGACCAGCGAGCCCATAATCAGGCAGAAGCAAGCCACCGCCGCCAGTACACCGCCCGAGGCAGGCAAAAGCACCGGCTGAAGCACGTTATCCAGCCACACCCGCAGCCAGCCGAGCCACTTTCGATGCGCCTCCCGCGACACTTCGACACGCAGCCGCAAGGCCAGCTCAGGAGGCACTTGCAGACGCCTCATGCCGCGCAGGTCCGCCTGCATGGTCTCCCACCCCTCGAGCTCCTGCCGGCACGACGCGCAGTAGCTCAAATGAAAGCGAATCGACTTCCTCGCCTGGGGATCACAAGAACCATCCAGGTAATCCGAGTAATGATTCCGAATTTCAACGCATCCTTCAAACATCGGTTTTACCTAAACAACCCATGAGTTTCCGGCGGAGCAGTTCCCGGCCCCGCATCAATCGGGATTTCACCGTTCCCTCCGCCATCCCCGTCATATGCGCAATCTCTTCGTAAGCTAACCCCTCAATTTCCCGCAGAACCACCACCGTGCGATACGGCGGAGCCAGGCTCGAGAGGGCGCGCCGCAGAATCTCCTGCCGCTCCGCCTGCTCGAGAAGCCGATAGGGAGTCTCGCCACTGGCCGTGACTTCCGCCACCGACAAAGCCCCTTCGGCGCACGTGTCGTCTATCGAGAGCGGCTCGTGCCAGTGCCGCCGCATCCACCCGCGCCGGTGATTCGAAGCCTCATGAATCGCGATCCGGTAAATCCAGGTCTTCAGACTGCTGTCGCCGTGGAATTGCCTTATCCCTTTGAAGACCTTGATGAACACGTCTTGCAGAACGTCCGGCGCCTCCGCAGGATTGTCGAGAATGCGAGAGATGAGGTTGAAAACCGGGTTCTGGTAGACTCCCAGAAGGTAAGAGAAGGCCGCCTCGGAACCTGCTTGCAGTTCCGCAACCAAGGGCGCCTCTTCAACGGCTGCGGGAACGCCCCGATCAAGCGCTATGCTGACGGTGCGCGCGGTGTCCATCACGCCCATACGATACCACTCCCCGGCTCCGACTTCAATACCGCGCTTGCCTTCTTCAA
>Ga0181538_10004374_pt1 | contig 13243 bp, 16 predicted proteins | sample PEATcosm2014_Bin_40_FD_119773 | JGI IMG/M metagenome (GOLD analysis project Ga0181538, IMG submission 119773) | Peatland microbial communities from MTU Mesocosm Facility, Houghton, MI, USA - PEATcosm2014_Bin23_30_metaG | ecosystem: Environmental > Terrestrial > Soil > Wetlands > Peat | place...
GTCACACAAGGCATTCGCGGAGAAAATGGGGATCACGTATCCTCTGCTGGCGGACTTCAATCCGCGCGGCGCAGTGGGGGACAAGTTCGGCGTTTACCTGCCGGAGAAAGGCATCACCAGCCGCGCCATCGCCATCATCAACAAGGCCGGCAACATCGCATGGTTCAAACCGTACGACTTCCCTACCGTGCCAGATCTCGAGGAAGTCGCCACGGCACTCGCCAAGGCCAACTGACCGCTCGACGCTAATTCGCGCCGTGCAGCACCTGATACAAAACTACGGCCAGCATGAAGAGCAGGTAGATTCGCAGCGACCACAGCACAACCAGCTCTGGTCCCTTCAGCTTGCGTCTCGGAATATTGTGCTTTTTCAAGCCCGCGAGTTGGTCGTGCTCTAACGAACCGAGAATCAAATCCCTCTCGGCTGGCGCTAAGACGATCTCTTGTCGCTCTTTCGCGGTCATCGGCAGCCTCCTACTTTCCACCCAATAATGCGAACAAATGCGGTGCGATCACGCTGAGCCCGAATAGCACCCCGGCGCCCGTCAGGGACACGACCACGATCAGCGCAAACGCATTTGCCCATCCCGGGCTGACCAGATCACCCATGATTTCCCGGTCGTTGACCAGCAGGTAGAGAAAAACAAGCGCCGGCGGCATCGCCAGCACGGCAATCACGTTCACCAGCAGGACGACGTAAACGAGCGGCAGGCCCGGAATGAGTACAATCGCCGCAGCCACCGCCGCGCAGAGAAACAGCACCGAATAAAATGAGCGGCCTTCGCCGATCGGTAAATTCAGGCTGTGTGGACGGCGCGCGACTTCTCCGAACGCATACGCTGAAGACGTGGAAATCGTCACGCATGCCACCATCCCCGCTTCCACGATGCCGAGCGCGAATAGCGAAGCGCCCACTCGCCCGATCAACGGCCGCAGAGCTTGCGCAAATTCCGCCGCCTGAAAATTCGCGGCATTCATGTGGTGCGTGAACAAGAGCGACGTCACCAGAATCGTCGCGACGGCGGCGGCCGTTGCCAGAAACGCTCCCAGGACGGTGTCGATGCGGCCGAAACGAATGTCTTTTCTCGTGAGACCTTTGTCCACTGTCGCGCTCTGTTGAAAGAAGAGCATCCACGGCGTCACGGTCGCGCCGATATCAGCCAGCATGAGAATCAAAGTGTTTTGAGTCAATCCGCCAGGAAGCGGTTTCCAGGTGGCGAAGGCGTGTCCGACGGAGTGCCAATCCGGATGCGCGAGCAGCGCCACCGGAACAAAAACGAGATTGCCCACGGCGATGGTGAGCGTGATGCGTTCCCAGGTCCAATAGCGGTGCGTCAACAGCGCCGAATAGAGAAGCGCCAGCGCGCAAAGAATTGCGATCCACGGCGGAACGCCGAAAAATCCGAGCCCCGCGCGGATGGCAATGAATTCAGTGATGAGCGTCAGAAAATTCCCGATGCCCAAATCAACCAGAGAGAACCACCCCCAGAACGGTCCGAAGCGGTCGAAGATCAATTCCGCATGGCCGCGATGCGTGGCGGAACCGAGCCGCACCGTCATCTCCTGCACCACGATCGCCATGGCAAACGTGAGCACAACGAACGGCAGAAAAAACCCGATTCCAAACTGCGCGCCCGTGGCCGCGTACGACAGCATGCTGGGGCCGTCGTTCTCCCCAAGCATGACGAGCACACCAGGCCCAAGGAGCAGCCACAGCAGGCGCGCATTGCCGAAGATTCCCTTCTGTGCGCGTGCCGCCCGAACTCTTACGCGGTCGTGGCCGCGATCCACATCTTCGTGCGTGATGACGACTTCTGCGGCGGGGGAAGCGCCGGGGCGGGTTGAATCCAATGGGGTAAGCGCTTCGGGCATCTGTTAAGTGCGTTAAACTTAGGGAATAAACTAACATTAATGATTCCCAGCGTCAATGAAAATGGCCCGGCCCACGACCAAAGCGTAACCAAAGTGTGCCCCTTCGGCACGCGCGCCCGGCGCAGACTATGGTAGTGTCGAGTGGAATCTGGAGGGAACATGGCGCAACCAACAGGCACGCCGCCGCAGGTACAGATCAAAGCTGACGAAAAAGAATTGCTCGGCCAGTACAGCAACCTCGTGATGATCTATCACAACGCCGAGGAATTCGCGCTCCACTTTGTTTACATCTTCCCGAACACTCCCCAGGGCAAGCTGGTCTCCAGCACGATCCTCAGCCCGCCCCACGCCAAGCGCCTCTGGCGCGCCCTCGGTGAAAACATCAGCCGGCACGAGGCGCAGTTCGGCCCGATTCGCGAGACGCCCGAAGGCCCGCCTCCGCAAGTCGGCTTTGTCCAATAAGCAAGGTCTTCAAGACCCTCGGAAGGGCGCTTCCAGCCTCGTCCTCGCACCTATACGCCGCGAGAGCGGCGCACTGTCCTCTCGGACAGTTGGCCAGCAGAAACTGCCCGAAGGCCGGTTGCAACTTGGCCCTCGCGCCCGTGTTAAATTCAATATATGCAAGCGAAGTGTGGATTCTGCGGGACGCCACACCGGCTCAACGACTCGCAGATAGGCGAGCGCCGCCGTGTGCAATTTGCCTGCTCGAAGTGCGGTAACTCGACCGTCGTCGAAATCGAGCGCCCGTCCGACCGCACGCAGGTGATTTCGCCGCTGCCCGAATTCGCCCGGGGCCATGGAGCGTCCCGGCGCCAATCCTCCACGGAACAGGACGATAGCGATTTGGTGTTGCCGCCGGGCAAGGTCATCGCCCTCTCGGTCATCAGCGGCCCTTCGCGTGGGCTGGTTTTTCCGCTCGAGCGGCCTCGCGTGATTCTGGGCCGCGCGGGATCCGATCTGCCTCTGAACGACCCCAAAGTCTCACGGCACCACTGTTCCATCGAAGTGCGTGGCGACGTGGTGCGTTTGCGCGACCTCGATTCCACGAACGGGACTTTTTTCGCCGAAGAGCGCGTCCGCGCCGCCGAGCTGCGCAACATGTCCGAATTCCGAATCGGTTCGAGCCTCATCCTGCTCACGATCCGGCCCCGCCTCGCCACTGCAAGCTGATCCGCCGCCGCTCGCGCGCCAATTTCGCGCTAAGCCTTCTCATGCCGTCTTGTGGCTGACCTTCCGCCGTTCTTCTTCAATGAGCTTCCCAAGCTTTTTAAATTTCAGCCACGTGGCGCGCGCCGACATCCGCGAAATCAACCACCCCCGATGTCCGTCGAGAAAGCCCAGGCACACCACGTAGTTGTTGAACCAGTTCCACGGCGTGGCGAACCACATGGCACCGCGCCAGCTTCGCCGCCCCTCGTCATACAAGTAGCGCGCTTGCCGGGTTGTGATTCCTTCCACTTTTGCCACGTGCTCCTCGTAGGAGCGAATCGTGTAGTGCAGAAGATCGCCTTCCAACCGGCCGATCGGCCCGTCATACCTCACCGTTGCATGCTCGGGAACCTCGAATCGGGTCTTGTCGCGCCGGAACAATTTCCGCTGATAATCGGGGTACCAACGCGTATGCCTCACCCACCCGTCGAGATACCACGTCCGCCTCGCAAATTCGTACACCGCGAACTCCGGCTCCTGCCGTTTCCACGCAAACAGGGATTCACGCAACTCCGGGCTGATCTCCTCGTCCGCGTCCAGGGACAAAATCCAGTCGTTACTCGCGGCTGCCGCTGCGGCGTTTTTCTGGTCCGCAAAATTCGACCATTCGCGAACCAGCACCTTGGCGCCGTACTTCTCGGCGATCTCCCGCGTGCGATCCTGGCTCCCGCTGTCTACCACCACAATTTCGTCGGCGATCCCTTGCAAGGAATCCAGCACACGCGGCAGATTTTCTTCTTCGTAGAATGTAATCAGGCAGGCGGAGATGCGGTCCATCAGTCGTTCACTACACCACAATGTGCGTGTCGGTGCGCTCGACGCCGTCAATCCGCTGTATTTTTTCCATCACTAGATGGTCCAACTCGTCTTGCGTGGCGACCTCGGCAAATACGATCACGTCCGGCACGCCCCAGCAGGGGTGCGCCGTGCCGATTCCAGGCATCTCGCTCAGCTCCTTCGCAATCGCTTTCGAGCGGCCGGAGCGGACGTGAATCAGAATGTAGGCGCGTACCGTGTGGCTGCGGCTCGACATGGCATGGCCCCCATGCGTAGTGTAACTGCAACCGGCTGCCCAGCGCGCGCAAAAAACCAAAACGCCGGTCGCCCCGGGTTATCGGGAGGACCGGCGCTTCGGCAAAGATCTGCGCCAGTTTTTTTTGCCTTCGCGAGTTCCTCCTATCCGTGCAGAGATTTTCCCGAGACAGGCGATTCGCTGATTACCCAGTGCCCCGCCTGCTCAAGGAATTCCAGTCCGATGGCATAGCCATCGCCGCTCAGCGTTTGGCAGTAGGCCACGCGCGCTCGAGCGCGAAATTCGCCGGGGTGTGAAATGAATTCAACGCGGTCGTTCGCGCGCCAGCGGCGCACGGTCATGACCCGCGCCCCTCGTGAACTCACGTTTTCGGTGAATGTGGATTCGACACCCGGAAGGCTTGCGTGCCCCGCGAGGGAAACGGACAGCGCCATGGGCACGCGTCTTTCGATACGTTCGACTGTAAAGGCTCTTGCCATGGCTCCCTCAGCCAGATTGAATTAGAGACAGGCCGCGATGCGCGTGAGCGTCGCGACGCCCCCGCTGCGGTTCTTCATGCCGTACAAACCCCGATCGGCCGCGCTCAACAACTGCTCGATTGTTTCGCCGTCCTGCGGAAAGACGGCGGCTCCGACGCTGACCGATAGCAGCGGCAATTCGCCGTCGTGTGCCAACCGCTCGCACACGCGCTTTGCGACGGCCGCCGCAGCTTCGGCATTGGCTTCGGGGAGAATCAATGCAAATTCGTCGCCGCCGTAACGGGCGGCCGTGTCCATGGAACGCGAGTTCGCGCGCATCGTGGTCGCGAGGCGACGCAGTGCGTGGCTGCCAACCAGGTGGCCGTAACGGTCATTCACGCCCTTGAGGTTATCCATGTCCAGCAGCAGCAACGCGAACGGCCGGCCGCTGCGGCGCCCGCGCTGGATTTCGATTTCGAGCGATTGCAACAGGCTGCGGTAGTTCGCAAGTCCCGTCAGCGAATCGGTCACGGCCAGATGGCGCACCTGCTCGAACAATTGCACGTTGTCGAGCAGCGCCCCGCCGAGCACGATCGCGTAGCTGCTGACCTTCAAAATTTGCGCCAGCGTGAACGGCGCATCGAGGATGCGGTCGGATTGGCTCGCTGCCACGTGACACGCCACATTCATCCAAGCCGCGGCGCAAAGCGCCCAGTCAAATGCCGTGTGCGAACGGCGCAGCCGCCGCCCGTAGCCGATCGCCGCGATCAGGAACAACGCCGCCGGGAACAAGTCCCACGGCCGCGCGATCATGGCAAAAGGATGAATCACCGGCTCGGCCGGCGAGCCGAGATACGCGGCGCTGGTCAGGTAAGCCACAACCGAAACCACCACCAGCGCGATGGCCATCTCGCGGCTTGGCTCCCGCGAATGCGGCACGCGCCGCTCCACCGCCAGCGCCGCGATGAACAGCGCCGCCAGGAGCGTCCGCCCCACAGTCCATGCCAGCGGGATATGCATCTGGACCGGCTGGCCGGCGGCCAGCAGGTTGTAGAAGCCCAACGCGGAGACAGTTTCGATGATCCCGGCCAGGACAAATCCAAAGGCCAATATCAGGGAGAGTCGATCGTGCGCGCCGCGGAAGCGCACCAGCGCGTTCGCGGCGTAGGTGAAACCGAGCAGGCCGCCGACAATCTGAATGTAGGCATAAAAAATGGGGTCTGCGGAAAAGGTGCTATGCCGCAGCCATCCCACGAGCAGCACAAACGCACCACTGGCCAGAATAGCCAGCGGCCATTTCAGCTTCCGTAGCACTTGGCGAATTTGTGAGAATCCGTGCACCCGCCCCTCTCGCAGTACGAAATTCCAATGGCGCTGAACCTTGCCTGTTGATCATTCTGCAAACGACGGGCCGAAAAGCGTTCTTGGGAAGGGGTATTCCTAGTGTGCTGATGGGAAACGGTTTAGTAGCGAATGGCGGGAGGGCGGTTCAGAACTTGGGGAATTTTTCCCCTTTAATGTGGTTCATTTCGTTACAAATCATCACACGCGATACCGAAGGCGAGCGCCGCTTTGGAGTGCCAAGCCATTCTGGCCTAAATCGGCGCATTCGGTTGGGTAGGCGGTGACACACCTATGGCAGATTTCAGAGTTTGGGCGCTGGTGGGGGCAACTCGCGCGCCTGGACTTCGCTCTTGAAACTCTCTTTGCGATGGGCCCCGTCGCAGAATGGCTTGTTGGCGGAATGGCCGCACCGGCAGAGCCCGATGGAGGTTCGTCCCGCCAGTCCGAATGCCTTGCCGCTGGGATCGCAAATCTCGAAATCGCCTTCGATGCGCAGCGGTCCGTCTGTTGCCGGAACGATCTTTACAGCCATTCAATTCCCCCTTGAAACACACGTTAGCCGTCAGGCAGCGGACGCCCGAGTTAGTACTTCGGGACGCTCGGGTCCACTTCGTCGGACCACGCCAAAATCCCACCCTTCAAATTCCAAATCTTGCGGAAGCCGGCTTTCTGCAAAAATTCCACTGCGTCGGCCGAGCGCTTCCCGCTCCGGCAGTGCGCCACGATCTCGCGTGAGCTGTCGAGTTCGCTGACGCGTTTCGGCAAATCGCCTAGCGGAATCAAGTACCCTTTGAGATTGCAAATCTGGTATTCGTGCGGCTCGCGCACGTCCAGAACGAACAGATTGTCTCCCTTGTCGAGCCTGGCCTTGAACTCGCGCGGGGTGATTTCAGGAATGCCCGTTGACACAGCCACTGGAGTCTCCTCTCCTCGAATGCCGCAGAATTCTTCGTAATCAATTAATTTCGTGATCGTCCGGTGCTCGCCGCAAATCGGGCAGGCCGGATTCTTGTGCAGCTTCAATTCCCGGAAGCGCATGCCCAGAGCGTCGAACAGCAGCAACCGCCCAACCAGCGGATCTCCCGCGCCCAGTATCAGCTTGATGGTCTCCATCGCCTGAATTGAACCCACGATGCCCGGCAAAACGCCGAGCACGCCGCCCTCGGCGCACGACGGAACCAGCCCCGGCGGAGGCGGTTCGGGGTACAAGCAGCGGTAGCACGGCCCTCCGGGATAGCCAAAGACGGTCGCCTGTCCCTCGAACCGGAAAATGGAGCCGTATACGTTCGGCTTCCCCAGCAACACGCACGCATCATTCACTAGATAGCGCGTGGGGAAATTATCCGTGCCGTCCACGATGATGTCGAAATCCTTGAACAGGTCGAGTGCGTTCTCGCTGGTCAGCCGCGTCTCAAACGCGTCGATTTGAATTTGCGGATTCATACGCGAAAGCCGATCGCGCGCGGCTGCGCTCTTCTTGCGGCCCACGTCCTCTGTCGTAAACGTAATCTGCCGCTGCAAATTCGTAAAATCGACGACGTCGAAATCCACCAGGCCCAGCCGCCCCACTCCCGCCGCGGCCAGATACAGCCCCAACGGCGCGCCCAGACCGCCCGAACCGATCAGCAGCACCTGTGCCTGCTTCAGCTTCAGCTGCCCTTCCATGCCGACCTCCGGCATGATCAGGTGGCGGCTGTACCGCAGAATCTCTTCCTTGCTGAGGCTCACTGGAGTTTTTGTCAAAGTGTCCGTCGGAATCGGCATAGCCTCTCCTCCCCCAAAACCTCAAACGATGCGCAGCAGCGCGGCCGCTTCGGCTCCGCCCGCAATCGACGGGACGATCGTAATCGTGTCGCCGTCCTTGGTCTGCGTCGCTTCCTGCTTCAGGAAGCGGATGTCGTCATCGTTCAGATAAACGTTCACGAAGCTCCGAATGCGCCCTTCGTCGGTGTACAAATGCTTCTTCAGCTCGCTGTAGCTCGTCGTGAGCTGCCGCAGCGCGTCCCCTACAGTGGCCGCTTCACATTCGATGCTGGACCTCTGGTCCGCGAATCTGCGAAGTGGGGTCGGAACGATAACTTTTACCGGCATCGGTGACTTCCTCCCTGCAAATGTCCTGGTTCGGCCCCTCGGCTCAAGCGGTGCCCGCAGGACTGTCCTCCGCCGTGGCGGACGCGATCTCTTCTGCATCGTAATGCGTGCGATCGTCCGTCAACCGCCAGGAGGTCATCTCCTCCGCCGCGCCGCTCGCGACCCGCACAATGATGTAGCTGTACCACGGCCACGCGTGCTCGCGATCGAACTCCGATGGCCGCGCCGGATGATCCGGATGCGAATGATACCAGCCAACGAGGCCAAGCCCCTGTTCTTCCGCTGCCCGCTCCGCCGCGCGCACGTCTTCCGCGGAAATCGAAAATCGGTTGCGGGGGGAATCGTCACGGCCATTCGAGAGTGGCAAAAGCCCTCGCACCTCGCGCCCCGCCTCGCCGTCGATGCCCAGCAGTGCCCCGCAGCATTCGTGTGGATAGTCTCGCGCGCCATGGGCGCGAATCTGCGCTGCCAATTTTCCGTCCAGGTGAATCATTTCTCGCGCTTTGCTCCCGGGAAGATAAGACGGAAGAACTCAATCCGCCTCGAGCCAGAATCGCTCGCTCAGATATTTCTCACCGGAATCCGGCAATACGGTCACAATCACCGCCCGCTGACCATCCGGCAACGACCTCGCAACCTGCAGACATCCCGTCAGCGCCGCCCCCGAACTCGGACTCAGCAACAGCCCTTCCTCGCGCGCCGCCTGCTTCACAATCCGGTAAGCGGCTTCCGTTCTCACTTCCAGCGATTCATCCGCCAGCGTCGCGTCGTAAATCGCCGGCACCATCGCGGACTCCATATGCTTCCAGCCATCCAGGCCGTGAAACGATGCATCCGGCTGAAGACTGATGCAGCGAATCGCGGGGTTGTACTCCTTAAGCCGACGCGTCGTCCCCATAAATGTCCCGCTGGTGCCGAGTCCAGCGACGAAATGCGTCACGCGCCCGCCAGTCTGTTCCCAAATTTCCACCGCTGTCGAGCAATAGTGCGCCTGCCAATTTGCCGCGTTGCTGTATTGATCGGGGTAAAAATATCGTCCCGGCTCCGCGGCCAAAATTTCGCGTGCGCGTCGAATCGCGCCGTCCGTGCTCTCGTCCGCGGGCGTGATCACCAGTTCCGCGCCGTATGCTCGCAAGATCTGTTTTCTCTCGGGGCTCGCGCTCGCCGGCAAGCACAGTTTGACGCGGTAGCCACACGCCGAAGCAATCATCGCATATGCAATGCCGGTGTTCCCGCTCGTCGCGTCCAAAATCGTCATTCCCGGACGCAGCGCCCCGCTTTTCTCCCCTTCGCGGATCATGTTCAACGCCGCCCGGTCTTTCACCGAACCCCCCGGATTGAACCATTCCGCCTTGCCGTAAATCTCCGCGTTCGGGAACGCTCTTCCGATTCGCTCCAGGCGCAGCAGCGGCGTATTCCCAATCAAGTCAAGCAGATTGGAACGGCTCGCGTTCACGCCGGGAACGCCTACGGACGCTGTAGATGATTTCACCGAAGTCATGGATTCCGCTCGCCAACCTTCGGGGCGTCGCGAGCGCCTGAAGGCAAATTACCCCTCTCCCGGGAATTAGATGCTCCGGGGACTCCTGAATATTCCCCTAAATCTAGCACGACTCAGCCCCTTTTCCCCAAGCCCGCAAACCAGCAACCATAAGAGATTCATGCAAGCTCCGACCGGGCCACGCACTTGACCCAGTGGGTGCCGCACCCTTCGATTCGAAGGGTGCGGTTTTTGACTTTCATCCTTTGTGTGTCCGCGACGCACGCACCGATTTTACTCTCGAGCATCCTCTAGTGAGATTTCAGATCCGTCTCGGCCCGCAACAAATTCGCCTTTACACGCGTGCGCCCCACTCCGTAAGCTATCTCCATGTGGAACGTGGAAGAGCGCTTCACGCCGCTGCTGCTGGAATCCCTGCCCAAGGCGGGCTTTTCCGTCGGCAGCACGCGCGGCGTCATGCGCGTCGAGAAGTACGGCTGCGGCGCCGAGTTCCGCCAGACGCCCGATGGCGCTTATCAGCTCACGATTCTCCCGACGATTCTACAAGGCGGCCTGTTCACCCGCCTCTGGGACGCCGGCTACCAGAAATTCCTGATCACCGACGACGGCCGCAAAATTCCCGCTCACGCCGAGCAATTGGTCCGCATGCGCAAATTCAATGAAGAGCTGCGCACGGCGCTGGGGGTCCCCACGTATTACAACGAAGCACTTGGCTCCACATGCCAGGTCAGCACGTACGATCGCGTAGCCGGCCGCCCCGGCGACGTCCCCGACCGCAGTGTCGGCGTTAAGCCCACCGAAGGCCACTAGTTAGGTTCTCTCTGCGCGAAGCTGATTTGCAAGTTGCTGGTGCCGCACCCTTCGCCGTCAAGGGTGTGGTTCTTGACTTCTCCCCCGGTGCGCCTATTTCAAATCTCAAATTCTAAAATCTGAAATTTTACCGCCCCGACAAGGAACACCCTAACGTTAACTCTGTGTCGACCTATGGAAGTGGTACGATCCACTCCACGATGCGCGGTCAAGAAAAATATGAGGGGTGGGCCACCCGCAGGTCCTGGGGCAGACTGGTTGCGATTGGGGAACGTGGGCCCACATGATGTTAGCGCAAGCTGGTGTCTACGCTGGTCCCCCCGCTCCACTTCCCGGCACCCTTCTTGACCTCCTGGATATCCTTTATCCGCAACAGGGATAGTGGCAGGACCCCGTGCTTCAAATTGATTTATACGGTGCGGACGTCAACGTCCCAGCGCCGGATCAGGGCTATTGATGACTCACGAGAGGAGGCAGCTTTGACCTGGTACATTTTTCTTGGAAGTCTCTTGGCCGCCTCGTGGTTAGGGTTAGCTACTAAGAGACTCAGACGTTGGTACATAGGTGCGGGTTGCTTGGGAGCCTTTGTGGCTCTCGCATTGATTTCAATTCGAACGAATCGCCCCCTCAACCCATGGTATATACTAATACTTTGCCCGTCTTCTATCGCCGGTATCGTTGATCCCATGACTCTGTGGGACAAAATCCTTGTCGGCCTATTCATAGTGGGCGGCAATTTCATCTTGTACGCTTCGGCGGGCGCGCTTTTAGGGTTTTGTTTCGGACGAAAGGATCACCCCCGGGCTAATTCCAACTAGGCAGGTGTGATCTGGGCGGGCGGCAGCGCCTTTGAATTTCCTGGTGCCTTGCCCTCGCGGTTTTTCGAGCGTGGGGCCCTCTCCTCCCGACCCGGCCAAGCACACTTATTGGCTGGATCGCTTTCCCGTCATTCGCGCAAAAAGCGTGTCCAGCGAAATCCAACCCGGCCCGAAAATCAGAATCAGCAGCGCAGCAAAGAAGAACGTGTACGGATCCGCGCCGTAGAATTTTCCTGGATCGGACAGGATCGCCCGCAGCGAATCCCGGTCGGCCACGAAATAGGCCATGAACATGTCGATGCTAATGGCGAGACTCGTCACGCGCGAGAACAGCCCCACCGCGAGCAGAATTCCGCCGAGGAATTCCACGGTCGAAACGAAAATGGCCGTCTGGTGCGGATGCGGCAGATTGAGGCTCGTAAAGAAATCGGTGACATTCCCAAGATTGTGCAGTTTCGCCCAGCCGTTCGTCGCGAGCTGAATGCCCCAGTACAACCGCACCGCGAGCAGAAACACCGGCTGCAAATAGGAAACGATCTTCACGAAGCCGCCGTGCATCTTCTGAATCAGCTGGAGCAATTTGCTCATGATTAATTCGCTCGTCCCTTCGGCCGGCAGAACCAGCCCAGCACCGCCCAGTTGTGAAACCAACGCTGCACGCATTCCGCCTGCTGCATCTCCGGAATCGCGCTCTTACGAAACACAGTCGCGAGCGCCCGTCCCACAGTGGATCCGCCCTCAATCTCGCGAAGCAAAAGAAACTCCTCGCGCTCCAACCGCCGGAAATACAAGCTGTAGTCCACGCGATGCACGGCCAGCCAGATCCGCTTCGGCTTCAATCGCGCCACGGCCGCGCGCTTCCGTTGGTGCTCCGCGCGAAACGCGTTGCTCGCGAAGCCCTTGTCTGCGCCGTGCCGCACTTCGAGCAGCAGGTTGTCCACCGGATAGCGGAGATCGAGCAGTTGAATGTAGGGCTGCAGCCGCAATCGCAATCGCGGCAAATCCTGCGCGGCCACATCCTCGGCTCGCAGCGGCAACTCTCCGCCTGCGTCGAACGCCGCAATGTCCGACCACTCCAGACGCACCATGTCCAGCGCCAGCGCCTGCTTCGCGCCCGCCCACTTCGGATGCTTGCGCAGCCAATTCTCCAGGCGCGCGCCGAGATTCCTCATGCTGAACGACGCGGACGGACAATCCACCAGATACGCTTCGCACATCGCGTCGAACCGGCGATCGCCGAGTATCGCGCGCAGGCCGGGAAAATCGTCGCGCACGCTGGCGAGAACGCGCCACCAATACTGCCGGTTGTAGAGCTCGAGCCGCTCGAACGAAGTCAGCCGGTCATTCGGCTTGATGAACTCCGCGGCCACGGCGCGCATCGGCCGGCCGCTCGGAGCTGTGCGCCGCATGTTTTCGCCCGCCGTCAGCGGGGTCATCACGGCGCGGGCCATTTTTCGTTGCAGGCTAGCTAGGCTCATACGGCTGGCGCCAGAATATTCTGACCGAGATATTTATTCGCTTTCAGCGCTTCGTTGTGCACTTCCTGGAACGATGGAATCCGATCGTCCCATTCGAGCAGCGTCGCAGTCTTGCCGGCGCGCTCGACCGCGCGTTGATACAGCTTCCACACGGGATCGATGACGGGATGATCGTGCGTATCCAGAATATATTTCCGGTATTTCGTGTGGCCCGCGATGTGAATCTGCGCGACGCGCTCCGCGGGCACGCTTTCGATGTAGGTCATCGGATCGAACGAGTGATTCTGCGCGGACACATAAATATTATTCACGTCCAGCAGAATTCCGCAGTCCGCTCGCTCCACCACTTCGTTCAGAAATTCCCACTCCGTCATCTCTGAAACGTGGTACTCGGCGTAACTGCTCACGTTCTCCACGGCGATCGGCACTTCCAGAAAATCGCGCGCCTCGCGCACTTTTTGCGCCGTGATGCGCGCCGCTTCAAACGTGTACGGCATCGGCAGCAAATCGTGCGTGTAGCGCCCATCGACGCTGCCCCAGCAAAGGTGGTCCGTGAGCCACGGCGTCTTCGTCCGCTTCACCAGCGCCTTCAACCGGCGCATGTGCTCCCGGTTCAGCCGCTCCGCCGA
>Ga0181538_10004381_pt1 | contig 13227 bp, 10 predicted proteins | sample PEATcosm2014_Bin_40_FD_119773 | JGI IMG/M metagenome (GOLD analysis project Ga0181538, IMG submission 119773) | Peatland microbial communities from MTU Mesocosm Facility, Houghton, MI, USA - PEATcosm2014_Bin23_30_metaG | ecosystem: Environmental > Terrestrial > Soil > Wetlands > Peat | place...
GACGTCCACGACGGCGCCGGGCCCGAAGATCACGCCGGCGGGATTGACCAGGTAGACGGTGCCGTTGGAGACGATCGAACCGTTGAGCAGCGACGGCATCCCGGAGTTGATGTGATCGAGTTCGCGGCTGGCGGCGGAGGGCTGGAGAAAATTGACGGTGGAACCGAGGGCGACGTCGAACTGGGAGAAGTTGAGAATGGCGTTGTTGCTGGTGCGAATGGTGGTGATCGGCCCGATTTGGGAAATGGAGGCGGTTCCGCTGACGACGCCGCTGAGGTGCACCGCCGCCCTCGCCGTTGGCGTCAGGGCGGCCGCGATCGGCGTGATGGCGCAAAGGACGATCATCCTGGCGCGGCGGCGTTTGCTCCGGGAAGTCCGAACCATGTCCTGGGCTGAAGTATTTGAGAAGTTCACGGCATACCTCAATAAAGAAGCGTGACGATGAAGGTAAAACGACTGCTCCCGACTTTGACGCGGGTTCCGAGACCCGAAAGCACCAATCCCCAATCCCCGCGAATGTCGACGTTCTGCTTGACTTGCAGTTCCGCGCCGGCGCCGGCGCTGGCCAGGGTGTTGTTGTACTCGCCGGTGACCCTGCGGCTTTGCAGCACCTGCCCGGCGTCCACAAAGCCGCGGAGAATCAGGTCCCAATCCGGACGCTGGTACGGCTGCTCGGGAGTCAGACGGAACGGTTCGCCAAGGAGCTTGAAATTGGAGGGGTTTGGCTCGACGCTGAGGAAACGGGCAAGATGAAACCTGTATTCCGCGGTGCCGAAGAAAACGGTGTCGCCGGCAAGTTCGGCTTCGGGGTATCCTCGGACGCTGTAGAACCCGCCGGCCGCCTGCTCGAATTGCGGAATCAGGCGGGAGTTGAACGCCCATTGGCCGCGGGCCGAGAGATAAATTTCATGTGCCAGCGTGCCGCGGCCCGCGCCAAAATCCGAAGGATCGACGAGCGGCTCAAGGAAAAATGAGCCTTGGGCGCTGGGCTGGAGAAGGACCCAGTCGGAATCGGGATCGGCGCGGCCCAACTCCGCCAGAACGGTCTGGCTCGTGGAAGTAATGCCGCCCTCGACGTTCACGGCGGCGACGTAGTAATAGATGTCCCGATAATCCTGCACGCGAAGGCCGGCATAAGGGAGGATGTATTCGCCGGTGGCGTTGGTCTGCTCAAAGGTGGACTTCACCGTCGAGCTTTGATAGCGCGCCCCGCCAATCACGTCCCAGAACATGTTGTGGGCCTGGAAAAAGTTGAAGATCAACTCGCCGCCGCCCGAATAGTCGTTGCCGGTAAACGAGCTGCCGGACAGACCCAGGTCCGCGGCGGTGTATTGGTCCCAGATGCCATAAACCCTGGCCCGGAGGCGATCGGTCCCCAGGGAGGGAACGTCGGCGGCGATCGGAAACTCGTAGGAGGCCGTGACATTGGTCGACTGATCGAAATCCGTGATTGCGTCGAGATTGAGGATGTCGTCGTTCCCGCTGAGTTGGTTGTCAACCAGGCCAAACCGCTCGCGCCAGGCGTTGGTGAGGGCGGTTCCCGTGTTGGAGGTCTGGGCATAGACGTACCAGGGCTTGATCTCGTTGACGAGATAGTCCAGGGTGTACTGGTCCGGTTGGTCGGCGGCGGAAATCGCCACGTCCACGCGGCGGCCGGGCTGGCGGTTGAGGCGATCGACGTAATCGTTGACCCGCTTTTCGTCGAAAAAAGGCGTGGCGTTGTTGGTGGGCCGCGTGGTGACCTGGACGGGAGAATTGTGAATGATCCGCTGTTGCTTGGAATTGTCGATGCGAGGCTGCGAGGAGGGGATGCGTTGGCCGGAGGCCACGGTCCTGACCTGAGCGACGGTGGGAACGGAAACCAGGATGTGCATCGTTCCCCTGCGTCTGGGTCGCATGTCGGACAGGTCCTGCGGATCGATGTCGGTCGGGCTGGGAACCGCCAGCACCGCGCCGTAACCTTGCTCGTTGAGTTGGCGCACGATGGCCTTGTCGATCGCCAGAACCGCCCTCTGTGAATACTCGTTCGATCCTTCAACATTCAAATCGGCGATTCGTTTGCGGGCCGTGGGAACGTCCGGTGAAGCGGCGACGTAGCCCGAGCCGGTTTGGCCCAATTCAATTTCGGTGTTGCCGATGATCTCGTTGAGTTTGGCCTGGAACGCCGCATCGGCGGTCGCCTGGCCTTCGCGGGTCTCGAAAAGCGGGGAAAAATTGTCGATCGAATAGGTCTTCTGTGGCGCAGGCGCCGGCTTGGTCGTCGGCGTGTCGGCCGCAGCCGGGATTGGCATCGACAGGACGAGAAAAAACGCCAGCGTCGTCGAAAAGCAAAACGCCAAGCGACGAACTAGGCCGATAGTTTGTTTGCAGGGAGCCGAAAGACTTGGCATGGCATCAGACCCCATAAGACCTTTGCAATCACTGGTTGCGAACCGCCGCCGTGAATCAGTTCACGCCATTACACGGCAAGCCATTTCGCCGGTCAAGCGCCGTTTGGCGCGAAGTTATCTCAACGTTTCATCGAGCAACGGAGCCATGGCGTCGGCCCATATCAGATAGCCGGCGGGGCTGGGGTGGAGGAAGTCCGGCATGATGGGGCGAGGCAACGAGCCGTCGTCGTTCAAAAACTTGCTGCCGATGTCCAGGAAGCGAGTCATATTGCCATCATCCAGAGTCGCCAGGCCCTTGTTGACGGTCTTGATCTTGGCCCGCATCTCGGCAACCGACGGGGCCTTGGGGTTGTCGCCGCGGGGAAATATCCCCAGAATCAGCAGCTTAGAATTCGGAAGCTTCTCGTGAATCCTCTGCACGATGAGTTCATCAGCCTTCAGGATATCTTCAGCCGGATAGCCGATGTTGTTGGTGCCGATCAGCAAAACCACGACCTTGGGGCTGATTCCGTCCAATTCGCCGTTTTCGATTCGCCAAAGGACGTGCTGGGTCTTATCGCCACCGATGCCGAAGTTGGCGGCATCCAGGTTGGAATAATACATGTCCCACACGCGCTTGCCCCTGCCGCTCCAGCCCTCGGTGATCGAGTCGCCCAGGAAGAGCACGCCGATCGGACTCTGTGTGCGGCGAAGGAGAAACGATTCATGCATTTTTTGAAAGTGGGCGTCCATTCGCCCATTGGGACTCAGCTTGGGGGCCGCGACGTCTGCCGGTTGCATTGCCGCCGGTTGCGTGGCCGGAGGCGCCGTGGGGGCATCCGCCGTGGTGCGGGCGCCCCATGCCAATACGATTCCCATCCCGACCACGGCAATCAACGCATGGCGCAATTTCAACATCTGGTTCTCCTCGATTGGGTTGAATGATCGTGCAACTCAAATGAATATAGTTGAAAGAGCGCAGCGGGCAATTCCCGCGGCGTTGGCTAACATATCCGCCTATGACCGCCGTCACCGAAGCGACCGGAAAACCAGACGTCTCGACCGGCCGCCTTGGTTCGGCCCGAACTGCGACGGCGCTGCTCTGGGGCTCGCTCGCGGTCGGCGTCATCCTGCGCCTGGGGCGGTGGATGCATTGGCGAGCCCTGTGGCTCGACGAGATCTACCTGGCCAACAGCCTCCGGAACCGGTCGCTGCACGATCTGCTCTTCAAGCCCCTGGACGATTGGCAGGCCGCGCCGCCTGGATTCCTTTTACTGGTTCACTGGGTGGCGCGACTTTTCGGTACTGGCGAGCGGCCGCTGAGGCTCGTTTCGCTGGCGTTTGGGTTGGCATCGCTGCTCCTCATGCTGGCCGTGGCGCGGCGTGTTCTGGGCGCCGGCGGCGCCATCGTCGCCATGGCGTTGTTCAGCTTCCTCGGACCTCTCATCTACTACAGCAATGAACTTAAGCCGTACTCGTGCGACGTGGCCGTCTCGCTGGCCGTGACCTTGGCAACTTTGCGTTGGATGGATCGGCCCGGATTGGGCCGCGCGGCGATTGCCGCGGCGGTGGGCGCGGCGGGGATTTTGTTCTCCTATCCGGCCGTCTTCGTGTTGGCCGGGGCGGGAATTTGGATGCTGTGGAAACAGCGCCGGTCTGGCGCATTGGGTTCCGCGCTTGCGATCTGCCTGGTCTGGGGCGTGGTCTTCGCGGCCGACTACCTGATTTTCCTGCGGCCGTTGACGCTCGGAGAAGCCCATCCACATCTGGTGCAATACTGGGCCGCGCAAGACGCCTTCATGCCGCTGTCGCCCACCTATGCCGCGGGTTGGGGTTGGGTGATCCGATGTCTCGCCTCAATCGCCGCCAGCCCCGGCGCGATGTGGCTGGACTACCCGGCGGCCGCGCTGGTCGGCTTGATCGTCGGCATCGCCGTCGCCGTGCGAAACCGCGGGAGCCTGCCGCTCATCCTCGCCCCCCTTCCACTGGTCCTGGCGGCATCGGCGATCAGGCAATATCCCTTGGCCGATCGGCTGGCGCTATTCTTCGTGCCGCAATACCTGGTTTTAGTGGCCGCGGCCACGGAGTCGCTGTGGACCAACCTTGCGGGAAAAACCGCCGCGGTCGCCATCGCCGCGCTGGTGGCGATCCCTTCGGCCAGCCGAGCCGTCGGCTATCTGGTTTCGCCGCCGGGGCGAGAGGAATCCCTGCCGGCCTACCGTTGGGTCGCCGAACAATGGCAACCGGGCGACATCGTTTATCTGACTCACTTCGCCGAGCCGTCATTCCGCTATTACCAGTCGCTGGCGCATTGGCCGGCCGATCTCGAATCATCGGGGGCGCTTCACGTTCAGCCGTCGATCACCGAACCCCGGCAAATTCTGGACGACGTGAAACCGCTGGCCGGCGGACATCGCGTATGGCTGATTCTGATCCACGCCGAGGGGGGCGAGCTTGACGTGCACCAGTTCACCTTGGCGGCGTTCAACGAGATCGGCCATCCGATCCGCGAGCACGACGAGCCGGGAGCGTGGGTTTTTCTTTATGATTATTCGACCCTGGGAGACGACGGGCGGTAGTCGGGAGGAGAACGCATCACTGTCCCGATTCAGGGCGGCGGAACATCAGGCGGAATGCGATGCTGGAAATTGCATAAATAATCACGGCGAGCACCGCTCCCAGAACCACGCCGCCGACCACCCAGGAGATGAGAAATGAATTGAACACCGAGAAGGACATCTTGGGCAATTGGACCGTGCGCCAATGGGTCAGGTCGGGCAGCTTGCCGGAGATCAACGCGTGTCCCAGCACCAGCGAGACGAATGAGAGCACCGGCCCAAGGGGAGGAGCGGACAATTGTGAACCGGCGACGACGGACAGGGGATGCAACGCCAGGCGGCGGGCGGCGTAAAGACTGAGGACGGTTTGCAGGCCGTAGATGGGCAGGCAGGCGATGAACGCGCCGATCGCCAGGCCGGCCGCGAAATCCCTGCGCGCCACCTGGCCCACGCGCAATTCGCGCCAAGCGCGAAACGGGCTGAGCCAATGGAAAAAACGGCGCAAGGCGCGCGCAACGGCTCCGCGCCAAACGCCGGAGTTTTCCCGCCCGACAGTCGAGGTTGACTCGGTTTGCTTCGGCTGCATAATCCTCGATCGAATGACCAGCCAAGTCCGGCGAAACATTACCGCGCTGGGGGCACCCGTCAACGCCGCCGGTCCCCGCGGTCAATTGCGCTCTTGGGCGATTCTCGGTCTGGCGATATTCGCGTTGGCGTCGAGCGTTCGGGCAGACGAGCAGTTTGGGGCCACCGCCGCTTCGACGACCCTGTCAAACGACGTGGTCACCGGCGAGCCATTTCCGCGCGGGCTGCGAGTCGTCACCCTCTACGGCGGATACGAGCAGCAACCCAACGGCACGCGCGCGCAAATCGGATTTTGCAGCGTCGGGCTGAACTATTACTTCGCAAACAATTGGGCTTTCGGGTTCGAGGCCACCGGCCTGGGCTGTTCCCAACCGCAGGACAACGTCGGCGCCGGCGGCGTGGACATGATATTGCGCACGCATCTGTGGAACTATCGGCGGTTTTCGTTCTACGGCGACTTCTCGCCCGGAATTCTGGAGGCCAACAATCGAATCCCGCCCTCCGGGACCGATTTCAACTTCACGATTCAATCCGGGGTGGGCGCCGTTTATCGCCTCGACGAACACACGGAAATCATGTTCGGCGTGCGGGATTACCATTTGTCCAATGCGCGCCAGGAAGGCCCCAACCGCAACCCTTCGCTCAACGGCATACAGGGTTACCTGGGGCTGATGTTCCGGAGGTGAGGGGCTCTGTTGCAGGAATTGCGGCGAAATGAACCGGTTTGTTTTTCTCATTATTCTGGGGATTGCGGCCCAGGCGGACGCCGCGATTTGCATCTGGCGGACAACGATCGCACAGGGCGACAGCGATTATGTCTGGAGCACCGACGAGACTTTACCACCGCCGCCAGCGGCTTCGACGCCGGCATCCGCCTCGTGGACTCTGACCAATAATGCGACGGGGGCCCACGTTCCAATCATTACGTCGCATTGGGGCAGGATGCAGGAGGATTCAAACGACGCCCAGTCGTTGTTTATTCCATCCACGACTCCGATCGGCGCCTATACGCTGACGATCACGCCCACGGGGCAGCGGCCTCAAACTCTCGCACTGGCCGTTGTGGCGCCTCTGGTCACGACGAGGCAGATCAGCGTGGCCTCTCCAGGAGCGGATCGCGACGCCAGCCCGACGATCCAGGCCGCGGTGAATACGCCCCATGCGGCGGGAACGATGCTCCAGGTCAATCTTGCCCCAGGCGTTTATCGGATCAACAGCAGGATCAGTTTGCCTTCCAGCGTCAACGTGGTGGGAGCGGATCGGGACACGACGATCTTGGTCCGCACGTACAACGCGAACGACGCCGCCTATTTTTCCAGTCAAACACCCCTGTTTACTCCCGAATCCATCAATGGCGATACGAGCGGCGAGACGCTGAGTGATTTTACGGTGGACTGTTCACAGGATCCTTCAGCCGTTGGCTCACCCGTTTTCGAGGGCTACCCGGGTGGCGCCCATGCCACGAACATGAATTTTCTGCGGCTCAGGCTGATTCAAGCCACGGGACCGTCGGTCCACGGGATGCGATTTGAAGACGTCGAGATGGTGAACTCGGAAATGTGTCTCAGTTCGAGTTCCAATTTGCTGAAGGATGTGCATTGGAAGGGATTGCCTTTTTCCGGAAATGAACTGATCGTGGGAGGAGATCAGAACGTGATAATCAATTGCTCGTGGGATAACACGCAACGGGGAATAATCTTGAGAGCCACGATGGGCGAGTCCGGGATACCCACGGAAAGTTATTTCAATTCGCTGACGTTCTCGCGGATTGCGAAGACCGGCAACAGCGGCGAGGTGATCCTGCTGGAGACCACCAGCCCGCTCAGCATGAGCGACAACGTTTTTTCATACGTGCAATATCAGGGATGTTATGGACCGCTGGTGATGTTCTGGAACTCGGCGGCCACCCACAATCATTTTCATGATTTTGACTCAGACCGAAACCAGGGGCTGGCGTTGTACGGCTATGGCGGCGCGATGGATACGGGAAATACGTTCAGGAACTTTGAATTGCGAGGTTCCCTTCCGGACGTTGCATTGAATTGGGGAGGCAAGCTTCCCACTTTTACCCAGGGCCATTATGTCGCCAACAACTCTTTTGACAGTTTCGCGGTCATCGATCCTACGCCCAGCGAGGGAATGGAATTTTATTATGGCGATCTGAGTATCTACAAGCCGAGCCACTTTGGGCCGCACCCCTCCATGTTCAGCAACGTCGGCCCCCCCAACAATAACACGGTGACGAACCTGACCGTCGTGGGTTTGCCGCGGGGATGGAGCGTGGAAACGTTGGGGATCGACCAATGGAGTGAAGAGCGAAACTAGGTCCAAATCCGAGCAAAAAACATGAAATGGATATTGCCGATTATTCTCTGTCTTGCAGGCCAGGCAAGCGCCAAGTTGTGCATTTGGCGAACCACGGTTACGCAGGGCGAGACTGATTACGTTTGGGATACCGCCGGAAAATTGCAGTTTGCGGTGAGGCAGCATGAGAACAACTGGAGCCTGACCGGCCCTGCCGGCGCCGTTCCAAATTGGCCCTCCTTAGATCCGTCGAAGGTCAGCCTTAACGGCCATTGGGGCGAAGGCGCGATAGGGCAATGGGGCAACAGAGACGAGGATATTTTTGATGGCGAGGTGGTTCCCATTCCATCGACCGTCGCTCCGGGCATTTACACGCTGGCCCTGGGAACGGCGACCTTGCCCACTCCCAAGACCCTCACCCTGACTGTCCGCGCGGCTCCGGTTGTTCAGATGGTCGATGTTTCCCCGCCCGGTCCGGGTTCGTCGGGGGAGGTCCAAGATGCCAGCGCGACCATCCAAGCCGCGGTGAATACGGCTCTGGCGCCGGGAAACACCATGCTTCAGGTGAATCTCGCCGCCGGCGTCTACCAGATCAACAACACCATCACCCTGCCGGGGCACGTCAGCGTGGCCGGAGCGCATCGGGATGCGACCATCCTGGTTCGCATGCACAATCCCGGCAACGTCTCGGACGTTGTTTTTGATTCCGGGAGCAACGACAACAGCTATGCCACGTTCAGCGATTTCACGCTGGACGCCTCCCACGATCCCCTGGCCGGCGGCTGTGTCCTCTATCACAACGGCAACGCTTCTGCCGCGCAGAACCTGAGCTTTCTGCGGCTGCGGCTGCGGCGGGCGACGGGACCGCAAGGGGCGATGATCGGTATGCTCTGCAAAGACGTCAAGATGGTCGAGTCGGGAATGTCGGCCGCGACGGGTCACGCCGCCTTGTACAACGTGGAATGGGACGGCCTGCCCGTCGCCGGCAATAACGAGATTACCCTGGGGGGGGATCAGAACCTGGTCATTAGTTGCACGTGGGACCAGACGTGCCGTGGGATCGTGCTGCGAAACAGCCCCACCAACAGCTATTTCAATTCGCTGGTTTTCTTCCGAATCGGACTGACCAACAATGCCAGCCAGGTCATCCTGGCCGATGACGTTCCGACCGCGACCGGGATGCAGAACGACCTGTTTACGTACATCCAGTGCCAGGGTTGCGTCGGTCCTTTCGCTCAAATCTCCTCGCCGGCATCCAACAACATGTTTCGCCAGTTCGATAAAGATTGCGGCGCGGGAATATGGCTCACCGGCGGCGCCACGCAGACGAACAACACGTTTACGGATTTCGAACTGCGTCATACCGCGGGCGGGTTCGTGTTGAATTCCGGCGGCTCGGGCGCCACGTACACCACCATTAAAGACGGCGCCATCGTCGCCCCCCAGCCGTCGCATTGCAACTCGTGGGGCTATGACCCGTCGCGGCTGCTGGGGCAGACGCTGTTCAACGACATCGGCGGCGCCCACAAAAACTGGGTGAGGAATATGGTGGTGGTGTCGTTGCCGTCGGGCTGGAGCATCGGCACTTCGATGGGAGTGACTTCGTATTGACGTGCGAATTGATCGCCATGGACCGGGATGCGCGAATTGCGCCGGCCGCTTGGCGCGCAAAGATGAACGACGTTGGGGACGTGCGACGGGGCCGGCGCTCATGGCCCGGCTCTTACTCGATGACCTATTTTTTGCGGTTCATTCTCCCCGTCATCGCGGCATTCGGGGCAAATCCCGTGGACCGGCATCTCCCGCGCCAACGGCGTTTGGCAACTCGCGCGTGTTGGCAGCGATTCTACTCCGGGATCACCAGATCCGAAGTGTCGTCGGCGTGCGCACGCGGGCCGGCGTCCGTTGTCTAAGGATTCGTAGGGGAAATCCCTACACTACAAACGTAATTTCATCCTATGGAAACTCTGGCGATTCGGTAGTACACGGTCGCTTTGCGATACCGCATTCCAAGAAGGAGGGAAGGGAAGTTAACACCTTAAAAAATATTTGCAACACGTTAATTTTGCGATTCAAACGAAATTCACTTCAAGAGGCGCATCATGCAATTCTCTCTCGGTCGACGGGGCGTTCGCCGTAATTCCAAAAACACCAAATTGGCAAGGCGGGCTATCTTGGAGCCACTGGAAGGGAGGGTCCTCCTAAGCGCCAACCCGCTCCCACCGCTGAGCCCGAGTTTCACGTTGGTCTCACCGACGCCGCCCTGGCCTATTGATAATAATGGAGGGTCCGTCAGCGCGCTCGACCCGGTAACCGGCGATATCATAGTCGCATACGCGGCCATGCCGACATCTGCGTATTATTACGGCGCGTCAGATAGCGATATCGTAGTCGCAGCATACAAATATCAACAGGGCACGCTTGCGCTCGATACGAGCTTCGGTGGTGCCAATTGCAACACCGACGATGAAACCGACCCCATACCGGGCTACTCCGTTGTCAACCTTCAGAATGTGGTAGGGATCGATCCCTATGGGGGGGCGGGTCCAACGTACATCGCCACGGATCCAAATAACGGGGATATCACAATTGAGATTGCGAAGGCTGATGGCAACGCGAATTTTGCAGAAATGAATGCGGGTGGTCAACTGGTCAGCAATTTCGGGAGTTACTACGCCGAAAGTGACGGGGCAGACTTTGGGGGCAACGGCGTGGAGATGGTGCCCATGTTGACGCCAAGCTATTCCCTTAATTCTAACCCTTCAAATGTGGAAGTCAATAATGAGCCATGGTTTATGGGTGGCGGCCCCATTGCGATAAATCCAGCGAATCACGACATATTATTGGCCGGAGCATTTAATTATCCAAACCTCCCGAATTTCGTCGGCGATCCGAACGGGACGGAAACCGTTTTTGCGTTCGATGCCAGCACCGGGGCATTGGATACCGCTTGGGGAAATGATGGTGAGTTTTCGATCCTGGATACCGATGACGTTGGCGGCACCGCTAAATGGGGAGCATTCACAGCAATCGCAGCCACGTCGAAGGCGATCTATCTTGGGGCTTCGGCAAGTCCTTTAACACCTTCCTATGACAGTTATCCGGCGATCATCGCGATCAACGCGAACGGCGTCGGCTACTACTCCGGATTCGACCCCGTAACCGGAGGAGTCGATACGATTTCCTCCGTGCCGCCGGAATTACAATCCGGAGACTCACCGGGTGACATCAACGCCATCTGCGCCTTGCCGAATGGCAATATCGAATTCCTCGAATCGGCCGGCGCAAGCGATTTTTGGGTAAGCCAGATAACCGCGAACGGGGCCTCCACAACTCGGGGACCAAACGGTGACGGCAACGTCGCGGGTTCATGGACTGCTGACGGTGGCAGCGCCTTGGACTACGCCAACATAGCGGTGAACCCGACCAATGGTGATCTCGTTGTATTGGACGGCCTTGTTCCCTACCCCCAGTACACAAACCTCAACGGTGGTACGATTTCCGGATGCTGGATCAGCGGGACGACGGGGAATGGCGTTGACCTGGTTAATCCCTTTAATAGCGGCATTTCAGAAGGAGGAGCCGCGTTTGATTCTCTCGGCAACGCGGTGCTGGCCGGCGCACAGAATTCCGCGAATCCCGTGAACCTGACATTGCAAGTCTTCGGCCCCGGCGGCGGTGGACCCGCGGGTGGGCTCACACTTTTGTCAGCAAGTTCCATCCGCAACCAGGGGGGCACAAGCTACGCCATCAATTTGCCGCTGAACGTGCCCAACGGCACACTGCCCGGCATTGAAGACCGCGATTCCAGAGGATCAATGAAGGACGAAATCGCTTTGGATTTCAGTGTGCCCATCAGCAGTTCCGGCGTGACCGTCACGTTGACTAACACCAACAATGGCGCCGACGGACTTCTTAGCAGCGTTTCCGTCAATCCGGGCTATCCTGAGGAACTGGACGTGTATTTTACCAACCCCGTGAATGGGCAGACACTCGTGTTAACTGCCAACAACGTCACGGAGTTGGGCACAAATATCACCGGCAACTTCACGGTAAAATGCGGATTTCTGCTCGGCGATATCGCCGGCGAAGCCTCTGTCGGACAAGACAGCGTCAATGATTTTTGGGCCTGGACCGACGGCGGAAATTATACTCCTGATTGGGTAAACAATTATGTCTTTAGAGCGGATTTCTTTTTGCTAGGGTACGTCAACGGCAATGACTATTACAACGTTTTGCAATATCAAATCGGCCAAACGCTGACTTACTGAGGCTGGAGCCCTACTCCGGGATCACCAGATCCGAAGTGTCGTCGGCGTGCGTGGCCAGCCCCTGGTTTATCGTGTCCGCCCCTTCGGTGGTATCCCTCAATACCCAGGCATGACCGGGCCCGGGGATCTTGACTTCCACGCCTGTCTTATTCAACTCCAGATCACCGAACAGAGAGACGGAGGATGGCGGTTTGCCTTGCTTGGCGGCCTCGGCGATCGCGTCGTCGAGACGCTTCTTGGCCGAGTCGGTATATCTCATCAGGAAGGGGCAAAACTTCTTGTTGCCGTGATCATAACTGTAGAGCGCCGCACTCACCGCGGGTTTGCCGTTGTGATCGAACGGAGGCGTCAGGTACGTTGAATCCAGAAACCAGGTCTGTCCATCGTCATCGGTGAAATAGGCCTTGTCTCCCTTGATCCGGTGCGCCGGCATTTGGCTATAAACCAAAATGAGCACCGCGAGGACCAAAATGAGGATTGCAACCCCCACACCGACGGATTTCTTCTGATTGATCGCTTCTCTGATGCTCATGCACTTCGGTCCGGGAAAGGCGCGGGACTACGCCTGCTAAATCTGTATCGCTGTGGAGTGATTTTGGCAATTGTTTGATTGTTCCACAATTATTGACCGGAGGCCGGCCAATTCACATTAGCACAAAGCATTTTTGCAGTAACCTCGCCGATTACGTAAGGCGACACGTGGCCATCGACAAACAGGATGTTGCAGGTGGTATTATTCAAGTGCCTGAACCGCATCTCACATTGAAATTTCTCACCGGCGTTTCCACCGCTGCCGGTGGGGCTTGTAATATCGGCGTTGTCGTATATCTCTCCCTGAAGCGATGCCCCGGTCACAATCCAACTGCCTATGCTCTTGTCGACGGCGTTACCACTCCCAAGCAATATGCGGCGTCCGTAGCCGGTGTATTTTCCATTATAAGACGTGGGGAACGCCAACCCAGAATTGGGATTACCAGTGATCCACCACTCTTCCATTCCAAACGTGTACGGCCAATCGTAGTCCTGGGTACCGATCTCCCCCCCGGCGACTGAACCGTAGGGTCCGCTGGTAAGGTAAATGCGATTGTCCCATACCATGGCAACCTCGGCTGATCGCTGAATCGACCCTACGGTGCGTAA
>Ga0181538_10004382_pt1 | contig 13223 bp, 12 predicted proteins | sample PEATcosm2014_Bin_40_FD_119773 | JGI IMG/M metagenome (GOLD analysis project Ga0181538, IMG submission 119773) | Peatland microbial communities from MTU Mesocosm Facility, Houghton, MI, USA - PEATcosm2014_Bin23_30_metaG | ecosystem: Environmental > Terrestrial > Soil > Wetlands > Peat | place...
CGAGTTGCCCGACTCCCTGGTGCGGCCTGGTTGGCGGTCACGTCCCGCTTGCGCCTGGGCGCACAAAGCGATAGGCAGAGCCCGTAAGGAGGCCCCACATGCTCCTGCACCCACACCGCGTCGGCCTTGGAAGCAAACGAGGGCGACCGGTAGCCCTGCGGCGGCCTGTAGGCGAGTTCGAGTGGCATCTTGCCCAGCTTTAGGGGCCACAAGTCAGCCCGACGACAAATCGCCCACGCCGGCAGGCGGGCCACCCCGCCATGGCTGTCGACGATGTGGGCAGGACCGCGCTGCGGGCACCAACCAAGCACAATGAGAGGAAGAGCGATGCGCAACAAGAAGGCTCTTGTTATACCAGCTGTCATCGGGCTGCTGGCGTTCGGAGCTGGGGCTCTCGCGGGGTCAACACTCGGCGCGGCCACCGTGTCGGGGGCGGCGACCGATGGCGTTCCCTCCAGGGCCGTCCCAGCGTCGGCACTCAACCTGATCACCGACGGCGATTTCAGCCAGCCAGTCGTGAGCGGGTTCGAGACGTTCTACCCCTTGGCCAAAACGACCCTGCCGTCGGCAGTCAATTCGATCCAAGGGTGGAAGGTGGGAGCTGACAGCGTGGATGTCATGGGCCACGCGTACTGGAAGCCGCTGCCTCCAGGTTTCCCCGGCAACTCACAGTCTGTCGACCTATCGGGCGGCGCCCCCGGCAGCATCTCCCAGACCGTGAGCACCGCTACCGGCTCGAGCTACGTGCTGAAGTGGTACGCATCGGGCAACTATGGATGCGGTCAGTCGACCAAGGTCATGCACGTGTTCTGGGACAGCAAGCTGATCGCGTCCCCCACCATCAATACCGGAGGCCCTGCCGCTGGCAAGATGGTTTGGTCCTCGGAAAGCCAAGTGGTGGTGGCCAGCTCGGCCCAATCCGCACTCATGTTCGCCGACGCCACGCCCGACAAGAGCCCCTGTGGCGCCGTCGTCGCAGACGTCTCGCTGACGGCCGAGCAGAGCTCGTCCCCGTCACCCAGCAGCGGTGGGAGCCTCCTTTCCGGTACGGGTGTCCCGACCGGCGCCTGCACCGGTGACGCCTACATCGACCTCACGACGGGTGAGATCTACCACTGCGTTTTGGAGAAATGGACGGACACGGGCGACTGTTCGGCGGCTCCCTACCCAGGGATCGACCTTGCTGGCTGTGACCTTACCAAGGGCGGCAACCTGGCCGGCATGGTGCCCTCCGACATCGAGCTGGAAGGCGCCGACCTTGCTCAGGCCGTGCTGAGCTACCTAGACCTGGAACGCACCGACCTACAGGGCGCCGACCTCGTCTATGCCCTGATGAACAACGCCCGGCTGAACGAGGCCCAGCTGACCGAGGCCAACCTGGCATACGCCAACCTGACCCGGGCCAACCTGACCGGCGCCAACCTGGCCAGCGCCAACCTGACTGGCGTGACCTGGTCAAACACCATCTGCCCGGATGGCACGAACAGCGGCAAGGGTGCCGGTGCTACGTGCATCGGCCACCTCTCAACCTGACCTCTGCTCACCTCCCAACGCCCCCCGGTCCCTGCGGGGGGCGTTGCGGCACCAGGACTCTGACGTCACAGGAGGGTGCGTCCCCTACGCCGGGCTGGTCCGGTTATGCAGCTGATCCCCAGGACTCCGACAAGCACGCACCCTCTGCCAGCGCTCTTGCACTCGCCGACTGGCGTGGCTACGGCTCCCCAAGCGGGTTAGCCGCCGGTCGCGGCTCGGCGTCGTCCTCCTCCGACTGTAGGTCCGGCTTATGCCCCGGTCAGAAGCCCGCCCCCCAGCCGCCAGTTGCTTGGTGGTAGAACCAGCACGTCCCCCTTCGACGCGAGTCCCCGCCTCGCTCTCTCGCTACGGTGAGCGTCACTTGGCCGGGTCACGGCAGGAGCGACCTAACGTGTCGTCTAGGTGGTCGCCGCGACGTGCGGACGGGGGCTAGCGACCACCACCCCCGAACGACGTCGTCGTCAAGATCCTTGCGCCTGAGTAATCGCCATAGCTTGAGCTAGCCCCAGTGCTTCGCGTCCGCTGGCGTTCCACTCCCCCAGGTGTCCTGGGCCGTTGTAGGCCGTTCTGACGGGTGCCCCTGAGCAGGAGCCTGTTGGATTCTGGCAAGTGGCACATTTGAACATCTGGAGGAGTCGAGAGGGACGACTCCTCGCGGCAAGCCACGCCCATTAGTCACCTGTGTCGCCACCGCCGGAAACATCTTCGATCGTCAACCTGGCCGCCACAATCCGGGGTTCGGTGGCACTATCGAGCGACCGCCGGTGGGAATGCCGTGCCCTGCCCAGCGCGTAACGAGTCTGGCGCAAGTTCGGCGTCACTCGGAGGCGCCTGTCGCATGTCGTCTGTCGCGCTGAGGAAGAAGCTTGGGATTCGACTCCCACTCGGTTCGTAGTTATAGGGCGGCGGGCGTGCGCGCGGCGATGCGCGCGGGCACGGCCGCGACGAGATTGGCGAGGATGAGCGCGCCAGCCGCGACCAGTATCAGGGAGGCGGGAACCGTTGGTTGGGGCACAGCATTGATGTTGCGAGCGAAGAGAATCCATAGTTGTCGACCGACGGCAATGCCGACGGGCACTCCGACGACAGCGGCGATCGCGGCGATGGCCGAAGCCTGCGAGGCAACAGTGGCGGCTAACTGCCGGGAGGTGAATCCGAGGGTCTTCAATAAGGCGAGGTCTCGTTCGTGTCGCCGGACGGACGCGATCAAGGTAAGAGCAAGCGCGACGATCGCACCGACGGCAAGGCCAGCGGCGAGGAGGACAGGTGTTGCTCCGGTGGATTGCTAGTTGACGATCTCAGCCGGGTGTTGGACGCGTAGAACTTCGACGCTGTCGCCGGTAGCGTTCGGGTCGGCGGCGAAGACCTTGTTGGCGAGACTGGCGATGCGGTTCATGTCCGCCAGTCCTACAGCGGAGCTCACGCTGCTGTGCAGGCGTACGAAGACCAAACCCGGTCCCCTGAGGTTGGGGTCAGGGTTCTGGATGGCGCGTATGAACGCCGGACCAACGTGGTCGGAGCGCACGGTTCCCGTTCCCATCGAGGGGTGGTCGGCGAAGGTGCTGGCTCCGCCGATTGCGGAGCCCGAACACTGCCCCGCTGTACCTGCCTCCCGCGAAGCTGGTCATCGGAGGCACTGCCACCCTGTGGATATTGGCCAGCAGCGCTTTCGCCCAGTCCTGCTTGCACACCGAGTCGAACCGGCGAACGCGGCGCCTGCCGGTCAAAGCTGTCAACCTGCCGACAAGACGACGGGCTCCTCGCGGGCCGCCGGATCGTTCGATCCTCGAGGGATGTCCAGGTATATGATGACTTTTTCGGGGAGTCCCGTGATCTCCTCCGAATGAGCCGGCGTAGCGCGGCAGCCATACGGCCACCGTGCTCAACGTCGGTCTCACTGCCGAGGGCGCTCGGGGCGCGCATCGGGAACGCGGGTGCCAGCAACGCGAAGTGCTTGGATCGGCCTTTGGGGGGACAAGTGGCGACATTCTTGGTGGCTCTCAGGCTCGCCTTGGCGATTGTGTATGCCGCGGCGGCAATCGGAAAGCTCCTGACCGCGCGGAGTACCGATCTCCTGCTCGAGACCTTTCAGCTGAGTCCCCAGTTGAGGCCGGCCGTCAACGCGCTACCGGCGTTGGAGCTGGGCGTCGCCGCCGCGTTGGTCTTCCCGCCGACCTCACGGGTGGCGGCAGCCGCCTCCTGCCTGCTCCTCGTGCTGTTCTGTGCGCTGGTCGCGAGGAGCATGAGCCGGGGGCTCGCTGGCACATGCAACTGCTTCGGGCGGCTCCATTCCTCGAAGATCGGGTGGTCAACCGTCGTCCGCAACATGAGCCTCCTTTCGGCTTCGGCCCTTATCGCCGTGGTGTCCAGTCAGTCGCGTTTCTCGTCGCTCGTGAACGTCTTGACCAGGCCCGGCCGAAACGTCTGGATCCTCTTCGCGCTTGGGGTCATCTCCGGATCGCTCGTCGTCTCGTTCGCGCGCGGCCGGTCGCAGCAGCACCGTGCGGGTCAGCCCACCGAAGCGGGAGCCCTTGACGGAGGCGTAGGCACGTTCGCGCAGCGCCACGGGCCTCTCCTCGATCCCGCATCTGCACAAGTCGTCTCGCTAGACGGTCGCGTGACAACCCTCGCGGAGAAGCTTCAGGCCGACAGTCGCAACATTCTCGTGTTCATCGATCCGGCATGCGGACCCTGCCGGTCACTCCTGCCTGACTTGCAAAGCTCGTGGCCACACATGACCGACAGGCTTGTGTTGGTCACACGCGGACAGATCGACCTCAACCGTGAGCTGCTGACCGGATTCCCCGAAGATCGGTCAGTGGTGGACGACCATGACGAACTGATGATCCGCTACGGCGTTCTGGCCACCCCGTCCGCCGTTGTGCTGAGCGCGTCCGACGCGCGGCCAGAGGCGCTCGTCGTCGGACCAGAAGCCATCCGGGGCCTGACCAGTCAGTCCGCCGGCCAGGTGAGTGCCCCGTCGGCTGCCAGGTCCGGCGCGCGGCTGAGCCAACCGAGTCGCGTGGTGCCCGACGACGTCTTGTCACCGCTGACGTCTTCAACGCCGGCGGTGCTCAGCCGTCGGGAGGCCTTGACAGCAGGCCTAAGCGCCGGAGTCTTGGCCCCCGTGTTGACACGCCTGGGACGGGCGGTCGATCTCACGGCGCAGCTCGTATCGACAGCGAGCAAAGGAGTCGCGTGCCCGACGTGCGGGACGTGCATGATCTGCGAGGCACCGGCCGCAGGCTCACGGCCGAAAGAGTTGGTTTGTCGTCCGTGCAAGCAGAAGTGCACGGCGAACGACCTGTGCGTCAACTACGCGAACAAGCTGCCCGCCTACTTGAGCATCCACGCGTACCTGCTCGCGCAGGGGTTCTCACAGAGCGGCGAACCCACGGCGCTGGGGCTGCAGCAGAACGGGACGTTGTCGTTCATCGGGACCAACACCGGCTTCACAAGCAAGTCTTCGGCGAGTCCGAATGCACTGCTCATGTACACGCTGACCAACACGGCCGGCACCGCATCGGCAGCGATCTTCAACTCCGCGGGCAAGATCACCTCCGTCGTGGCAACGAACTCGGCCGGTCAGGTCGTCGCCATCGACGTTCCTTTGCGTCCCGCGCTGGCGAGTAGTGCCGCGGCGCGAACAACTTCGGCGCAAGGCGGCGCGCGGCGCCAGTCCGACGCATCGCTGGAGCCGCAGAGAACCGCCGTTGGCGACGAGGCGGCAAGTTGCGAGGAGGTATGCAGCGCGGCCTTGGCGCTCATGATCGGAGTCCTCACGCCCCTCGCGGCCGCGGGAGAGGCCGCCTCGATAACGACGATCAAGCTCGCTCTGCCTCTGCTGAAAGGCATTCTCTCGGCCGCCATCGGCGGCGGATCCCAGACCGACCTCGCGCTGACGACAATGGGTGCTGCCTACACGGGTGCGTCGCTCTTGAACCTCGGCGAGGAGAGCGAATTCAGCGCGGACGTCGCGAAGGACAAAGTCACCTCGACGGCCGAGCAGCTCATCTGTTCCACGCTCGTTTGCAACGTGAAGCTCGAGGGTTGTTGCAACTACACAGGGGCGTGCTACGACCTTGACACGGTGTGTGAGAGAAACTGCCCCGGCGGCCTTAAGCATCCCCTTGCGCACTGTGACGTTTACCTCACGCGCCTCGGCAAGAAGATCAAGATCTCGACCCTCGTGCCGGGATTCTGACGAGCTGCGGGCTAGGCAGAATCCCCGGATCATCACGGTCCGCCCCTCGTGCGGACGCGTTGCCCGCCACGATCATGACGCGCGGCACAACGTTGCGCTCGCGTGGGTGGATGCGCCCGCGCCCTACCGCCCGGCTAGAGGTCGCGCCCCGCCGCCGCCAATTGGTCAGCAATGAAGTCGTAGCCGGGGGACCTCGGAACACCGCCTTGTGCTTCTGCGACGTTCGCATTGCGCGGCCGGGAGGGTAGCGGGGATCTCGAACCCTCCCGGTGCTGGTGCGAGCGGGACGCGGCTAGAGCTCAGGCACCTGCGCGATCGGATGCTCCGCCGGTGAGTACGACCTGGCCATCGCCAGCATAAGAAGGCTCCTCAGCGTGGCTGACCCACGATCGCCGCGACTGACTCGGGATCATCGCAACCCACGATCAGCTCGTCGAACTGAGCACCCTCCAGACGCACCCGGACTCCGCGTGGGGTGTCGTGATGTACGACGGCGAAGATCTTGTCGTCGTGGGAACTGAAGGTGCCGATGGCAACCGACCCAGGAATGCCCGTACCGACACGAAATCCGTGAACCGCTCCAACGGCGTCGTCGAGCACCTCGACGGTCCGGACGGACCGGAGAGGCACTCTGACCTCTCCGTGAACGGCCTCCATCTTCTCCACCGCCCTCAGACGCACCACGAGCTCATCCCCGTCGACGATGAGATCGGCCATGGTCTCCTCCTTCGACAGCGTCCCGGCCCGAACCGATAACTCACCCTATTGCCTTCGATGCGAAGAGATCAGCTGCTGGGCGCGGTTGGGTCCCGAGAAGAAGACTTCTCACGAAGTCGTGGCGGGGCCAGGCTCTGGATCCCGGTGCTCACGACCTGGCGACCCGGCGGAGCGGGCAAGAAGGCGCGCGACGGCGTAGACGAGGCTGGCCAGGAGGAGGGGGCCACCCAGCACGAGTGCCAGCCCGAAGGCGGGATTGTGGGCGTCGCTCCAACGATGCGCGTTCAAGTTGGCGACCAGCAGGTCGATCGAGGCGGCTGCACCGGCCGCCCCGACAAGCACGCCGAGTGCCACAAGGCCCCCCGCCCGGTCGGGACGCCTGGAACGCAGCACGGCCGCTGTGACGCACAGCGAGGGGACCACGGCCAAGGCCCACGTCACCGCGAAGGCGGACGATCGCGCCATAGATCCGTTCGAAGTCCCGGAGAACCCGAAGTGGCTTGCCAACGGGTCGGGCAGGTGACTCCAGAGAACGACCGGTGGGATGATTGCTATGCAGCACACCGTCAGCGGCACGAAAGCACCAAACACAAGTCTCATTACTCTGACAGAAGCCATGTCGCACGCTCGCTGCAGGGGCTCATGAGGCTGACACGACTCTACCTAGTCGATTCCCGCCAAGAGCTGCATGGTCCAAACCTGGTGTCGGACTCTGAGAGCTGCTCCCATAGACCCGACGGTTCGCAGAGTTGCTCTCTCAGACAGGCCTGGCGCCCGTCGGCTGACTCTGGCGACACTCGCCCTCAGGGAGGAATCCGCGAGCAATGTCGATCGGTCAGCCCATGTGCGAGTACGCATGGTTCGTGGGTGGCACAAACGTCTCCTTGATCGATCTCGGGCTGGTCCAACGAAGCAGGTTCAGTTTCGATCCGGCCTTGTCGTTGGTGCCGGAACCTCGGGATCCCCCGAAGGGTTGGCGGCCGACCACCGCACCCGTTGGTTTGTCGTTGACATAGAAGTTGCCCGCCGCGAAACGCAGCGCTCGCTGGGCTTCGTCGATCGCCGTCCTTTCCGTTGCGAACACCGAACCGGTCAGGGCGTACGGGCTCGTCGTGTCGACGAGGTCAAGGACTTTCGCGTAGTCGTCGTCGGGGTAGACGAACACGGCCAGAATGGGTCCGAAGTACTCGGTCGTGAAGATCTCGTGACGGGGATCGTCGCCGAGAAGGACGGTGGGCTGGACGAAGAACCCTTCTCGGTCGTCGGTGACCCCGCCTGCAAGGATCTCCACCTGCTTCTCGTGGCGTAGCCGCTCGAACAGCTCGCTGTGGTCGGCGAACGAGTGAGCGTCGATGACGGCCCCGCCGAAGTAGGAGAAGTCGGTCACGTCGCCATAAGAGACGGTCTTGGTCGTGTCGACCAGCGCCTCGCGCAGCCCGTTGTCCCAGAGCGAACGGGGCAGGTAGGCGCGGGAGGCAGCCGAGCACTTCTGGCCCTGGTACTCGAATGCTCCGCGGACGAGCGCTGTGACCAGGGACGCTTGGTCAGCAGAGCGGTGCGCGACCACGAAATCCTTGCCACCCGTTTCACCAACAAGGCGCGGGTAGGTGCGGTAACGGTCCAGGTTGTCCCCGACGATGCGCCACATCGAATTGAATGTCCACGTAGATCCCGTGAAATGCAGGCCCGCAAACTCGGGGTCGGTCAACGCAACGGCGCTCATTGCCGCCGCGCCACCGGTGATGAGGTTTATGACACCTGGCGGCAGACCGGCGGCCTCCCACAGCAGCATCAGGAAGTGCGCGGCGAAAAGCTGCGTCGATGCGGGCTTCCATACCACGGTGTTACCCATCAAAGCCGGGGCAGTAGGAAGATTGCCGGCAATCGCGGTGAAGTTGAACGGCGTGATCGCCACCACGAAACCGTCCAGAGGCCTGTGATCGGTCCGGTTCCACTCGCCGGGCGCCGAACTGGGCTGTTCGGCGAGGATGCTTTGAGCAAAGTGCACGTTGAACCGCCAGAAGTCGATCAACTCGCAGGCTGAATCGATTTCCGCCTGTTGGACCGACTTTGACTGGCCGAGTATCGTCGCCGCGTTCAGGGTGTCCCGCCAGGGACCGGCCAACAGGTCTGCGGCGCGCAGGAAGACAGCCGCCCGCTCGTCGAAGGGGAGATCGCGCCAGGAGGAAGCTGCCTGCTTAGCAGCACGCACCGCGGCAACCACGTCCGCCTCGGTCGCCTGCGCCGATTCCCCCAGCACGTGACTGCGTTTGTGCGGCTCAAGGATGCTGAACCGGCTGCCGCCGGCCATGCGTCGCGCGCCGCCGATGGTCAAGGGCAGTTCGCGCCTGTCACTCTTCAGTTCGGTGATCCGGCGGTGCAGCCTCTCGCATTGGGCGCTCCCAGGCGGATACTCGCGCACCGGCTCGTTATAGGGAACTGGTACAGACGTCATGGCGTCCATTAGACGATTCGCCTCCTATGGATCCAGGCCTGTTTCATCTTCTGTTCTGCCCGAAGTTCGTCCTCATGGGCACCTCGAACGGACCGGTAATAAAGCCAAGAACGACACCCTTTCCGTTCACGTTACTTGACAGGTTCGCGACCTGCTGCAATGCGGTCGCCTCTGACGCGTACTATGCGAAAGAAGCCGGGCCCGAAACACCGGACGTCTCCATGCGCTCGCCCCTCGCCATTGGCTTTCTGCCCCGACTGTTCTCTCTCGAGAGGGACACATCGTTGGTCCGCTTCCGGAGCCCAAGGGCGGTTGCTCCCCGGGTATCCTGTCGTCATGACAGAGAGCTTCGCGCGCCAGGCGGAGGAGATCGCCAAACACCAGGCCGAGGTGATCGCGAACGAGGCGGAGATCACGAAACGGTGGGCCGAGGAGCTCCGGAGACAGACAACAGAACCACTTGCCACGCCTGTGGTTCACGTCCGCGGGCGGTACAAGTTCACCGTCCAGCTTCTGAACCACCCCTTCAGCCATGGCGGCCAGTTCGGCAGATTGGCCGTCGAGAACCTTCTCAATGACATGTCACAGAAGGGTTGGGAGTTCGTGGAGTCGATGCCCCACGAGGACGGGCGCCTGTTCGTGTTCCGGAGCCTCGGCGAGTAGGACGCCCAGGGCAGCAATCGCCGGGCTTGGGCAAGGCGGGCAACCGCGGGAGAGACGGCGGCACCGCCTCTGGCTCCTTCCGAGCCGGGGTGAGACGCCTGGGTCGTATCCCCCGAGATCGGCCCGCCTCCGGACTTGCACACCGGAACGGTCACGTGAGAGAACCCGCGTCCCAAACCCGAGTCAACCCGAGCGTCCTGCGTCGGTCGCCAAGGCCGACCCGGCACAGGTCGATGTGTTGGCATGATCTTGGGCATGGTCACCATGTCCGTCGAACAATTCGAGGAGTTGGTGGCCAATGCTCTCGACGGGATACCGGCCGAACTCGGGGCGGCCATGGAGAATGTCGCCGTCATGGTGGATGACCACAGCCCGCCGGGGCGACTGCTCGGCCTCTACCAGGGCGTACCGTTGACGAGTCGCGGGGCTCACTACTCGGCGACCACGCCGGATCGCATCACCATCTTCATGGCCACGATCTGCCGGGCGTGCCAGACGCCGCAGGAGGTCGTAGACATGGTTCGCCGAGTGGTGATCCACGAGGTCGGGCATCACTTCGGCATCAGCGACAGGCGACTTGAGGAATTGGGGTGGGGCTGACCGGGCGCCGTGCTGTGAGACCACGGCGCCCGGTCATCACTGGCGGCTCGTGAGATCTGGAGTGCCTTTCGCGCTCGCCGTCCGCCGCGGCCTGGCGATCGGCACCAGATCTGAGTGCCACCAGATGGTAAAGGTGGAGTCGCTTCGTTTGCTATCGGCCCGGGCTCTCTAGCTCAAGAGAAGGTGTAGTCGGGGATCCCCACTCCGGAGTGGACCGGGGAGACGTTCGTCGACGACTGGTGAGGACAAACCCGAACCGAGAAGTTCTCCACCAAGTCGGCTTCACCTGCCGGCCCACCAAACCTCTGGCCGGGTGGGACGACCCTCAAGCCTGCTGTCGCGACCCCCGGGCCCGCGCACAAGGCGCCGGTATCCACGACACCCAGGATTGCGTGTGCGGTCGCCCCGGGCTGGAGCGTCACCATGGTCGGGGTGCCGCGGTGGGACGCCGGCTCACCGATCTCCGCGCCAGTCGCACTGACACCCCACACCTTTGGCCACCCGTGCAATGTGCACGGCTGTTGCCCGACATTGCTGAACTCAAGTTCGTAGTAGATGGTGCCGGCGGTGCCGGCGCCCTCAACTGCTGCCCAGACCTCAGTGCTGGCGGCGCCACAAACCTGTATCGAGGCCCGAGCGCCCGAGTTTGCCGATGCGACCACGGTCGCCGTCGGGAGGAAGATTGCTCCGCACGCCAGAGCGGCACCGACAGCAAGTCGCCGGCAATCTCGTAGCTTCAGCTTCATGCTGGTTCCTCCTTGGCTGGTCTTGCTTCACGTTTCGCAAACGGGTCGCTGCGCCGGACGGCACCGAAAAGAGGGGTCCTGCAGCAGTCGGGGCAACCTGTGACGCTGAGTGACGCCGCTTGATCGCTCCCCTCGACCGCCATCAGACCTCCCTACCCACTACAACGTTTGAGCCGGCCATCGCGCTGCAGCCGAATTCGACAAGTTCCTGACGTCGTCGAGGGCGTCGCGGATGTGCTCGTCACGCCGGCAATGAATTACATCGACGTCGCCCCTACGCTGGACCGCGGCACTGCGTTGTCGCCTACGCCGCGACCGAGTCGGACGCAAGGCGGCTTCGGACGAGCCGAACTGGTCGCCCGCTAATCGCCGAGTCGCGCGAAGATGACCGATCTCCTCTCACACTGATCGCATGAAAGCGGCTGCCCCCGAGTTCAACGACGTCGTGTGCGGCCTGCTGGTGAGGTCCGGACGAAGTCTCTTCGTGCACCGGAACAGTTCGCGCTCGTGGGCCCCGGACTGCTGGGACGCCCCCGGTGGTCACATCGAGCGAGGTGAGTCGGACTTCGACGCCCTCGCCCGCGAGATGTTCGAGGAACTCGGAGTCGTGGTCTCCCCCGACGGCGCTCGCCTAGTAGCCCGGCTGACCGGAGCTCAATACGACGCTCGCGTCTTCGTCGTCGACGCCTGGTCCGGCGAGCCGGAGAACCGAGCACCGGAAGAGCACGACGATCTCGCCTGGTTCGACGAGGTGCAAGCCTCTCGTCTCGTCCTCGCCGACCCGGAACTTCTCGACATAGTCGTCGATGTACTGCGTCGCGCGGCAGGAACGGACGACTGACAACGCTCGCTAGGCGGAGAGCTGCCGGCAAGCCGGGACGGGTAGGGCTGGCACGGGGACCCGAGACGTCGAGCTCGGATCACTCCGGCAGGTGGATGCGACGAGCCCCCGCGAGGAGGTAGTGGTACTACGAGGCAAACGAGTGCTGTCACCCACCTTGAGAACCGCCCGTGCAGAGCCCAGGCTTGACGTATCACACGCCGATCCGCAGGTCTTCGCAGCTCCTGACTCACATGAACCGGGTTCTTCGCGTGACTTGGTACCGGTTCCGGGCCACATTCGGCCGCCGTTGGGGCGGCTATCTGAGCGTGGTGGTGCTGATCGGGCTGATCGGCGGGATCGCCATGGCGTCGATAGCGGCCGGGAGACGCACCCAGTCCTCGTACCCCACCTTCCTCGCGGGCACGAACCCCTCCGACATGACCGTGTCGGTCTTCGCCCCGAACGGCGGTGGGCCAGCTGCACCCTTGACGGCAAAGATCGCCCACCTGGCGGGCGTGAAACGCGTCAGGACCATCTTCGTGCCGCACGTCGTGCCGCTTGCCGCCAACGGCGCCCCCCGTCTTTCCACGTTGGATCAAGTCTCGATTCTGGGCAGTCTGGACGGCGCGTTTGTCGCTCAGGACCGTCCGGCCGTCGTGCAAGGGCGGGCCGCGGACCCGAACCGGGCCGACGAAATGGTCATGACCACGAGCACCGCCAGCCTCCTCGGCGTGCACGTGGGACAGGTCGTTCCCATGGGCTTTTATACGAACGCGCAATCGTCGCTGCCGGGCTTCGGCACGCCGAGAGTGCCGCCTCGCCTCCGGTTCGAGGTCAGGTTGGTCGGTCTCATCGTCTTCGACAACGCCGTGGTCCAAGACGACGTCGACCGTGCCTACGGCTTCGTGCTCCTGACGCCGGCGCTGGTGCGAGAGCTCGTCGCTGTGTCGCCAGGGGTGGCCGCCCCGGAGGCCTACGCATTGCAGCTCGACCACGGTGGCCTTGAGGTTCCTGTCGTCCAACAGGCGATCGTCCACCTGCTCCCGCGAGGCGCGACCGCCGAGTTCCATGTGACGTCGCGGGTCGTCACCGAGGTGGAACTAGCCCTCAAACCGGAATCGGTCGCCCTCGGTGGGTTCGGGGCGATCGCCGCGTTGGTCTGCTTAGTCCTTGGGATTCAAGCCATCTCCCGACAGCTCCGTTGGGTGGACGACGACCGCCGGGTCATGCGGGCGGTCGGAGCAAGTCCGGCCATGACAGCCGGGGACGGGCTGATCGGCGTCCTCGGTGCTGCGGTCCTCGGCTCGCTCGTGGCAGTCGCCGTAGCGGTGGGGTTGTCTCCGCTCTCTCCTTTGGGACCGGTGCGCCCCTTCTACCCCGGTCGGGGTTTCGCCTTTGACTGGACCGTGCTCGGAATCGGTGTGGCCCTACTCGTCGGAGTGCTCGCAACTGCGTCGGTAGCACTTTCCTACCGAGGGTCGC
>Ga0181538_10004391_pt1 | contig 13203 bp, 15 predicted proteins | sample PEATcosm2014_Bin_40_FD_119773 | JGI IMG/M metagenome (GOLD analysis project Ga0181538, IMG submission 119773) | Peatland microbial communities from MTU Mesocosm Facility, Houghton, MI, USA - PEATcosm2014_Bin23_30_metaG | ecosystem: Environmental > Terrestrial > Soil > Wetlands > Peat | place...
ATTTGATTCTTGCGCAGCGCGACTACCAGGCAAACGCTCAAACAGTCACCACCCTGGACCAAGTGTCGCAGTACGCGATCGATATGATCCAGAACGGATAAGCGGTAGAGAACCTCGGATAAGGGACCCGCCCTTCTCGCTTCAAACGCGAGGGGGCGGGTCCCCAATTCTGAATTGGCTCTAATGAGAGTTCTGCGATCTATCGTTGTCTAATACGACGAAGATGGCGGCCGCGCGCGGCTGCTCAGGCAACGTGTTCTTAACATCTCTGTTTTGTTTTACCTCCAGCCTGTGTACTCGATCTTCGGTAGGCGTCCCGAATCGGCACAGTTCGGCGCGTGAATTGCAATCTATCGATTCACCATGGCTGAAGAACCGAATTCCAATCCATCTGCAAAGAAGTCGAACACGGGACTTCTGATCGTCATCGTTGCGCTCGTGGCCGTTCTTGGAGGCGCGGGAGGGGCGTGGTTCTTGTTGCATCAGGGCAAGACCGCGCAAGCGGCACCGGCGGCGCCTGTCGAAAAGACTCCCGAATACATGGTCCACCTCGAAACGTTCACGGTGAATCTCGCCGACCCGGAGGAGAGCCATTTCCTGCGGATCACGATCGATCTCGGACTTGGCCACGCTCCGAAGGGCGCGGAAGGAGAGAAAGGGAACGGCGATTTTCCCACTGCGCGCGCCCGTGACGCCATCGTTTCCGTGCTGACCGTCGGCAGCGCCGCCACGTTGATGACTCCGGAAGGCAAGGCCCAGTTGAAGCGCGACCTTGTCCAGGTCCTTCAACAAAAGGTCCCGGAGATCGACGTGCGAGACGTCTATTTCACCGAGTTTCTTGTTCAACGATAGCCATGCCAACCGTCCCAGCACTCCCAACAATCGAGAAGCCGGGCATTTCCGAGGCGGCCTGGCGCGAGGCCAACTGGCTGCCCTGCGAACTAAGCGCGGAGATTTCTGTCCCAGCTTTCACGATCGGCGATTTGTTGAGTCTGGAACTGAATTCGCTAGTCCAGACGCGCACGGCGAGTTCCGCAGACCTGCTGGTGCGTGCCAACGGCGCATCGCTAGGACGCGCCGAACTCGACGCGGCCGGTGATCGCGTCGCCGTTCGCCTGACAGAACTTGCATAAGAAGCGCCTTTGAATCGAGGAAACAAGTGATGGCAAGCGCTCCTGTGGCTGGCTCCAGAACGATGTGGGAAAGAATCGCGGCCTCTCTCGGAGAGCGCGTTCGCGCGGCCGTTTCAGGAATCGGTTTCAACCGGCGGCGCGGGCTGCGTCTTTGCGAGAGCTTGTCACTTGGCAACAAGCGCCTCGTGGCCGTGGTGGAGTGCGACGATCAGCGATTTCTCGTTGGGGTCACTGCGGAGGGCATCTCGCTGTTGCAATCCCTAGGTCCAACGAAGCGGGAAGAACTTCGGGAAATTAAATGATGAAATGCGTCTTCCATATTGCGAGTCATGCGGCGGGGCTGGCTGCATTACTCCTGACCACCGGGGCGATCGCGTCGGCACGCACTGCCGAGCCGCAAGGTGTCTCAATTCAGGTTCCGGGGCTCACGATGCACGGCGACTCCGCGTCGTGGATGATCGTGGTCCTGCTGACCATGCTGACTCTGCTCCCTGCGCTGCTGCTCTCGATGACGCCGTTCGTTCGCATTCTCGTGATTTTTCACTTCCTCCGGCAGGCGCTGGGAACGCAAACCGCGCCGTCGAATCAGACACTCATCGGATTGTCTCTCTTCATGACGTACTTCCTGATGCAGCCGGTGGCTTTTGCCGTGAATCAGCAGGCCCTTCAGCCGCTGGAAAAAGGAACCATCACGAGCTGGGAAGCACTCGACCGCGGCTCCGGGCCCGTCCGCCACTTCATGCTGCAATACACGCGCGAGAAGGACTTGGCACTGTTCGTGGACATGGGACACGAGCCGAGGCCAAAGCAGCCGGAGGACCTTCCCATGCGGATCGTGATTCCAGCCTACATACTCTCGGAACTCAAGACGGGATTTCAGATCGGCGCGATTTTGTTTCTGCCGTTTTTGGTGATCGACATGGTCACGGCGTCGGTGACGACCTCAATTGGAATGATGCAGTTGCCTCCGGTGGTGATTTCAACGCCACTCAAGATATTGCTGTTTGTCGTCGCGGACGGCTGGAATTTGGTAGTGGGGTCGATGTTGAAGAGCTTTCATTGAGGGCCGGTAAATGACGCCTGAACAACTCGTCGCCTTGGCCCGCCAGACACTGGAAGCAGCGCTCTGGGTTGCAGCGCCAATCCTGATCTCGGCCACCGTGGTGAGCCTGCTGATCAATATCGGGCAGGTGATGACGTCGATTCAGGACATGACCGTGACCACGGTGCCGCGCTTGGCGGCGGTGGGGGCGATCCTGTTTTTCCTGATGCCGTGGATGCTTCACCATCTTGTGGGATTCACGATCAACCTATTCGGAGATTTTCACCCGTTTACTCACTGAGGGAGCAACGAAACTTGTCTCCATGGTTGGAGCATTTTCTGGCGCACGCGCTGCCGATTGGCCTGCGGGCCGGTGGGATGATGACGTTTGCCCCGTTCTTTGGCTCCGATGCGGTGCCGGCACGCGTCAAAGCAGGCTTCACTCTGGTGCTGACCGCGATGCTGTACAGCATCTGCCCTGTGCCGGAGATTCAACCGGGCGCGCTCAGTTGGATTCGCGTGGCGCTGAGCGAAGCAGCGGTGGGATTGATGATGGGCCTCTCGGTTCAACTCGTCTTCGAGGGCATGCAGATCGCGGGACAACTCGCCGGAATGCAACTCGGGTTTTCACTGGCCGCCATCATTGATCCGCAGACGAACATCGAGACCCCGGTGCTCTCGGTTTTTCACCAGATGTTCGCGCTGCTGATCTTTCTTGAGCTGAACGTCCACCACTGGATGCTGCGGGCCGTAGTGAAGAGTTTCGATTATCTGCCGGTAGGAACGGCCCTGGTCAAGATCGCGGCGGTGGGAGAACTGTTCCGGGCTGCAGGCGGGATGTGGCTGATCGGCGTGCAGATTGCCGCTCCCGTCTTCCTGGCGACGATGTTGGTCGACGTAACGGTGGGTTTTCTGAGCAAGGCATCGCCGCAACTTCCGGCAATGTTTGTCGGCATCTCCGTGAAGAGCCTCGTCGGCTACACGGTGCTGGCTGCTTCCGCCGCTCTTTGGCCGGGACTGCTTGAGGGCAAATTTGCAAACGCACTCGGATGGAGTGAACGCTTGCTCCATCTGGCGCATTAGGCGGAAACGATCGTGCCTCAAGAAAACAAATCCGAAAAACCGACAGGCCGGCGAAAGCAAAAAGCCCGCGAGAAGGGCCAGATCAGCCGGTCCCGCGATCTCGTGACGGCGCTGACTTTGCTCACCGTGACGATGATGCTGGCGTGGCAGCCGCACATCTGGATCGGCCGCTGGCGCGACCTGTTTGGCCGGCTGCTCGTCACGAGCACGCGCGCAGAGATCGGACTGGGCACACCGATTCTCTCGTGGACCGCGCTGACTGTGGTGCAGTGGGTGGCGCCGATTGTTTTCCTGGCGCTGGGCGTCGCCGTGTTTTCAAACGCCGCGCAGGGAGGATTTGTCTTCGCGCCCGAAGCGTTCAAGCCAAACTGGGCACGGCTCAACCCCGCAAGTCATATCACCCAGATGTTCTCTTTCGCGGCGCTGAGTCGCGTGTTGCGTTCGCTCGTTCCGGTGGCGGCTATTTCGTTCTTGTCGGTCACGATGATCGAGCGCGAATTTCCGTCGCTGGTGCATATGTCGCGCTTCGGATCGCGCGCATTGCTCGCGAAGCTTGGCTCGCTGCTTTTCGAACTGGCATGGAAGTGCGGACTGGTGCTGCTTGCCTGGTCAGGCGCGGACTATCTGTTCCAGCGCTGGAGCCACGAGCGTTCGCTGATGATGACCAAGCAAGAAGTGAAGCAAGAAATGAAGGACACCGACGGCAACCCCCTGATTCGAGGGCGCATGCGCCGGCTGCGTCGCGCCTTCCTGCGCAAAGTAATGGCGAAAGAAGTGGCGCGAGCTACGGCCGTGGTTACGAACCCCACGCACTACGCTGTGGCGCTTGAATACCGGCCGGAAACGATGGCAGCGCCGGTGGTGGTGGCCAAAGGCCGCAATCTTATCGCGGAGAAGATCAAGCAGCTCGCGCGCTGGCACGAGATTCCCATCATTGAAAATCCGCCGCTCGCGCAGGCGCTCTACAAAGCAACCGAAGTAGGCCAAGCCATTCCGGCAAACCTCTACGCGGCAGTGGCTGAGATCTTGGCATTCCTGTACCGGACGAAAATGCGCATGCAAGGGCAAACAAGGATGGGAGCGTAGCAGAGAACCATGGCCACTGCCGTCCCCATGCAACCGAGCCTCGCGAAGAAGAGTTCTGGCGATTGGTTAATTCCCGTCGCCACGGTTGCATTGGTTTTCATGATGCTGGTTCCGGTGCCGAGCATCATCCTTGACTTGTTCCTGGCGACGAGTATCACGCTCGGAATCGTCGTGTTGCTCTCCGCCTTGTACATTCTCAAGCCCGTACAATTCTCCGTATTCCCAACGTTGCTCCTGTTCCTAACCCTGTTTCGCATTTCGCTAAACATTGCCAGCAGCCGGCGCATTTTGCTTCACGGCAATGAAGGAGCCGGGGCGGCGGGTCACGTAATCGAGGCCTTTGGACAATTCGTGGTCGGCGGCAACTATGTGGTGGGTTTCGTGATCTTCCTCGCGTTGATCGCGATCCAGTACCTCGTGATCAACCACGGCGCGGTGCGCACCGCTGAGGTGGCCGCTCGATTCACATTGGACGCGCTCCCCGGCAAGCAAATGGCGATCGACGCGGACATGAATGCCGGCTTGATCGACGAGGCGCAAGCTCGCGCGCGACGCGAAAACATCGCTCGCGAGGCGGAGTTTTACGGCGCGATGGACGGAGCGGCGCGCTTCAGCCAGCGCGATGCTTTAGCGACCATCCTGATCACAGCCATCAATATCATCGCCGGTTTCCTGATCGGCGTTTTTCAGTTGCACATTCCTTTCGATCAGGCGCTGAAGACTTACACGGTTCTGACCGTCGGCGACGGTCTCGTAACCATGATTCCGTCGCTGCTCGTTTCCGTGGCGGGGGGCATGGTTGTCACCCGGACGTCCACGGATCAAACCGTGGGAGTCGAATTGGGCCGGCAGCTCTTTGCCAAGAAGTATCCGCTGCGTATCGCGGGAGGAGTGATGTTGTTGCTGGGGCTGATACCCGGTCTGCCAAAATTCTCGTTCTTTCTGCTTGCGGCAATTACGTTTTATCTCTCCTCGCGCGCTTCGAAAGCGGAAGCCAAGCCTGCGCGTGACGCCGCAGCGGCGAAAACAGACAAGAAAGCCAGCACCCAGGAACAGATTGAGAAGTTACTCAAGCTCGACGAATTGAGTCTGGAGGTGGGTTACGCGCTGGTACCTCTCGTCGACCAGGCACAGGGCGGCCAATTGCTGCAGCGGATCCGTGCCCTCCGGCGTCACCTCGCCCTGCAGCTCGGCTTTCTTGTTCCCTCGATTCACATCACGGACAACATGAAGCTGAAGCCCCGCGAGTACGTGATTCACCTGCGCGGCGTCGAGATTGCGCGCTGGCAGATGTACCAGGATCGCGTGCTGGCCATCAGTTCGGAGCCGAATGCCGCACCGCTGGACGGCTTCGAAACGCGCGAGCCCGCCTTTGCAACTCCGGCAAAATGGATCGTCCCCGCCCTGCAGGAACAGGCGATCGCCAAGGGCTATGTCGTCGTGGACCAGACTTCTGTGCTCGCCACGCATCTCGCGGAAATTGTGCGCCAATTCGCACACGAATTGCTGACGCGCCATGAAGTGAAGCGTCTGCTCGACGCCATGGCCGAGACACAGCCAAAGCTGGTGGACGAACTCGTGCCGCGCCTCCTGACGCTCGGCGAGGTCCAAAAGGTCCTGCAGCAGCTCTTGCGAGAGCAAGTGTCCATTCGCGATCTCACGACGATTCTTGAAGTGCTGATTGATGCCGCCCCCGTGAACAAGTCTCCTATTGCGCTGGTGGAAGCCACGCGGCAGGCGCTCGGGCGATCGCTCGTTCAGCCGCTCCTTAGCGAAGAACGGAAACTGAAAGTGATGACGCTCGACCCGAGCATCGAACAGCAGCTTCAGCGAAGCCTGGACCCGCAGTTCGCGGGAGAACGGGCAGCGCTCACGCAGGTATCCCCATTGCGGCGCGTGCTGGAAAGCTTGCAGAAGTCGGTGGGAGACCGGGCGGCCTTGAACTCGGTGACGCTGCTGTGCAACAGCCCGGCGCGGTTCCATTTGCGGCGGCTGCTGGAGCCGTTTTTGCCGCGGGTGGTCGTGCTGTCGCCCGCGGAGATTCCTGCAACAGTTTCGGTGCAATCGTTGGGGGTTGTGCGATGAGTGATCGGCGAAAACGCGGGCTGCTGGAACAGGGGAACCACTCGCGATGAACATGGAGACGGGGATCGAAAGCGCCGAAGCCAGCATGAACGCGGCTGAACGCGAGAAGCTGCTGCTGGAGCATCTTCCAGAGGTCCGCTACATCGCGCGGCGCATCCACGAAAAATTGCCGGTGCAAGTTCCGTTTGAGGATCTCGTGCACGCGGGAATCATCGGCCTGATGGAGGCGGTGGAACGGTTCGATCCCAGCAAGCAAGTACATCTCAAGACCTTCGCGAAATTCCGAATCCGCGGCGCGATTCTGGACAGCCTGCGGGCGATTGATTGGAGCCCACGCAATCTGCGCAAACAGGCGCGAATGATCGAGGATACTTATCGCAACCTGCTCGCCGAAATGGGCCGCGCTCCCTCAGAGACAGAACTGGCCGAGAAAGTCGGCATGAGCCTGCTGGAGTTTCAGCAGCTCCTGGGCGAGCTGCACGGCCTGAACATCGGCAGCCTCCAGGCTTACACGAGCGACGACGAGCCGGAACAAGAAGTCTGCGCGTACCAACCAAACGGCCCCGGGGAAGATCCCTTCTTTCAGTGCCTGAATTCGGAATTGAAATCGCTGCTCGCCGAAGCGATGAATGTCCTCGAGGAAAAGGAACGGCAGGTGGTGGGCCTTTACTACTTGGATGAACTCACGATGAAGGAGGCCGGCAGCGTGCTGGGAATCACCGAGTCGCGCGTATCGCAGATCCACTCGCTTGCTCTTGTCCGGCTGCGCACGCGCCTTCAGGAATTGTTGCAATCTCGCGGAACCGCCGGTGGTGAGGGCGACGCTTCCGTCATTTCGTCTTTGCTATAGGAGAAAGACAATGGAACAGGTGCTGAGCCAAGAACAGATCGGCGCTCTTCTTCAGAAAGCGCGAAAAAGCGCTTCCGCTGTCCGGTCCGAAGTCCCGGACCAGAAAACTTCCGCGTTCGATCTTCGGCAGTCGCGGCAACTTTCGCCCAACCAAACGCGGGGCATATCCGCGTTGCAGGAAGCGTGGGCCCGCCGGGTCGAGGCGGCACTGAGCGCCTATCTTCGCGTGAGTTGCACTATGAAACTCGCGGCAGTGGAACAGATGCCATGCGCCGAGTTCCTGGGCCGCTTTCCGGATCTTACCTATCTGGCTTCCTTCCGCATTTCTTCCCTGGATGCGTGCGCGCTGATGCAGATGGACCTTCCGTTGGTTCTCCAGATTCTGGACCTCACTCTGGGAGGCTTTGGGACAGACTCGGCGGACGCTCGGGATCTTACGGAACTCGAAGAAGAGATCTTTGAATCTGTCACTCAGATTCTGTGCCAGGAGTTGCGATCAACCTGGCTTTCCGTTCTCGACCTGGATTTCAAATTTGGCAGGCGTCAGCGGCAGGCCTCGTCGGGGCGTTTGATACCGCGATCGGAGAAGGTTCTGTCGGTTAGCTTTGAAGTCGTGGTGGGCGAAAGCAAGGGAAAGCTGACCCTGGCATTTCCATCGGTGGTTTCTACAGCGCTGAGCCGTGCGCTTTCGGCTCAGGCCGCTGATTCCGAACCCGAGGCCTCACAAAGGAACCGGACGCACCTGCAGGAATTAATGCTCAATAGCCGCTTTGAAACGGAATTGGTGCTTCCTGCAAACACGATTGCGGTGCGCGAAGTGTACGCCCTGAAGCCGGGAAGTGTCGTGCTCCTGCAGGCGCGAACGAGCGATCCGATTCATCTGAAGGTGGGCGGGAAGAAAATGTTTCTCGCCACACCCGTAGGATGCGGCTCGAAACGTGGAGCGCAGATTCAAAAGGTACTGTCGATCGCTCCGGGTCAGGAAGGCAAATAACATGAAGATTCTTGAAGTTACTCCGAGTATCGAGAAATTCGTCGAAGCGTGGCGCCGGAGCTTCTCCCAGGTTCTCTCGGCAGCGGGTCTGCCAACGCTCAAGGTGGAAGCAGTCGACGCAAAAACCTGCGCGGCCAGAATCGCGCAGATCAAAGAGAAGTACTACGGGACGACGCTGAACGGCGCGGGTTCCCTGCAAGGAACCGTGAGATTCATAACGTCCGAGCCGGAAGCGCTGCAGCTAAGCCTGGTAGAAACCGCCGAACCCGCAAACCGTCCCGGACAACTCGACGAGGCGCAGCGGGGCGCTGCCGCGCAACTGATCCGGCGCGTGGCGGCGCAGGTGTTGACCCTTTGGGGCCACGGAACCGCAAGGTTTGAGAGCACCCCTGAAGTGCTCGACAGCGCAGAACCCGAAGCGGTGTGCGGAGGCTTGCGCATCAAAGCGGGAAATTCCACGTCGATAATAGTCGTACTCGCGCCTTCGGGCGAATTCGCGGAATCGCTGCGAATCCTGGAGGAATCTTCGCCGGTGGCGAAAGCAGACAAGAAGGAGTCAGGAGAATCTACGATGGCTGCAAACTCTAGCCCGGAACCAAGTTCGAATTTCGATCTTCTTTTCGATGTGCACCTGGACGCCGCAATCCGCTTCGGTGGGCGGCAAATGCTGCTCCGCGAAATCCTGTCACTGGGTGCTGGTTCTGTGATCGAACTCGACCGCCAGGTCAACGAGCCGGCCGAGCTGCTCGTCGCCGGACGCGTAGTGGCGCGCGGCGAGGTGGTGGTGGTGAACGGGAACTTTGGATTGCGCATTACGGACTTGGCGAGCGCCAACCAACGGGCTGAACTGCTGTCAGCGTAAGGCAACGAAACGGTGTCAGTACGGGGAAACGGGCGCAAAACTGCTTCGACCCAGCAGGCAGGCACGCGGATGCTTACAATTGCGAGCAGGCTGACTAAAGCCTTTTCATCCGCTGCCGATAGAGAGTCTGAGGCGAACTTCACGGAAAACTGTGGTTCGCCCAGGGGCCCCGACCGTGCAGCTACACGAAAAACAGACCCTTATATCTCCCCTGATATCTCCGGAGATACGGCAGCGCCGTAAGACCCGCGTAGGCACAGTTTTGGCGGAAGGCCTGCCTGCTCTTCCCAGCCACGCGATCCAGCTGAATTCGCTCCTGAGCAGTCCTGAGGTAGACCTGAAGAGGGTGACGCAGATTGTCCGCACTGATCCGAGCCTCTGCGCGCAGATTCTGGGCCTTGCAAACTCGGCGCTTTTCAATCTTCGTCGGCGCGTGCTGGCCGTTCCGGAAGCCGTGGTTCTGCTTGGTTGCGAACGGCTGCGGACGCTGGTTCTGAGTACGGCATTCATGAAATTTGCGGGGCAACAGCTTGATTCGGATGAGTTGCGCGAATTCTGGCGCCATAGCCTTCTGACGGCTATGTTGAGCGAGCGAATCGCGCGGCGCGTTGAATACCCGGAAGCGGAGCAAGCCTATACAGCCGGACTGCTGCACGACATAGGCGAACTGCCTTTGCTGATCGTCGCACACGAAGAAGAAGGCAAAAACGACGCTCCACTCGCAGGCTGGCAGGATGTTCCTGAGGTTGAACGCGAGTATTTTGGAATCGACCACCCTGAGGTCAGCCGGTCGATGGGCACGTATTGGAACTTCTACCCATCTCTAATCGACGTGCTTGAATACCATCACGAACCGAATAAAGCGAAACAAGACCCAAACCTGGCGGGAATTGTGGCCGTGGGCGATCACTACGCTGGCCTGCCGCCGGCCAAGGCGGGTGAAGATTCAGCCGAAGAGTCACCCGAAGAGGTCGCCAGGATCGATTCATTTCTTCGCGTATGCCTTCCGGGCCTGTGGGAAGAGGACCGGTCTTCTCTTGCGGTGTTCTTGAAAGCCGAAAGGTTAGTACCGATCGAGTTGCCGCAGTTCCCCAATTAGTAACGAAAGCACTGTAAACCGCAGCGAAGTCGAGTCCGCGGAAAATTCTGCCTATCCGGGCGTGCCTGCTAGGCAAGATCCCCGCAGAGCTCTGCCTCTTTGCACCGCACGGACTTCCGGCCATCCCTGCAATCACTAGACAACACTAAGGTTGCGGCGCGTCTCTCGCCGCTCATGTGGCCCTCCGTGTGCTTCTATGCCCACCGGAGGGGATCCGAATGGATAGCGGCTTTTATTCTGCCTTTACCGGGCTCGCGGCGCGCATGCAGTCACTCGATCTGGTGGCGAATAATCTGGCGAACGTAAACACCGCCGGTTACAAATCACAAAAGGAATTTTATCGCGCGCTCACAGCCTCGTTGCACAACCGGTCGCTCACGCCGGTGAATCAGGCCATCAACGACTTCGGCATGCTGGGGGGATCTCGCACGGACTTTGCCGCCGGCTCACTCGATCCCACCGGAAATGACACGGATTTGGCCATAGACGGAGCCGGGTTTTTTGCGGTGAAGTCCAAGGCTGGCGCTGAACACTTCACACGAAATGGAAATTTCAGCCTGAACACGCAGCGCCAGCTGGTCGACTCCGAGGGCAATTTGCTGCAGGGCGAGGACGGACCGATTCAAGTTCCTTCCGGCAAGCTGACAATCAGCACCGACGGAACAGTCTCAGTGGACGGCGCGATCGTATCGAAATTGAAGGTGGTGGATTTTGCGCCGGGAACCCAGCTGACACTCGAAGGGAACACGGATTTTTCGGCGCCCACCGGCTCCGCGAAGCCTCTTGCCACGCCGCAACTTCGAGAAGGGATGCTCGAAGGATCCAATAGCAATCCGGTTCAAAATGCTGTGGCGCTCATCAATCTGCAACGCAACGCCGAAATGATGCAGCGAGCCCTTTCGATCTTTAACACCGATTTCAACCAGACCGCCGTGCAAGAACTGGCGCGAGTCTGAGCTACCAAGGAGAAAACAAGAATGTTTCGCGCACTGAATACGGCCGCCAGCGGAATGATTGCCCAACAGCTGAACCTGGACAACATCGCGAACAACCTCGCGAACGCCAGCACCGCCGGTTTCCGGAAACGTCGGCTGCAATTTCAGGATCTCCTCTACCAGAACCTAATCATGCCGGGCGCGGCCTCGACCCAGCAGACGGTGATTTCCGCCGGCTTGCAAATCGGACTGGGCGCGCGTTCATCCGCATCCGAGATGATTCAATCGCAAGGAGACTTCGATTCGACGGGGAATCCGCTCGATCTGGCCATTCAGGGACAGGGATTTTTCCAGGTCCAGATGCCCAACGGGGATTTGGCCTATACGCGTTCGGGAACCTTTCATCTGGACGCCCAGGGAAATGTGGTGACGGCCGATGGATATCCCCTGCAGCCTTCCATCACGATTCCTCCGAACGCTACGAGCATCACGATTGGCACCGACGGCACCGTCAGTATTTCTCTTCCCGGCCAGCAACAGGCGCAGCAAGTGGGCCAAATTCAACTTTCTACATTTGCGAACGCCGGCGGCCTGAACAGCATCGGCCAGAACCTGTTTCTGCCAACCACTGCTTCGGGGGATGCGCTCACAGGAACCGCGGGCGGCAGCGAGGGGCTGGGCACGATCCAGCAGGGAGCGCTGGAAGAATCGAACGTCAACGTGGTGGAGGAGTTCGTGCAGATGATTCTGGCGCAGCGCTCCTACGAATCCAACTCGAAGGTCGTTCAGGCGGCTGACCAGATGTTTCAAGATGTCAACGCGATGTCGCGTTAAGAGGGCAGAAATTGAGAAGCGTTCACATACTTTTGGCGCTGGCGGGTCTCGCCGTTTTTTCGGTGTCGGCTCACGCGGCAAGATTTACACTGCTTGGCGAAGTCGAGGTCCAGGCCGACTCGATCTTTCTCTCGGATTTGTTGCCTGCTCAAGCTCCCCTTGAGCTGCGCCGCCCCGCGCAGAGCATCCTGATTGGAACTTCACCGCAACCGGGAAGTTCGCGCGTACTCGAAGGAGCGAAAGTGGCGGGCATGTTGGGTGCGGATATCTCGCGGGAGATCGGCATTCCTAACGAAATTGTCGTTCACCGCACGGGGCGCCGACTGACTCGCGAAGAAGTGGTTGCGGTGATTCGAACGGCGTTAGGACGCAACGGTTTCCCGGCCGCCGATCTACAACCCGACGACCTTCGCATCTTCCCTTCCGTGATGGTTTCGTCGGCGGATGCTCCACTCGAAGTGCGGCGTGTGGATTTCGATGATGTGTTGAACGAAGGCCGGTTTCTCATGGCACAGCGCGGCTCGCTGCCGTTTTTGGTCACGGCGCGCTTGCGGGACGGTGTTCCCGCCAGCGTCGATTCCCCGGAATCGCCGAACGCGCGTCTCGAAGATCTGCTCGGGCGCCACGCGTTGCGGCAGGCTGTCCAGGGAACGTCCCTGAAGGACGCGCAACGCGGTTCGGCGACACTGGTCGAGCCAGGAAAATCAGCCGCGCTGCATCTGTCTTCATCCGGCGGGATGCAAATGCTCTTGGACGTCATGCCACTGGAACGCGGCACGCTCAACCAAACCGTTCGTGTAAAGCTCCCTGGAACCGGGAAAATCCTCCACGCTCAAGTGACGGGGGCGCGCCGGCTGGAAGCCACATTTTGAAGGAGCTTGATTCGATGCCGATTCGCGGTCACATCTCTCGCACGTTAGTCGCTTCGCTCTTTTTCGTCCTGGCGGTTTCCATCGCGGCGGCCGGAAACAGCAATGATAAAGACAAAGACAAGGACAAAAAGAAGAAGCAGCATCCGGCGGCATCGTCGCTGGACGATTATCTGAGCCGCGTTCGCGCCATGGGCGCGGAGCAGCCCGCGACCACCGGCAGTCTGTGGGTATCTTCCGGGCCGCTCTCGAACGCCTCCTCAGATTACAAAGCTCGATTCGCCGGAGATCTCATTACCGTGCAGCTGGTAGATACATTTTCGGCGGCAAC
>Ga0181538_10004393_pt1 | contig 13201 bp, 5 predicted proteins | sample PEATcosm2014_Bin_40_FD_119773 | JGI IMG/M metagenome (GOLD analysis project Ga0181538, IMG submission 119773) | Peatland microbial communities from MTU Mesocosm Facility, Houghton, MI, USA - PEATcosm2014_Bin23_30_metaG | ecosystem: Environmental > Terrestrial > Soil > Wetlands > Peat | place...
GGCATGCAGGGCGACGACCCGAAGTACTACCGCGTGATCTCGACGCCCAAGCACTACGCCGTGCACAGCGGTCCGGAGCCGACGCGGCACTTTGCCGACGTGGATGTGAGCAAGCACGACATGCTCGACACCTACGAGCCGGCGTTCCGTGCCACCGTCGTGGAGGGCCATGCGGGATCCGTGATGTGCGCTTACAACGCCATCAACGGACAGCCGGCCTGCGCCAACGAGTTCCTGCTGCAAGATCAGCTACGGGAAAAGTGGGGCTTCCAGGGCTATGTGGTCTCGGATTGCGGCGCCGTTCTCGATATCTTCGACGGCCACCGCTACCGCCCCTCGCAGCCACAGGCAACGGCGATCTCTCTGGGACGGGGCATGGACAATGAATGCGTCGACTTTATTGCGAAGGTGAAGGACGACCACGATTACAAGCCGTACGTCGAAGCCGTCCAGCAGGGCTACCTCAGCGAGAAGGCGATAGACATGGCGCTGATTCGCCTCTTCACGGCGCGAATCAGGCTGGGCATGTTTGACCCGCCGGAAATGGTTCCGTATACGAAGATCGATGAAAAGGAACTCGACAGCCCCGAACACCGCGCGCTGGCTCGCAAGCTTGCCAATGAGTCCATGGTGCTGCTGAAGAACGATGGCACGCTGCCCCTCAAATCAGGAATCACCAAAATAGCCGTGGTCGGCCCGCTCGCCGATCAGACGAAGGTCCTGCTGGGGAATTACAACGGAACGCCGACGCATAGCGTCTCCATGCTGGATGGACTCAAAGCGGAGTTCCCGCAAGCCAAGATCACCTTCGTTCCGGGAACCCAGTTCCTGCGCAACGACGGCGAACCGGTGCCGGGCAATCTGCTGACGACCGCCGAGGGCAAAGCGGGTCTCAAAGCGGAGTATGGCAACTGGGAGGGAATAGATTTCGATTCGGGAGCGAAGCCGGTACCGCTCACGAGCCGGGTCGAGCCGAACGTCGACCTCAGCGAAAGCAATCTGCCGGCGGAGGCGGCGGGCAAGAAATCCCTGGGCGTGCAATGGACGGGTTTTCTGACGCCGCCGGATTCCGGCGACTACCTCATCGGTATACGCGCCTCCGGCTTTGCCAACGTCACGGTTGATGGCAAGGCAGTCGCGGACGAGTTCACAACCCAGGGAGTCGAAGCAAAACTAGGGCGGGTACACCTGGACAAGGGCCGAAAGGTCGCGCTGACCGTCAACTGTGGGAGCGTGGGCGGAGGCCAGCCTCGAGCGCAACTGATCTGGACGAAGGCGAACAACGCCCCCTCGCCCCAGGCCGTTGCGGCGGCGAGAAACGCCGATGTGGTGATTGCCGCCATCGGGATCACCAGCCAACTCGAAGGCGAAGAGATGCCGGTGAACGAACCGGGGTTCCTCGGCGGAGATCGCACCAGCATCGATCTGCCCGAGCCGGAAGAAGCTCTCATCGAAGCCGTCGCGGCGAGCGGCAAACCCCTGGTGATCGTGCTGATGAATGGCAGCGCGCTGGCCGTCAACTGGGCAAGTGAACATGCCAATGCGATTCTCGAGGCGTGGTATTCCGGCGAGGAAGGCGGCGCGGCGATCGCTGAAACGCTGAGCGGGAAGAACAATCCCGCGGGCCGCCTGCCGGTTACCTTCTACAAGAGCCTCAGCCAACTGCCCAATTTTGAAGACTACTCCATGGAAGGCCGCACCTACCGATACTTCCGGGAAAAGCCGCTGTATCCCTTCGGCTATGGCCTGAGTTACACGAACTTCAGTTACAGCGATCTGAGCCTCCCGCGGACGAAGGTGAATGCCGGCGATCCGGTTGGAGTCGATGTGACGGTGGCCAATACAGGAAAGGTGGCGGGGGATGAGGCGGTGCAACTCTATCTGAGATTCCCCTCAGTGAAAGGGGCGCCGCGAGTAGCTCTGCGTGGGTTCCAGCGCGTTCACCTCGACGCTGGCGCAAGTCAGAAGGTGCATTTTGAGCTGAAGAACCGGGACCTCGGCATGGTGACGGAGGACGGCCGTCCGATCATCGCCGGCGGTGATTACACCCTCAGTATCGGCGGTGGCCAGCCTGATACCGGGGCACCCGGAGTCAGCGGACACTTCCATGTTGAAGGCCAGATTGACTTGCCGGAATAGCCGGTGACGGCGCACCTGGTTTGAAAACTCGTAGGGGTAGGGCTTGCCCTACCCTCGTCGGCGCAATAACCCGCCGGGGACGGCAAGCCGTCCCCCTACAGCGTGTTTCATTAGCAACGGGTCAGGGACTCACTTGCAGTTTTCCGTCGCGCACAGATTGCGGCTGAAGAACGGCATTACGTGGTTCTGAAAGCGATCAGCGACGGCGCTGGTATGGGTGCCGTGATAAATCTCAAAGCTGTTGGCGATGCCATATTTGTCAAGGACATCGTGCAGCTTGCCCGTATCGACGCGTAAGCCGTCCTGGTCGCCCACATCGATTGCTATGGCGCGATACTGGCGCAAATTGCCGATGTATTGGTCGATGAACGCCAAAGGCGCATTGGCCGCCCATTTGGCAATCACGTCGGGCTGGGGATCGCCATTCTTGTTGGGCAGGTCAAGGTAGAGCGGCGGGTTTTTCGGATCCGGCGACCACGCCGAGGCGGAGGCGAGTTGAGCGCGGGCGAAGAACGACAAGCCGGCGGCATCAGCTGGAGTCTTTACCGACTCCAATTCCTTATTAACCGATTCCATTGCCTTCTGCATGTCGGGATTTGCCGGCCTGGAGCCCATCGGTGAGAGACAGCACGGACTCATGATATAGAGACTGCTGAATACGTCAGGATGTTTCATCCCAATGCGAGCGGCTCCGTAACCGCCCATGGAATGGCCGACCAGGCCGCGGCTCGTGCGTTGAGGAATAGTGCGGTAGTGCGCGTCAATATAGGCGACCACATCGTGGGAGATGAACCGCTCGAATTCGCCGGTGGTGACGGAGCTCGAATACATCGAGCCACCATACACAGTCCTCGAATCGGGCAGCACAACAATCATCTCCCGGCTGCCTTGGGCGAAGGCTCCCTCGATGGTCTGGGGCACATGGATTTCGTGGGTCCACTGCTCCGCGCCGATGGAGAAACCATGCAAGGCATACACCACCGGATAGCGACGGGATTTCTCAATGACGTAACCAGGCGGCAGGAATACGAACACGTCGCGATCGGCGGCATTCCCTTCCAGATTGCCTTCCAGATTTGTCCCGTGAATCTTGAGGTGCTCCACGGTTACCGCCTTGGCTCCAGCGACGACCGGAGGAACTTCGTTTTGAACCTGTGCGGAGGTCGACCCAAAATTCACATTGACTAGTAGAACCAGCACGGAAATGGTGCCGAGAACTTTCAGTCTCGTAATCATCTGATCCTCCTGGCTCTTGCTTGGTGTCAATATTATAGCGCCAGCCATTTGGCGAGACGCGCTTCGACTCGAGGAGTTTCAGCAGCACTCGGAGTTCCCGCCTTGCTTGCCGTGCCCGCTACGGGAGCACCTCTTTGTAAAGGGTCACCACGACGGACTCCACGAATTTCGGCGGGTCAGTGGCGAAAAACTCTTTGATGTAAGGCGTGTTGCAGTGGTAATCGAAGGCTTCCTGGCTGGCGAACTTCTCGATGAAGGTGATACTGCGGGGGTCATCGATCGCCTGGTTGAGCTCGTAACGGATATTGCCCGATTCAGCGCGCGTGGCCGGAATGAGGGCGTGCAGAGCCTCGAGCAGCTCCTCTTCCTTGCCCGCCTGAGCTCTGAACTGTGCTACGCAGACAATCTCTTTTTCAGCTTTTTTCAACATGCAATTTCCTCCTTTGTGCCTCGCAGGGCCTCGATCTTTTTGTGAAATCCCTTGCCGAGCAGCGATGGCGAAGTTGCTCCGGGGCCTCGCGCTCCCAAGGTCTTAGATGATCAGCTTCAGAGAGAACTGAAGCTGGCGGGATGTTCCAGCGGTTTTTGAGATAACTCCAAATCCGGTGCCGCGGACGACGTTGGCCGGCAAACCAAAGTTGACGAGGTTGAACACGTTGAAGAACTCGGCACGGAATTGAAGAGTGGCGGCCTCGGCCGAACCGCGGCGGCCGAAAGTAGTTTCCTTAATCAACGCCACGTCAAAATCGTTGTAAGCGGGACCCCGGAGAGTATCCCTTCCAAGTGTTCCCAGCCTTCCCTGGTTCGGCCCGGTACCTCCGGGAATCCCGATCGGGATGCTGAAGAAGGAGGTGTTGTCGGCGCCGCGTCCGAAGTAGTCCTCGCGCACGGTCCGGCTGGTGGAGAAGACCGGCCGCCCAATCTGGTCGGGACGGTCTGAACCAGCGGAGCCGAAGCCGCTCTGCTGGATACCCGAGTAAACGGTGAAAGGCGATCCGGAAGTCAGCGTACTGATATTCAGGAACTGCCAGCCGGAGGTGAGATGGCTGCCCAGTGGCTTCAGGAACCCGACTCGGTCGAAGGGCAGCACCTGAATCACGTTGAACACCAGGATCTGCGTGACGTCAAAGGTCGAAGGCCCTTTGTCAGCCCCCAGGTTCCAGGGATCCTGTGGAACCGCAAGCTGAACGTTGCCCGCTCCACCCACTGCCGCTCCCATATAACTGCTGGTGTCGTCGAGGGATTTGGAGAGAGTGTAGTTCACCGAGAAGCCCAACCCGTAGCGGCCAGACGTTTTCGAGGCCGAAGCCTGCAGCGAATGGAAGGTGGAGTGCGAGCGATTACAGGACAGCAATTCCTGGGCGACTCCGCCCACCACCCTGCCCTCAGCATTGAACTTCGTGAACGGCGCGAAGGCAGGATCGGCGCCACCGAAGCTGTTGGGATAAATCACCGCCGGCAGATGGACTCCCATCGTCGCCACGTAGTCCGCGCTCACCTTGAGGTCGCGGAAATTATGCTCGAGGCCGGCGGAATAGGTGGCCACGTATCCGTTCCCAAAATTGCGGGCGACGCCGAAGAGACTAAGAGGATTAAACTGATGGCCCGGGCTCAACGCCGCCAGGTCTTCTTCGAAGCGTTCGAAATCGATCTCCGTGTTGGCGGGCACCTTCTTGCTGTTGGGGGTTGTGAACACCAACTGCCCCGCCGGCGTGTAGACCGGCGGAGCGTTGAATGGCATCACGGAATTCAAGAACGGCACCGCACCGCCAGGCACGGCCGTCATGTAAGGGCTAAACGCCATGGGGACGCTGCCCGTCAGAAGGTTTTCCTGAAAGAGGTTCGGCAATAGGGTCACGATGGAGCCACCCGCGTGGACACCGGTGCGGTCCGTGGGTCGCCAGTCGAGTGAAATTCGCGGCCCCCAGCCGCGCCAGTCATTGTCGTAGGGCGGCTGCGGGTCGAAAACAAAAGTCTGGTAAACGCCCGGGTCCCAGAACCGAGCAGGCTGTCCGTCTGGTCCCAGAAGCCGAGGACCTGAAGTCAGGTGGTTGGGTTCGTGGATGCGCGTGTTGAACTCGTACCGAAGTCCGTAAGTCATGGCGAAACGGGGCGTGGCCTTCCAGGTATCCTGGAAGTAGAAGTTATACGCCTCGCGTTCGGTCCGCTCTTCATCGATGTGATCGCCTTGGGGGAAGCCGGGCGAGGCCACCCAACTGGTGTAGGAGAAGGGCGTGGCGGTCAGGAGGCCGGTCAGCGAGTCAGGCAGGGGGTCGCCGGGTTGAATGTCGTGCTTGCCGCTGGCGGAGGCGATACTGACCGGCGAGTAGGCTGTTCCGCCGCCGAAAGTATAGCTTCCATTGGGCGTAAGGCCGAAGACCACGCAGTCCCGGTTGAAGCGGGTCTCGAATCCTGCCTTGAAGTCGTGCTTTCCGCGGCCATATTCGCCAGTTTGCCGGAACTGAACGACGTTCCCGAATGATTCAGTTCTCGTGCCGCCCGTGGAGTTGAATGGCTCGAACAGGCCGTCTCCGAAGTTTAAGGCTGGCTGGACGTCGTTAAGCGGCACGAAAGAGGGCGTGCTGCGGATGTAGCTCAGCGAGCTCTCGAGCACCAGGTGCGAAGAAACGGTTCGAGTGTAATGCAGCCCGGCATTGCGCTGGTTGTCCAGGAAGGTTGTGGCGAAGCTGGGATCGATCGCCGTCTGGTTGGGATTGGTCAGAGGGCCGGTGGTGTTGTCCCAACTGAAGCGGGCGAAGACCTGCGATTCCTGAGAGATCTTGTGGTCGATGCGGAGAGAGGCTTGATCGCTAGTGGTCACCACCTTGGACGAAGTGGCGTAGGTTCGCGCCCCGAACGGGCCGGCCGGATCGTTGGGCAGCGGGTAGCCGCTGAGTACCGGCACAACCGCCGGGTTGACCGGCACAGTCAGCGTATCGCCGGGAAAAGTCGAGGTGTCAAATCCCCGGCGCTCCTCCTCCGTGGGCACGGAAAGATTCTGGGTGGTGCCGAGCACCTGCCGGAAGCCTTGGTACTCGCCGAAGAAGTAGGTGCGCCCGTGGCCGTCGTAGATACCCGGCAGCTTCACGGGCCCACCTAAGTCGAATCCGAATTCATTGCGCTCGAAGGGCGGAATGCGCCCCGGGCTGACTAAGCTGCGGCGGTCGAAGAAATTGCGCGCGTCCAGAGCGGAGTTGCGCAAGAACTCAAATACGTCGCCGTGAACCTGATCGGTTCCCGTCTTGGTAATCACGTTCGTAATTCCTGCCGCGCCTTCGCCGATCTCCGGCGGCATCACGCCGGACTGCGACTGGATCTCCTGAATCGCATTCACGTTGAAATTGGAGAAGGTGGCGCCCCCCAGTTCGGGGTCGGTGGTGTAAAAGCCATCCATGGCAAACACGGCGTTGACGCCGCGCTGCCCGTTGATCGCGAACTGCAGCGTGAAATTATTGGCGCCGTTCGTGTCGGTGGTAGTCCCGCCGGCCAGCGCCAGAAGCTTGGTAAAATCCCGTTGGTTCAGCGGCAGGTTCGCCACTTGCTGGGTCGAAAGCTGACTACTACCCCCGCCGGACGCCTCTTGCTGTGGGCCGGCTTGCTGGCCCTGAGATGTCTGGGCGCCTTGCGAGCCGGTTGGATTCTGCGCAGGTTCCTGCGCCCTCGCGTCGGGAAGGGCTGCTGCCAACTGCAACGTCAGGAGAAATGTGACCAGCGTCACGTAAGCTGGACAGGATTTCGTTAGCACCGCGATACGCATCTCCAATGGGACTCGTTCGTGGAGAAGTACGATACTCCCAGCCGGGCGTGAGCACAACGGCAATTCGGCAACTCATTTGGCGTCGTTTGGATCGGCCTGAACGATGAATCTGGCCTCCTTGGTTCGAATCTCTTGCAGGTATCTGACCCCGTCGACGACAGATGTCCCCACTGTTAATGGGATTTTCTGATTTAGCCCAGCCTCTGGGAATAGTTGTTGTTTGGGGGTCGCTAACCTGCGGATCGCCGTACAGGAGGAACCGGCCACCCCGTCGGGTGCGGCACCAGCATACCCCGCCTTCGCGGATCCTGGGCCCGCCCTGCGATGCGCCGCTCTGCTCTCAGCCAGCGGTCGAAATCCTGGACGTATTTAGCCAATTCCCTGGCAGCAATCTTATGAGCGTAGACTTGCTCGGGAGATAAATCAGGATAAGAACTAAAATCCATATCAACCTCCACGCGGAACAGCCATTATACCACTTTGGACGCAAGTCAAATGCTCCAGAAGGTCCGCAGGTAGTGTCCTAGTTTCGGCGTAGCGCCCCGACCTGTCGGGGCACCTGCCGACCTAAAGGTCGGCGCGTAGCACGCCGATCAGATTCGGATAGATTTTCAGACTTATTCCTGCCGCAGGACAATGTTGGGATCGACTTGCGAGGCGCGTCGTGCCGGTATGTAGGTGCCCAGCGCCGCGATGGCCAGAAGGGACACGGTAACGGGCACGATGAGAGGCAGATCGAACGCGTGGCCGCCGGGCAAGGCCGCCGTCAGCCTACTCGCGGCCAGGCTGAGCACCAGGCCGATCGCGACTCCGCTGGCGGCCAGCACCATGCCCTGCCGGAGCACCATCTTGACCACCGCGGCTGGGTCAGCCCCGATCGCCATACGGATCCCGATCTCGCGATGCCGCAAGCTCACCGAGTAGCTCATCAAGCCGTAAAGTCCGACCAGAGCCAGCACCAACCCGAGAGAACCCAATCCCCCGATGATTTCGCGAATGATATCCATCCTCTGTTTCACTGTAAGGTCATAAACATCCTGCATGGAACGTACGGCGAAAATCGGCTGGTTGGGATCCAGCCGCCGGACCAAGTCTCGCAACCGGCCGGCCTCTTCGGCGGGAGATCCCTCGGTTTCAAGCATCAACGTCAGGGCAGCGGTAGGGCTCTGTGCCAAGGGCAGGTAGAGGTACCCCTGAGGCGCTTCGATAGGGTTGAGGTAAGTGCTCTGCTTTGCAACCCCAACAATCTCGGCGAAGGGACCGTCCGAGCCATTCAGTCTCAAACGTTTTCCGATCGCGTCTTGGTTCGGGTAGTAGCTGCGGACGAACTGCTCATTGACAATCACCACGCGCGGGGTATCCGCACGATCGCTGGAGAGGAAATCGCGGCCTTGCACTATGGGCACTCCCATGGTGCGAAAGTAGCCCTCGCTGACGACATTCGAAAGCAAGCTCACCGCCTCTGTGCCGCTGGGCAACTGCACGCCTTCCGGGATGACCCGCGTCGAGCGAAGGCCCGCAAATTGGGACTGTGCCGCGGTTTGAATCATGGGTACGGCCTCCGAGAGTGCCGCGGACTTCACACCGGCAAGGGTCTGAGCCTGATCGAGCAACTGCCGATAGAATTCCTTGCTTTGCGCCATCGAATCGCGGGCCAGCGTGGGGTTGAAGCCGGCGGTGAGGAGGTTCGCCACACGGAAACTCAACGAGGAGGAGAGAAGGACCGAAGCCCCGCGAAAAATCTGCGTGGCAAAGACCAGCAGCAAAAGCGAGCCCGCCACCTGCGCGATCACCAGGGCATTCCTCCCCAGGAACCGGCGGTGCTTGCTGGGAGCGGCGCCTCCGGACTTTAAAGCCGAAAGCAGGTCCGGCTTGGTGCTTTCGAGCGCCGGGGCCAGCCCAAACAAGATGGCGCTTGCCAGCGAAGCCAAAAACACGAATAGCAGCGCCCGAGCGTCGAGCTGGAAATCGAGTACCACAGGCATGTCGCTGGGGATGCGGAATCGGGAAAACAGATTCGCGCACCCTTGGGCGATAAGGAGTCCCAGCGCGCCGCCCAGGAGCGCGATCACCAGGCTCTCCGTCAGCAGCAGCCGGATCAGCCGGACCCGGCCCGCTCCCACGGCCAGCCGCAGGGCGATCTCGCGCGAACGGGCGGAGGCGCGGCTCAGCAGCAGGTTCATGATGTTGGCGCAAGCGATGAGCAACACCACTCCGGCCAGCGCCATCATCAAGAGGAAGGCCAGAGCGGGCACCGAATACTGCTCGATCTGGGTTTGCCAGTAGGTCCCAACCTCGAGCGAGCAGGTGCGATTCGTCGCGGGGTAGGCCTGGGCGAGTTGCTGGCCGATAACACTCGCTTCCGCCGCAGCTTGCCTGACACTTACCCTCGGCTTCAGCCGTCCCCGGATCGTCAATACTCGCAGCCCACGCATTTCCAGTTCGTTCGGCTGGGAACTGCCCGCCAGCGCCGGCTGCATGGCCAGCGGAACGTACAGGTCAGCGCGTATCCAGACCATTGGTCCTCGGAATGGTTCCGGCGCCACTCCCACCACGGTAAAAGGGAGGCCGTTGAGGAAGATACTTTTGCCGACAACGTCAGGGCTCGAGGCAAACTCGGTTTCCCAGAAATCGTGGCCGAGCACGACCACTGCGTCGCGCCCCGGCACTTCGTCCTCGTCCGCACGGAAGCTGCGCCCCAGTGCCGGAGACACGCCCAGGACACTGAAGAAATTCCCGCTCACCAGCGCGCCGTATTTCATCTTCGGCAGCGTGGTTTTGTCTGGGGCGATGCCGAACGGGAAATATTGCGATGCAGTCAGACCTGCGAAGGATTTGCTCTTTCTTTGCAAGTCAACGAAATCCGGGTAGGACAAGCCGGCTTGCTGGTACGTGCCAGCGCTTTCTCCGCGCAACTGCGCCTGGACGACAACGATGCCGGAGGCATGCGGGACAGGCAGGGGCCGCAGGAGCAAGTATTCGGCCATACTAAAGATGGCGCCATTCGCTCCAATTCCCAAGGCCAGGGACAAAATAGCCACTACGGCGAATCCGGGATTGCGCTGAAAGGTGCGCAGGGCGAAGCGTAGGTCGCGAAGCATAGACTTACTCCTGCCGCAGGACAGTGATCGGATCGACTTGCGAGGCGCGACGCGCGGGAATGTACGCGCCGAGGGCTGCCATGGCCAGGAGGGCGATAGTGACCAGCGCCACAAGAGGCCAGTTGAAACCGCGCCCGCCGACCATCGAGCACATGGGTTGACTTGCTGCCATGGTTAGTAGCAGGCCTATTAAGGCGCCGACTCCGGCCAGAGCCATGCCCTGCTTCAAAACCATCCTGACCACGCCGGCAGGGTCCGCCCCGATGGCCATGCGGATACCGATCTCCCGCTGCCGCAAGCTTACCGAGTAAGTCATCAACCCATAGAGCCCAACCAACGCCAGCACTAGTCCAAGTATCCCCAGCCCGGCGATGGCTTGAATAAACAAGCCGAAGGTCTTGGTGGCGCGCACGTCAAAGAATTCCTCCATGGAACGGACACCATACATTGGCTGGCGCGAGTCGAGCCGCTGCACCAGGTTCCGCAACGGCTCGGCCGCAGCGGCGGAGGACCCTTCGGTTTCGAGCATCACCGTCATGGCCGTCGCGGGGCTCTGCGCCAGCGGCAAGTACAGGTATTCCATAGGCGGTTCGATCGGAAGAATGTACCTGCTCTGCTTCGCCACACCGATGATTTCGACCACTGGTCCGTCGGCGCTGTACAACCGGAGCCGTTTTCCAAGGGGATCTTGATTGGGATAGTACTTGCGGGCGAATTGCTCGTTGATGATTGCGACCCGCGTGGAATCTTCGCTGTCCGCGCGCTGGAATTCGCGACCTTTAATCACAGGCACGGCGATGGTGCCAAAATACCCTTCGCTCACGGTGTTCGAAAAGACCTGGACGCCTTCCGCACCAGGGGGCAACGGGACACCTTCCGGGATGACGCGGATTCCAGGCGAAGCCGGGACCATCGGCATGGCCTGGGCGAGAGCCGCCGACTTCACACCGGGTAGAGTGCGTGCCTGATCCAACAATTGACGGTAAAACTGTTTCGTTTGCTCCTTCGAGTCGCGAGCCAGAGAAGGATTAAAGCTGGCCATGAGAAGGTGGCTGGTTCGAAATCCGGCCGGCGAGGAAAGGGTCAGTTGCGCTCCGCGGAAAGCCTGGGTGGCGATAACCAATAACACCAGAGAACCGGCGACTTGCACAACCACCAGTGCGTTCCTTCCCAACAGGCGCCGCCGCTTGCCGCCCGCGCCTCCCGTTGACTTCAAAGACGGCACCAGGTCCAGCTTGGTGCTCTGGAGCGCCGGCGCCAGTCCAAACAGCACGGCGCTCAATGCCGAAATCAACAGCGCAAACAGCAATACCTGAGGATCAAGCTTTACGTTGATGATGAGGGGAACGTCAATCGGGACACGGGCTTGGGAGAAGAAATTCGCCCCCGCCTCGGCGACAAGGAGTCCCAGCGCCCCTCCCAACATCGCGATGACCAGGCTCTCGGTTAGAAGTTGCCGGATCAGCCGGCCTCGTCCTGCCCCGATGGCCAGCCGCACACTGATCTCGCGCGAACGCCCGGAGGCCCGGCTGAGCAGCAGATTCATGACGTTGGCGCACGCAATCAAGAGCACCACCGCCGACAGCGCCGACATGAACAGGACTAGCACTACCAGCATCGAGAATTGGCCGAATTGGGCATGCCGTTGCGTCGCGACCATCAGCGCGCAACTGGCGTTCGTCTTCGGATAGGCCCGGGCGAGTTCGTTGCTGATGACCTGTACCTCCGCCGCAGCTTGCCCCACACGAACGCCGGGTTTCAATCGCCCCAGGACCATCAACCCCCGCACGCCCCGCATTTCTAGTTCACTTTGACCCGACTCGCCGCCCAGCTTGGGCTGCATCGCCAGCGGGACATACAAGTCGGTACGGAGAAAGACGTTGGGACCCGGGAAGGACTCCGGTGCGACGCCAATCACCGTAAAGGGCAGGCCATTGAGGAGAATGCTCTTTCCGATGACGTCAGAACTGGAGGCGAATTCGGATTCCCAGAGAGCGTGGCCCAGCACCACGACCGCGTCTCGCCCTGGCACTTTGTCTTCGTCCGCCCGGAAGCCGCGCCCCAGTTCCGGATTCACCCCCAGGACGCTAAAAAAGCTCCCACTCACTAGCGCTCCGAATTTCATCTGCGGTTGGGCCGATTTGTCTGGAGCAAAGCCGAAGGAGAAATAGTGGGAAGCAACTAAGCCCGCGAAGGAATGGCTTTGCTTCCTGAGATCGTCGAAATCCGGGTAGGAAACGCTTGAGAGGTCAGTGAAGCCTGAGATGCTCTCACCGCGGAATTGCGACCAGACCGCCATGATTTCGGAAGCCTCCGGCACAGGCAGAGGTCGAAGAAGCACATAGTCCGCGAAGCTGAAGATGGCGGCGTTGGCGCCAATTCCCAAGGCCAGCGACAAAATAGCCACCACAGCGAATCCAGGATTATGTCGCAGAGTGCGCAAGGCGAACCGAAGGTCGGCGAGCATAATATGGGGGAGAGCAATTCCTTTGCCACGCGAGGTCATCGGTATCTTGTTGAATAATCTTCGGCCATGAAACAAGTAATGAACTATGGCTGTCCGCATTTGGGACTGAAGCGTCCGAAAATGAGACGGCCGTGAAATGTGTGTGCGGAGAGGACGCAACGACAATTTGTCCCCGCGCGCTTTCCCCCGGCTCCGTTCGGTATCGCAGTTTCGCCGGTAGGGGCGAGGCGCCGCCTCGCGCCTACAACGACTCTGGTCATCCCAGCTCCACGCAACACAGGGCTTCGCCCTGCGCCAGCCTCGTCCAGGTGCTTGCTGGTTGCCGAGAAACCTGCCAATCTTCTGAGCCCTCAAGGGGCCGTTGATTGAGCCTCAAAGGGCGGCTGATTGAGTCCCAAAGGGGCGATCTAACGAAGCCCAGGCTAAAGGCCTGGGTTTAGATGATCCGCCCATTTTGCCGCCAGCCCTGAAGGGGCGAGATAGGTGTTCCCCCCTGCCGCA
>Ga0181538_10004395_pt1 | contig 13195 bp, 11 predicted proteins | sample PEATcosm2014_Bin_40_FD_119773 | JGI IMG/M metagenome (GOLD analysis project Ga0181538, IMG submission 119773) | Peatland microbial communities from MTU Mesocosm Facility, Houghton, MI, USA - PEATcosm2014_Bin23_30_metaG | ecosystem: Environmental > Terrestrial > Soil > Wetlands > Peat | place...
ACCAGCACCGCTGGATAGGCGTACTCCGCCACCGGAAGCGTTACTCCGATTTCGGATGGGCGGCTCGTGATGTACACTTCCAAGGCCGCTCGTTGGCACCTTCGGCCCTGTCGCCGACGCTCGGGGCTGCGCTGAGCATGAGCGAGTCGCGCGGCTCTCTCAAACAGTCTAATAGGGACACGGAAGAACAAGCTGGGCGGAGACAAGCTCCCGCCACGGCGGGCAGGCCGCCCCTACAGGGGAATGGCAGCCCCAAAGGAAACGAATCGTAATATGGCCGTACAAGACTACGATCTGATCGTCATCGGCAGCGGGCCGGCGGGACAGAAGGGCGCGATTGCCGCGGCCAAGATCCGGAAGCGCGTCGCGATCGTGGATCGCGGCCGGATGATCGGCGGGGTCTGCGTGCACACCGGCACGATTCCCAGCAAGACGCTGCGCGAAGCGATCCTGCAGCTGATCGGTTTCACCGACCGGAATATTTACGGGCGCGATTACCGGGTCAGCGACGCGGGCGTCTCGGTGCAGGACCTGGCGTTTCGCGTGCAGACCATCGTCGGCCGCGAAACCGAAGTGATTCAGTCGCAACTCCGGCGCAATGGCGTGGCGGTTTACGAGGGCACGGGACAATTTGTCGATCCGCACACCATCGAGGTCTCGAGCGACACTGGAACGCAGGTGATTCACGGCAATAATATTTTGATCGCCTGCGGAACGCGTCCGGCGCACAGCCCGGACATCCCGCTCGACGGCAAGAGAATTCTCGATGCCGACCAGTTCGTCGGGATCACCAACGTGCCGCGCGAAATGATCGTCGTGGGCGCGGGCGTCGTCGGGCTCGAATACGGTTCGTTCATGTCCGCGCTGGGCGCCGAGGTGACGCTGGTGGACCAGCGTCCGCAGATTTTGGATTTCGTCGATCGCGAGATTCTCGAGGCGCTGATGTATCACCTGCGCCGCCACGGAGCCGTTTTCCGGTTGGGCGAAAAAGTGATGTCCGTCGGCGTGGATGAGCAGCGCGACCAGGTGTTCGCCGAACTCGAAAGCGGCAAGCGAATCCACGGCGACAATTTGCTCTATGCCGTCGGGCGGCAGGCGAATAGTGATGTGATCGCCATCGAGAAGGCCGGCCTCAAGGCCGATTCCTGGGGAAGGATCGGCGTCAATGAATTTTTCCAGACGCCCGTGCCGCACATCTACGCCGCGGGAGACATCATCGGTTTCCCCGCGCTGGCGAGCACTTCGATGGAGCAGGGTCGCCTCGCGAGTTGCCACATGTTCGGGATGCCGATGGAACACTATCCGGAGTCGTTTCCGTACGGCATCTACACGATCCCGGAAATTTCGATGGTCGGCGCCACCGAAGAAAAATTGACGGCCGCAAAGGTTCCATATGAGATCGGCATCGCGCGCTATTCGGAGCTGGCGAAAAGCATGATGCTGGGCGATGAAGACGGTATGTTGAAACTGATTTTCGATCGCAACACGCTGAAGCTGCTCGGGGTCCACGCCATCGGCGAGCGCGCCACGGAAATCATTCACATCGGGCAGGCGGTGCTGGCGCTCGGCGGCACAGTCAAATATTTCCGCGATACCGTCTTCAACTATCCCACGCTCGCCGAAGCCTACAAGGTCGCCGCGTTCGACGGCTTGAATCGCTTGTAACTCGCCGACGCTCTCGGGTGTTTCAAATCGTGGAAACCCCAACTCTCCCCAAAAAGACGAATGGGCCTGCCACCCGCCAGTGAAGGCCATAGCCCTCGCATTCTCCCATCCGGGGCTACCAATGCCAATCACAACAATGGGTGATCCCAAAACCACCGTAGCAAACTAATCGAGACCCACAAAACTCCTACTGCTGCGGCAGCCCCTGCGAGTAGCTCCGGAAAAATGACCATGAAGCGAATCATAGTGACGACGATGGAGCCAAGCGCGACAGCCTCCGCGATGTTTCCCAGAAGGGGCGCGTTTTTTTTCCTTTCCATGTGCGTAACCTCTGGCACCCAGAAGAACACAGGCGCCCGCAGCGGGTCTACTGGCACGATTCCACGGAATGCTGCCGGGATTTTGTGGAAATTTTGTCCCCGCCGATGGAGTGCAGACTAGGCTTGGGAAAAAGTGGAAGTTACACGAGGCCGTTCAGGATGCCGTTCGCGTGCACGATCTGCGTACCATTTGCCTACCCCGAAAATTCTGTTGATAAGCGGCCACTCCTGAGGTGTGAATCCACACTCATCAAATAGTTCCCGGCCTGATGTTGTATACCGACGCGCTTCATAGACTCGGATGCAAAAGCGAATAAGCTCACTTCTAAGCCTTTTTGCCTCCTTGTCAAGAGGTCCAGTGACGTCGGAAGGCACAGCATCCTTCGTCGCGCCGAGCCGTTGCTTGCCTGGGGGCAAGAGTCTCGCCAGAGCCGCGATCATCCGCCGGTTGTGTGTGTGCGAAGCTCTCCTGCCTCTCTTCGTCCCCGAGTTCCGCGCCTCCTTCTTAAGCTCATTCAAAAATCTTTCAGCGTCTCTTGCCTTGGAGATTGCCGCGTCGCGCAGTTTTCTATCCTCCGGGCGATCCGAACACCGCTCTGCGTGCTTCAGGCGACTTCGAGCCGTCTCGATGGCTTGGAAAGCCTTTCGCTTAAGTTCCCGCCAGTTCCGCTCTTCCTGCGATATGTGGAGTGGTCCTAGTTCGACTGGCAAGTCTGCCCTCTTCTCTGCGCGTTGCACACTCAACGGCCAAGCTAGATCCAGGGTGCGACACTTCCGCGCCAGAGCCGCGCCAGAGCGCCCCGCGCACATTAATTTCGGGGGGATTGCGAATGCTGCGTAAACTCCAAGCCACGAACCGGTGCGCGTTGTGACTTGGGCGAGAGTTGCCGCGTTCTTCACTATAAAGAATGGGTCTGCGGGCCATTCAGAGTTCTTCGCTGCCTTCATGTGCGCATCCTAGCACGCAACAAGTCGCTAGCTTATATTCAGAGCATGACCAACGTCGCAGAAGCGGCTCGGGCGCTGGCCCGGCAGAGCGTTGAGGCGCGGCGGCGCAAGTGGGGAGCGGAAGGCTTCCGCGACCGGATGCGGCGCTGGGGCAAGCTGGGCGGGCGTCCGCGCAAAAGGAGGGGGCGATGACATGGTGGCAATTTGACTTGCTTGTTCTCTGCTTCGCGGGTTTGGGTTACGAGATCAGGGACTTGAAAAAGGCCGTTGAAGGAGTGGGCGACGAGCTGATGATGTTACGTGAGAAAGAGGAGAAGAGGGGGAGGGCAGTGCGTACTGAAACTTTGATCCTAACGGAAACCAAGCTGCGGCGACGCAATCCACGAGGCGTGTGCGAGAAAGTGCCCGGCGGGCGGGTGGCCAACTCTTTTCGCGCCGCGGGAAAAGGGTGAGACCCTTGAAGCTGCTGTCCGCTCTCCATTCGAGTTGCTCGTTCCCGATCTTCTAAGCACGCCTCTGCGTGGAACTCCCCTCGTGCCCCTCGGCACGGCGTAGAATGGTTGCCAGTTATCGCCCGAGTCATCGGAGGTCCCCCGATGCGACGCGCACTCTACTGTTTCGCCGCTGCACTCATCGCTGGTTTTCTCTTATTGGCGATTGCTTCGCCGCTCGTTCGCGCCGCGTCTCCGGACAATCATCCCGGAACATTGACCGGCATCGTCGTGAACGCCAAAGGCGCCCCGGTCGCGGGCGCGCAAGTCCTGTGGCAAAACGCGGACGGCCAAAGCATTCACGCGCTGCACTCGGACGCGCACGGCCGCTTCCGCGTCGAGAACCTCTACGCCGGACTCTACGATCTTCGCGCGACCACCGGCACGACGTGGTCCGAGTGGGAGCACAACGTCCTGGTTCGTCCCGGCGGCGAAACGTCCGTCACGCTGCGCCTTAATTTGACCGCGCCGCCAAGCGCCCGGGCGGTTGCGCTCGCGGGCAAGATTACTTTTTACGCCGTGCCCGTCCCCGCCGCGCTGCCGCACGATCCCGCGGTGGACCCGCACGGCAACATTTGGTTCACGCTGCAAAGTGTGAACCGCGTCGCGCGCTTCGACACGAAAATGATCCAGTGGCGGCTGTTCACTCCCCCGACCGCGAACTCCGGCCCGCACGGTTTGGTCTCCGACGCGCAGGGCAACATCTGGTTCACCGAAAATTCCGTTGGCAAGATTGGCCGCATCGACGCGCAAACCGGCGACGTCACTGAGTTTCCCATCCCGGGCATCGCCGATCCGCACACGCCAATCTTCGCGCTCGACGGCGGGCTCTGGTTCACTGCCGAGAACGCGAATTTAATCACGCGCATGGATACGGCCACGGGGAAATTCCAATCGTTCGCCGTGCCGACCGAGAATGCATTGCCCTACGGAATCGCACTGGGCCTCGATGGGACGATCTGGTTCTGCGAATTTGGCTCGAACCGGATCGGCAGCCTCGATCCGGGGACGGGCGTGGTGAAGGAGTTCGCGCTCGACGACGCGACTGCGCGCCCGCGGCGATTAGTCGTGGTGAAGGACGCGGTTTATTTCAGCGAGTTCGCCGGTGGGCGGCTCGGCCGTTTTGACATCGTCACGCACGAATTCAAACTGTGGCCCACGCCCTCGGGCGCTGCGGCGAAACCCTACGCCATCGGTGCGGACTCCGCCGGAAATATCTGGTACGTGGAAACCGGAGCGAACAAGCTGGTGCGCTTCGATCCGCGCACGGAAAAATTTGATCTCTTCCCCCTGCCGGACGGCTCGGACACGCGCAACATCGCGCGCGATTCGCGCGGCCACCTCTGGCTCACGCTACCCACGGCGGACCAAATTGCGATGGTGCAGTAAAGAAGTGAGTTGAGACTGCCAGGAAAAAATCTCAAGGGCCGCCGCCGGCCCCTGAGATGAAAAAATAATTCCTACTGATCTCCCGCAGGCGGCGCGCCCGGCTTCGGCGCCGGCTTCTGGAAGATGCTGTCGTCCACTTTCACGTTGAGCTGTATATCGGTGTAGTGAATCGCGTGCGATTCTTCCGGTTCCGCCTCGCGCACGGTGAACGGCAGATTCAGCCCGCCCGCGCTCTTATAATCCGAGAAGTCCGTCTCGGACGGATAGTTGCCGAGCGGCGTCGTCACGGCAAATTGGTAGCGCAGTAGCAGTCCGCTATCCACATCGAAGAACAGCCGCTCGCGCGAGCCTCCGCCCTTGGGAATTCCCATCACGATGTAGGCACGATGATCGCCCACTGAGCCCACGCTGACGAGCCGCAGCTGCGAGAAGTGATTCCGCACATCCAGCAGCCGCAATAAATCCGCGGCGCGCTTCTCTTGCTCCAGTTTGATTCCCTCGCCGTCGCGCACTTGCCCCGCCGGATTCATCTGCCACATCGCGGAGCCATCAAAGGCCGACGTCACCATCCCATCTTTGGTCTGCATCGAAACCCACTGCTTGTTCGGCGCCTCTCCAATTGCTTCGACCGCCATCGAGGTGCTTCCTTCCCCGTCCATCGTGCCTTTGGCGTCGATGCTGGTGAGTTTCGCAATCGCGTTCGCTCCGCCCAACGCCAGGGTGTACTTGTCCAGGATCTGATCGACGGTTGGGGGCGCGGCTTGCGGCTGTCCCGGCCCATTCGCACCCGTCGCTCCACCAGCGCCGCCCGGCCCCATCGGCATCGGGTGGTCTCCGCCCATCGCGTGATCGTGATCCTCGCCGCCCATCATGCTGGCCATCGTCGGCGCGGCGCCGGGCTCCGGAATCGCGGGCATCCCGGTCGGATGCGGCGAACCCAAATGGCAGGTGTAGCAGGTCACTTCCGTCCGACCGTTGAAGGTCATCTTATTGACAGCCAATTCCAGTTTGATCATTTCGCGCGCAGTTTGCTTTTCGCGCTTGTCGTCATTCTGGAATGGATTCACGTGGCAAAAATTGCAGCGCACGCCGAGCGACGCCGCCATGAATTCCATCGAGGGTACGAGTTGGTCCGCCGGAATATCCGTCAGCACCGTGACGTTCATGAACGCCTGCAGCGCCGTCTTCACTCCCGGCGCGGCGCCTGGCGCCCCGGGCGCGCCTGCGGGACTCGGCGCTGGCGCCGGTGCGGGAGTTTGCTGCGGCGGAGCGCCACCCTGCGCGCGCGAACTCTTCGGCGATGCCATCGCCACTGCCAGACTCAGCGCCAGCACGACGGCCCACCATCCCGACGCGCTCCAATTCCAAATCGTCGCTCGTATCTTCACGAAGCCCCCTCAGTTCGACAGGCGTTCCCGCGGTTGCGCCCATAAGAATGCGCCTTTTCACTCGCAACTTTCAACACCGGATCAATTCCCGCGCTTCGCCGCACTCGCAACAGAGGCTTCTGGCAGGCGAGTACTAAAACCCGGGTACCGCTCCGGGTAGGGCTAATGCCCCATTGTTCGCTACACTTCCCCCCGCGAATATGAGAGTAACGGGTTGGGGGCTACGCTGCGGGGACGACGGCCTTGAGCGATCTTGGTCGTAGGCGAGCTACCCAACCCGCCAGATATCGCATGCCGGTGTGAGGCTCCCCTCCCCGCTGGCATGCGGCATTGACGCCCCGGCTTCCCTCTCTCAGTCCCCGTCCAATATTTTCGCGCCCCGTGCGTCTACAATGGTGGATGCGGGCGCTTGCCCCGTCCGCCGCAAGCAAATGCCCCAACGTCTGCCTCTGCCGCCAAAAGGCCCTAAGGTTCCATGGCCGTTCGGCTATGCCTTTCGCCCGGGCTTTGATCCGCTCACGATGCTCTCCGGCTGGGCCCGCGCGCACGGTGACATTTTCTCCTGGAAAACGCTGCACTACCGTATCGTGCTGCTGAACCATCCCGATTTCATCGAGCAGATGGTCGTCACCGACCACAAGAAATTCATCAAGGGCCGCGGCCTGCAAGCCAATCGCGAACTCTTCGGCAACGGCCTGCTCACCAGTGAAGGCGATTTCTGGTTGCGCCAACGCCGCTTGATGCAGCCTGCGTTTCATCGCGAACGCATCGCCGCCTACGCGGAAACGATGGTCGCCGAAGCTCGCGCCCTTGCCGATTCCTGGCGCGACGCGGAAACGCGCGATGTCCACGCCGACCTCATGCGGGTTACGCTGCAAATCGCGGGGAAAACGTTGTTCGGCGCGAGCGTCGCCGGCGTGGCCCCGCGCGTAGCGCAAGCGCTCGGCGACATCATCAATCAGAACACCTCGCCGCGCCGCATCCTCCCGCTGCTTCGCAAATTGCCGACGCGCGCAAATCGCCGTTACACGCGCGCCGTAAAGCAGCTCGACGATATCGTGTATGCTTTGATCGCCGAGCGACGCGCGCATCCTCTCGCTCACGCTGAATACGGCCCCGAGTACGGCAACGATTTGCTTTCGATGCTCCTTGCCGCGCAGGACGAAGACGGCTCGCACATGTCCGACCGCCAATTGCGCGACGAATGCACTACGCTACTGCTAGCGGGCCACGAGACCACCGCCCTCGCACTCTCCTGGGCGATTTATCTCCTGGCGCAGGATGCCAACGCGCAAGAAAAATTGGCGGCGGAACTCGGCGCCGTGTTGGCCGGCCGCGCGCCCAGCGTCGAAGACGTTCCGCGCCTCGCGTACACCGATCGCGTCCTGAAAGAAGCCATGCGCCTCTACCCGCCCGCATGGATGCTCGTTCGCCTCGCCGCCGAAGACTGCGTAATCGGCGGCTATCGAATTCCGCGCAAAACGAGCGTGCTCGCCAGCCAGTGGGTCATGCACCGCGACCCACGCTATTACCCCGATCCTGAACGCTTCAATCCCGATCGTTGGACCGACTCCTTCCAGAAAAATTTGGCCCGCTTCGCGTATTTCCCTTTCGGCGGCGGACCAAGAATGTGCATCGGCGCGTCCTTCGCCACCATGGAAGCGATCCTCCTGCTAGCGGTCCTCTCTCAACGATTCCGCTTCCGCCTGGAAGATCCGACGCAGAAAGTGCTGCCGCAACCCTCCATCACGCTCCGCCCCAAATCCCCTGTGCGCATCACCTTCTCCGCCCGCCAGAGTGACCCCAGACACGTACAACAGTGACCCACGGCACTGCATTCGCGTAGCAATTTGGAACATGAAGGGTCGATAAGGGGGACGGATTGAACTCCGGATCCCGCCGCCTTGCGCTCGTAAGCGGGCTTGCCCGCCGAAGCCTTGGCGAAGGCGGGTGAACCAGCGGCATCGCCCTCCCACCCCGTTTGGAAAGTCGAGAAAGGATGGCGTTTATGTACGCACGTCACGTAACCCTGCAACTGAAGCACACGATGGTGAATCAGTTTCCGATCACCTTCGAGAAGGAAATCCTGCCGGTGCTCCGCAAGCAGAAGGGCTTCGTCGATGAGCTCCTGCTCATCACGCCGGAAATGAGGGAAGTGGTGGCCATCAGCTTGTGGGACACCAAAGAGAACGCGTTGATCTATCAGCGGGAAGTCTATCCGCAAATCGAGACCATCGTGGATCGCTTCGTGGACGGCATCCCCATTGTGAAGCAGTACGGAATCGAGTACTCCACGTTCCACAAGATCGCCGTCGCGGCCACCGTCTGATTTCAGATTGCAGTAGGGCCTGTGGCAAGAGGGGGCGAGGTCTGCCCCCTCTTTTTTTGCGCGCGGGTGTCGCACCCTTCGGTCTTGAGAGTGCGGATTTTGAATCTGACCCACCACGCGCCAAAAGTTACTCACCAATTCCATCGCGCGCATTTCCACGCCGCTGGGCATATAATCCGCGCAGCAGGTCGCAAGGGGAGCCATGCCGCACCTAGCCTTCAGCCACATTCTCCGGGACCTCTTCCTCTACATCCTCTTCCCGGGGATCGTGATGATAGTTTTCCTGGGCCTGATCGTAATGCTGGTGGTGACGATCTGGGGCGGCAACTGGCGCCGTGGCGCATTGCGTCGCGCGATCGGCGCACTGCTGCCGCTGGTCGTACTCGTCTTCGTGGTCGCCGCGGACACCGCCAAGACTCAATTTTGGGTCGCGCGAATTTCCAGCATTCGGCCTGCAATTCAGTTCTTGATCGGTTTGGCCGTGGGCCTCGTCTTCATGGAAATCGGCAAGCGACTCCCTCGTAGCACCTCCGTCGTCGCGAAATCCATCTTCGCTATGTTCGTCTCCGCGTCGTTTGCATTCCTGCTCTGGTCCGTAGTAGTCGGCATTCTTCCGTATCTACATCAACTGCTCTTGGGCTTCCTGGTAGCCTGTGGCCTCCACATAACCTTTCGCGGCCTCAAAGAAGGCGAACAAAAGATCCACTCCGGGCCCATCTCGTCATAGCTTGGTAGCTCGGGCGCTACCCCGCTCGCGTCTTTCTGGAAACAGGCGTCTTGATGGCCGGCGTGCCCTATATTATAGAAGTGCCGGCGGGAAACTTTCGGCGGAGGTTTCAACCATGAGCGGAGTGCGAGTGCTAGTCGGAACTCACAAGGGCGCATTCATTCTCACCTCGGACGGCAAGCGCGAGAAGTGGGACGTGAGCGGCCCGCTGTTTACGGGCTGGGAGGTTTACCATATGAAGGGGTCGCCCGTGGACCCCAATCGCTTGTTCGCCTCGCAATGCAGCGGCTGGTTCGGCCAAGTCATTCAACGTTCCGATGACGGCGGCAAAACCTGGACGCAGCCGGGGACGCCCGCGGGCGAGCCGACCGCCGCGCCGGGTGGAATGCCCAAAGGGGAGAGCAATAAGTTTGTTTACGATTCTTCGGCGGATTCGGGCAAACCGCTCACCACGCACCAGTGGTACGACGGCAGCCAACACCCGTGGGAGTTCAAGCGCGTCTGGCACCTCGAACCTTCGCCCCGCGATGCCAACACGGTTTACGCCGGAGTGGAAGACGCCGCGTTGTTCCGCTCGACCGACGGCGGCAAGTCCTGGCACGAGCTGTCCGGACTCCGCGGCCACGGCACAGGCCCCAAGTGGCAGCCCGGAGCGGGCGGCATGTGCCTGCACTCAATCTTGATTGATCCCGGCAATCCGAATCGCATCTTCATCGCAATTTCCGCGGCGGGGGCGTTTCGCACGGATGATGGCGGCAAGACTTGGAAGCCAATCAACAAAGGCCTCTACTCGCAATACATCCCCGATCCGCGGGCCGAAGTGGGCCATTGCGTTCATCACATCGCGCATCACTCCTCGCGGCCAGGCACCTTATTCATGCAAAAGCACTGGGACGTGATGCGCAGCGACGATGCCGGCGACACCTGGCACGAAGTCAGCGGCAATCTGCCCACCGATTTCGGATTCGTGATTGACGTTCACGCCCACGAGCCGGAAACCGTTTACGTCGTGCCCATCAAAAGCGACGGTGAACACTTTCCTCCGGAGGGAAAGTTGCGCGTCTACCGCAGCCGCTCAGGCGGCAACGAGTGGGAGGCGCTCACGGAGGGTCTGCCGCAACGCGACTGCTACGTCAACGTCCTCCGCGACGCCATGGCCGTGGACTCGCTCGACAAATGCGGAGTCTATTTCGGCACCACCGGCGGCCAAGTCTACGCCTCCGCCGACGCCGGTGATTCCTGGTCGCCGATCGTCCGCGATCTGCCCGCGGTTCTTTCGGTCGAAGTGCAAACCCTGCCATGATCCGCGTCGAATTACCGGCGCATCTGCGGACGCTCGCGCATGTTGGAAAAGAAGTGCAGGTCGAAGTCGCCGGCCCGGTGACCCAACGCTCCGTCCTGGACGCCATCGAAGCGCGCTACCCGATGCTGCAAGGCACGATCCGCGATCACGTGACGCAGCTCCGCCGGCCCTTCCTGCGCTTCTTCGTCTGCGGCGAAGACTGGACCCACCATTCGCCGGACACGCCCATGCCCGACGCCATAGTGAACGGCTCCGAGCCCGTCCTAATCGTAGGCGCCATCGCCGGCGGTTAATCGGACCTTCGCCCCGCCTTTTTCCCTACGCTGTCATTCTGAGGCCGCAGCGGCGGACGAAGGATCCAGCGGTTCTCCGCAGAATCGAGCCATCCCGCGCGTGGATATTGAGTCATTCTGCCTGGACTTGCGTCCGAGGCTTCCCTTGCCCTTATCGGAGCCGTTTGCTAGCGTAGAAAATTCGTCGCGCACCAAACATGGCCACCATTCAAATTACGCTGCCTGACGGAGCCGTTCGCGAAGTTCCGAGCGGCACCACTGCCGCGGAAGTCGCGCGGAACATTTCGCCGTCGCTGGCGAAGGAAGCGCTTGTCGCGCGCGTGGATGGCGAGCTCGCGGACCTCTCGCGTCCGCTCGACCACAGCGTGAAGCTCGCGATTCTCACCCGCAAGGACCCGGACGCGCTCCAGGTCTTCCGACATTCTGCGGCGCATCTGATGGCTGCGGCGGTGCTGGAACTTTTTCCAGATGTGAAGCTGGGCATCGGCCCGCCTATCGAAAATGGGTTCTTCTACGAATTTCTGCGCGAGCAGCCGTTCACGCCGGAAGATCTCGCGCGCATCGAAAAAAAGATGCACGAGCTGGCAGGACAGGACATCCCCAACGAGCGCAAATTTCTGCCCAAGCCGGAGGCGCTCGAGCTTTATCGCAAGTGGGATCAGGTATTCAAATGCGAGCTGGTGGAAGAAAAAGCCGCTGAGCCGATGGTTTCCTTCTACACGACCGGCAAATTCATCGACTTCTGCCGCGGCCCGCACATCCCGTCCACGGGACGCATCCGCGCGTTCAAATTGACAAGCGTGTCGGGCGCGTACTGGAAAGGCCAGGAAGGCAATCCGCAGCTCCAGCGCATCTACGCGATCTGCTTCTATACGCCGCAGGAGCTCGACGAATATCTGACGCGTCTCGAAGAAGCGAAGAAGCGCGACCATCGCAAGCTCGGCCAGGAACTGGACCTCTTCAGCATTCAGGACGAAGCCGGGCCCGGCCTGATTTTCTGGCATCCCAAGGGCGGGCTGGTCCGCAAAATCATGGAAGACTGGTTGCGCAACGAACTCCTGCGTCGCGGTTATCAACTCGTCTTCACGCCGCACATCATGCGCCTGGAATTGTGGAAGACCAGCGGCCACACGAATTTCTACAGCGAAAACATGTTCGGCGCGGTCGAGGTCGAGAAAGACGATTACCAGCTCAAGCCGATGAATTGTCCCGGCCACATTTTGATTTTCAAATCGCGGCTGCGCAGCTACCGCGAATTGCCGTATCGCCTCGCCGAGCTGGGGACGGTCTATCGCTACGAGCGCTCGGGCGTGTTGCACGGCCTGCTGCGCGTGCGCGGCTTCACGCAGGACGACGCGCACATCTTCTGCATGCCGGAACAAATCGAAAGCGAAATCGCAGCCTGCATGGATTTCGCGTTCGCCGTGATGAAGACGTTCGGCTTCGAGAAATACGTCGTCGAGCTTTCCGCTTGGGACGCGGCACATCCTGAAAATTATGCCGGCACGCCGGAAGAGTGGCAGCGCTCCACCGGCGCGCTCGAAACCACGCTCACCGCAATGAAAGTGCCCTACACGCGGATGGAAGGCGAAGCCGCGTTCTATGGCCCGAAAATCGACGTCAAACTGATCGACGCCATCGGACGCCCGTGGCAACTCACCACCGTGCAATTCGATTTCAATCTGCCGCGGCGCTTCGGCCTCGAGTACGTCGGTGAAGACGGCAATCGCCACCAGCCGCTGATGGTGCACCGCGCGCTGTGGGGCTCGGTCGAACGCTTTTTTGGCATCCTGATCGAGCACTACGCCGGAGCGTTTCCGCTGTGGCTCGCGCCGGTGCAGATCGAAGTGTTGCCCGTGAGCGGAAAATTTAGCGACTATGCGAAGAGCGTGACCGACGCGCTCACCGCGGCGGGTTTCCGCGCGCATCTCGACGATCGCAACGAAAAATTACAAGCTAAAATCCGCGACGCCGAAATGCAGAAAATTCCCTACATGACCATCATCGGCGGAAAAGAAGTGGAGGCGAACTCTGTCTCCGTCCGCCATCACGGCAAGGGCGATCTCGGACCGCGTCCGCTCGCGCAGTTTATTTTGGATTTACAGTCGGAAACTTCCGGCAGCTAAAAATTTATCGCTCGGTCGCCGCAACGCGCAGATAAGAATTGCGCAGCCACAGCGCGCTCAGAACAAATCCGGCAAGTTCCAGCGCGGCAATCGCCCACAGCATTCCGTGCGAAACTTGCCCTTTCGCCAGTAGCACCCACCAGCGATCGAAGCCTTGCCCGATCGGGGCGGGCGCGCTCGATGTCGCATAGCGCCAAATTTCCTTCAATTGCGCCG
>Ga0181538_10004396_pt1 | contig 13195 bp, 7 predicted proteins | sample PEATcosm2014_Bin_40_FD_119773 | JGI IMG/M metagenome (GOLD analysis project Ga0181538, IMG submission 119773) | Peatland microbial communities from MTU Mesocosm Facility, Houghton, MI, USA - PEATcosm2014_Bin23_30_metaG | ecosystem: Environmental > Terrestrial > Soil > Wetlands > Peat | place...
AGCCGAGCAGCCGGCCCGGTTCGACAGCCTTGGCCAAACAGGTCGCGTTCAGTCTTCGATTCCAGGGACGATACGGAGAGACCTTGCAGATCATGAAGGGCAACCAGCGGCCAACTGGTCCGCGGCTGACACTGACCAGTCTGGACGGAACGTACCGCCACACCAATACCTTCGAGTTTGGGTGAGGTGGCGTTTGTTCGCTCTCATGGCGAGAGCCCAAATCGGTCAAACGTCCCATCATTGCAACCGTCGGCTTTGCCAGCCCGTTCCAGGTGGTGACACGCCAATTGACGCTCAAAGCTACTGGCCGCAAGCCGCCTGACCTGGGCCCAAAGGTGCGCGTTGAAGCGGCGCATCTGAGCCCGGCGGGCGACGAAGCGGGCCTCGTGGCGCTCCTTAACGATGCTGGTTTGACCGACCGGGACAAGGACGGTTTGCTGAAACACGACACCGCCCCGAAGAACATGTGGCGGGGCGCGTGGTCCACGAACCTCTGCCTCGAATTTGAGCTGCCTGGGCCGGTGGCCATTGGGACCATCGAAGTGTGGAACTATAACACGGAATGGCAAACGCAAGATGGGGTCCGAAAGGCCGATGTGGCCGTGTCGCCCGACGGCACGACCTGGCAGACGGTGTTGCGCGGCGCGGAGTTTGCCGAGGCCGAGGGGAACGCGGGCTACGACGAGCCAATCCGGTTGAAGCTCAATGGCGCGACGGCGCGCAAGGTTCGGTTCGAGAACATTGTGCCGTGGGGCGGCAGCGGGAAAGTGGGGTTAAGCAAAGTCGTCTTCCACCAGGCGATAGGCGCACAGGCCGGGTCAAGCCAGCCCCAGGACGGCGCGACTGGCGTCGCGGCCGACAAGCAATAAGGGCACCCTACGGGGACGGCGGCGTGCCTCTTTGGCCCGGTTATTTCATACCCGCGAGGGCGGAGCGCCGGCATGTTGCCGGCTTACACGAGTCGAATGACATAAGCCGGCAACATGCCGGCGCTCCGGGCTGTCAGCGCTTTGTGCGGTGCGTGAAATATGCGGGTTAGGGTGCACCTGCGGCCGCTGCGTAGCGCAGACTTGCAGTCTGCTGTATCGCCGATTTGTAATCGGCAGGCCGCCCGGCGTTTCCGAGCGCGTCTGGATTGGGGAAGGTCAGCAGGTTGCAAACCTGCGATACGGCAGACTGCAAGTCTGCGCTACGTCACAGCATTTTGGGCCGCGCGCACCAAGTCTATACGGCTGCGAGACAGATACCGACTTAATACTATGAGAATGCTTCAGCTTACTACCCTATCCATCGGCGCCGCAGTGGTGCTCGGCCTGTCCAGCCAGGTCAACGCAGCGCAGAGGCTGCAAAGTGTCGTCCGGCGACTGTCGAGCCCCGAGGACCCGACCGGCACCAATGCGATCAAAACTGTCCGTTGTGCCGGCACGGTTGTTGATGCCAACGGCAAACCCGTACCGGGCGCGGTCGTGCAATGTTATCAATATGGCAGCGGCGGCACGCCGTACGTCGGCAACGAGTGGGAGGCCAAACAGCAGTCCACCACCGGAACTGGCGGCACATTTGAATTCCAGGTTTCGCCCGTTTCAACTCTTTTGCTCGGGCGCAAACCCGGCTTGGCGCCCGCGTGGGCTCAGTATTGGAACCTGACGAAAGACACCACGAACCAGCGCCTCATCCTCACACCTCCAACGACGCTCACGGGCGTGGTAGTTGATCAGGCGGACAAGCCTGTCGCCGACGCCGAGGTGTGGGTCTATTACGCCTGCATTGTGAGTGAGCGGGAGGAGGGAGGCATGTCCTACGCCTATCTCAACGGCAAGCCGATGCGCGACTCCTTCTCCGCTCGCACAGCGGCTGACGGCAAGTTCGTCATCCAGGGCTTCCCCACGAATGCATCCGCCGACCTTGCGGTCAGCATTCCAGGCAAAGTTGTGCGCGAACCTGAGCGGGATGGCATTAGCCCTGACAACATGCGATGCCAACCGGAGCAAGGGGACGTCAAGCTGGTCGTTGAACCGGCGGGCAGCATCGAGGGCAAGGTGATCGTCCAGGGCACGAGTCAACCGGTGGCGGGCTGGAAACTCTGGCCGCAACCCACCCGGCGAGGTTTCTATGGCGCGAGCGAGCGCAAACCGGCTGGATCGGGCGCGGACGGCACCTTCAGCCTGGCTGATCTAGCGGCGGGCACTTACGAATTGCACGCCACCTATGGCACAAACTATCCTCCGGAATGGGTCGCGGAAACCGTATCTATTACTGTGGAGGCTGGCCAGGTCACGCGGGATGTCCAGGTATCTGCAACGGGGGGCGGTCTCCTCGAGGTGGCCGTACTCGGAAAGACAGATCACCAACCCGTGGTCGGGGCCAGCGTCAACGCCTACAAACAGGGCTTTCAGGGCGGGGCCGGTTCAGGCACCAACGGTTTGGCCCTCCTGCGCTTGCCAGCAGGCGAGTACAAAGTCTCCGTCTTCAAGGACAACTCGCGCTCCGAAGGCACCGACGCCGGCGTGGAGACCGGCCACACCAACCACATTGAAATCGAGCTGAACCCGCAGCCAAGGATCACAGGCGTAGTGCGCGATCGCTCAGGTGCGCCCGTGCCCGGCATGGAGTTGTCCCTCTTCCCTAACTGGGGCCAGAGCTCAAGCGGAGCGACGACAGATGCCAAAGGGCGATACGAGATGCTCTGGAATCCCCAACGGATCGGGCCGATGGGTTCAGGATTCTGCCTGCTCACGCGCGATGTGGCGCGCAACCTCGCCGCGGCGCAGGACGTTGACGAAGGAACCACCACGCTCGATTTCCAATTAGCGCCCGGCTTGGTTGTTGTGGGCCGCGTAGAAGACGTGAATGGCAAGCCTCTGAGCAACGCTACGGTCCGGCTCTACCTCTGGTCGGGGAACTCAGGGTCCCAGTTTGAGGATAGGCCGATCAAGACTGACGCCCAGGGGCACTACGAGATCACCGCGCTGCCGGCGGGTCGAAAGTACAGCATGGATGCCACGGCCAAGGGCTACGGCTCGGCCAACCAGAACATCCAGGAGGATGCCGAGACCAACCGGATTGAGCTGGCGCCATGCGTGCTCAGAGTTGCGGACCGCCAATTGGCTGGCGAGGTGGTGGATGCAGATGATAAGCCGGCGGTGCGGGCCAACGTGTTCATGTACGGCCAAGGCCAGCCGAACGGTTCAGTGCGCACGGATGGCAAAGGGCGCTTCAAGTTCAACGAGGTGTGCGAAGGTTCGGTGCAGCTTTCGGCCAGTATCCGAAGTTCCTACGGCAATGCCCGGGCCGAGGCGGGAGACACGAATGTGGTGATCAAGCTGGGCGTGAACCAATCCTCTTTCTCCCAGGCAGCGCCAAGACGGCCTTCGCTCAATGGCAAACCGCTTCCCGAACTGGCGGCCCTGGGCCTGAACAGCGATGCGACTCCGACCGGCAAACCGATCCTGCTTTGCCTTTTCGACATCGAGCAACGTCCCTCGCGTCGGTTCGTGCGCCAGTTGGCTGAACAACAGGACGCGCTCCGGCAAAAGGGGCTTACGGTGCTGGGGTTGCAAGCTGCCGTTACGACCGCCGAATCGTTCAAGGAATGGAAGGACGCCAACCCCGTCCCGTTCCCCGTCGGTCGCCTGTCAGAAATGGCGGCCAACACCAAGTGGGCATCTGATGTGGAGTCACTGCCGTGGCTCATCCTTGTCGATAACGAGCGGCGTGTGATGGCCGAAGGCTTCGCGCTGGATGAACTGGATGCGAAGCTCAAGGCACTGGCCAAGTAGAGCGATTCAGTGCAGCCACAGATGAACGCCCCGCGGTCTAGCCTCAACCGATGTGCGCAAAGCGTTTGGAGTGCGCGGAGCTTGCTCCCGCTATTATGAGAACAAATCAAACCATCATTCTCCTGCTGGCCTTGGGGCTGGCTCCGGCAGTCAGCTCGCAATCCAGCCACACCGCGTCGTCTCCCTCCGGCGAGGTCAAAAACGCAGAACCCCAGATTCTCGACTCCTCGCTGAAGCTAACCGGCGTTATGCGGGATAGCACGGGCGCACCCCTGGCCGGGGTGGAATTGGCGCTCTGGCCGTGGCGCGGCCTTTCAAAGGGGGCCACGACGGACAGCAGTGGCCATTTTGTGCTGACCTGGAACCCGCAGAACCAGAATAACACAGAGTACGACCTGTTGCTCATCGCGCGGGACTTGAAGCGGAACCTGGCCCTGGCGCAGATCATTGACGAGCAGACCACCAATCTCGATCTGCGCTTGGAACCGGGTCTGGCGGTTACTGGTCGTGCCGTGGGACCAAACGGCAAGGTCCTTACCAACGCCGAAGCGGAGGTGATGTTCTGGACCGAGCGCATGGGCGCTTCCATGGGGAAACCGGTTCGTGCGGACGCCGAAGGCCGGTTCGAGATCAACGCGCTGCCGCCCAACCGTCACTTTGGCGTGAACGTTTCCGCCAAAGGCTACGGGCGCGTCACCCGCGACGTGCCGCAGGAGGCCGAAGCCCGGCGCATCCAACTGGAGCCTTGCGAACTGGCTTTGACTGACCAGCCCATCGCCGGCGTGGTGCTCGGCAGTGACGAACAACCCGTCGCCGATGCCAACATCTTCGGCTACGGAGACGGCCAGCCCAGCGTGAACGGGAAGACGGATACCAAGGGGCGGTTCTCTTTCAAGGAGGTTTGCGCCGGGCCGATTCAGCTCAACGTCAGCGCGCCAAACGGCGGCAACGGCAGCGTCACCGCCGAGGGCGGCGACACCAACATCACTCTGCGGCTCGGTGTCAGGGAGACCTACACCGCTTCAAGAAGCACTTCCAAAGTCGCCGGCACGGTCACAGACCCGGAAGGCAAGCCTGCGCCAAAGGTGCTGGTGAGCCTCTTTCTTTCCTTCTCGCCGGCCGAGAAGCGGACGGACAGCGAAGGGCGCTTTACGCTGACATTCAACCCCAACCAGTTTGGCCCGGCGGGAGCGACACAGCCCATCGTGGTCGCCCGCGACCCAACCCACAACCTGGCCACAGCGTTGGATCTTGAGGAGGGCGCCACGAACGCCAGCGTGCGGCTCGAACCGGCGTTGACCCTCGCCGGCCGTATCACCGACCCCAACGGCAACCCGCTTACCAATGCCCAGGCGCAGGCGCTTTTTCATACCGAACGGATGGCTTCCTATCTGGGTCCCCCGGCCCGTGCTAACGCCGACGGCCGTTTCGAGATCAAGGGGTTGCCGCCGGGCCGCCAATACAGCGTCAACACCTCGGCCAAAGGCTTTGGCCAGGAGCAGCGCAATGTGCCGGCCTCGGACACCGCGACTAACCGCTTCGAGCTCGAGCCCTTCCAACTGATGCCAGCCGACCAGCGCATTGCGGGCGTCGTAGTGGATGACAACGATAAACCAGTCGCTCGCGCCTCCATTTATTCCTATGGCAACCGGCAGCCCAACCTCAACGCCCAGACGGATGCGAAGGGACAATTCTCCCTGGACAAGGTTTGCACCGGTCCCATCCAGCTTTCCGCCAACAGCCGGGGCGGCGGCTTCGGCAACGTGACCGCTGAAGGCGGCGACACCAATATCACCATTCGGATTAGCGCTTCGCCGGGCTTGCGTATCGCGTCGCCCCGAATCGTCAGCCTCAGGGGTAAGCCCTTGCCCGACCTCGCTTCGCTGGGCTTTACACCAGCCGATGCCCCAGCGGACCAGTCGCTGCTGGCCGTGGTAATTGATGCCGAACAGCGCCCCTCCCGGCGCGCCCTCCGACTCCTGGGCGAGCAGGCCGCCGCGCTTAAAGCGAAAGGGGTGGCTGTGGTCGCAGTTCACACCGGCACGATGACAGACGACGCCTTCAAGGCATGGAAACAGGAAGCCGCCTTGTCCTTCCCGGTCGGTTGCTTGAAAGGCGAGTCTGAGAAAGCCCGCGCCACTTGGGGCGTGGGCGCTCTGCCATGGTTTATCCTGACCGACAAGGCCCACCGCGTGGCCGCTGAAGGCTTTAGCTTGGAAGAGCTGGACGCCAAGCTCAATACGCTCGGCGAATAGAGGTTGTTGCGGACTGTCGCCGACTGGATAATACCCAGCCTGCGCGCTATGCCCCCCTGTGCAGGCTCTCGATAGGAACGCGATAATCGGCAGCGCAATTGCCGGTAGGGACGTGTTCCAGAGACCGCACCAAGACTGCCCGTTCGGGACGGCTAGCGTCCTCGCGAGCCCAAATATCTCCTGGGATTCTCGGGAATCAGGGCTCGCGAGGACGCTCGCCGTCCCTGGTTTGGGGTTGTGAGACAATCTCCCCACCGCGTCCTCCCCGTCAGGTCTCCAGAGTGAAGCAGACTGCCTGCAGAAGACCATTCCCGTGCCACGGACAGCTCGCCGCGGCTGTCGAAGCTAGTACCTCTGACCTCAAAGCACCTCTGGAGCTCTGCCTGGCGGGGTGCCATTTGCTTTACTTCCGGGCAGGGATCGCGCACCTTACGCGAAATGATGAGAATAAGGATCCATTTACTGCTGCCTGTCTTCTTGGCGCTGGCCGGCGCTCAGGCAGGTTTGAGGGCGCAGACAAAGGCGGAGGATACCCAAGCTCCGGATTTCAAGGAGGTGTATGAGCTGGTCCGCGCGCACCTGGCGGGAATGAGCGAAGGACAGTTGGATAGGACGGCAGTGCAGGCGCTGGTTTCGGGCCTTGCGCCGCGGGTGTCGCTGATGACAAACGCGGCGGCGGCGAGCGCCGAGGGCGCAACGCCGCTAGTGATCAAGTCGAGCGTGTTCGATGGAGATGTCCTTTACTTACGGGTAGGCCGGGTCGGCGACGGGCTGGCGCAGGCGATTAGCGCCGGGTGCCGCAAGCCGGAGACGACGAATAAGTTGAAGGGGGTGGCGCTGGATTTGCGCTACGCCGGGGGCGATGATTACGCGGCGGCGGCGGCGACGACGGATTTGTTCGTGAAGAAGGAGCAGCCGCTCCTGAACTGGGGCAATGGGGTGGTGCGGTCGAAGGAGAAGAGCGATGCGATTGAGCTGCCCGTGGCGGTCTTGGTGAACCGTCAAACGGCGGGCGCAGCGGAGGCGCTGGCGGCGGCGATGCGGGAGGCGGGAGCGGGTTTGATTTTAGGGGGCAAGACAGCGGGCCAGGCGATGGTGGCGCAGGAGTTTCCGCTCAAAAACGGCGACCGGCTGCGTATCGCGACGGCGCCCATCCAGTTGGGGGACGGCTCGGCTTTGTCGGAGCAAGGGCTGAAACCGGACATTGCGGTGGAGGTCAGCCCGGAGGAGGAACGAGCGTACTACGTGGATGCGTTCAAAGTGACGGACAAGACGAATCTGCTGGCGGGCGGCGGCAGTTCCGCGACCAGCTCGGGGAGCGGCACGAACCGCGTGGTGCGGCGTCCACGGTTCAACGAGGCGGAGCTGGTGCGGGAGCGGCGCGAGGGCGTGAGCGAGGCGGATTTTACGGCGCTGAAAGGGCGGGAGCCGGACCAGCCGATGGTGCAGGACCCGGCGCTGGCTCGGGCGCTGGATCTATTGCGTGGGCTGGCATTGGTGCGGCAGCCGCGGTCGTGATTTAGCCGTTGACGAGCTTGACGCTGCTACGGCTGAAGGTCAGAGTCTTAACGCATAGGCGAATGAAGACGATCCTGTTTGTATGCACTGGGAATGTGTGCCGCAGCCCGATGGCCGAGGGGATTTTCCGCCAGGCCGTCCAGGGGCGCGGCGATTACCGGGTGGCGTCGGCTGGTCTGGGGGCTGCCGAGGGTTCACCGCCGAGCGTTTATGCAGTCCAGGCGGTCAAGGAGTTGGGGATTGATATCTCGGGGCTCCGCAGCCAGATGCTGACGGCGGACCTAGTGGACCAGGCGAATTATATCTTCGGGATGACGCACAGCCATATCGACACGGTGAAGGTGTTGTATCCGCAGGCCGAGGAGAAGACGTTCCTGGTGCGCGAGTTTGACGAGACTTTGGATGCCTTCGAGAAGGATATCAGCGACCCGATCGGCGGGTCCTACTTCGTGTATCTGAACTGCCGCGACCAATTGGAGCAAGGGATCGCGTCGCTGCTGAAGTTCATCGAGCACGGGGAACGGGCGGCCGGGCAGGGGGACGCGCCGCCGGCGAGCATTGCCCTCGGGGCAGACCATGGTGGGTACGAGCTCAAGGAGGCGCTGAAGCAGCACTTGGAGAAGCGCGGCATGAGCGTGGCGGATTTTGGCGCGCACAACAGTGAGCCGAGCGATTACCCGGATTACGCGCAGGCGGTGGCAGAGAGCGTGGCGCGCCACAAAGCACAATTGGGCGTGCTGGTTTGCACGACGGGAATCGGCATGAGCATCGCCGCCAACAAGGTGCCGGGCGTGCGGGCGGCGCTGGTCGGCGACGTTCCCACCGCGGCGCTGGCGCGGCAGCATAACGACGCCAATGTCCTTTGCCTATCGGGAAAAAACACCAAGCCGGAGGAGGCTCGTCGAATCGTGGATGTGTTCCTGGACGCGCGATTCGAAGGGGGCCGGCATGAACGGAGGATACAAAAGATGGAGATCAAAATTACACCTACTGACTTGCGGTTGAGCGCGGTCGATCCGGAGGTCGCGGCGGTCATCGAGCACGAGCGGCAGCGGCAGCAGGAGAATATCGAGCTGATCGCGAGTGAGAACTTCACCAGCCCCGCCGTGATGGAGGCGCAAGGGTCGGTGCTGACGAACAAATACGCCGAGGGCTACCCGAAGAAGCGCTGGTACGGCGGCTGCGAGTTCGTGGATCTGGCCGAGCAACTGGCCATCGACCGGGCGAAGAAGCTATTCGGGGCCGAGCACGCCAATGTGCAGCCGCACTCGGGCAGCGGGGCGAACATGGCGGTCTATTTCGCCTTCCTCAAGCCGGGAGACAAGATGCTGACGATGGACCTCTCCCACGGCGGCCACCTGACGCACGGCAACAAGGCGAACTTCTCAGGGAAGTTCTTCGAGATCGTCCATTACGGCGTGCGCAAAGAGGACGAGCGGATCGATTATGACCAAGTGGCCCACATGGCGCGCGAGCACAAGCCGAAGATGATCACGGTGGGCGCGAGCGCCTATCCGCGCACGATTGATTTCCAGCGGCTAGGGGAGATTGCGCGCGAGGTTGGGGCTTATCTGCTGGCGGACATCGCGCATATCGCGGGACTGGTGGCGACGGGACTGCACCCCAGCCCGGTGCCGCACGCCGATTTCGTGACGACGACGACGCACAAGACGTTGCGCGGGCCCCGCGGAGGGATGGTGTTGTGCAAGGAGAAGTACGCAAAAGAGATTGATTCGCAGACCTTCCCGGGCATTCAGGGGGGGCCGCTGATGCACGTTATCGCCGCCAAAGCGGTGTGCCTGCATGAGGCCATGCAGCCGTCCTTCAAAGCCTACCAGAAACAGATTGTGCTCAATGCCGCGGCACTGGCGGAGGGCATGAAGCGGAACTCCTTCCGGCTGGTGAGCGGCGGCACGGATAACCATTTGATGCTCGTGGATGTGGGCGCGCGTGGCGTGACGGGCAAGGAATGCCAGGCGGCGCTCGACCAGGCCGGCGTCACCGTGAACAAGAACACCATCCCGTTCGAGACGCGCTCCCCGTTCCAGGCGAGCGGGATCCGGCTGGGCACCCCGGCGGTAACCACGCGGGGGATGGGGGAGGTGGAGATGGCGGCGATCGCGGACATGATCAGCGAGGTGCTGCTGGACCTCAAGAATGTCGAGGCTATCGCCAAGGTGCGGGAGCGCGTGCGCGAACTCACCGCCCGATTCCCCCTGCCGTACTGAGCAGCAGGGCAGGGCCACGCGCGCTCGGTCCAGCTAGTTGACTGGCAATCCGAGCCTTGACACGCCGGGCAATGTGCGCCAGGGTGAGGTTAAATTTAGTGCAATATTCCCCTTGTCGTGCCAGGGGATAGCAGACACGGTTGTAGGGCGCTCCTGGTTGCTGGCTATTCCAATTTGAATTAAACGAATCAGTGGCCGTCCAATCAGGCGTCAGACTGACAGAGCAGCCCAGTAGCGGTCTTACCCGACGTAACAATTTGAAGTCCAAATGTATTAATCTATGCCAAGACCAACTAAGAAGGCCAAAACCAAGACGGCCAAGCTGAAGGCCGAGGGCCAAGTGATCGCCGCTGTCGCGGAAGCCGCCCCCGTGGCCACGGCGGTGGCCGAACCGCCGCCCGCGGAATTGCAGCCGCCGACGGCCCCGGTGGAGCCGCCGGAAGCGGAAAAAGCGCCGACGAAAGCGGCCGCGGAAGAGGACAAAGACCGCGTCGCCGCGACGGCGATAAACATCGCCAAGTTGCAGGCGATGTCGATGCCGGACTTGAACCAGATGGCGCGGGAGTTGGGTGTGGAGAATTTTGGCACGATGCGCAAGCACGAGGTGATCTTCCACATCCTGCAGAAGAATGCCGAGCGCGCCGGGGTGTTGTTCTCGGAGGGGGTGCTGGAAATTCTGGCCGAGGGCTTCGGCTTCCTGCGCTCGCAGAGCTTCAATTATCTGCCCTGCCCGGAGGACATCTATGTGTCGCCTTCTCAGATTCGCCGGTTCGATCTGCAGACGGGCAACTTGGTGGCGGGTCAAATCCGTCCGCCCAAGGAGAAAGAGCGGTTCTTCGCGCTGCTCAAAGTCGAGGCGGTGGATCAGGAAGAGCCGGACAAGGCCAAGGATAAGACTCATTTCGACAACCTGACGCCGCTATTTCCGAACAAGCGCTTCATCTTGGAGACCACGCCGGACGAGCTGTCCACGAGGGTCCTCGACCTGGTCTGCCCGATTGGCAAGGGGTCACGCGGACTGATCGTTGCGCCGCCGCGCACCGGCAAAACGGTCCTGATGCAGAAGCTCGCTAACGCGATGCTCAAGAATAACCCGGAGACCTACCTGTTCATCCTGCTGATCGACGAGCGGCCGGAAGAGGTCACGGATATGGAGCGGTCCTGCCGCGGGGCCGAGGTCATCAGCTCCACGTTCGACGAGCCGCCCGAGCGGCACGTCCAGGTGGCGGAAATGGTGATCGAAAAGGCCAGGCGCATGATCGAGCACAAGCGCGATGTCGTCATCCTGCTGGATTCCATTACGCGCCTCGCGCGCGCCTACAACACCGTGCAACCGCACTCCGGCAAGATCCTGTCAGGCGGCGTGGACGCCAACGCGCTCCACAAGCCGAAACGCTTCTTCGGCGCGGCCCGCAATATTGAGGAGGGCGGCTCGCTGACGATCATTGCAACGGCACTGGTGGATACCGGATCGCGCATGGACGAGGTGATCTTTGAAGAGTTCAAAGGCACGGGCAACATGGAGATTTGCCTGGACCGGGCGTTGGTGGATCGCCGCATCTTCCCCTCGATCAACATTGAGCGTTCCGGCACCCGCAAGGAGGAACTGCTCTACCACCCTGATGAATACAACAAGGTGGTCATCCTCCGTCGCGCGCTTACCGGTGTCCCGCCGGTCGAGGCGATGGAACTCGTGCTGAACAAGCTCAAGAAGACCGGCAGCAACATCGAGTTCCTGCTCAGCATGAGCGTGGGCTAAGCACTTTACTTCGCCTTCGTTACTTTCTCCCAGCGGTTCGTCTTTGCTGACTTAAGCACGGCGTCGCAGACGTATTGCGTCTGAAGGGCGTCGCGGAAAGTGGGGCTGGCCGGCTTCCGCTTGGCGATGCCTTCAAGGAAATCCGCCAGTTGGTGGACGAAGCTGTGCTCGTAACCAATTTGCAGACCGGGGACCCACCACTTGCTCATATAGGGGTGATCGCCGTCGGTGACATGGATGCTGCGCCAGCCCCGTAGGCGCCCTTCGTCCCGGTGCTCGAAGTATTGCAGGCGATGCAGGTCGTGCAGGTCCCAGAAGATCGAGGCGTGCTCGCCGTTGATCTCGAAGGTGTAGAGCGCCTTGTGGCCGCGCGCGTAGCGGGTGGATTCAAACGTCGCGAGTGAGCCATTCTTGAAGCGCGCGAGGAATGCGCACGCATCGTCGATACCGACCTTCTGCACCTTGCCGGTCTCCGTGTGCTTACGCTGCTTGATGAACGTTTCCGTCATCGCGTTCACGTTGTCGATATCACCGTTAAGCCACAGCGCGGTATCAATGCAGTGTGCCAGGAGGTCGCCCGTGACGCCGCTGCCGGCGACCTTCACATCCAGGCGCCACAGTCCCGGCCCGCCTTGGGGCAGGTCCTTTGATATGGTCCAGTCCTGGAGGAACTTCGCGCGGTAATGGAAGATGCGCCCGAGACGGCCTTCGTCGATAAGTTGCTTGGCCAGCGTGATGGCGGGAATGCGGCGGTAGTTGTAAGACACCATGTTCGGGACGCCGGCTTTCTCGATGGTCTGGACCATCTTCAAGCCTTCTAGCCCGGTTCGCGCCAGCGGTTTCTCGCACAGGATCATCTTGCCGGCTTTCGCGGCCGCTATGGCCACTTGCTGGTGCATGTCGTTCGGCAGGGTGATGTCAACGAGGTCAATGTCTTTGCGGGCGATGAGTTTGCGCCAATCCGTTTCATAGGATTCGTAGCCCCATTTGGCCGCGAAAGCCTTGGCCCGGGCTTCGTCGAGGTCGCAGACGGCCTTGAGGACGGGCTGATATTCGAGGTCGAAGAAGTTATTGACCCTGCGCGAGGCGTTCGAGTGCGTGCGGCCCATGAAGCCGCAACCGAGGAGTCCGACGTTCAGTTTCTTCATAAGGAATGCGTGATCAGTAAATGGTGACGGTTGTCATTTGTGCCCCTTCGTTTAGCCACTGCGGGGCTGGAATTCAAGCTTTAGATTGCCGTCAATTTGCGAACGAGCCGGCAGCAGGAGAGGGAGGCGGCAGCTTGGACTGCGGCCACTATCTCAGCGGTTGCACGGCTACTGCCACGAGCCCCAAATCGGGAGGAGCCAGTATCCTGAACGGCGCATGGCTGAGGTCAATGATGCGCCCATCGTGCACGAGTTCCTTGGCGGGCCCGCGATCAGTGATCGTGACCACCACGCTGCGTCGCGGCTGCGAATCGGAGGCGAGCGTGACCAGGACCTTGGTTCCCAGCGGAAAAAACCAGGAAGCCGCCGTGAACCTGTCGGGGTTGAATCGCCTCCCGTTGGCCATCAGCTTGCCGCGGTGCTCTTCGCCGTACCACGAAGCCACTCCATTTGTGCCCTCGGCGCTAGCCCGGGCTATGCCGAGCCCGGTGAAAGATAAAACTCCGCA